>WNFR01004836.1_pt1 | contig 13819 bp, 10 predicted proteins | sample 5400221 | NCBI WGS metagenome assembly WNFR01 (sample SAMN13153357, study PRJNA577476) | soil metagenome | isolation source: 40 cm soil under Madrone tree | place: USA:California | collected 2016-06-14
CACTTGTTCACCGTACGCCGCCTTTAGATCAAGGAAGCTGATGTGACCCAGCGTCGGTAACTTGCGTCCCGGGCCCATTGAACCCGCAACCCAGCGGGGCTGGACTTTGGTTGCATAGTCGGACGCGATGCGCTTTGCCAGACTGGCGGCCCTTACATTCATGTCGTAGGCCTGGTCGGCCATGTCGTACTCGGCAAAGTCGACCGGCGTGCCATTGAAAGAGTTGGTCTCGATCACATCACAACCAACGTCGAGAAACGCCGTATGAACGTTTTCGACAGCGTCAGGCCTGGTGATCAGCAGATTTTCGTTACAGCCTTCGAAGCGCAGTCCGCCGAAATCATCCAAAGTCAGGTTCTGCACTTGCAGATTGGTACCCATTGCGCCGTCAAAGACGATGATGCGTTCTTTTAATGTTTCGAGAAAACTGCTCATAGACTATTCTTGATCCTGGAGTTTCAAACCAGGATTCTTCTTCTATCCCTTTATCTGCCCAGGGCAATTTTAGATCGCAATTTCAGATCTGAAATCTAAAATAACAAAAGCCCCGCGCTGCTAACAACGCGGGGTTTCTTCGAACCTGTTTACGGATAGCGGTTGAAAGACTCGCCGAGCTGTTTAGCGGATTATTTTACGTGGCCGCAAGTCGCCTTAACTCACCACGTTTTGTCCCGCTTATTGAAACATTGCCCGTGAAGCCTGTCAAGACAGAAGTGTCGCCGTTTAGGGCAGTAACCGGGTGACGGAGTTTTCGGTCGGAGAGGCCGCTTTTGGGAAAGCCTCGGGTTACGATATTGCGCTATCGGCTAAACATCAGAGTCACACGGTTCGGTCTAAAACTATAGACATCTCACCACAGTCCGGGTTTGGGCTAAATGTTTGGAACCACTACTTAATTGGCTGACGATGGCAGTGATCTGCCCATCTTGCCGGCACGATTTCAACTTTTCCCTAAGAGTTCAATCCTCTCAGGGGAAACAAGTTCCGCCGGACAATTCCAATGTAACGATTCTCTCGCAATTATCATCCTTTATAGAGGTGTTGCGCTTCCATGAATCTCTCACGACGAAAATTCCTGACCCAACTCGGCGGCTCGCTGGTCATTGTCTTATGCGCCAGCGGGCTTTCGGCGCAGGAATCGTCCAGCCCACAACGACTAACTCTCTGGAGTGTCAGGATACAACAGGGAGACAATTATGCTGATAAAGCGCTGGCGAAACTCATTGGAGATAACACAAACCTGGAAGTCAAAGCTGATACTGCTCAGCCCTACGGCACAATTATTCGGCTGCTCATCGATGCTGCACAGCAGAGGAACATCAGCTATCTCGCGCGCGTCCCGCCATACGTCTTCGTAGCTGCAGAGATGCAAGGTGCCGATCTCGAGCCGCTTGCTACTTATAAGAGCAATGCTACCGAGGCCGTGGTTTACCACGCGTGGTTCATAGTTAAAAAGAGCAACCTCCCGCGGGCTGCGCCCACTTCAATCGGCGAAGACCCGAATCTCGACGACCTAATTAAGTTCATTGCAAACCGGAGCAAACAAGGAAATCCGATAAAGTTCATCTATCACGATAAATTCAGCACCTCGAGCTATTTTCTACCGTCGATATTCTTTCGGCGTAACAACATCTTCGCGGTCAAGCAAGGCGATCAATCCGCCGAATTCGTTTCGATTCTTAGCGAGAAACCTGAGAACGTCACCGGGAGCAGTGACCTAATCAACCAGGTGGCGAACGGCACCGCCGACCTCGCCGCAGTTTGGGATGGAACAAAGAAAAAGTACCAGCCGCCCCCTCGAGACGACCTTGTCTTTATTCCTCTTCCCAACACACTGCCAAACGATCTTCTCGTATGCTCGAAGGAATTAGGTTCGAGCATCAAGAAAAATATTAAAGAAAGTCTCAGGTCGAAGAGCCTTCAGGACGCAGCTCGATCGCTCGGGCTAAGAGATAGTGACTTGGGCGATTTTAGATCGTGGGTCCCCATTGGCGAGGCGGAAGAGGCGAACACATCGCTTGCGGAATTGCGTCACCTTGCGCAGGTACATCCATCGGATGTAACGGTCGAGGTTCTAAACTCCAAAACCGCTCCCATCGACAGGTCTTATCTGGAAGCGGTGAAAACTGCGGTCCGACTTTCGAACACGGAATTTGTCCCTTACGATCCTGATTTCCACAGACATGCCGATTACACGTGGACACTCGCGGCTATCCATGATGGAGCAATTTCATTAACCAGCGAAATAGAAGGCTTCGATGTCGAAGCCCAGACGTTTCCAATCTCCTTTACGGATCCAGAGGATCTGAGCAAACGTATCTCCCATCTGATACAGTCAAGATTACATCGGATCCGATACATCTGGCCTTATGAAGATGAAATTCCCACGGTTATCAGGGACGTAGACTTCCCTCTTGTTCAGGGTTCCGCCCTCAAGGCAAGGAAGGTAATCTGGCAAGACTTGCTCAGAGATGCGTTCCAACGCGAGGCCACATTCAACGTAGTCGTCGATCGCTCTGATTTTCATAGCCTCCGGCTCACCGGCTTCATTCCCCGTAACGACAGGACCTTCGGCTTTGACCCAATGAGCAATGTCGCTTACCAGGTCCTGCTGGTACGTCCGTCTGAAGAACGACTGATCTTCAAGGTACTGACCTATACCTTTGTGATCCTGTTTTGTCTTGCAGCAATCGCGGCTGCGTACGACTTCAATAGAAAGCCAAAGCCGCAAGTCTCGCCGGCCCTTATCGACGGCGAACTTTTCAAGCACAGTTATCAAAATATTTTGCAGAATTACTACCAGTCCTGGCGCGACCGGACGATGGTCGACGCCAACGTTCTTTGGTGCAATCGCAGTCTCCTGGAGGAATTTGTTACCGAACTAAATGCGAGTGGTTTTAGTCTCAACTTCAATCGAGTGCGCAAACAGACATACCGCCAGGGATTCTTCGCTAAAATCCCACTGGTAAAAAACGTTCTGGATGTCGGGTTTGAACGCTCAAACGAATCTCAGCTGGTTTTTGATCCGGCGCGGCTTGGGGACTCGGCACGACTCTCAGACGTGGTCCAATTTCTTCTCAAGAATCACCTGCTTTCTTCGTTTATCGGCGCGCAATTGGAATGGGACACACTCAATGCAATAGCTTCTCAAGTGTTCCAGCGATTCCAGGCGGCGCCGATGGCTTCGAGTAATGGCGGAAACGCTTCGAGTAATGGCGGAAACAATAATGGCGGAAACAAAATGGTTTCCCAAAAGAACCCGGAATTAGAGACTCTGGTTTCGAAACACTTTAACGATGTAATAAACGAAAGCATGCCGAAGGTGAGCTTTTTTAATCAGGCCTGGGAGCTGAAAGAACAAAACAGTGAGCAGCAGATTTTCATACATAAGGAAACCATTACCTATCAAAACGTAGCGGACGAGGATTCCGTAAGTCAGATGATGCTTCTCTTCAAACTCCCCAAGGACGTCGATCTCAGCGACTATTTGAAAAGTGGAAAACTGAATGCGTGGCTTCTGGGGAGAATTCACAAACGATATGGCCACACAGACGAGGGACTCCGATCTCTGTGCATTGAGTTTAAGCCGCTGGCCCTGGTGCAACAATGATTCTGGACAAGAAAGCAAAAATCACGTTGCTGCTGGTGATGGTCTTCTTGTTGAACTATGCGGAAACCGGGACCGAAACGTGGTTGAGGTCAAAGTACGGTATGGGGGCCAAGTCGGGGCACCTCATCACAGTCGCTTTTCAACAATTTGAAAACAATTACACTTTTGACAATCACGATGCTACCAGCCTGCTTGCCGTGTATGGCTATTCGATCTCATATTTTTTCGTTCTTCCTGTCCTGGGTCTTCTAGTTACCCTTAGCTTAGCAATGAGAAAGACGCTGTCCGCCTTCAGGGTTTTTGGAATGGCCATCGCCCTCGATTATTTGCTGAGCCTCCCATTCTTCCTTTTTTTTCCGGTTCCCGAGCGATGGACCAACCCGGAATCGGGCGCAATTCTCCTTTCGGACGAGTGGTCGTCAGAGTTGATTAAAGCGATTAGGCCGATCAGCGGACTCGATAACTCGTTTCCGAGCTTCCATGTTTCACTTACCGTAGTAATCGTCCTGATATGCTATCTCTTCAAGGTACGCTTCCGAACTACCGCGCTGGTATCGGGGAGCACAATCATTCTCTCCACCTTTATCCTGGGAATTCATTGGGCGCCGGACATCCTCGCTGGACTGGCGCTTGGAGCGTTGAGCGTTTTCCTGGCTCGACGATTAGACCCATCAACCTTCGTTTCAGAACTCCGGCGAGCGCAGTAAGATCGCATTAGCCAAGCATTGCATTTGTCGCATAAACACCGCGGGGCCAAATTCTTCCTGAGGCGATGGTCGCAGTCCGCTGGTGCTAATGGGTTCCAAGCTGCTCCTTCCTATTCCTAAATCGAACTTTGTGCTAGTTTTCTCTATGTTTTTCTACCCATGAGTTCGAATGAAGGCTTTCGCTAATGCGTCGAGCCATTTATCCAGGTTCTTTCGATCCGGTTACCAACGGCCACCTGGACATTATCCAGCGCGGTTGCAAGCTATTTAATGAAATCATCGTCGCGGTGCTCATCAATCCGGAGAAGACGGCTTTCTTTTCCATCCAGGAAAGATGCGAAATCCTAACTGAGGTTTTGAAAGATATCGATAGCAGTGACTGCCGCGTGACGGTAGAAAGTTTCGCCGGGTTGATGGTCGAGTACGCCGCCGAACGAAACGCCAATGCCATCGTCCGCGGTATCCGCGCTATATCTGACTATGAATACGAGCTCCAGATGGCTTTGATGAATCGTCGTTTGCAACCGCGGCTGGAAACGGTTTTCATGATGCCGGCCGAAGAATATTCTTATGTTAGTTCGCGTCTGGTAAAAGAAGTGTTTCAGTTGGGCGCGACAATTAAGGACCTGGTGCCCCCGCTGGTTGCACAGCGCATGAAAGAGAAGAGTTCCAAATGATGACCAAGCCCACAGCTTCTTTTCCCGTTTCCGACAACGTAGCAGAAATGAAGGCGTCGTCGACGCTCGCGGCCATGCAGGCCGCGGATGCCATGCGCTCGGCCGGAGTGGACGTCGTCGATCTCGGCGCCGGTGAACCGGACTTTGATACGCCGCAAAACATCAAGGACGCCGCCGCCGCGGCCATCCGCGCAGGCAAAACAAAATACACGCCTACGGCCGGCATCCGCGAGTTACAACAAGCGATCATCGGCTTCTATCAACGAGAGTTTGGCGCAGCTTATGAGCGTAACGAAGTAATGGCCACCGCCGGCGGCAAACAATCGGTTTTCAACGCGGTCGTTTCCCTGATCAACCCGGGCGACGAAGTCCTGATTTCCAAGCCTTACTGGGTTACCTTCCCTGAAATAGTCACCTTCGCGCGCGGTAAATCAGTTTTTATCGAGACTGAAGCAAACGATTTCGTACTGACCGCCGACATGATCCGCAAAGCGATCACGCCCAAGACGCGGCTGATTATCTTGAACTCGCCGAGTAATCCTTCGGGCCGGATAATCCCGCCCGCCGAGTTCAAGCAGATCATGGAGATCGTTTCGGAACATGACCTTTATGCTATCTCTGATGAATGTTATCTGCGCTTTGTGTATCCGCCGGCACAAGTTTTCAGCGCTGCTTCGATGCGGCCGGAGTTGCGGCGGCGTTTGTGCATCGCGGGATCGTTTTCGAAGACTTTTGCCATGACGGGATGGCGCGTGGGTTATTCACTGGCGAACGCGGAATGGACGCGCGCCATGCTGAAAGTGCAGGGGCATTCGACCAGTAACACGACTTCTATCTCGCAGGCGGCGGCGACCGAAGCTCTGAATGGTTCACAGGATTCAGTGGCCACGATGCTCGCCGAATATACTCGCCGGCGCGAGTGGCTCTTACCAGCGCTGAATGAGATTCCAGGGCTTCGCTGTCCACAACCCGAAGGCGCCTTTTACGCTTTTCCCGATGTCCGCGGATGTTTTACCGGAAAGTTGCATACCTCCGCTGACTTTGCCACCGAACTACTCGAGCAGGAGCAGACTGTGGTGACGGACGGCGCCGCGTTTGGTGCAGACGGTTTCATACGCATTTCTTATGCGACCTCGATCGATCGTTTGCGCGAAGGCGTCGATCGGATCAGGAGAGTGGCAGAAGGGAAGTAATGCAAGTTGTTAACTTGCAGCGCGAACCACGGAACGCAAGTTAATAACTTGCGCTACAAAAAAGAGGCGAGCCGGTGCTCGCCTCTAACTTTGTTATTTGGAAATACCGAGTGTTAGTACAGATTGAAGTTGTACTGCAGCTCCATCCACATTGATACCGGATGGCCATCCTTGGTTGCAGGGACGAACCTGATACTTTTGGCTGCCGCAATTGCTCGCTCAGTCAGCCCGTCAGGTAAGCCGGAAACAGCATGGATGTTCGTCACTGATCCACCCGCGGAAAAGACCGCTCGCAGGGTGACGGTTCCGGTAATCTGATTCTTGCGTGCGGACTCAGTATAGGTCGGCTCGGGTTTCTCCAGCACGCGGGCTTTGGAACTGACTTCCTTGCCGCTAAAGATTCTGCTGTAATCGGTGCCGCCCCCGCCCCCGCCCGGGCCGCCACCACCTTCGCGACGGTCACCGCCGCCAGTGTTGCCGCCGTTGCCGGGACCATATCCGCCACCGTTACCGGGACCTACGCCACCACCGTTACCGCTGCCAATACCATTGCCCGTTCCCGGTCCGGATGATGGAATATTTGATTTCGATTTCGGATCGCCGTATTGAAGTTGCCGCTGGTCCGGCGGAAACAGTGCCGGATCGGCGTCGAGAGTTGCGGGCATCGGCAACGCCGGATTCTTAATCACCGGAGGATGGGGATCGGGAGCGACAACCTGTGGAATCCGCAAATCAGCCTGGGGCAATTTGCCAAAAGAAGCAGGAGTCTGCTCCTCCCTGCCGCCACCGCCGCCACCGCCGGCCTTTTCCTGCTTAGGCTTGCTACCCCCTCCATTACCCTTTGCCATTCCCGCGGTACCTTCATCAGGCGTGGGCTGTTCGTTGGGAATATCTGAAATCATTTGGGTCAATTCAATTTGTTCGTCATCGGCCTGGGTTTTGGCCAGGGCCTTCTGATGGAAAAACGACCAGACCATATAGAAGCCGACGACGCCAAAGACGAGTACGAATGCGACGACAATCCCCGAAAGGACATTCCGAGAGTCAGATGGTTTCGCTCCCATTACCGCCGCGCCGCTGTTATTGCCCAACCAACTGGCAAAAATCACAATCAGTGCGGTGAATGCTCCCAAAGCAAATATCGTCAAGGCGACACGAGAGCCAAGCGCGGATGACGTGCGATCGAGCAGCGCGAGCAACCCGACCAGGGCCGCCAATGCGACCAGAGAAATCAAGATTGCTATGACCGCGTCGCGCCGGGCGAAAAAGCGGCCGGCCATCTGCCCGTATCCCTGAACTGAACGTTTGACGAAACCGAATGGATCGCGTTTGAACTCAGGCCAGGTCAGTTGATAGTTGTGAGCCACTCCGCCTAGCTCGCCTGCGAGCCGAGAGACCAGACCTCTATCTTCCAAAATCGTGAGATGATACTCCCCGATCAAACTGGTGTTAGCACTCGCGGCCGCTTGAACGACAGGTGCTGCGGCCGCCACTTCGAAGGGCGCCGGCGCTGCACGCTGGAACGTGGCCGTTTCGGCCACCGGATACGAAGCTCCGATCTCAGACGGAGGCGGGTTCACCGTTGCGGCCTTTACCACGCTCAGCGGCGTTCCATCAACCGGACAGAAACTAAATCTATCCGCAAACTCTTCCTGGCACGTATCACAAAATTTCATTGTTACTACCTCGCTATCCCTCTGGGGACAAAGTGCTGAATTCGATGGCAGAGCTGAGCCGCTCATCGCCTGCTGATAAGCAGCTGCGACGCGCTGATCCAAAGAACCGGGAGCATCTGGAGCGTCCCACTGCCTAAGCAAACTACGCAGTTCGTCGTCCTGCATGAACTTGGAATCAAAATCACTCATTTAGAAAAACTTTAGTCTCTCATGCAGGCGCGTAACCAATGTCACTTACGCCCGCCTAACTGTAGCAGTTTCAGGGCTGATTCGGAAATATCGATCGAGCCTCACCCGTAGCTTTTCACGCGCCCGAAACAACCTCGATTTCACCGTACCTGAATCTGCTCCTACTATGGCCGCGATCTCAGCCAGTGAAAGGTCTTCATACTCGAAAAGCACCAAAGCCTCGCGTTGCAGCGCTGGCAAACTCGCTATGGCTTGCTCTACCTCGCCGGCCAATTCATTCTGGAGCACCAGTGCCATAGGCCCCTGACGATCCGCACTCTGTGGCTCGTCGACAAGTTCTTCGAGCGCTGTCTCGCGGCCGAAGCTTTGGTACCGTTTGGCCGCCTGGTTTCGCGCCGCCGCATAAAGATAAGTTCGCAGCGAAGCTCGGGTAGAATCAAACCGGCCTGGTTCCTTTATCAAGCCCAGGAAGCAATCATGGGCAACATCTTCCGCCGCCTCGGCCGATCCTAAGAGCCGATAAGCAAATCGGAAAATCGGACCGCGGTAGCGTTCATACAGGATCTGAAAGGCGGCTGTATTTCCGTTTGCTGCTTCTTCGAGCAACCGTTCGTCTGTCGCCTGTTGTGCCAATCAAAGCGCTCGATCCTGTAGGAATTTAGCTTCCTACTGTTAAATTACTGCTAATCGCCAAAAAGTTACGGAAATTATCGCGTGGCGAGCCAAATTTCTTTATCACGACCGATTATACTATCGTTTTACCTTGTTTGAGCACTATGAAGCATCCGGTTCGTGCGCTCCGACACGGGGCTTTGATGCCATTAATCACCCTCAGGTTGACGAGTTTCTACGCGACATCTAAACTCTTTTTTGCCGCATCCCAAAAAGGCTTTCAAGTTGGTGCTGTCTTTAGATGTGCTCAAGACAGTAGCCTCGCCGCCTCTTGGGGATCCGAAACACCTTTCTAGATGACTAATCGAACTACCCGCCACTCCTGTTTTTACTACTCGCTTTGTCTGTTGCTGGTTACGCTTATTTCTGCGCGGGCTGGAGCTCAAACCTATCCCGAGCCGGTTCGGGAACATCTCCTTAACGGATTAACCGTGCTTTTCGCTCAGCGCCAGGGTGATCCGAATGTGCTAATCAAATTGCGCGTGGAGAGCGGAGCGGCCTTCGACCTGGCGGGCAAAGGCGGAACAATGGCGCTGCTCGGCGACGTCCTTTTCCCGGACCCCGTAACCCGCGAATATGTGTCAGAACAGCTAGGCGGCCGCCTTGAAGTCTCAACGAATCACGACGCTATCGATGTGACTATATCGGGAAGGGCAAATGAACTGGAGCGGATCGTAGAATTTCTGCGCGGCGCGATGGTAACGCCACAAATTACATCTGAAAACGTAATCAAGATTCGCGAGACCAGACTCAAGCAACTCTCAGAGTTAGCGAACTCGGCTTCTGAAAATGCGGATCGTCAGATAGCGGCGCGCTTGTTTGGCAATTACCCTTACGGACATTCACCGGCCGGTACCGTCGAGAGTGTTGCCAGAATTGATCGCGCTGACCTTATGTTTGCGCGCGAGCGCTTTCTCAATGCGAACGACGCCACGATAGTTGTAATTGGCGGGGTCGACAAGTTACGGGCCATGCGTGCCCTACACCAGTTACTCGGCCCGTGGCAGCAGGGCAGTCGCACAGTTCCAGCGACCTTTCGCCAGCCAAACCCACCGGATGTCCGGGTGCTGGTCATCGATCGACCCGACGCTGGTACTGCCGAAGTGCGATTGGCTGTACGTGGGTTGGCACGATCGGATCGCGACGCCGAGGCGGCCGCTGTGCTGGCGCTAATTGTCCGCGACCGTCTGCGAGCAGGTTCGAAGGAACTGGGAACGGCCTTCGCGCGGCATGAAGCTCACGATTTGCCTGGCATATTTGTCGTGGGGGCGTCTGTCCCGAACGCCTCAGCCGCGAAAGCGATATCAGACGCACGGGACGTGATTAGATCTCTCGCGAAAATGGGACCGACCGCGCTTGAGTTCGAACACGCGCGGGAAGAACTTTTAGCCGAAATTTCCCGACAGAACTCTCAGGAAGATTTGGCAGAAGCTACCGCCGACAACTGGCTGCTCATGGAGCTGTATAAGTTAATGCCCCGCGCCAATCAAATCAGAAGCTTGACGCAAGCGGACCTACAACGCGTCGCAGGCCGGCTCTTCAAAGAACCTGCGCAAGCGACAATTGTGGTGGGGAATGTCCAGTTGCTTAAGTCGAGCTTTGGCGCAGCGATCGAAGTGCAGAGCGCAAAGCCGGAAGTAAAAACCGCAACTGAAACTGCCACGCCGACAAAGAAGCCCTGAGAAATTTACAAACCTATCGCAAGCGACCTGCAACCATTTGCCTACCCCTATGGGCTTAACTGATTCCGGCAAGAATAAGTCAGCGGAGGATCACGCTCGGCAGGTGCGCGACATGTTCGCGCGCATTTCGCCTCGATACGATCTGCTAAATCACCTGTTGTCGGTGAATATCGATAAGCGTTGGCGGCGACGGGTAGTTGAAAAGTTGGCAGCATTGGTGCCGCACGAATCGCGAATCCTGGACGTCGCCTGCGGCACTGGCGATTTGAGTATTGCGCTCTTTGAAAACATTGGGGCCAGAGTTATCGGCGTCGATTTTTGCCGGCCCATGCTTGAACGTGCGGCGCGCAAGCAACCGCAGATTGCGTTTGTCGAAGGAAACGCCCTGCAGCTTCCCTTTGACAATGATCTGTTTGACGCAGTCACCATCGCCTTTGGCCTGCGAAATCTTTCCAGCGTCGAGCAGGGTCTGAGTGAACTGCGACGAGTGTTGAAACCAAACGGGTGGGCGGCGATCCTGGAGTTCTCCAGGCCGGTCGTGCCGGGCTTTCGTTCGCTGGCCGGGGCGTACTGCACACGCTTATTACCACGAATCGGCGGTTTGATAAGCGGGTCGCGCAGCGCTTACGAGTATCTTCCTAGTTCGGTTTCTCGCTTTCCTGATCAGGAGACGCTCGCGGCGATGATGAGTGAGACAGGTTTTGCCGATGTTGGTTTTGACAATTTGACTGGCGGTGTAGCCGCATTGCACACCGGCCGGCGAGTGTAGCGCAAAATTTGTTTTGCGCGGATGCATTTTGAAGAGTTTTGCGCAAGATTACATCTTGCGTCACAGAATTGGTTGCGGCCTTCGGGTAGCAGCCAAACAGCGTAGTCCGCGGGACTCGCTTAACCGATGAAGGCGCGGTTGTCGGGGCCACGCTCAATTGGAAAAAGTGAGTCCCCGCGCGGCTACGTTTTTTTGAATGGTGAAATCAGCCCGTGAAAATGACGCGGGCTTTCCTGCAGATCATGCGCAAGCTGCGCATGCCACTATTAATAGCCGCGCTTCCTGACAATCTGATATCATCCGCGCTCGTGTAGTGGCGGAGACTTTCGGTCTGCGACACTCTTAGTTTCCACCACAAAGTTCGCGTCCGCGAGATGAAGCGTAAACTATTTGGATTTTTGCGCCGAGCCGGCTTTCTGGTCCTGGTCGTATGGACGGTGGTTTCATTGGTGACCATTCTAATCGAACTGGTTCCCGGTGATCCGGCCGCCGCCGTCTTGGGCGACCAGGCAACGCCCGAACAGTTAGCCCAGTTCAGAGCTCGGCACGGACTCGATCGGCCGCCTTTTTTTTTCGGATTCCCACAAAGCACGAACGGCGAACACCATTTTCGCTGGTATGGTTACAATAATCGCTATACCGATTACTGGGTCGGGATTCTCCACGGCGATTTGGGAAGTTCATTTCGCACTGATCGGCCCGTTATTGATTTGATCCTCGAGCGATATCCCGCGACGATCGAGCTGGCTATCGCCGCGATGTTGATCGCGGTCGCGATAGCCATTCCGCTGGGGGTAATTGCAGGTAAGAACCGCGGCACATGGCTCGACAACCTCCTTTCCGTGATCGCCCTGGTAGGCATCAGTCTGCCGAGCTTTGTTATTGGGCCAATGCTGGTTTACCTGTTTGCCGTGAAGCTGGGCTGGCTGGCTCCTTCGGGACGCTTCGACTGGAATGACATAATCCTGCCGGCATTCACGCTGGGTGCGGCGCTTTCTGCAATCCTGACGCGCATGGTGCGCTCGTCAGTGATTGAAGAACTGAATGAAGGCTATGTGCGCACGGCGCGGGCCAAGGGACTAAGCGAAAGAACCGTGGTCTACAAACACGTGCTGAAGAACGGGCTGATTCCGGTGATTACGGTGCTCGGCCTGCAACTGGGCGTGCTCCTGGCGGGAGCGATTATCACTGAGAAGATCTTTGGCTGGCCGGGTCTGGGCCTGCTGCTGGTCGAAGACGGAATAGGCAAACGCGACTATAGCGTAGTTCAGGGTTGCGTACTCGCTATCAGCACCACCTATATTATCGCCAACACGCTGACGGACATGATGTATCGTTGGCTGGATCCCAGGATCCGAGTCTCATGATTTCCGAATGCCGATTGCCAATTGTGGCAGAGTGGCCTGGGGGCAACGGAGCCTTGAGTATTCGCGGAATCGGAAAAAATTAAGAATGTCTCGTCTCGCCACGATCGGAATAATCATCGTCGCTATCTTTGTCCTGGTGGCGATCTTCGCGCCGTGGATCGCCACCCAGGACGTGGGCGCGACGAATCTTTCTGTGCGCTACATGGCGCCTTCGGCGGCGCATTGGTTCGGCACTGATTCGACCGGACGAGATATCTTTTCGCGCGTAGTCTTTGGCGCACGCATCTCGCTTGAGGTGGGCATCGTCGTGGTCGCGGTTTCGGCGCTGGTCGGGACGTCCATCGGCGCCGTCGCCGGTTACTACAGCGGTTGGGTGGATCGCTTTCTGTCAGGCTATGTTTTCAACGTGTTCCTGGCTTTTCCGGGATTGCTCTTAGCGATTGCTCTGGTGGCTTTCCTCGGCGCCGGTCTCAATAAACTCATCTTTGCGCTTTGCATTATCGGCTGGGTCGGATATGCGCGGCTGATTCGGGCCCAGGTCTTGAAAGTGCGCGAGTATGACTTTGTCCAGGCCGCTCGCGCGCTGGGCGCGGGTGATTTTCGGATTCTCTTTGTGCATATTCTGCCGAATGCGATTCAACCTTTAATAGTGCAAGCAAGCTTGGGAATGGCCGGCGCTGTCTTAGCAGAAGCCTCTCTCTCGTTCCTGGGACTCGGCGTGCCGCCCCCGGCACCCTCATGGGGGGTAATGATTGAAGAAGCCCGCGACCTTTCAACATTGCAAGCAGCGCCGCACGCTCTTATTTTCCCCGGTCTCGCCATCGCGCTCACGGTCTTAGCATTCAATTTTATAGGTGATGGGTTGCGCGAATACCTGGACCCGCGACAACGAAGGAGATGATTCAACTGGCCTTTGAGTTTATCAGTCAGATGTCTTAGGATCGATTCACATTGTGAACAATTGGGAGGACACGAGATGAAACGAGCTTTGATAACAATAATGCTCGCTGGTTTGATGGCGGGTATCCCGGTTTTCGCCGGCCCGCGCAACATGGAAAACCGAACCTGCGACAATACGATAGCTGCAACTTATTTCCCTGAATCCGCGATCCCGCAATATCGCCGGCCTTACTATCGCCGTCGCTACCGCAGGCATGTTCGATACGTCGTTCGCCGCCGCTACTATCGACGGCATTACCGCCGGAGTTATTACCGAAGGCGTCGTTATTAATAAGCTGACGCTGGCGCGACCGTCGCTCCATCGATTAGCTGCTTCC
>WNFR01005645.1_pt1 | contig 13819 bp, 10 predicted proteins | sample 5400221 | NCBI WGS metagenome assembly WNFR01 (sample SAMN13153357, study PRJNA577476) | soil metagenome | isolation source: 40 cm soil under Madrone tree | place: USA:California | collected 2016-06-14
CTCGCCGCCAAATTCAACATCCGCGCCTTTCACGACGCCGTCCTGGAGCAAGGCGCCGTCCCCCTGAGCCTGCTCGAGCCACACATCAAGAACTGGATCGAGACGCAGTCTCGCTGAGGCGAAGTCGTTGGCGCATCCTTTTTAGGGGTGAGTATGTACGGACTGAATAGAGATATCGATTTGAGATTTCTAAATGGCCGAGAATCTATTCAGATTGCTATTGGCGTTTACCAGATCCAGTTCGGTTTTGATGAGGATGTTAGGATTTCGGTCGAAGGAGAGTTCAGCTACTTTGATGGCGGAACTGAGGTGGTGTGGAGGCCGGGTTCTCCACAAATTGCGGCGCGCTTGGTAGCGCTCCTTGGCGCCACTATAGATAGCTTCGAGGGTCGCGAGAACGGCACTCTAACGCTTAGCTTCTCAAACGGGCACCGTCTCATCGTTCCGGATTCAAGCCAGGAATATGAAAGCTATACGATAACCTCTCCCGGTAGGACGATCGTCGTCTGACGCCTATGGAGCGGCGAGTAGGGTTCCCGGGCAGCTTTTCGCAGCTTGGCTGGAGTGAAGGCCTGGCTAGCTCCGACAGGAGATGTCTGAAACCGCACAACAGAATACCCCGAGCGTGAGCAGGAACGATTCGGCTAAAGACTTAAGTTTGCCATCGTTGGCCTATGATGCTCCAATGTAGGCACGGATTGGAGGGCGGTCAGAATGGGACGTAATCCCAACAAACACCAGAAAAATGCCGCGGGACGTCGTCGTGCTTCGGGGAATCCTTCTTCACTACTAGCGATGGTTTCCGAGGTGACCACTAGCATACGCGAGCGTGACTGGGAGCGGCTTCCTTCCAATTTTTCGCAAAACGTAGATCACTATCTTTATGGCTGTCACAAGCAAACGCCGGAGGTGCGCGGGGTCGATCTTGATGCGCAGACGCGGTGTGCGCATTGGCGGTCAGCGGTGGATATTGTTGCGATCAAGATGTGGTGTTGCGGGGTTTACTGGGCTTGCAAGGATTGTCATGAGGAACTGGCGGGGCATGCTATTGCGGTTTGGCCGCGGGGGGAGTGGGATACGCGGGCGGTCTTGTGCGGGGCTTGCGGGGTGGAGATGACGATTCGGGAGTATTTGGAGTGCGAGTCTCGTTGTCCGAGCTGTGGGGCGGGGTTCAATCCCAAGGACTGAAACCAGAAACTAGAACCCAGAAACCAGAAACGGAGAAGGAATCTAGATTCTAGTTTCGTATTTTTCTAGATTCTGGTTTCGCATTTCTAGTTTGCGCTTAGGTGGGCGCGGACATGGAGGCCAGGAACTCGGCGTTGCCTTTGGTCTTGGTCAGGCGGCTTAACAGAAGCTCCATGGCTTCTACCGTGGAGAGCGGGCTGAGGACCTTGCGGAGGACCCAGACGCGGCTTAGCTCGTCGGGGGGAAGCAGCAGCTCATCTTTGCGGGTGCCGGAGCGCTGGATGTCGATTGCAGGGAAGACGCGCTTATCGGAGAGGCGGCGGTCGAGATAGATTTCCATGTTGCCGGTGCCCTTGAACTCTTCGAAGATAACGTCGTCCATGCGGCTGCCGGTGTCGATCAAAGCAGTCGCGACGATGGTGAGAGAGCCGCCTTCTTCGACGTTACGCGCGGCGGCGAAAAAGCGGCGCGGGCGCTGCAAAGCGTTGGCGTCGATACCGCCGGAGAGGACTTTGCCGGAAGGCGGCGTGACAGCGTTATAGGCGCGCGCGAGACGCGTGATGGAGTCGAGCAGCACGACGACGTCGCGCTTGTGTTCGACGAGGCGCTTGGCCTTCTCGAGAACCATTTCGGCGACCTGGATGTGGCGCTGCGGCGGCTCGTCGAACGTGGAGCTGATGACTTCGCCCTTGACGGTGCGCTGCATGTCCGTGACTTCTTCGGGACGCTCGTCAATCAGGAGCACGATGAGGGCGACTTCCGGATGATTGGTGGCGATGGCGTTGGCCATGGCCTGCAGCATCATGGTTTTTCCGGTGCGTGGCGGCGAGTTGATGAGGCCGCGCTGGCCTTTGCCGACAGGGCAGAGAAGATCGAGCACGCGCCCGGTCATAAGTTCCTTGCCGGTTTCCATCTTAAGGCGGCCCTGCGGATAGAGCGGCGTGAGGTTGTCAAAGAAAATCTTATTGCGCGCGACCTCGGGATCTTCAAAGTTGACGGCTTCGACTTTGATTAACGCAAAGTAGCGCTCGCCATCTTTCGGCGGACGAACCTGGCCGGAGACGGTGTCTCCGGTGCGCAGATCGAATTTGCGGATCTGCGACGGCGAAACGTAAATATCGTCCGGGCCGGGGAGATAGTTGTACTCCGGGGCGCGGAGAAAGCCGAAACCGTCCGGGAGGCATTCGAGGACGCCCTCGGAGAAGATCAAACCATTTTTCTCCGTTTGCGCGCGGAGGATCTGAAAGATCAACTCCTGCTTGCGCATGCCGCTTGCGCCGGGAATGTTCAGTTCCTTGGCGATTTTTGCCAAGTCCGTGATGTTCTTTTCCTTCAGCTCGGCAAGACTGATACTCATCTGATTGTTTCCTTCAACGCTTGTTTCTTTCATATGTCCTTAACTCTGAGACCTTCCAAATGGATTCGACCTGATGCGAAGCATTCTGATTGTGAAATCGACCTGAAATTCCTGGACTACTCTACGGGGCGCCGCACCGAACTGGCAGATGAACCCGCCTGCCCGCCTGCGTCAGGCAGATGCGGACAGGTGAAACCCGGCCAGGATGGTAAACCAGAATTCAGATTTTCCGACAAACCGACGCTGGCGCCGGGGCGGAGCAAACTAGCGGCCGCTTTCGCGAGACGCAATTCGAATCAGACTGGCGATCCGAAACTTTTTGAGCGATCCGAACTTTCACGATTCCAGCCGGATCGCATGCGCGCACAAGGCGGGGCCCGGCCGAGGCAGCGCTACTTTCTTGCTTAAACCCGTTGGTCAAACTTAGTTGGTCAAACTCTTATCTTTCTCAGTGGCCACGAAAGCATCGGCGACGGGCGCAACGGCGGTGTGCTCGATGGGCACGATAGGCCGCTCAAGCGCAACCTGCAGCACTTCATCCATGGTCTCGACAAAACTTACCGTAAGGCTCGCGAGGATTTCCTGCGGGATGTCCGCCAAGTCCTTCTCATTGTCCTTCGGAAGGAGCACGGTACGCAAGCCCATTCGATGGGCGGCGAGAAGCTTCTCTTTGACGCCGCCGATGGGGAGCACTTTGCCGCGCAGCGTGATTTCGCCGGTCATGGTGACGTCGCAGCGCACGGGAATTTTCGTGAGGGCGCTGACGATGGAGTTGCAGATAGTGATGCCGGCGGAAGGGCCGTCTTTAGGGATGGCGCCTTCAGGAACGTGCACGTGGATATCGATATTGCGGTAGAAATCTTTCGGCAGGCCGAAGGTGTGCGACCGCGAACGAATGTAGCTCATGGCGGCTTGCGCGGATTCCTGCATCACGTCTCCGAGCTTGCCGGTGAGTGTCAGGCGGCCCTTGCCTTCCATCAATGTGGCTTCTGTGGCGAGTACGGAGCCGCCGACTTCGGTCCACGCGAGGCCGGTGGTGAGGCCAACTTCGTTGTGCTTTTCCAGCCAGAACTCGCGGAATTTCAATACGCCGAGGTAGTCGTTGACGTTGACGGGCGTGATTTCCGCGTTGACCTTCGCTTCCGGGCCTTCGGTGACGACTTTGCGCGCCATCTTGCGCGAGATGTTTTGAACTTCGCGCTCGAGGCTGCGGACGCCGGCTTCATGCGTGTAGTGGCGGATGATGTGCAGCAAGCCTTCGTCGGTGAAGGTGAGATTCTTGTCGGTGAGACCGGTGGCTTCGCGCGCGCGGCGAACCAGGAAGCGCTTGGCGATTTCAAGCTTTTCCTGCTCGGTGTAGCCGGGCAAGCGCAGGATTTCCATGCGGTCCTGCAAAGGCTGCGGGATGGTGTGCAGGACGTTGGCGGTGCAGACGAACATCACCTTCGAAAGATCGTATTCGACATCGAGATAATGGTCGGTGAAGGCGTGATTCAGCTCGGGGTCGAGGACTTCCATGAGCGCAGCGGATGGATCGCCGCGGAAGTCGGTGGACATTTTGTCGACTTCATCGAGAACGAAAATCGGATTGACTGTTCCGGCCTTCTTCATCATCTGGATGATCTGGCCGGGGAGCGCGCCGATATAGGTGCGGCGGTGACCGCGGATTTCGGCTTCATCGCGCACGCCGCCGAGAGAGACGCGAACGAATTTGCGGCCCGTGGCATGTCCAATGGACATGGCGAGCGAGGTCTTGCCAACGCCCGGAGGTCCGACGAAGCAGAGTATGGAGCCTTTGGGGTTTTTTACGAGCTGGCGGACGGCGAGGAATTCCAGGATGCGCTCTTTGACCTTTTCCAGGCCGTAGTGCTCATCATTAAGAATTTTTTCGGCGGCTTTGATGTCGCGAATTTCTTTGGAACGCTTCTTCCAGGGCACAGCGAGCAGCCAATCAAGATAGTTGCGGCTGACGGTGGATTCCGCGGACATCGGCGGCATCAGTTCGAGTCGCTTGAGCTCCTGAATGGCCTTCTCGTGAACTTCCTTGCTCATGCCGGCAGTGTCGATCTTCTTTTTTAGCTCGTCGATCTCGCTCTTTTCGCCGCGGCCGAGCTCTTTCTGAATGGCCTTGAGCTTTTCGTTGAGGTAATACTCTTTTTGCGCGCGCTCCATCTGGCGCTTGACCCTGGTGTTGATGTTGCGGTCGACGTTTAGTTTTTCCAGCTCGATTTCGAGAATGTCGCCGATGCGATTCAAGCGCTCGAGCGGATCTACGGTCTCGAGAAGATCCTGCTTTTCATCGACGGGGAGCTGAAGATTGGCGGCGATGGTGTCCGAGAGGCGGGCGGGATCGTCGACGCGCGCGGCGGCGATCATCGTATCGTAATTGAGGCTTTGCGAGAGCTTGATGAACTGTTCGTAGAGTCCGGTGATTTTCTGTACGGTCTGTTCGACTTGCGGAGAGGGCTCCACGCGCGCGCTCAACAGGCGAACAGTGGCGCGGAAAAAGCCTTCTTCGCCGGCGATGGAGATGGCGCGGGCGCGCTCGACACCTTCGACCAAAACTTTGATGTTGCCATCGGGGAGCTTCACGCTCTGAACAATGTTCGCAAGCGTGCCGACGGCGTAGATTTCTTCCGGCTTGGGGTCATCGATGGACGCATCGTGCTGCGTGGACAGGAAAATCTTCTTGTCGCCGGCAAGCGCCTCTTCAAGCGCGCGGACGCTGGCTTCGCGTCCGACGATGAACGGCGTCATCTGCTGCGGGAAGATAACCATGTCGCGTACCGGCATCATAGGTACGCGCTTCATTTCCTGTTTTTCTCTATTGAACATTCGGACCCCTGAAAATTATTTCCGCGGCCACCCCACGCAGCCGCCAACGTGGAAGGGCTCAGCCAGCCTTTTCCAGCAAGCTCCAATTAATCTCGCGAGTGCGCACCATTTCGGCGCTGACTACAAAATCGCGAACCTTACGCTGCATGGGCAGGTGGTACATCAACTCCAGCATGAGGTCTTCGAGAATCATGCGCAAGCCGCGCGCGCCGACCTTGCGCTGAAGAGCCAACTCGGCCACGGTCTCGAGACCGTCGTCGGTAAAGCGGAGGCGGACGTTTTCAAATTCGAAGAGGCGCTGGTACTGCTTGAGAAGAGCGTTTTTCGGTTCGGTGAGAATGCGCACGAGCGCGTTTTTGTCGAGATCGTTCATTACGCCGGCGACGGGCAAGCGGCCGACAAATTCCGGAATCAAACCGTAGCGGATGAGATCGCCGGGCTGCACCTGCTCGAGCAATTCGGTATTGCGCTTTTGCGGGGTGGTCGCGGCGGCATCGGTATGGAATCCGAGCGAGCGGCGTCCGGCGCGCTTCTCAATAATTTTCTCGAGGCCGACGAACGCGCCTCCGCAAATGAACAAAATGTTGGTCGTATCGACGGGCGTAAATTCCTGATGCGGGTGTTTGCGCCCGCCCTGGGGAGGCACGTTGGCGACGGTGCCTTCCAAAATCTTCAGCAACGCTTGTTGCACGCCCTCGCCGGAAACATCGCGGGTGATCGAAGGGTTCTCGTCTTTTTTTGCGATCTTGTCGATCTCGTCTATATAGATGATGCCTTGCTGCGCTTTCTGCACGTCGCCGTCGGCGGCTTGCAGCAGCTTTAAAATGATGTTTTCGACGTCTTCGCCGACGTAGCCGGCTTCCGTGAGCGTGGTGGCATCGACGATCGCGAAAGGAACGTCGAGCATGCGCGAAAGCGTTTGTGCGAGCAGCGTCTTGCCGGTTCCGGTAGGCCCAATCAGGAGAATGTTGGACTTGCTCAGCTCCACATCGCCCGGCTGCTTGTTGAGGAAAATCCGCTTGTAGTGGTTGTACACCGCGACCGCGAGTTTTTTCTTCGTGCGTTCCTGGCCGATGACATAGCCATCCAGGAATTGCTTGATCTCCGGAGGACGAGGGAGGCGGCGAGCGGGTGCAGCGGCTTGCTCGCGCTTTTCATCTTCGAGAATGGTCTGGCAGACGCTGACACATTCGTTGCAGATGTAAGCGCGCGGATAGTCCGAAGGCGAACTGATCAGCTTCTCAACTTGCTCCTGGGTCTTATGGCAGAAGGAGCAGCGCAACGGCTCGTCTGGATTAAATTTTTTCACAGGTGTGAAGGCCCTCGGCTCCGCCGGGCTGCGGACGGAACCACTACCGATATTCTAGGCTGAAAAATCCCCTGAGTGAAAGAAAAACTGAACAACTACTAACTTTTTGGAATCAAGCAAACGCCCCCCCACAAAACACGCTTCACTCCGACGCGTTTTAGCGATGCTTGTAGATAATTTCGTCGATCATCCCATATTCCTTGGCTTGCTCGGGATTCATGATGAAATCGCGCTCGACGTCTTTTTCGATGCGCTCAATGGGCTGCCCGCTGTGTTGTGACAGCAGCTTGTTGATCATGGTGCGCATGCGCAGGATTTCCTTGGCATGCAGATCGATGTCCGTGGCCTGGCCGCCGAGACCGGAGAGCCAAGGCTGATGAATAAGGATGCGCGCATTGGGCAGAGCAAAGCGCTTTTTGGGTGTGCCGCCGGCGAGCAGTACGGCGGCGATGGAGGCAGCTTGCCCCACGCAGGTGGTGACCACGTCTGGCTTCACAAACTGCATGGTGTCGTAGATTGCAAATCCGGCTGTGATCGAGCCGCCGGGAGAATTGATATAGAGCTGGATGTCGCGCTCGGGATCTTCGGCCTGGAGAAAGAGCATCTGCGCTGTAGCGAGGTTCGCGACGTGGTCGTCGATCGGCGTGCCGATGAAGATGATGTGCTCTTTGAGGAGCCTTGAGTAAATATCATACGCACGTTCGCCACGGCTGGTCTGTTCAACCACCATGGGTACAAGCGTTGTGGCGCGATAAGCTGGGTCGTCGTCAAAATTTTTCATGAGATTTGTGTGCGGTCAGGCCCGAACTGCCGGACTGCTCTGTCACTTTGCTTCCGCTGCGGCGGTCGTGCTAATTCGGGAATTTTGCGCGAGCCAATCGAGAGTTTTATCACTCCGCAGCTTAGCTTTCATCCTATCTAGCGTACCTTGCTTTGTCAAACGCGCGCGAATCGCTTCTGCGGATTCGCCACTATGCGACGCGGCATGTTCGAGCTCGTGATTCAGCTCTTCGTCCGTAACATCGATGTTTTCGGTGGAAGCAATGCGGTCAACGATCAGTTCCGCTTTAACATCGTCGGTAGCGCGCTCTTGCTGGCGGCGGCGCAGCGTGACCCAGTCGACGTTTACGGCGCGGGGATCAACGCCTTGCGCGGCTAGCGAGCGAACCACACGTTCGAGGCGTACATCCATTTGATGTTCGACAAGCGATTCGGGTACGGGAAAATCGTGAAGCTTAACGATGGCGGCCAGAACCTTCTCGCGCAACAGCTCTTTGTGGCGTTGGTCGCGGGCGGATTCCAGACTCTGGCGCAGCTTGGTTTTCAGTTCGTCGAGTGAGCCGGCGTCGCTGACATCTTTAGCGAATTCGTCGTTCAGCTCAGGCAATTGCTTGGTTTTCAAACCCAGGACTTCGACGGCATAGTGATACGTTTTCCCGGCGAGCTTGGCGTCGGGATAATCCGCGGGGTAAACGACGTCAAAATTTTTGTTATCGCCGATATTGGCGCCGCGGAGATTTTCGTTGAACGGCTCCATGGTCTCTTCCGCGCCGATGTGGCAGAGGACGCTGTCGGCGCGCAGCGGTTCGCCGCCACCTTCGGGCGTGCCCACGAGCTTTAGCTGCACGAAGTCGCCGTTTTCCACGGCGCGGCCTTCGACCGGCGCAAAAGCGGCAGCGCGCTCGGTCATTTCTTGCAAAGCTTTGTTCACGTCCTCGTCGGTGATGTCCATCACGGGCATTTCGAGCTCGAGATCCTTGTAACTGCCCAACTCGAATTCGGGGAGCACCTCGAACACGGCGCGAAACTTGAGGGGCTGACCTTCGGCAAAATCGAGCTTATCGACTTGGGGCTGCGACACGGGCGTCAGTTTTTGTTCGGTGACTGCCTTTTCGACACGTTCGGGAACCAGGGATTGCACGACTTCGCCCTTGATGTCGTCGGCGAAGCGGCGACGGATCAGGGACACAGGGGCTTTGCCAGGGCGAAACCCGGGAACCCGGGCGACGCGGGCGAATTCCTTGGCGACGCGCTCCATCGCTTTGGTGACTTCATCCGCGGGAATCTCGAGGTCGAGTTCGCGGCGGCAGGTAGCTTCAGCCATGCGACAATCCTTTCATAAGGGCCTTTCTTCAGGGACAGGCAGAAGAAATTGAAAATTCGCTGGTGGTCTCGAGGTCAGTGGCTCAAGAAGAGGCCAGCAGGTGAGAATCACACTGCGATTCGGTATTTGAGTATAGGGGAGGGTAACGGAGGCGTCAAATTTCCACTTGCGTTGGTCGCGCTCCTCGCGAAGCGCAATACCCGAGGCCTGACATAGAATCGCTCTTTGCACGATTGGCGCATGTTAACGTGGAGGCTTTGCGGAGGTTTTTGTGCCGAATTATCTAGCTCGTGTAGAACTGCACGATGTAGAAGAAGAGGAAGACTATGAATTGTTGCACACGGCTATGGAACAGCGCGGCCTCTTGCGTCAAATTCAAGGCGACGACGGTGTCCCGTATGAATTGCCAAACGCAACCTACGTTATGCAAAACACGGATATAACTCTTACCGCCGCGCAAGATCTTGCTAAAGCTGCCGCCGGAGAAACCGAATTCGAGTACAGCCTCATCGTGGTGGAATTCGACAACACGCTGTGGACGAACTTGGAACCTCTAGGTTAGATCCGAGCCACAGGGGGTAGGCGCAAAATCCAGAAAACTGACAATTTGTGCGTGCTTTTGAGGATTTTGAGTCTCGTGGCGCATTGACGAAGTATGTTGCAGCTTTCCCAAGTTGGAGTCCTACGGACATTACGCAAAGGCAGCAGCATCTGGCGCAACTAGCGGTCCAGACATGGCCCCTGAAGCCCGAATAGACAGAAATGGCCCCCGAGGAGGGTCCTAAAACAGGATTATCTGATTTGCATTCAATGTGAGGGCATCTGGTGCGGGAAGAGGGATTTGAACCCCCACGGGTGTGACCCCGACAGGTCCTAAGCCTGTTGCGTCTGCCGTTCCGCCATTCCCGCCCTGTTCGATTATAGCAACCGCTTGACAATTATTGTGCCGGAAACTGTGCCTACCTTTTGGGGTTTTTAGGGGTAGGCACAAAATCCCCTCTACTGCAAACAAAAGACTTACACACAAATTGTTGTTTCTCAGGCGGTGCGTCACGGGCGCGATTCGGATATGGCGGCGGTGAGCCGCACGTACGCGATTAGATGGGGGGATCGCCCGGTGCAGCCGCGGCAAGAACGTTAAACCGGATCACGAGAGTTTGGTCGCTGAAAAAATGGCGGGGAGTGGAAGTGCCGGCGGCTACCGGGTCTGCATTAACAGTGTATTGGCTTATCGGGGCGCCGCCAATCGGCGCGTAAATGAAGTTGTAGCCACTTTTCGTCCCAGTGGCCAGACTGGAGTCGATTAGGCAAGAAGAACTGGCTTTCGGCAGGGTTGGGGGCACGCAGTTCGCGGGTACACCGCCATCGCTAAGGTCGGCGAGTGCGCCGGCGAAACCCGGACCATAACTGGATTGGTAGACGATTTGCGACGTATTGATGGAGCGGAGGGAGGCCACCGCGGAAGCCTCATTTGCAGCCATGCGAGAGCGCAGAAGATTGGGAATGGCGATGGCCGCGACAATCAGGATGACCGAGACCACGACCAACAACTCGATTAGGGAAAAACCAGTTTGCTTCGAGCGCATTGCCATGAACTCCTTACGTAAATGCGTACAAACAACACTACGTCTTCCCGGCTGCCTCGAAGCGGAAAAGCCCCACGCGCACGTTCACGAAATAGTACATGTTTTCCGCAAAATGCGGCATTTTTCTTTTGCCACAAGCCTGCGCAATTACGTCGCCCGCTCTGCCTGGTGCGACGTTCCTCTCTGGATTACCGGCAAGACGGGGAGCATAATAATGGGCAATCGTACGAGCTTGCGGCGCACCTCAGCGGCGTCGCGGTCGCATCCAAGCTTGGAAGTCGACGGGTGGAGCTGCGAAAGAGGGCGGCTGCAGAATGATCGTTCAAGAGCAAGGCGATCAATTAATTCTAATCCGGCAAACCGATCACGCCGTGCTGTCTGGTTTTTTTGCTCGCGAATGGGGCAACAAGCTTTTTCAGCGGCCCGAGCCATTCGAATCGCTTCGTCTGGCGGCCAGCGAACACGATAACGGCTGGCGGGAATGGGAGCTGCAGCCGCAAATCGACTCGAAAACGCGTCTGCCCTTTAACTTCATGTCGCTGCCCACCGACGAGCATATCGAGCTTTATCGACGGGGCATCGAGCGAGTGGTCATGAGCGATCGCTACGCCGGGTTGCTGGTCAGCCTGCACGCATCGGGATTGTACGACCGCGCCCACGCCACCATTCCCGGCTTTTCCGCGAAGTACGTGAAATCCACGGAGACGGAGTTGGTCAACGGCTTTCTGCAATCGCTGAAGCTGCAACAACTGCGGCTGAAAGTGGATCTTCGCGCGGATGCCGCGACTAAAGAATTTGTGCAAGAAAAGTTGCTGGAGAGGAATTCGCGCCGGCTCGAAGCCTTGGACCGCCTCTCACTTTACTTCTGCATGAGCGGCACGCCACACGACGCGACAATCGATGGCGTCCCCGTGGATGATCATGGGAGCGAAGTCGATTGGGAGCTGCGTCCGGACGGACAGAATGCAGTCTCGCTGGGTCCGTATCCATTCAGGAGAGAACCGTTGGAAATCAGCATTCTTACAAGGCGCATTCCGAAGCGTTTGTACACGGACAGTCTCGATTTTCAGAAGACGCTTGCGCGCGCACCGTACACTGCGATGAGTTTTACGCTACACGCCGGCGGCGCTTTGTCGGCCGCGCACTTTGCGGTCGCATAGCCTAAGTCAACTGACTGCCGCGGGTTTCCGGCAACAATAAAGAAAGCAGAGCGGCAACAAAGAAGGCTCCTGCCTGCAGTAAAAATGCGGGTCCGATACCGTGCTTGATGGCCAGAGCGCCCACCGCGAATGGCGCAACGGCGGAGATTCCACGTCCCACGTTGTAACTGAAGCCCATGGCGGCGGCGCGGATTTCACCAGGAAAGATTTCACTGGCAATCGCCGCATAACCCGAAAAGAATCCTGTTCCAAAAAATGCCACCAGCGGTCCCAGAAGCAAGAGCAAGGTCGGGCTGCTTGTCATTCCGTAGATTGGAACTAGCGCGGCGGCAATTATCAGGTACGCGAAATAAGGCTTTCTGCGCCCGAACGCGTCGGCGAAGAAGCCGAAACCTGCGTATCCAATAAATTTTCCCGCGCACAGCACCAGAAAGAATGTCGTGGTCTTCACCAGGCTGAGCCCGCGTCCACCTTGCGCTGGCGGAAGAGATAAATACGCGGGAATCCAGGTAAATAAGCCCCAGTAACCGAAAAGGGCGCACGTATTCATGGTGGTTGCCAGCAAGCCGGTGCGCAGAACCTTGCCGGAGAGCAGGCGACGGAGCGGCGGCCTTTGCGCTTTAACCGCTCGCCGTGTGATCCACAGATTTGACTCTGGAACGCTGGATTGAATCCAGAACACAAGAAGCGCCGGCAGCACGCCGACGAGGAAAACCGCGCGCCAGCCGAAGTTGGGCAGCACCAGCCGCACTACCAGGGCAGCGATGGCTTCGCCAATGGCGTATGCGGATTGCATCATGCCGAGCGCTTTGCCGCGATGTTCCGGGCGCCACGTTTCGGCGATCAGCGCGGCCGCGGCGGTCCATTCACCGCCCATGCCCAGCCCGAGCACAAAGCGAAAGACTGCCAATTGCGTGACCGAGTGCGAGAACGCGCAAGCAGCGCTGGCCAGCGAATAAACCAGGATGGAGATCATCAGCGAACGTGTGCGCCCAATGCGGTCGGCGATAACGCCGAAGAGCAGCCCGCCAATCGCGGAGGCCACTAACGTGAGCGAGTTGAGAAAACCGGCGGTGCGCGTGTCCATCGAGAATTCGCGGATGAGGTACGTGAGCACGAGCGAGTACAGCATCACGTCCATCGCGTCGAGCATCCAGCCGAACCCGCCGGCAAGCAGCGATTTACGCTCCGCGGGAGTGATCTCGCGGGGCAACTCGAAGATTCGCGGTGATTTGGCCGGCGAGGCAGCTTCTGCTTTGGGCAGGTGGAGAGCGTCGGGCATTTTGCGGGATTCTAGCTGAATATTCGTTATTTGACTCGCTTCGCGTTCGCGGGCACAATCCGAGAAAATCGCTTCGGTGTTGTTGAAGTGGCGGATTTCTGCTTGACTTCCGAATGACCTGCTTGCATTGTTGAAAGCTTTGTCCCTCGGAAAATCCGCGCCGAGGGGAGAGAAAGGCTCGTTCCGCTCGACATGACCCGCGTACGACTGTGTTTCCACGATCGCTGCTTCGATGGCACCGCATCCGCCGCGCTCTTCTATCGCTTTTATCGCGAACGTTTCGACCCCTCCGCCGAATTCCATTTCAGCGGCATGACGCACCGCGCAACGCATCCCTGGGATGGCGGCATATTTGACGGCGATGAGAACGTCATCGTGGACTTCAAATACTCGAATTCGCCGAAACTGACCTGGTGGTTTGACCATCACCAAAGTGCGTTTCTTACTCCGGATGACGCCCGTCATTTTCGAGAACATCCCGGCCCGCACATGTTCTATGAGCCGGACTATCGCTCGTGCACCAAACTGATCGCCACGGTGGGGAAAGAGAAATTCGGATTCGACACGCGGCCGGTGGAGAACTTGATTCATTGGGGCGACATTATTGATGGCGCGCAGTATCCGACGCCAGAGTCTGCCGTGGCGATTGCCGAGCCGGCTACGCAGCTTGCGCTCGTGATCGAAGCCGCGCCGGAAGACGGACTGCCCGCACGCATCATTCCGGAGCTGGCTTATCGCCCGCTCCCTGAAATGATCGAGCTCCCGCTCGTGGCCAAGCACTTGGGGCCTTTGCTCGAACGCCATCGCCGCTCGATCGACATTCTTCGCCAACGTGCGGAAGCGCGCGACAACGTAATCTTTTTTGATGTGAGCGACCTGGACCTGGAAGGCTACAACAAGTTCATTCCGTACCTGCTGCATCCGGAGTGCGTCTATTCGGTCAGCGTGAGCGCGTCGGCCGTGCGCGCAAAGGTCAGCCTGGGGACGAATCCGTGGAA
>WNFR01006178.1_pt1 | contig 13817 bp, 10 predicted proteins | sample 5400221 | NCBI WGS metagenome assembly WNFR01 (sample SAMN13153357, study PRJNA577476) | soil metagenome | isolation source: 40 cm soil under Madrone tree | place: USA:California | collected 2016-06-14
TGGCTTATGTGATCGCCGAACCGTGTATCGGCACAAAAGACTCCGCCTGCGTGGATGTCTGCCCGGTCGACTGCATCCACCCCCGCAAAGACGAGCCGCAATTCGAAAACGAAAAACAGCTCTACATTAATCCCACGGAGTGCATCGATTGCGGCGCCTGCGTGCCGGTTTGTCCCGTGACCGCCATCTTCGCCCTCGAAGACCTGCCGGAGAAGTGGCAGAGCTATACCCCTGTCAATGCCGATTGGTACGCCAAGAAGTAACGAGACTCCTTAGGTTAGACACTCTGCTTCTCAGCAGCCGTTTCGTGCCGCTTGACGCACAATAAGCATCCAACCGGGGTGCGTGATTCGCGCACTTCTGGCCTGTTGGCGCATTGCAAGTTCCCGTTGCAGAGTTATTCTGTTTCTCTGGAGAACGCCCCGTCCCCGTGCCGCCTAAGTTCCATCTGGTTCTGCTCATACACGCCCATCAGCCTTGCGGCAACTTCGGCCATGTTTTCGAGCAGTCCTATGTGCGCTGCTACCTGCCCTTTATCGAGACTCTTGCGAAGCACCCCAGTGTCCACGTCGGCCTCCATTATTCCGGCCCGCTGCTCACCTGGATCGAAGAGCACCGCCCCGAATATTTCCAGCGCTTGAAAGCGTTGGTAAGAAACGGCCAGGTCGAAATGGTCGGCGGCGGCTTTTACGAGCCTATTCTCATTTCCATCCCCGCCGCCGACCAGCGCGTGCAACTCATTCGCCTTGCCGATTATGTCGAGCACCATTTCGGCGAGCGCCCCACTGGCGCTTGGCTCGCCGAGCGCGTTTGGGAGCCGCAACTGTCTTCCGTTCTCGCCGAAGCCAACGTCGGCTACACCGTTTTAGACGACATTCACTTTCTCTCCGCCGGCTTTGAGCCCGACGAGCTCTTCGCCGACTACATCGCGGAAGATCACGGCCAAACCATTCGCCTCATCCCCGGCCAGAAAATTCTTCGCTACCTCATTCCGTTTGGCACGATTGAGCAGGTCGTCACCTATCTCAAGGAAACCGCCGGCGCGCACCCCGGCCAAATGGCTGCCATGGGCGACGACATGGAAAAATTTGGCGTCTGGCCTGGCACCTTCGACCATTGCTACAAAGATTCCTGGCTTGAAAAGTTTTTCGTTGCCCTCGAGGAAAATTCTTCCTGGCTCCAGGCCTCCACGCCCACCGAATACTTTGGCACGCATACGCCTGCCGGCCGCGCCGATCTGCCCACCGCCTCTTACACGGAGATGATGGAGTGGGCGCTGCCGACACGCGTCCGCCAGCGCTACAACCAGGTCCTCAAGGAATTCGCCTCGCGCAACGAAGTGCTGGCCTTTCTTCGCGGCGGCTCCTGGCGCGGCTTCTTCCGCAAATATTCCGAATCCAACCTGTTGCACAAAAAAATGCTGCACGTCGCCCGCCGCATCGACACCTCGCCCGCCCGGCGCAGCGTTTCCAAAGCCGGCGAAGAGTTGAAAAAGGCCCGCGACCTTCTACTGCGCGCGCAATGCAACGACGCCTACTGGCACGGAATTTTCGGCGGGCTCTACGCTCCGCACCTGCGCACCGAGCTTTGGCGCAGCCTCATTCGCGCCGAGCTCATCGCCGACCAGCAAACGCCCGGTGGTCTCGCACCGCGTGTGGAAACGCTCGATTACGATGGCGACGGCACGAATGAACTCCTTTTCACCTCCTCCGAATACCAGGCGCTGCTGAAGCCTTCGGACGGCGGCACGCTCGCGGCCCTCGACTTTCGTCCAGCCGGTTCAACCCTCATCAACTCCATCCTGCGCCGCCCGGAGGCTTATCATGCGCGCCTTCGCGAAATCGCCAACAACCCCTCCGGCGCCGTCACTTCCATTCACGAACAAACGCGCGTCAAAGAGCCGGGTCTCGAGCGCTATCTCCGTTACGATCGCTGGGCGCGCCACACGTTTCGTCTGTTCCTCTTCGATCCGTCGCGCGGTCATGCTGATTACGAAAATATCCAGCTGCAAGAGGATCCCGGTTTTGCGGGTGGCGCGTTTCGCACCGGCCGCGCCAGCGAGCGCGAAGCCGAGCTGGTACGCGAAGCTCCGCTCGCCTGGCATGGGCAAGACGACTCCGGTCCGCGCCTATCGGTCTCTAAATTATTTTCGTTTGGTCCTGCGCCTCGCGGCTGCGAAGTCGCTTGTGAGGTGAAAATCTCTGTTCCCGCCGCTCTCGATCGCCCGCTTGCCGTAGGAATCGAGTCCGTGCTGAATTTCCTCGCGCCCACGGAGCCCGATCGTTTTTTTCAAACTCCTTCGGGCCCACAGAACCTGCGCTTCAGCGGCTGCATTCCCGGCCCCACGCTCCGCGTGGAGGATGGCTGGCAGCGCATTCGCGTGGCTCTCCACGCTCCAGGCGCTGAACAATTCTGGATTTCCCCGATTGAAACTGTCTCAGAATCCGAAGAGGGTTTCGAGCGCGTCTACCAGGGCTCGCAAATCCTGGCCGTCTGGCATCCCTCCCTGACCGCCGCGAAACCCTGGGCCACCCACCTATTCTGGCGCATCGAATCCTTCTAGTCAGTCTGCTGCCTTCATACTCAAAACCAAAAACGGGAGATGTACTCCTTCACTCCACCACCAGCAAATTCTGCGCAAACGGCCACTCTCCATCGATCCACTGTTCCTCGCACCGGAATCCCGTCCGTTCCGCCATTTGTACAACTTCCGTCGGACGGTACTTGTGCGAGCTTTCCGTCCAGATTGTGTCCCCTTCGTTGAGCATCATCCGTAAATTCGCCGCCGGAACCGCCACGCGTTGCCTCCGCGTCGACCGCAAGTGCATCTCAATCCGCCGCTCCTCATCACTCCATCGCGCCTCGTGCCGAAAGCACGACAAATCAAAATCCGCCCCCAGTTCGCGATTGATTCGCGCCAGCAAATTCAAATTGAACGCCGCAGTCACGCCTGCCGGATCGTTGTACGCCAGCAACTGCGTCGCTACATCCTTCTCCAAGTCCGTTCCCAGCAACAAAGTGTCACCAGCCTGCAGAATCTCCCTCACTTCGCGCAAGAACTCTTCTCCCGCCGCGCGATCAAAATTTCCAATCGTGCTCCCCAGGAAAAGCACCAAAAGGTGATCGCCTTCATCGCGACCCTGTGCCACGGCCTTGAGCCCTTCCAGATACGGCTGCTCGTAGCCCACCATGCTTACCAGATCGATCTGCCCAAGCTCCTTCTCGCAAGCCGCCAGCGCCGAAGGCGAGATCTCAATCGGAAAATAATACGTTCGTTGCCGGCGCGAAAGCGCCTCGAGGATCCAGCGCGTTTTTTTTCCGCTTCCGCTTCCCAATTCGGCAACGTGAATCGGAGCCGGCAGCAGGTCTACAATTTCCTGCGCGTGCGTTTGCAGCAATCGTGCGTCCGCCCGCGTCAGCCCATACTCTGGCAATAGGCAAATCGCCTCGAACAGCGCCGAGCCAACCTCGTCGTACAAATATTTTGACGGCAGCTCCCGTTGCCCCGGCTTCAGCAAGCCTTCGCGCACCGCCTCCGCAAATTCGGACACATGTCGAGCCGGAAGTGTTTGATAGGTCAGCATGAACGGCTCCCAAGGGCCTGGATTAGAGGTTGTCAGTCCTCTACGCAACGGAACGTTGCGTAAACATAAGGATAATGTGGCTGGAACCAGTTGCGGAACGAGCGCCGCAGCATGCACGCCGCCGTGCGTGGCGAGCCGCCTTTCATTACGTAGTGCTTGCCATCAAAAAAATTCGCCGAGTATCCCGGATAAAACGGCATAGGCGCGAAACCCGGAAAAGGTTTGAATTCCGTGCGCGTCCATTCCCAACCATTGCCGACTAAATCATGCACTCCATGCGCGCTCGCCCCGCGTGGATACGATCCTACCGGGCTCGGATCCCAATGCCCAAAATCGAAATTCCCATAACGCGCATCCGGCGCCTCATCGCCCCACGGGTAATTCCGCTCCGTTTCGGAGTCCGACGTCCCGTAGGCCGCGCGATGAAACTGTTCTTCCGTCGGCAGCTTGCGCCCCAGCCATTTCGCGTAAGCCGTCGCCTCCGCGTGGCTCACATAGACGGGCCAGTCCATCGGAAGCTGCATCTCCCCAAACATCGTGCGATATAGCCAGAGATTTCCCGCGCGCCGCCAGAAAACCGGATGCCGCACGTCCTCTTTTTTCTTCCACGCCCATGCTTCTTTGTCCCAGAGGGATGGCTCCGAATATCCGCCGGCCTCCACGAACAACATGAAGTCCCGGTTCGTCACGTTGTAATTGTCGATCGCGAAGTCCGGCACCCGCACTTCGTGCGCCTCAAACTCGTTGTCCCAGCCGAACTCGTCTCCGGTGCGTCGCTGCAAGCCCAGCGTCGCGCGACCCGCTGGAATCTCCACCAGGTGCGACTTCGCTCGCGGCGTCTTCCACACCGGCTCCTGCCCCGCCGGAATCTTCCTCTCTGCCGGAAGCTGCTGCAACATGTACGCCAGCGTTTCCGCGTGCATCAACCTGTGCTCGACCGCCACTTCCAACATCGCCGTCAATTGTGGATGCCCTTCGGATGGGCGCCGCAGCGCGTGCGAAATCGCGCTATCCAGTTCGCTGCGCAACTGTGCGTTGTACCGATCGACTTCTTCCCGGCTGGGCCAGTCCGATGGCTTATCCGTAGGCAAGCCGCCGCCCACCGGATCAATTCCAAACGCGAAAAGACGATCGAACGAAGGATGAAACGATGTCAGCCCGAAGGCCCGCTGCGACAGTAAATTCCAATCGAAAGCTTCCACGTGTCCAATATAAAAAATAATCCGGTGTCGCTCGGCAATTGGGCGATCATAGAGCGCGTCTTCGCGCACGATGCGGAAGACTTCGTCGGTGCGTATCCGTGCGTTTATGAGGCGGGTGTGAAGGTCATGCCGGATGCGGACAGCGCTAGCCGTGGCTCCCATGCGTGTTCTCCTCCCAGTTGGATGCGGCTTCAGTTGCCTCGATGCATGAAAATCTCGGTGACCGGGAGGTTGAGTACCATATGATGTTCGCTCCCGCCGCCACCGGGTGTCAACTGAAATGAACGCGAAAATCGCTCCAGGAAACGCTGACCCTACCATTCAGTTCCAGAATGTGACATACAGTGTTAACGGTAGCGTCCACCACAGAATCGTTAGCGATATTCGTTTCTCCGTCGCTTCTGGCCAGACTCTCGTCCTCCTCGGTCGCAGCGGCAGCGGCAAAACCACTCTTCTTAGACTGATCAATCGCCTCCTTATTCCCACCGCTGGCCAAGTCATCGTCTGCGAACGCCCCACCACCGATTGGGATCCCATTCGTCTTCGCCGCGGCATCGGCTATGTCATTCAAGACGCAGGGCTATTCCCGCATTTCACGGTCGCTGAAAACATCGCGCTGGTCCCGTCGCTCGAAAAATGGGATGCCGCCCGCACCAGCTCCCGAGTCAACGAACTCCTTACCCTGGTCGGCCTCGATCCCGCCGAGTTCGCCTCTCGAAGGCCTCACGAGCTTTCCGGCGGTCAGCGCCAACGCGTCGGCGTCGCTCGCGCCCTCGCCGCCGACCCGCCCATTCTCCTGATGGACGAGCCCTTCGGCGCGCTCGATCCGGTCACCCGCGCCGAGCTTCAGCGCGAATTCAGCGCCCTCGCGCGCCGCCTCGCCAAGACCATCGTCTTCGTCACCCACGATCTTCGCGAAGCGCTGCTCCTCGCCTCCCGCATCATCCTTCTCGAAAATGGACGCATCGTCGCCGACGCCACTCCTCGGGAATTTCCGCGCATCGATCATCCCGAAGTCCGGGCCTTCACCGCGTCTCTCGCTCCGCTCGCCGGTGCGCAAGTATGAGCCCCTGGACATTTTTTCTCGAGCATCGCGCCGAAATCCTCGAAGCCACCGCCAACCATCTGACTCTCGTCCTCATTGCTATGGCGTTTGCGATTGCGATCGGCGTCCCGCTCGGCATGCTCATCGTTCACCGGCCGGCGCTGCGAAACTTTGCGCTGGGCCTTGCGAGTATTTTTCAAACCATCCCCAGCCTTGCGCTCTTCGGTTTTCTGATTCCTATCCCCTTCATCGGCGGCATCGGACGCCGCACCGCGATCGTCGCTCTCGTCCTTTATGCGCTGCTCCCCATCCTTCGCAACACATACGTCGGCCTCACCGGCATCGACCCCGCCGTCCTCGAAGCCGCCGAAGCCATGGGCATGACCCAATCGCAAATCCTGTGGCGCGTCCGCCTGCCGTTAGCTCGCGCTGTAATCCTCGCCGGTATTCGCACCGCGACGATCATTACCATCGGCGTAGCCACCATCGCGGCCGCCATCGGCGCTGGCGGACTCGGCACCTTCATCTTCCGCGGCGTGGCGATGGTCAACGACGCCGTAATCCTCGCCGGCGCCGTCCCCGCCGCCCTCCTAGCCATAGCTGCCGATCTCCTCTTGGGGTTGCTAGAGCGCCGCCTCAAAATCTCCTAGCGCCCACTCTCGTCTCTTCTCCTCTTCTCTGTGATCTCCCTGCTCCGACCTCAGTGAACTCTGTGTTAAATTCTTTTCTCTCTTACCATGCCCCTCTTCTCTGCGTTTCCTCAGCGCCCTCTGTGCCTCTTTACCCTGAGCCGCGAAGGGTGCGTTATCTTTTTCTTTGCCTCTCTCTTTCTCCTGCCGTTCCTCGTCACCGGCTGTCGAAAAAGTAGCGATCCCCATCTAACCATCGGCTCCAAATTCTTTACCGAGCAAGTCATCCTCGCCGAGCTCCTCGCCCAGCACATCGAAGCCCGCACCGGCCTCCACGTCGACCGCAAATCCAATCTCGGCGGCACGCTCCTCTGCCAAAAAGCTCTCCTATCCGGCGACCTCGACCTCTATGTCGAATACACCGGCACCGCCCTGACTGCCGTACTCAACGAAACCCCCAGCCCCGACTCTCGCGACGTCTACAAGCGCGTCCAGCAAGGCTACGCCCAGCGTTTCAATCTAGAAGTCACCGAGCCTCTCGGCTTCGAGAACACTTTCGCTATGGTCGTCCGCGGAGAAGACGCCCAGCGCCTCCACTTCCGCAACACCAGCGACATCGTCCCATACGCCCCCAAAATGCGCGCCGGCTTCGGCTACGAATTCCTCGAGCGGCCCGACGGCTTCCGCGGCTGGAGCCAACTCTACGGCCTGCATTTCGCCGCTCCGCCCAGCGTAATGGACCTCGGCCTAATCTACCGCGCGCTAGTCGACAAAAAAGTTGACATCGTCGCCGGCAATTCCACGGACGGCCTGATCGACGCCCTGCACCTCGTCCCGCTAGTCGACGACAAACATTACTTCCCGCCCTACGACGCCGTTCCCATCGTCCGCCGCGACGCCCTCGCCAAATTCCCGCAACTCCGCGAAGCCCTCGCCGATCTAGCCAACAAAATCTCCGCCGAAGAAATGCGCCACCTAAATTCCGAAGTCGACGCCAACCAGCGCGACCCCGCCGCCGTAGTCCGCGCCTTCCGCACCTCCAAGTCCCTGTAACTCCGAATCTTGGTGGCGCGGTCGATCTTGCCCTTGTGGCACAGCCATTTGTGGCTGTGCTCCGACGATCCCGAAGTATCGTGCCATCCGGCTCCAGGACGGACTCGGCATTATGCGGGCATCCGACCTTTGTAACCGCCCTACCGCGCCAGCCATCTGACACTAAGAGAAGCCACGAAGCCCTTCCTCGCGGCCATGCGAACTTTCGTTCCGGAGGACATCATGAAAAACCTCACTGCCTTACTCACGCTGCTCTTTGCGCTTGCCGCAGCTGCGTTTGTCCAAGCCAGCGGCGCTGGTGCACAGCACGGAGGCCAGGGCGGCGGTGGTGCTCACGATGTTGGGGGCGGCCACGTTCCCGAGCACGGGCCTCCGCCACACGCTACGGAGAATCGCGCGCCCGAGAATCGCGGACACGACAATCGCGCACCCGAAAATCGCGCCCAGGAGAATCGGGGACAGGACGGTCGGGCGCAAGACAGCGGTCGCTCCTTCCGTGATCGGCCCGATCATCCTAACGCCCCTCACGTCCACCACGATGACAATTGGGTTGGCCACGATTCCGGCCGCGGCGACACGCACTATCACTTGGATCATCCCTGGGAACACGGCCGCTTCACCGGCGGCTTTGGCCGCGGCCATGAGTACCATCTGGGCGGAGGGGACCGCGAGCGCTTTTGGTTCGGCGGCTTCTACTTCGGCGTAGCTCCCTACGATTACGACTACACCGATGACTGGAACTGGGACGGCGATCCCATCGTTATCTACGACGATCCCGACCACGACGGCTGGTATTTGGCCTACAACGCGAGAACTGGCACCTACGTCCACGCCCAATATCTCGGCCCCCGCTAAAGGACCAACGCGCTCACTAGCGCATGATGCCGTCGGTGCTGTAGCACCTTCGGCCCGCCCTGTAGAGGCCGTCCTTTAGGGCGGCCGGCAAACACAGTGGCATCTGGTGTGGCCGAAAGCGCGGTGCCTCGGCAACACACATATACCTTTCCTTCCCCACGCCGCATCTCAGACAATCGCAGATTCCGGTGTGCCAGCTGAGCTCCGATTCACTTCAAACGCGTTGCTGCATTGTCGGCGGCGGTCCCGCCGGCATGATGCTCGGCTTCCTTCTAGCCCGAGCTGGCGTCGAAGTCCTCGTCCTCGAAAAACACGCCGATTTCCTGCGCGACTTCCGCGGAGACACCATCCATCCTTCCACTCTCGAACTGATGTACGAACTCGGCCTCCTCGAAGAGTTCCTCAAGTGCCCTCATCAAGAGGTGCGCGAGCTTCGTGGGCAAGTCGGTAGCGAATCCTTCACCTTAGCCGACTTCTCTCATCTTCCTACCCATTGCCGCTTCGTCGCTTTCATGCCGCAATGGGACTTCTTGAATTTTTTGGTCGAGCAAGGGCGCCGGTATCCAGGGTTCCGTGTCGAGATGCAAGCCGAAGCCACCGGCCTCATCGAGGAGAGCGGACGCGTAGCCGGCGTCCGAGTCACAACCCCACTGGGAGTACGCGAAGTCCGCGCCAATCTAACCGTGGGAGCCGATGGACGCCATTCCGTCATTCGAGAGCGCGCCGGCTTGCCAGTGGTCAATCTCGGCGCCCCCATGGACGTGATGTGGATGCGCCTAAGCCGCCGCTCCTCGGACCCCGGACAAACCTTCGGCTACATCGATCGCGGCAGAATTCTTGTTCTGCTCAATCGCGAAGACTATTGGCAATGTGCCTTTGTGATCCACAAGGGCACAGCCGAAGAAATTCGCCGGCGCGGCCTCCCCTCGTTCCGCGAGGAAATTGCCCGCCTCGTCCCCTTCTTGCGCGACCGCGTCGATGAGTTGCGCGACTGGAAGGACATCAGCCTCTTGACCGTTAAGGTCGACCGCTTAACACGCTGGTCGCGCCCCGGACTCCTATGCATCGGTGATGCCGCCCACGCCATGTCGCCAATCGGCGGCGTCGGCATCAATCTAGCCATTCAAGACGCCGTAGCTGCCGCAAATATCCTCGGCCCCGCTCTCCTGCGAGGAACGCCTACCGAGCACGACCTTCGCGCCGTCCAAAAACGAAGGATGTTCCCAACCGGCGCCACCCAGCGCCTCCAACTTATCGTCCAAAACAACATAATCCGCCGCGTCCTCGGCAGCACCAAACCCCTCACCTTGCCCTGGTTCTTCAAGCTCTTCCAGGCCTTCCCCTTCCTCCGCCGCATCCCCGCCCGCCTGGTCGGCATTGGCTTCCGCCCCGAGCACATCCACCTCCCCGAACAAAATCCACACGGATAAATGCCCGTCCGCGCCGCCTACCCCGTGTCGGAACCTGAACCCGAAGGCGAACGGGAACAGGAAACGCAGCCGGAGGAGCAAACCGCCACCGCGAACTAGCCACGGCAACCTCCAAGTTCCGGCGCCGACGGTCGGAAACAAATGTCCATCCGCCGGCGTCTGAAAACACATGAAACTACGCGTCTCCGTTCCGGCCCTCGTTCCGCTGCTGGTGTGCTGTCTCGCTGGAATCGCGGCGGTGCAGCGGCCCACCCCGCCCACCAAGCCGGCGCTGCCGGTAATCGCCACGGCACAGTACGACAACGCCCGCACCGGCGCGAACCTGCTCGAAACAATCCTTACCCCGCAGAACGTCAACGCGGCGCGATTCGGCCGCATCGCCTTCCTTCCCGTGGACGGCGATGTGTACGCACAGCCGTTGTACATCCCGCAGCTAGAAATCCCCAACAAAGGCCTGCGCAACGTCCTCTTCATCGCTACCGAGAAAGACAGCATCTACACCTTCGACGCCGATACACTTTCCACCGAGCCGCTCTGGCAAGTGAGTTTTGTAGACGCGAAGAAAAATATTTCCCCGGTTTCCGCTCGCGACGTTTCTTGCCCCTTTCTCGATCCGGACATCGGCATTACGTCCACTCCGGTCATCGACCTTCCCAGCAAGACGCTTTACGCGCTCGCCCGTACTCGCGAAACCGAAAACGGCAACTGGGTCTTCCGCCACAAGCTGCATGCGCTCGACATCGCCACTGGCGCCGAGAAATTTGGCGGACCCGTCACCATTCGCGGCACCTATCAGGGCGAAAAGTCGCTGCTCTCCAAAGGCCTAACCGAATTCGATCCCCTGCGCGAAAATCAGCGCGCCGCCCTGCTCCTCGCCAAAGGCAATGTATTCATCACCTGGGCTTCTTCTTGCGACGTCGGTCCGTACTACGGTTGGGTCATGTCGTACGACGCACGCACGCTCAAGCAAACCGGCGTGCTCAACGTCGCGCCTGGTGCGAAGGAAAGCGGCATCTGGCAAGCCGACGCGGGGCCCGCCGCCGACAGCAATGGCAACGTCTATCTCATCACCGGCAATGGCAAATTCACCGCTGCGTCTGGCGGCCGCGATTATGGCGACTCCGTTCTCAAGATTGCGCTCACGCCCAATGGCCTCGCGGTCCGCGACTACTTCACGCCCGCCGATCAGGAGCGGCTCAACGATACCGACGGCGATTTCGGCTCCGGCAGCGCGCTAGTTCTTCCGGATCAGCCCGCACCGCACCCGCATCTTCTTCTGGCCGCCGGCAAATCCGCGAAGCTCTACCAACTCGATCGCGACAACCTCGGCCATTTTCACCAGGGCGACGACAGCAATGCCGTGCAAGTTGTCCCTGCCGGCGCGCAATCCTTCGGCGCTCCCGCCTACTGGAACGGCCATGTCTTCTACTTCCTGATGAAGGATTATTTGAGGGATTACGCGCTACAAAACGGCCGGCTCTCCACGCAACCCGTTGCCAAGAGCACCACAAATATCAACGACCCGGGCACGCCGGCCATTTCCGCTAACGGCTCCAAAAACGGCATCGTCTGGATTCTCTCCACCAAAGTCTGGAACGGCTCCGACCAGCCCGCCATTCTCTTCGCCTACGACGCCGCCAACGTTTCCCACGAACTCTACAACTCCACACAAAATCCCACGCGCGACCGCGCCGGCAACGCCCTCCGCTTCACCATCCCCACCATAGCCAACGGCCGCGTCTACGTACCCACCAAGCGTCGCATCGACGTCTACGGTCTGCTCGCCCCAACCAAGAGCAAAACCAAATGAAGCCAAGAAACATTCCCCGACCCACCTTTAAGATCGTGCCTCCATTCCTTAAAGGAACTCTCCGCCCCTGGCGGCCGTATACTTGGCCCAAGGCAGGTGCTTCATGACAACGCTTTGGCAAGACATCCGCTACGCCATCCGCGTTTTGCGTAAGGCAAAAGGTTTTACTGCTATTGCCGTCCTCACGCTAGCCCTGGGCATCGGCGCTAACAGCGCTATATTTACCGTCGTTTACGGCGTCCTCCTCCGCCCTCTCCCGTTTTCGCAGCCGGACCGTATCGTCCTGCTTGCCGAGAGCTACAAGGAGCAAATGGATGCGAAAGGTCTCACCGCAACGGAGTTGAGTCGCCTTCGGCGATTTGGCGAACCATTCGAGCACATGGCCGGCTACACGGAAGTTGGCTACAACCTGGCTGTGGGAAATGCCGCCGAGCACCTGCGCGGCATGCCTGTAAGCGCCGAATATTTTCGTGTCTTGGGTATTCACCCCGTGCTCGGCCGCGACTTTCTGGACGAGGAAGATCGTGGTAATGGCCAGCGGGTAGCAATCGTTAGCTACGGCGTTTGGACTCGGCGACTGGGAAGCGACCCTAGCAAGATGGGCGAGACCGTCTTGCTAAATGGCGAGCCCTTCACCGTAATCCAACGCGCTCGCCCGGTTGAAGTCTGGTGTCACTCGCGCGCAACTTGCGGCGCAAATGAATGTCGTGACCGAGGACTTCCGCCGCGCATTTCCAGAGGACGTTGGCGCGGAACTCCAACTGAGTTTCTTGCCCTACCAGCGCATGATTGGCCTGGACGAGCGCCCATACCTTTATGTTCTACTCGGCGCGATTGGTTTCGTTCTGCTCATCGCATGCGCAAATGTCGCCAATCTGCTGCTGGCGCGCGGCGGCCTGCGCGGGCGTGAAATTTCCGTGCGCATGGCTCTAGGCGCATCACGCAGCCGAATCTTCCAGCAACTGCTTACTGAAAGTTTTCTGATTGCGCTCGCTGGCGGCGCACTGGGCTTATTCGCCGCCTACCTGGGATTGGATTCAGTGCTGGCCATTGCTCCTATTGATTTGCCGCGCGCTGAAAGTATTCATCTGGACCGCGCGGCGTTTGCATTTACGTTCCTTGTTTCGCTTTTGACCGGAGCCGTTTTCGGCTTGGTGCCGGCCCTAAAGACCGCCTCGGTCAGCGTGAGTGAATCCCTGAAGGAAGGTGGCCGCACCGGGGCATCCGCAAGTCGCGCAAGGTTGCGGCAAGGGCTCGTAGTCGCCGAGTTTGCCATGTCGCTCGTGCTGCTGACTGGCGCCGGACTAATGATCGCCACATTCTCGAAATTGCTGCATACCGATCCGGGATTCAATCCGCGCCCCATCCTTTCCATGCAGTACTGGTTGGTCGGATCCAAATACAATTCCACGGCGGAAATCGACACGTTCAACCGCGCGCTCATTCAGCGGCTTCAATCTTTGCCCGGTGTCGAAGCTGCCAGCGTCATCGCCGCGGGTCTGCCGCTCGAGCGCGGGGGCAATAACGGTGTGCGCATTGCCGGGCCCAATTCTTCGCAGTACTACAACACCGATTATCGTGAGGTTTCGCCCGGATACTTCGATGCTATGCGCATTCCTTTGCGCGAGGGGCGCCTCTTCAGTGATGCGGATTCGGGGCATACGGCTCCGGTGGTAATCGTTAATGAAGAGTTCGTCCGGAGACATTTTCCAGGCCGCAGCCCGCTTGGCGAACATCTCTATGTAAGCGGCGGCTTGTTGTGTGAAGTGGCGGGTGTAGTCGGCGATGTGAAGTCCTACCTGGACCAGCCGCCAAGGCCTACAACTTTCATTCCCTCAGCGCAAGCGTCTTACGGCGCGTCGAAAATTTTCGAGGGCTGGTATCCCAGAAGCATGGTGCTGCGCGCCAGCGTCAACCCGCTCAGCCTCACGCGTGTGGTGCGCGACGCCTTCGCCGCTGTTGATCCACTCATTCCGACGGGAGCCGTGCGTTCAATGGACCAGGTCCTTTCCCGTTCGCTGGCGCTGCGCAGCTTTATGAGGACCCTGCTGAGCTTCTTTGCGGCCGCGGCGCTGCTGCTGGCGTGCGTCGGAATTTACGGCGTCATCTCCTACGCGGTCTCGCAGCGCACGCGCGAGATTGGCGTGCGCATGGCGCTTGGTGCCAGGCGCGCGGATGTCTTGCGCTTGGTATTGGCCGAAGCCATGAA
>WNFR01004840.1_pt1 | contig 13815 bp, 18 predicted proteins | sample 5400221 | NCBI WGS metagenome assembly WNFR01 (sample SAMN13153357, study PRJNA577476) | soil metagenome | isolation source: 40 cm soil under Madrone tree | place: USA:California | collected 2016-06-14
GCTGCGAAAGTTCTGGCTTCGTGGTAACGCTTGTCATGGCGTGGTCTCCTGCTTGGCGCTCTAACGCCAAGTGATTCGAGGTTGAACACCCCGGAGACTACGCCACCCTCAATTCCTACCAACCCCGCGACAGCACCAACGTTTCGGCGTGCACCCTCTCATCGCCAACACCGAGGCCGCGCAGGCTGTCGTAGATCGATTGTGTGAATGCAGCCGGACCGCACAGATAGAAATCGCAATCATTGAACGGGAGTGGGAGCGTCTTGGTCAGCAGGGTCTCATTGATCCGGCCGATGGCGTCGTAGTCCCGTCCCTCTATCGCTCCATCAGCATAGCTCAGCAGACGCACCAAAGTGATCGCTCCCTTGGCGGCCGTGACAAGCGCTGTGAGCTCGGTATCGAAAGCGCGATCAGCCTTGGATCGGGCCGCATAGAAAAACCAGGTCGGCCGGAAGCGCCGCGTGCGAGTACCCTCGTAGACGATATGGCGCAGCATAGCCAGCAGCGGCGTCACGCCGATCCCGGCCGCCAAAAGCGCCGCAGGCCGGTGTTCCGCGGCATCGATGACAAAGTCTCCATCAGGCGCGCGTGCCTCGATGATGTCACCTTCCCGCAGGTGGTCGTGGAGGAACGAGGAGACCACGCCTCCCCGCTTCACGCTGAGACGATAGAATCCGTCCGAGGGCGCGACCGAGAGGCTATAGGTCCGAATCAGTGGCGCGGCGCTCTCCTCCAGCACAACGCGGATTGGAAGAAACTGGCCGGCAGCGTGCGGGGTAAGCCCGGCGCCGTCAGTCGGCTCAAGATGAAAAGACCGAATGACCGCACTCTCTTCGACGATCTTGGAGACCTGGAAAGGCCGCCATTGCCTCGCCATTGCCGCGGCTTTCTGGCGACGCTCGACCTCAGCCCAACTGCCTGTCATCAGCGAGTTTGGCGACCAACCCCCCGGTGAAACCGCCCAACGAAGGGGTAGAGCATCGGGCCGGTAGAGGATCTGGTGCGGTCTGAACCGCCAAAACCGCTCAGCACCCTGAAAGTCTTTGATCTCAGGCGCATCAAGAATGACCTCGACGTCGCCTGTGAGCTGCAGCAGGCCGCCGGTTTCCCAGTCTGGAAAAGCCAGACCGCCCTTCGGATTGACCAGGAAGTTGCCCAACGTGTTGAAGAACAGGTTGCCCGCAAAATCTCGAACCGTGATGACCCCGTCCGGGTCAATCCGCACAAAACCCGGTTTCCCGCCGCGATGCGAGACATCGACCTGTCGGTGGTCGGTTTCGCGCTCGATATAGGAAGCGACGAACAGAGTGTCCGCACTCTGGATCAGTGCGCGTACGCGATCGTGTGCCGCCTCTTGCAGAATAGCCGCTTCGGTCGGCAGCTTCGCGGGATCGCGGGTGAAAGAAAACTCTCTCATCTGGATGTATTGCGGACAATTGCCGTAACTGTTCGACGACCAGATCGAGGCCTTCGCCACTATTGCGGCTGACAGGCCCGTTCAGCCGATTGCGGCGGCGGGTGGACAAATCGATCCCCAGCAGCCCCAGGCCATCGCCATCCTCCATGCCGGCCTCGGCCGGGTCGCCAGGATCGCGCGGGACCCGGATGCTCAGTCGGTGGCGACCGGCCGCCTGCATGAAGCCCGGACGACCACCGCGGAGCGTTGCCCAAGCATTTCCTGCCGGATCGACCGCGCCTAGGATGACAGAAGGGAGCAACGGATAGAATTGTCGATGTTGCTCGACTAATTGATCACGAATTCCTCTCTTTCCGACCTCAGCCATTCGATCGGCAACACCCGCGCTCCTTTGCATCGCTAATTCGCCCGCATGCCAAGGCGTCTGACTGTCTCCTTGTTCGCCAGTATTCATAGCGAGCGCCTTCTGGATCGGAGAGACCGCCGAGGTTGAGAATGCAGCGTGAGGGCCAAAGCTTGGCCATTTTAGGATCGACGGCCGAACAAAGGCTGTGAAGGTTGCGGGATCATTTCGTAGCAATAGTGCTTTAGCGGCGAACGAAGGCGCCGTCCACGGTCTAGGCATCGCCAGCGCGCCGCTGTGGCAGGTATGGTCCCTGGTCGATCGCGGGGCCGTAGAGCTGATATCTATATTTACCTAGTTCGAGTCGCCGCCCGGTCACGTGATGATCACTTGGGAGCGCGTCAGTTTGGACGCGCGCTAATAGTCTTCGCTATTCATCCGATCGATACCAATTTGCCGCGCGCCGCGAGTCGCGTGAGGGGCCCCATCTGAGCTTGCACCATCTTCGGCACGGGTCTGAAAAGCGTGCCAAAGCAGAGCTGGGTTCTTCTGGGCCTGGAGTGCAGCGAATTACGTTACGAAGTGTGAGTTCGTTGCCCTGAAATCGGCTGACAAACGGGGCTGGCGGGAGCCTTGCTCGCTAGCTGTCAAAATCGGCGTTACTGCACGGCAACTACATCGGCGAAATGGATATGCATTTCTCATCACCTGGCGGGGGCCTCCCAAGCAGAAGGTCGTGGCTTCTGGCCAATCGAAGGTCGACTGAAGGCCGCCGTTTCAGTCTCGTGAAGCGCTGCGATCAAGTAGTCGACGATGGCTCGCGCGGACGGCTTGGCGGCTCTGCCGCTCGGATAGACGGCATTGAGCTCGACTGTGCCCGCGTCCCATTCCGGCAACAACCGAACGAGCTCTCCTCTCTCTAGTTCCCGGCGGCACGCGCCAAGCGGCGTCATGACGATGCCCAATCCTTCGACAGCGGCTGCGATGGCGCCCAAGCTCGCGCTTATCGTCAACTTGCCCTCGACTTGGAACGAAGTCGCGGTATTTCCCTTGCGAAAGGACCAGTGGCCGCCAAGGCTTGCGGGCCCAAGAAAGATCGCATGCTGGGTCAAATCCGTCGGTATGAGGGGGATCCCGGCCTTGTCGAGGTAAGCTCGCGACGCAACGAGGACCCGCGGCCATGCGAGAATTCTCCGCACCGTCGCTGTCGAGTCGGAAAGGGGACCAAATCGAAGCGCAACGTCCACGCCTTCGGCCACGAGGTCTTCGCGCTCGTCTCCCATCATCAGGTCGATCCGTAACGCCGGGTGCCGGCTCATGAAGTCCGAGAGCCGGGGGATGACCTCCCGCACGGCAAAGGTCGTTGCCAAACCGATCCGCAATATTCCGCGCAGCTCTCCCGTTCCACGCGCATCGTGTTCCGCCGCGTCGAGCTCGGCCAGGACAGGCTCGATGCGCGCCAGGAAGTCCAAGCCGGCGTCGGTCAGCGTTACGGCCCGCGTGGTCCGGACGAACAGCGCGACGCCGATTTCGCGCTCCAGCGTCGCGATCGTCCGAGACGCTGTCGATTGCGGAATGTTCAGCTCACGACCAGCCGCGGAAAAGCTTCCCTTGTGGGCGACCCGAGCGAACAGCCGCAGCGCGAGGAGGCGGTCGCTCATAGCGAGGATGGATAACTGAATTCCATTTTGGCTAACTACACCAGTCAAAAGAAAAAGTCGATCTTCGCGCCCCAAGTCCGGAGCGCCTCCGATACGAGGGATCGCGGACTCTCGGCATGGAGATCAGATATGCGGTACAAGTTATCTCTGGCCCTTGTCGCGGCCCTTACAGCGGTCCCTCTCGGGGGCGCGATCGCTCAGGTTGGCGAAAGTGGCTACTCCCTGCCGCTGGCACTTGCGTTGAAGGCAGCGACCAAAGCAATCGCGACCTGCGCAGGCAACGGTTATCCCGTTTCCGCCGTTGTCGTTGACACCTCCGGAGTCAGGAAGCTCGAAGCCAAAGGCGATCACTCGACCATCGGCACCACGACATCGGCCTTCCGTAAGGCATACACAGTCGTGACTTTCGGGCCGATCTTCAAGTTCGAGGCTTCGAGCGCCTTCGCGGCGCTCGCCGCCAAAAATCCGGCCGGTCCAGCGCTCGGGACGCTGCCCGACATTGCACTGCTTCCTGGCGCGGTCGCAATCAAGGTCGGAGACGAAATTGTCGCTGCGCTCGGCGTCGGGGGATCGCCTGGCGGCGACAAAGACGAAGTCTGCGCCCAGGCTGGCGTCACGAGCATCAAGGATGATCTTCCAAGGCCACGGTAAGTGCGCCCAGAATCCTCAACAGCGGGCGACAAACAGGTGGCGTGATCGGCGTTGCTCTTCTTGGAGCGCCTCTGGGTGAGCCGGCGAGGTAGGCCGGCGCCCAGGCTGCCGATCATGTGGCTGCCGACGGTCGCTCATAGCACCAACGGATAACTGAAAGTCATCTTTGCCGGCTGTTGTATTCGAATGGAAATGTCCACCTCGACTCCGCAGGCACCGGAATATCCACGACCGGGAAGGATGAAGGAGGCGAGCGTGAGCAGCGAAAAGAAGGTTGCCGTCATCACTGGCGCATCGCAGGGAATGGGCGCGGCCCTTGTCGAAGCCTATCGCGGTCTCAGTTACGGGGTGGTCGCGACGGCACGGTCGATCAAGCCGACGAAGGATGACCAAATCCTCGCGGTGCCCGGCGACATTACCGACCGGAAGACGGCCGAGCGGGCGATTTCCGAGGGCGTGGCGCGATTCGGGCGCATCGATACGCTCATCAACAATGCGGGCGTATTCGCCGCCAAACCGTTCACGCAGTATACCGAGGCCGATTATGCGGCCTTGGTGGGCGTCAACCTCACGGGCTTCTTTCACATTACGCAGCTCGCCATCGCAGAGATGGAGAAGCGGCATAGCGGCCACGTCGTGCAGATCACGACAAGCCTGATCGAACACGCGAACTCCAATGTGCCGTCCGTGCTCGCCTCGCTGACCAAGGGAGGGTTGAGCGCCGCGACCAAATCGCTGGCGATCGAGTATGCGAAGGTCGGCATCAGAGTGAATGCGGTTGCGCCCGGCGTCATCAAGACGCCAATGCATCCCGTCAGAACACATGCGCAGCTCGCCCAGTTGCACCCGCTTGGGCGGATGGGTGAGATCGCGGACATCGTAGGCGCGATCCTTTATCTGGAATCAGCGGGTTTCGTGACCGGCGAGACCATTCACGTCGATGGCGGCCAGAGTGCGGGCCACTGAGCCTCCGTCGCGGGAGCCGGTTCGGGCCGCATTCATGCGCCGACGATGGGGACAGAGGAGTGAATGGTCCATGTCGCACTATTACACAGGTCCCGATTTCGGACTCCCGCACGGAGACGCTCGCTTGGACCTCACGGACTTACATACCTTCCCCATGTCAGGTCTGTCCCTATTCGCGAGCAACACGCGAGAATATCGCCGTCGAAACGACGCCGGTCTGAGGCGCTTCGATGAGGGGAGACACTGAGATCGAAGACGCGCTAGCCAGGGTAAAGGAATCCCACCATGAAACGACTTCTCGGCCTGACTCTCGCGGCCATTACCGGCCTCTTGCTCGCCACAGACCCAAAGATCGAGCCGATCGAAATGTTGGGCATGAAGAATACATAGGCTTGCCGTTAACTGAGCGGGATGGGTGCTAAGTTCGTCTGTTCTGGATCAGGTTTTTTGTCGTCAACAAACCAATCAAACAACCAAACAACGAGAATAAAATGAAAAAAGAAGGAAAAGTCTTGACACTGGTCTCGAGCGGTCGCGGCTTGCCCTTGAAAGATGGCAAGATTTATTCCGGCGCTGGCTACTACCTCAACGAGCTGACGGTTCCGGCTCGTGCCCTGATGGAGAATGGCTACGAAGTCACTTTCGCCAGTCCGAAAGGCAATACGCCGCAAATGGACGTCAACTCGGCTACGACCATGTTCTTCGGCGGGAGCGACGCCAAGCTTAAGGACTACCTAAGTTTCCGCGACAGCCTGACTGGACTCAAAAGCCCAACTCGCATTTCGGATGTCATTGCGTCGGGCCTGGATCAATATGACGCTGTTTTTGTCCCCGGCGGCCATGGCCCGATGATCGACCTTCTCGAAGATCCCGACGCCGGCACCGTGCTGAGACACTTTCATGAAACGTCCAAGCCTACGGCGGTGCTGTGCCATGGCCCGATTGCACTTCTCGCGGCTCTTCCGAATGCGTTGGAAGTGGTCGGCGCGTTGAAGGCAGGCGATCGGAGCGCGGGCAAAAGCTAAAGGCTGGATATATTCCGGATATAAGATGACCATCTTTTCGACAGCGGAAGAGCAGCAGCGGGAACCGCTTGAGATTGGCGGTAAGGTGTTCTTCTATCCGGACTTCGCTTTGCGTGCGGCGGGCGGTAACGTAAGCGTGGTCGAGCCATGGAAGAGCTACGTCCAACAAGATCGCGAACTGATCTCAGGTCAGAATCCGTTTTCTGATGATGCGCTTATAAAACTTCTTCTACCGGCACTCAAAGCGATGAAGAAGTGAGTCTGTAAAGATGAGCGAGCATTCCCACGCAGATGGAGTTTATCCCTTCCCGGCTGTGATGCAGACGCGGAAGATCGAAACCAACGGTACATCCATCCATGTGCGGGTCGGCGGTCATGGCCCGGCAGTGGTGATGCTGCATGGCTTCGGCACAACGGGTGACATGTGGGGGCACCTGGCGAACGCACTCATCAAAGACCACACGATCATCGTGCCCGATCTCCGTGGGCTGGGCCTCTCGTCGAAGCCTGATAGTGGCTACGACAAGAAAAATCAGGCGGCCGACGTAGTGGGCGTCCTGAACGCCTTGGGTGTACGCACGTTCGAATTGGTGACACACGACATCGGCATCATGGTCGGTTACGCAGTTGCCGCCGGCCACCCTGAGCGCGCGAGCCGATGGGTGGCGATCGACGCGCCGCTGCCCGGCATCGGCCCCTGGGATCAGATCAAACAGGAGCCGACCATGTGGCACTTCAGCTTCGGTGGTCCGGACATGGAGCGTCTGGTCGCCGGCCGCGAGCGCATCTATCTCGACCGCTTCTGGAACGACCTTTCCCGAGACCCGAAGCGATTTGATGAAGCGAAGCGCCAGCATTACGCGGCGCTCTATGCGCAACCCGGCGCAATGCGCGCGGGCTTTGCCCAGTTCCTGGCGTTCGGCCAGGATCCGGCCGACAACAAGGCGTTCCTTGCGAAGGGCAAGCTCAAAATGCCGGTCTTGGCCTTCGGCGGCGAAGCTACATTCGGCCCTATGATCGGCGCCGTGGTGCGGTGCGTCGCCGGTAACGTCGAAGATGCGATCATCCCGGATTGCGGGCACTGGATCACGGAGGAGCAGCCGCAGGCGACGACAGACCTGGTCGTCGACTTCCTGCGCCGGGCTTGCTGACGGGCAGCCCGTGCCTTCGAGGCGCGCTTCCATCCAGGCTGACGGCGCACGGCGCACGGCGACGAGGCGGCATACGAGGTGTGTCCCTATTCGCGAGTAACGCATGGGCGCATTGGCATCGAAACGACCCCGGTCTGAGGCCGCTCCGATGAGACAGACAGTGACCGGCTGATATCGTCCACACGGCTTGAGGTGAAGACCATGATCTACGAATTGCGGATCTACCGCTGCGTGCCGGGGCGCAAGCCGGCGCTGCTGTCGCGGTTCGAGAACGAGACGCTTCGCATCTGGCAGAAGCACGGCATCCGCCAGGCCGGGTTTTGGACCACGCTGGTCGGCGAGAGCAGCCAGGAGGTCATCTACATGCTCGCCTGGGACAGCCTGGCCGAGCGCGAGAAACGCTGGGGCGCTTTTCTCGCCGATCCCCAGTGGGCCGCGGTGGTCGCCAAGACGGAGAAGGATGGCCAGCTCGTTGAGAACATCAGCAACCAGTTGCTGGCGCCAACCCCGTTTTCGGCCGTGAAGTGAGACTTTGGATGCGCAAGAACGGCGCCCGCCGGCCGGACTATTTCCAACCGCAGAGATTACAGGAGATACACCATGAGCAGCGTCAGGACGTGCATCAGCACCGAAGATCGAATCCGGAATGGCGCCCGGCGGGTGCGGATCAAGAGGAGCACTTGTCTGGGCCTGTTGGCCGCGGCTGTTGTGGGCTCCATCACCGCCTTCGCCGCGGAGTCTGCCGGCGATCTCAGGCTCCCGGCGAACTTCCGTAACTGGTACCACGTCAACACGATGGTCATCGACAAAGGCAGCCCGCTCTTTGAGGCGATGGGCGGAATGCACAACGTCTATATCAATTCGACCGGAGAGCCTGCGCTCAAGAAAGGCGCACCCTATCCGGATAAGACCGTGCTGTTGGTCGATTTGCACGAATTCACCATCGCCGATGGCTCCTATGTGGAAGGTCCGCGGAAGGCGACCGCCATCATGCTGAAGGACAAGAAGAAGTATGCCTCGACGGGAGGTTGGGGCTTCCAGGCCTGGGCAGGAGGTGATCCAGCAAAACCATTGGTCACGGATCCCGCCAAACAATGCTTCGAATGTCACCAGCCGAAGAAAGACCAGGATTACGCGTTTTCAACCTACATCCCGTGAGCGCTCGAAGCAGAGCCGCGAGCTGACACTCGTTGGCGGTGACCTATCGCGATCATTTTTTGGCGCGGGCATACAGGAACTGAAAATGAATCGGCCTCCGCTTCCGCCGTTTACCGCAGAAACGGCCGCGCAGAAGGCGCGCCTGGCGGAGGATGCCTGGAACACGCGCGATCCTGCCAAAGTAGCGCTTGCCTATTCGCTGGCTAGCATCTGGCGCAACCGTGCCGAGTTCATTCGCGGGCGCCAGGCCATTGAGGCATTCCTTATACGCAAGTGGAGTCGTGAACTGGAGTACCGCCTGATCAAGGAGGTCTGGGCGTTTCGCGACAACCGGATAGCCGTGCGCTTTGCATACGAATGGCATGACGATTCTGGAAACTGGTTTCGCAGCTATGGCAATGAGAATTGGGAGTTCGACGAACAGGGCCTGATGCGATGGCGGATCGCCAGCATCAACGACCTGCCGATCAAAGATAGCGAGCGCAAATATCACTGGCCCCTTGGTCGACGCCCCGACGACCATCCGTCGCTCAGCAGCTTGGGCCTTTAGGGATAGTGCTCGGAAGAAAAATGACAAACACGACGGAGAATCCCGTGTCCCTTCCCGCCGAAATATCGGGAAGACCGCTCGGGGCGACGCCATAGCTAAACATGGCAGGGCCGTCAGCGAAGGAATTCACCAATAGCACTCACGGACTTGGCGCCATCGCGCGCCCGCGAAGAACAACGCATGGAGGCTCTGATGCACGCAAAGACAGAGAAAGCGCAGATTCGGCTCACTCGCATATCGAGCGCCCATTGGCGGATCACGTTCGACAATCCTCCGTTGAACGTCATGAGCCCACAGTTCGTTCGCGAATTTAGAGACATCATCACGGACATCGAGGCGGACCAAGAGGTCAGGGTCCTAGTCTTTGAGAGTGCCGTTGAAGGATTTTTCCTGAATCACAGTGATTTCAACGCCGATATGAAAGATCTGACCAGCATGCCTCAAGGGCCGACGGGACTGGAGGCGTGGCCGGACGTACTCGTCCGCATAACGCGCGCGCCCGTCGTGTCGATCGCTTTGATCCGCGGGCGGGCGACTGGCAACGGAAGTGAGCTCGCTTTGGCGTGCGACATGAGCTTTGCGAGCCGCGAGAAAGCGCTTCTGTCGCAGTGGGAAGTGGGGGTTGGCGTGGTCGCTGGGGGAGGCCCCATGGCGCGCCTGCCAAGGCAAATGGGCAGGCAAAGGGCTTTGGAGGTGCTCCTCAGCTCCGATGACATCGGAGGCGACCTCGCTGCAGCTTATGGCTATGTGAACAGGTCGCTCGCGGATAGCGAGCTCGATGGGTTCGTCAACGCTCTGGCGACCCGCATCGCGTCGTTTGACAAATGGGCGATAGCGAACACGAAGCGCCTCGTGAATGCCGCCAGCCTACCGCCGGACGTCGAAATCGCCGCCGGCTGGGAGGCCTGTATGACCTCGATCGTTCGGCCCGCTGCGCAGGGCAAGATCAAGGCGTTATTCGAGCAGGGCTTTCATCGACCCGGAGACGCAGAAGATCGCCTGGGATTCTATGTGGGGCGACTCGGCCACGGAAGTTGACGCGAGCCTGAATCTTTCCCTCCGCGCAAAACTCATAAGAGAGGATACTGCCATGGATTTGCTTACCTTCGCGAGGAATATTGCGGACCGCATCGAAGCAGAGTCAACACGCGCCAAAGTCCCGGTTGCCGTTTGTGTTATCGATATTCACGGCAACGTCGTGCTCAAGCACCGCATGAGCGGAGCGCCGGCCTTTTCAATCGAGCTGTCGGAGAGGAAAGCTTACGCGTCAGCGCTTGTGGGACTTCGAACGACCGATCTCTTTCCGCTCGTACAGCCTGGGCAGGAACTCTTCCCTCTGATGGGGCTCTCTGAGGGAAGGTTTTGTTCAATGGGCGGTGGAGCGCCGCTTACCAGCGAGGGCCAAAGGGTCGCGGGCGCCGGCGTAAGCGGTGGCACCGTTGAGCAGGACGTCGGCATCCTTGAATCGGCGCTCCGAGAGACCTGATGGAGAAGTAGATCACGCCGGTGCGGTCAGGCCGACTTGCGATCCGCACGGTCCAAAAAAGCTGAGTTGACCTAGGCAGAGGGAATATAGTGATGAAAACTCCAATTCTTGCGGCTGCGGTCGCGTTAATGATGGGTCATTCTGCGCAAGCCGCTTCGCTGGCGTCGACTTCCGCCACAACGACCTATCACCGCATGATGGTTGATGGCGTCGGTGTCTTCTATCGGGAGGCTGGTCCCAAGGACGCGCCGACGATCGTGCTGCTGCACGGCTTTCCCTCCTCCTCGCGCGAGTTCGATACGCTCATTCCCTTGCTCGCCACACATTATCATCTGATAGCACCGGATTTCCCAGGATTCGGTCAGAGCGACGCGCCGCCGCCATCGTCGTACACATATACCTTTGACCACTTGGCCAGGACGATCAACGACCTCCTTGAGCAACTCAAGATCAACAAGTGCACCTTCTACCTTCATGACTATGGCGGGCCGGTCGGCTTCCGCATCATTTCGGCGCATCCGGAGCGGGTGCAGGCTCTCATCATCCAGAATGCCAATGCCTATAGGGAGGGGCTGGGCGCCAAGTGGGAAGGTATCGCGCAGTATTGGGTCGATCCAAAAGCACATCCTGAAGTGTTCGATACGTTCGTGTCGCTGACAGCGACCGAACAGCGTCATACTCTTGGCACCGTGCATCCCGACCGTTATAATCCGGATACTTGGACTGACGAGTACGCCTATCTCTCAAGACCCGGGCAACACGAGATCCAGGCGGATCTGCTGTCCGACTACCGCACAAACGTCGCTTCGTATCCGGCGTGGCAAGCGTGGTTGCGTGAGCACAAGCCACCCACTTTGGTAGTCTGGGGACGAAACGATCCATCGTTCATTGCGGCTGGGGCAGAGGCGTTCAAGCGCGATCTGCCAGACGCCGAAATCCATCTGCTTGACGCTGGTCATTTCGCGTTGGATGAGAAAAATGACGAGATCGCAAGTCTCATTCTCGCGTTTCTTGCACTGGCGACACCGAATTGAGCCTCGTTGGGCGTGCATCGCCTCCTGGCAGGCTGCCTCATGAAACCGCCTCAACGGATTCCCCTGGGCTTCTGACCCTTTATGACTTCCATATATCGCGACGTGTCGTTCCTTCTCGTTTTCATATGACCTTTAGCCCATCTTACGGGCCCCGCCGGGAAAGCCTTCCTGCTCTTTCACTTGGAGACGGAGCCGACAGGGAGTGAATCATCGCACTATCGAAGGATCGCATGATTCCGGTGCGGGCAACGGACCGTGTTCAACCTTTCCGGCTCAAGAGACATCTCAAAACTGGGGAAGTGGGGCAAGACCGAGGATGAATTGTCGGGGGCTGTTCGACTCGGTGCGCGCCGGCATAGGCAGTGCGCTTCGGTCGCTTCATTCTGACGTGTTACGCGAGCCACTGCCCGACGGGATTGCTGAGTTGCTGAGGCAACTCGATGAGCAATTAAGGCAACTCGATCAGGACACCGACAAGGCATAGTCGGTAAGTGCGAAGCGCTCGCGACGCATCAGGTTGCGCCATTTGCGCCAGATTGACCTTGCGATCGAGGAAGCCGCTAAGCGCGGCCGGACCAATGCAGCGCTCTCGGCCATCGAAGGCCAGCGCCGCGCCCGTGTGGGACTCGTGGAGGAGCGAAAGCGGGAGGCCGGGACTCTGGCAGCCCTCAAAGCTGAACGCGCCTCAGTGGCTGCCGAGGGCCGCCAGCTCGAGACCGAGGCCGCGCCCATCCGCTACGTGGCGGAGTTGCTCGGCATTAATGCAGACAGCGAGCGGGCAATCCGGTGGCTGATTGCTCTCATAGTCTTGTGTTGCGACCCCCTTGCTATCGCATTGACGGCCGCGGCCTCGGCGCGGAGATGAATCGCGATGGTTCAAGAGGTTCCGGCGTGATCGGAATTGCAGCCGCTCCGCGAGCGGCAAGTCTTTCCGCTTTCGGGGCAGACCGGCCATACTCGGCGGCGCCTCGCGACAGCCGAATCTGTGCAGGTTTTCGGACGCCGGCCAGACGTGCTCTCGACGCGCTCATGGGGCCGGCGTCCGAAAAGCGCCAAGGCACGACCGGTCATTAAACTGGCCGGTGAATTGCAAACGAGCATCGAAGCTGTTCGGCAAGTGAGGGGAAGCGACAACCGACAATCTTGTGTTACAGGCTCTCTCCCGGAGCGCGAACCGCTAACGCTTTACGTCTCGACCGACGCCCAGGACCTCACCAGCCGGCTCGCCCAACTGAAGGCGGCTGGATGCGAGCGCGTGTTGCGGGAGAAGATCAGCCGACCGCCACGTTCCCCCTTCACCGTTCACCAACACCAGCCGCGCGACGGCCGTCGGCCCGACGTACCGGCAGGTGCATGCGCGCCGCAACGGGCGCCATGGACCTGACGGAGAAAATCGGGGTCGGCTTGAGGGAAATTCGGCGGGTCTCGCGATCCGAGATCAGTCAGGCTGGCCGAGACGCTCTCGCTTGGGCACGTTTCAGCTTCTGGGCACGTTTCAACTTCTTGGTCCATCCAGCAGGATCGCGCAAGTATGGCGGCGGGTCGTGCAATCCGTCGGTCCTGCGCTCGTACTTTGCGCCGGCCTGGCGCGCTTCGGCCGACATGGTGAGGCAGCCTGGTGCGGTCAGGAGGACACGGGGGGCACGCGTGCCGCATTCCGGGCAGGCGGACGGCAACTCGCATTCCGCCATTGGCCGCAGCTGTGTGAAGGGCCCGCACTTCTTGCACATATATTCATAGGTCGGCATCGACCACCTGCCTCCGGCCGAAACGCATCCTGCGGCGGACTAGTCCGTCGCGATTGCAGGAAACTATACCAGTTGACAGCCCGGCTGTGAACGTCAATCCGTCGCAAATGCGGAGAAGAGCGTCGATGGAGCGGCCCTGAAATCCCGCCGCCAGGGACGTGGTATACAATTTGGTACAATGCTCATGCCCGCTCATGGCACACCTCTGCCGACTTGCGCGGTGCACCAAAGTCGTCAGCTATCTGAGGTACTGCGGACGTGCCAGTCGAACGGCCGCCGTAGCCGTTTTTGACCGATACTTTTGAAAAAGTCCGTTGCATCCCTCCGACACGCAACAATCGAATCATGGGAGTCGACTTTTTGAATCGAGCTTCCCCCTCGGCAAGTCGGCGCGTCAACCCCTCTTCATAGTTACCGCAACGCTGCGGACCTCGTTTCCTTCCGGGATGATGGTTACCGACTGACTGTTACCTGTTGTGTTCACGGTCAGGCCTGCTGAAAATCCAAGTCCGGTCACCCGCGCCTGAATGGAGCCTCCGCTTGCGCGTCCTGACAGCGTGCCGCTCACATTGCGAGTCAGTTCGGTCCATGTGCCGGACAGAGAACCTCGGTCGCTCTGAGATGT
>WNFR01011611.1_pt1 | contig 13813 bp, 13 predicted proteins | sample 5400221 | NCBI WGS metagenome assembly WNFR01 (sample SAMN13153357, study PRJNA577476) | soil metagenome | isolation source: 40 cm soil under Madrone tree | place: USA:California | collected 2016-06-14
GTAACTTTGTTGAATGTGATGCGCGCAGCTCCGCCTCGACGTCCCTGCAGAGCCAGATTCCCCTCCCGAAATTTCCCCCTATACCGTTGGCACGTCCCTGAACCCACGTTCTCCAATCAAGCTGCCCTTCCCCATGAAACTCGTTCCGCGGCAGAGAAAGAGTTACTTTGTCCCGCACCAGTCATTTAACGTTATGCAGATGTTCCAGAATCCTATGATGCTAATCATGGTCTTTGGCGGCGTGATGATGCTCGCAATGCCTTACGTGACGGTAACGATCCCCCATTTTTCCTTCTTCCTCGATAGACTGAAATGACCCACTGTCAACTATGACAGAAAAACCTGGATCCTGCACTGGTACAGGAAGCGCAACAGAACCAAGCGAAATTCACGGCTGCTCTTCAAGGCGGCGACCTCAAATCTGGGTACGTCTTGTCGTTTGTTAAATATTGCAGACGACTTAAAACAATTTAGTATATCGGCACTTGCAGGTGGCGACGAAATTCGTCCCGCAATTACCACAGCCACGTCATCCCAAGCTGGCCTGTCAAATAATACCACGAAGAGCAGAGCCAGGAAGCGGAGGACTTGAGTTGATTCTTTCACATATAATTAAACGGCGGTTGCTGTGGTTGATCGACACATAAGGCCGCTGGCTTCCATTTCGCATTTCGTCGTGGCTCTGACGGCTCCGCTTATTTCGTACGCTTCATAGATTCGGAGCCGCTTCACTTTGTAGGCTTCACTTGATAGGGAGCTACCGCCGACTGCGACTGTATTCCCCAATCATAGCGCACACGCGAGAATATATGGCATGCGACTGTTGCGTATCTGTGCTATGTCCCCCTTATCTCACCTGTAATATCCCAGCGACAGGGTAAGAACACACTTTTTTTTCCTTTATAGGCAATTCATCTGGAAACAATGACTCAGGAATTGTGTTCTACAAGCTGCACTGTATGATAGCGAAATGAATACATCTGAATAGCATGGGTTTTCAACTAATGCTGCCTTCTTGCAGGCCACTGCGGGGCCTCTGCCTTTGCAAGTAGATTTTATGCCAAGTTCAAAGTAATTGTGAGTGGGTATAGATATTCCTTTACAAGAGAGTATAAATGTTAGATTAAATAATATAGAATATATGTCAATTGGCCGTCAGTTGTGGTCATAACATGGTGTGGTCATAACATGGTCCTGCCCAGTGATAACTGATGCAGGTGGGTATAGAGTCAAACTAATCGACCGACATACGTCGGTGGCCCTTTGTTCCTTCGGGCACCCCTCTCATGCGCCCGGGCTCTCGTGCTGCTCCTTCGCGTTTATTCGTACCATCTTCTTGCTCCAGCAACTTGTTCTTACTGCCTCCACCTGACAGAGCTAACTTCCTTTCTTTGCCGAGGGACTTGCTTGGAGAGTCGGGACGAGAAAGAGAGAAAATTTTGCGAAAGCTTGACTGGGATGTCTCTCCAGCCTTCCGCTTTGCCTCTATTGCGTCAAAGACCACAATCGCTTTGGCCGCGGGAGACATGGCCGAGGGGTTATAGTTTGAATGTGCCTTCTTGTGACCACCGCCGAGAGTAGACTTCGTAGGTATCCCGCGAGAGCCTGTCGAATACGGGCTGTGGGTGGGTGGCGTTCTTTGTAATGACATGGGAGGAAACGACTGTTTCCTCTGAAGGTTATGTTGCGGTGCGCCGGGCATGCCTGGCTGTCCAACGTTTACAAGAACCCACCCCTCAGCTGGTACTGTGGCTGAGTTGTGATCTTTCTTACCCAGCGTCGATTTCGCGAGATGATCCGCACTTCTAGCTCCGTGGGTCTCTGCACGAGGAGCCTCCGTGACGAGTGTTGCCTTGGTACTCCTTGCCGGTCGAAGCTTTGGGTGTACCAGTTCTGGTGTGCCAGCCTTCACTTCATGCTCTTCAGGCGTTTGCGGAGTTGGTGAGGTCATCGAGTGCTTGTGTCGATGAGATTCGTTAGGGTCACCAAGCACCTTAGATTCTTTGGTTCCCACTGACGTGGAGACCCACCCGCCGGGTAGAACGTTCTCCTTTGGACCACGACTGCGAGTGCCACTACCCGAATGTCCGTTCTCTTTCCCGGTGCCTGTCCAGGCTATGGGCACATCCACAGTCTGACTTGTCTTGGAGCTGATAGCTGAGTCACGGAAGGCCCTTGGGCTAAGGAGGGGTGGTGTTGGTGTTCCAGACTGCGAACCTGACTTCTGGGGTGAAGGGCGTGACCGCGAGGCAACAGATACGGGGTTCGCCTCCCGTGCCGTCGGTTGGGCGTCTAACTGCCCGTTCGCTCCTGCAAAGGGCTGGGTGCTTCGAGATGGTCCTCCAATTTGCGATTCTTTCAAAACAGGAGGTGGACCCGGAAAGCGGAGGTTGCCGTAGAACCTCGACGGCACCTGTTGGTGTAAACGCTCTTCAGATTCGCCCGCACGACTATATTTCTGGGTGCCTATGCCAGTCATGTCAACTGCACTTCCCACGGAGCTTTGCAGTTCCATTCTGAGTTCGTCCGCACGCTGTGCCGGTGTCGCCGCATCCGGTACGTTATCGTTCGAGGCCGTGGATTGACGGACGGAAACAGGGAGCTGTGCGCGTGGAGCTGGTTTTCGCACAACACCCGATTTAGACGAGACTGGACCAGTGGATGAGATATTATTAGAACTTGCTGCTCGCGTATGGCCTCGTGCATTGGTGGAGGGGTGTGTGTTAGCTGGCGCAGGATAACTCCCCCTACGCCTGCGAATTCTGTCGGAGGGGGCTGTATTAAGATCTGGACCAGGAGGACTACTAGGCCGAGATTCCGATGGGATGGACTGCGAAATGCCTAGGAAGACCCATAAGTCCTTGGAGCGTGAACGATTGTTGAGAGAGAGGGATGTAAGGAGTGTAAAGCCGAAAACATCCAAAGAGCTCAGCAATGAGAGAATGTGACGAAGAGAATCGGTCGCAAAGGTATCTTCTTGAAACCCTAAACGCGAGAGGGTAGTCTGTGAGTGAGATTGGTAAGATTGACGAAGTAGACGACATTACATCCGTAGCCCTTGAACTTGAATTCGTAGACATTTTCAGCCACCTTGTTCTCCGAGATCACACCACGGGGCCACGAACCACGGACTGTTTGCAGAATGGCTGGTGTGAGGTGTAACGGTGGTGCGATGACGCGGAGAACGTTCTGACTAATGAAGGATATAGCAAACGGAACTTTGTTAGGATGGGGTACAACAGTCAACGAGTCATTACTCTTCTTGTGAAAGGGGGCTAGAGGCGCAGCAGGGAAAGGTGGCGCCGCAGGTGGTGGTGACGATGATGGCCGAGAGAAGGCCATGACGATGCGGTCGTCCTGCTCGCGGCCATAGTCCAGAGTGGAAAGAAAACTGTAATCGTTGCGGTAGAGAACGTAGAGGATGTCAATGAGAAGCTTCTCTGTTCGGGTAGACTTCGGATTAGACCAGGGCTTTCCGTCCAAAGAGAGTTCGCAAAAGTTATTCTGAACGAGCTCTCTGAAGCTGAGGATAAGATGTGCACTGTCGAGGTGTTTCCGTAACGCGAGGACAGCACCCTCAGGAAAACTATAAAGTCTGAGCAGAGCTGCGCCGGAAAGAGCAAGGATGGAGAAGGACGATGCTGGATGATGATCCCGTATGAACTCGCGGCGAGGGACGATGTTGCTATCTGCGGGGGATATGGGCGACATGGTAAAAAACGAGGAGGATGGCTGCCGCGCTGTAGAGGCGAGCGGAGCGGGTCATCGGGCAAGCCACGCCACTACCTCATGACCACGATGACGATGGCAAAAAATATGATATATGATCATATGCCTCGGCCCGTTAATAGCCATACCATATATACCATGCCTATATGCGTATGCGTCATCTTGGGGCTCCTTACAATCGATCCATCATCCATCATCATCATGGATAACGAACTGAACGTGCTGATGTGTAAGTATGGAATGTACTCTAATGAAATTCATTCATACTACATGCATCGTGTCCCATCGTAGGCGGAACTGTGAGCAGACCATTATTTACAGTACTGAACTATACATCTCTACTTCTTAGGGCGAATACACTACTGGCTGGACCGGATCTGGTGCTTCTCAATCAGACAAGAAGGTCTGAGCTTTAGATTTTCACTTTCACAACTTATTACTTAGATGTGCGCATTTAGATCGGCGTACGTGCGATCGTACCGTACTATGTTGATCCTGGATTGATCCTGGCTTATACCGCTTGTTGTTTAGGTGGTGGCACTGGTCTTGTTTGACCTTCGTAGGCTGGGAAAGGTATATCAATAGGGCGCACACTTCTCTGGCGTCTCAATTGTCACAGGTCAATAAACTTGGCATGGTCGGCGTCAACGGACGCAAATACCCAGCTATCCGTGCACACTTTCAGCAAAATATAGCGCAGGTGTACAAGGATCTTGATATCTCGTATGTGCAGGGCGCTAAGGCATCTCCGCGGTCCTTGGAACCTGTCTTCCAGGTTCGACAGCTTCCCCAGTGATACAGAGACGGATGCAGAAGCCTGTACGCCAAGGTTGCGTCCCTGTGCTCGTGATATCACCCTCATCCGCACATAGACAAAACAGCCATTGACAAGCTCAATCCCGGTGATGCAGTCGTCATTTTTACTCCAGATAGTAAGCTTCCAGTGCGCAGGCGAACGCTACCTACTTAGGTATCCTCGATCCACGAAGATACGCATTATGCTATTGCATGTTATGCGATCGAGCACGGCTTGCATGTGCTTGTCACGAAGCCAGCCACCCAATTACTATCGCATCACCTGGATCTAATCGAACTGTCGAGAAAGCATAATGTTGTCTGCTTCGTAGAGCACCACAAGCGGTCCGTTCGTCTTCTTCCCTGTAACCATGGACATTGTGTTTATGTCCATGTGTGCCTCCCAGGTATGACCCGGTGTACAGTGATGCACGAGTGCGTGCGAGGGCACTTGGAGAGTTCAACTTCTTCAATGCATGGATGAGTCAGCCAAAGAGCCAGTTGGAGACTTTCCGCGCTTGGGCAGGCAAAGACTCCGACATCAGGTGAGCTTGATAGAATCGGGGGCAAGGGTCCTTTTGTCCTCAACTTGCATGACAGCTATTATTTATCGTCACATCACATTGATATCTGTTGCTGGATTCTACAAGACAAGGCTGTCCCCACTCGTGTCGTGGCAAGCGCCGCCACAGGTATAGCCACGAGTGCACCCTACAATTGCGTTCCAGAAACAGAAGACACGATTACGCTTCTCGTTGACTGGCAATCTATCACAAGTCCAAAGCACAAGGGGACCGCCGTCTACACCGCATCTTGGACCGCGCCGTTGAGATCCGGTATCCACTCCGCCCAGCACTGGTATTATATGGGAGAAAAGGTAACCGGTCTCCAACTTCCCAGGCCCTTACAATAATAATAAAAAGCGATGCGTCTTTCGTAGGGTGATATTAATATTGACCAGGCACACCGGGGATACGACGTTACCGTCGACGACACCGGCAAGACCTGGTACAACCCCTTCTAGTGCGTGGACCTTGTCGATCACTTTTGCTTAGCGTGCAATATACTGAGTATCGATATTTCCCCTGTCCCCGCACTGTACAGCATGAAGTACTCGCCATCTGAAAGTGGCCATTTTGACGGTCAACGGGGTTATGGATATATCTCTATTGAGAAATTTGTCGACGCCGCACGCAGTGTGAACACGGGTGCAGTTCGGCCAGGTGATTTTGACGCCCATGGCTTGCCTACCATCAGAAATACCGTATTAACGACCGCGATACTCAACGCCGGGCGCATCAGTCTGGACGAGAAGAGACCCGTTGGTATTACCAAAGAGGGCGAAAGGTGGATCCTTAATTGAATTGTGTTTGGGATAGCGTTATTTTGGGGTAACGAAGGTAAATGAACATACCTGCCGAATGTGTCTTGGTTTGAACTACATGAGCCGCTTGTTCCGCTTTGTACTTCTATGACAGTGATGGATTGAACTTGTCAAATATTTTCATCTGGTCCTGGGAAGATCAGGCGGGCTGATTGCGGTTCTAGCGCACCCCAACAAGTAAATCACGCTTCGCGGTTCTGGTAGTTCCGGGTTCATACCGAAAATCCCAGCGCCGCAAAGCCGCAACGCAATGAACGCCCGGGGTCAGGCACCCCTTGAACTTGGACACTTTTTGGCACGTGTTCACGTGAGTAACACGATATTATAGGCACACACTGCACATAGACACTGTTCAAGGACCCTTGTTATTGTAACAGACATTGCACGATATGATGAGGCCCTTCAGGCCGCTACGAGAGTGAATAACCCTAGGTGCAAGGGGATGACAGGGCGATATTAGTGCACAAACGGGAAGATGGAAATGACCGGAGGGATTGTTCGGGTGATTGTAATATCAAGGTCGAGAAAAGAAACAAGTGAATTTGAGGTTGGGGGATAAAGCCGCCATGCGATGCAGGAATAGTCGACGGCCGAGAAGTGGAAGGAGGGTTAAAGTGAAGGAATAAGATAAAGAGGGAATGGGAACACTAAGGAAAGAATGTAGACTGTCGACCTCACCGCGTGAGGAACTAGAAAGGGGGGGTACTATGCGGAAAGAGAATAAGGTTTGCATAGGAAGGGACACAGGGAATTTGAGGATGGGAAGTGGATGTGCGCCAAATAGAACCACAAAGCCTAAGACAGTGAGAGATATGATGTGTCCGGCTGGCAATCCGCTAAGTATACAATATAGACAGAAATAGTCAATATATACCGGAGAGAATTTGCGAAGCCAACATCTTCTCACGCGGGGAAGGGCTCTGCGCTTTCGATGCGTTGTAGTAATGACAGATGAAAAATAAGAGGCAGTGCGACGAGAGAATGCATGGAATGATGAAGCTTGCGGAGACAGAATTGCACGGGTTGATGTTGTCGACGACGTGTATGGTGGTGATACATTTTGTTGAGGTGTGAGGAATGAGGATGAGAATAGAAGGGTACCAAGACCGCGACGGAGGGCGACGGCGAAATGAATCGGGCTCACGAAACCCTTGACGTCTATGAGACCATCGCTCGTGGTGATATGTTGAGATTATGCAACGCCTTTCGGCCAAACTGGACAAAGTCATGGGGGAGGAACTGTTCCGGAGGATTCTCAGAGTGCTGTTTATCCGCGGCAGGCTCAAACTTGGGAGACGAGAAATTCTCTTTGTCGTCGTCGGACATTGCAGAACTGGAAAACAGGTCACTCGAGAAATAAGGGCTCGTTGGGGTGATCGGCATGTCGTCAGAGAGATCAGAAGCAGTCGTCGTCGCACTCATTGGAGTACCCACGACCGAGTTAGAACCTCGAACGGGTGTCACAGGGAAAGGAAGAGCGACATGTCTGAAGAAGCGGCCGCCTTGGAGGTAGTATTGGACCACGAATGTCGCTGCTTTCGAGTAGAAAGCATACGAATACTTCTTGATGAGCGTCTCAGACAAATCGTTGACGTGTTTGGCCAGCCGATTGTCCAAATGTTCGACGATCTGCAAACATTCTTCTGTCTCTTCGAACATTCTGCGTCCCTTGCCACAAAGATACCTGGCCAGGGTCAAAGAGCCAAGGGCGATAGCGGATGCCGGAAACTTGACGAACTCCCGATAGAAGAGCGTGATCTCCATTAAGAACCTTGCCACATGCTGCACTTTCGGTTCTTCGACCGACGGAACACAGCACATCATTCGGAGCCACGCTTCGGCTGTTGGGTGACCAAGAGTCCATTGGATAGTTGCAAGAACGTGCCCTTCCATCTGTATGAAGGCAGACTCATCGTAGGTGTCACGACAGTAGTGAACGAGCTCCTGCACGGTTGGAACACGTTCCTTCGCGTCTTCAAACTTGGCGGCAATCCAAAGGGCGGCGCATCCGACTAGCTGATAGTGCTTGATGTACACGATTCGGCGGGAGACATAGCGATCAACGATGTTCAAGGTGAGGTACAGAGTCTCGGGACGCAGGCGAAATGTAAAATGGAGCTCGACAAGGAACTCGACGAGGCAGGGACGCATGTGCCACTTGATTTCTGGTTGTTGATCCATTGACGATGTGGTTCCCATTGTGTATCTCTTAGAAAGGAAGCGGGTTGACGAGAAATGAACACGTTAAGACAGAAGATTAACACACCTCCATTTCGTACATGTAATAGCGAATCTCCTCGCGATATTCGTCTTCAAATAAGATGCCTTCTCTGCGCAAGGCAACTAACTGAAGCTCGCGTCGCCGCTGGAGCATGGATTCCATCTTGGCCGCCCGGGGAGAGCGGCGGGTTGCGGCAGCGGCAGCAGCAGCAACTACAGAAAAGGTAAGAGGGGATTGGGATTTCCGGGACTTGGTGATGCCATGGGGTGATGGGCGCTTCTTTGGATAAAGGGGGTTGTTACGAGAATGCCTTGAAAATACTGAGGTATCTTTCATGTTGAGGGAGGAGAGAGGAATGAGATTTGCGGTCGGTGGGACGTGAAGGGGACTAGAAGTGGGTGGACGACAGGAGAGGATTGGGGTAGAAGAGCCCAAGTCAGCAGGCGAGTTGACGGACATTGTGCGATAAAAGAGCGAAAGAAATAAAGGAAAAGAGGAAAAAAAGATTGACAAAGTGAAACAGTTGGAATCCAACCAGAGTTGAAATCCAAAGTGGAAGAATTCGATCGTGGTAGAGAGAATGAAATGGACTTACTTGGGGTGAGTGGGTCGAGGGAGGAGGAGAGAAAGCTGGAAAAGACGAAGGGTATCGTGAGCCGTTAGCCGTGAGTGGTCGTGAAGGAGAGAATGGGGAGAAGGACCTACAATCAATTATATCCTCTTCTTTGGCTCCTGCTTTCACTGTAATGCAATTCACTCAGTCATATAATCATCATGCAATCACCATCTCTCAACACTCACCGAGGCTGATGTCTTCCTGCTTCTTTCTATCCCCGCGGGAATAAACAAAGTATTTGATCAGCCTTCACCTCGGGGTAACTAGCAAAAATGTAGATCCTTGCCTGCTTGGTCCTATAGAAGGAACGTCGTTTTTTTTTCACGGAGAGAGGAAGGGGGAGGGGTGTAATACGACCTGCTACTGCTGGCCGCCAAATTAGACGAGTGGGGGGATACAGTGGGTGCTGGGTGAGCTAGAAAAGAAAAGAGTGGACTGGGGTCGATCAAGGAAGGACTGTGTGCGTTCTGCCAGATGCAAGGGTGGAAGCCGCCTGTGTAAAAGAGAGGAAGGATCCTAGCACCGAGCTAGGCTCTCCACAGCAGGGCGGACCTCGAGCCAATGTGGAGCAGGAGACGTATTGTTTGGGGGATATGTGGACAGAAGGGATGGTGGTCAATATCGCAAATATTGTCTTTGCAGAAGGGATGAGACTGCAAAGCGAAAGAGGTGTGAGTATCGGCGAGACGCCCTTTCCCGTTTTTTTTGTGTCCGTTAGGTGATATTAACTCCCGATTGCGGTGAGCGGTGAGAACGCGTACCACGTTGTCCTTGCCTGCAGGCAGCTTGTCGATGATTCGCCCAGCGGAAACTCATAATTGATCCTTATGTAAGTTTGCTGTATTGTTTTTTTTCCCGTCTTCCCCCCGCGAGTTTGACACACAAATACAACACTTTCTAATCTTGACTTGTACTCTCTCCTAGCTTCTTTTCCTTTTACAGGTTTTGTCTCCTTCCACACCTACATATCCGTTGCCTCGTCCTCCCCAATCTTGGAATCCCACCTAGCGACTCGCTTACAGATTGTCCAGGGACATAACACTGCTTGCAGTAACGCTCGAGATATCGATAACCCGGCGCTTGGACCTTTTCAGGATACACTAATATTACGCAAGCGTAGTAAGCGTGGGCTGTCGTCTATCAGCCCTGGTCCAACCTTTACAGTATGCCACCCCTCCCATCAGACACTTTTTTATTCGGCAGCCGGCGTCACGGAAACATCCGACCACCTAGCTATGTCCAGAGACGACATTTCATCCATGTCTTTGGATATGACGCTTTGACAGGTTCCCTTGCTTGTTTGCAGCGCGTGTATATATCATTACTGATGGCGCTGTCGACTTCAGCTTCCAAATGGGAGGTAAAAATATTCCTGAGCGCTACGCCAGCCCTGGCGTGACCAATTCCTGTAGTTAGTGGAGTAACGCCGCGGAAATCGAGGTTTGCAAATTCTGTTTTGTTACGATCCGTCAGGGTACGCGCTCGCGCACTCGCTCCAGGGAATGGATGCAGGAATCGGACCTCGAGGAAGTGTGAATTGTTCCGGATTAAACGGAGTTTGATGACCCGGCCGCTCACAAAAGCGATTGCATTGCATTTAAGTTCGTTGGTATTGTACGACTGGTGCCGAGTATGCTCTATACCCAGACCATTTTGGCTTGGTCGGCTCACAGGGGATAAGTTGCAAACTAATCAAAAGCATTATTATCGCCACAAGTCACTTGTGAAGTCCGACACGGTGTGTAGATTGAGATCAATACGCGTTCCTGAAATGTTAGGAAAACTTACGGTGACCTGTTAGGCTACATTAACGTGATTGCTCTTACACTTGAGACGAGAAGGAAGTCGTGAAGGTCTTGGACATCTAGTCTTACCCATCATTCAGAGCCCGGATATTAGGGCGATGTAGGCGATGTATCAAGTCAGTTATAACCAACGGCCAAAAATGGTAGAACCCACGCGAGCGATCCAGAGGAATGTGAATGTGGCCAAGTCACTTGTCCTGTCGGTCATTCGGGTAATATACACCGCGCGATTTGTTCGCACGAGCCTCGAGGCTTGTCAAACATTTTCCATAAGTGGATTAGCCAAGGACCAAGATGTCATTCGTAACTCGGCTCGTCGATATCGGTGACACTGGCGTACGTGACTCAATTCGCATGTTACAGTAAGAAGAATGTCTCGGACGTTATCTTTACACTTTCACAACCACAGGATTGGAAGCAAATCCGAAATTCAAATCCGAGAGGTTTGCCTGTATCTGTCACAACTTGCCGATGTGCGTTTTCTTAAAGGCCCCCAAATAACTTGTTCTTTTTGCATTTAATTATCAGCGGGCAATGGGATTGAAATCGGCCATCTTCAGTGTGTCAGCGTACGAGTGTTTTCTCGATTGGGACCGCGGAGAGAGCGAGCAATTGAGTCATAAAGTCTCCTTAATGCCGGGGGCTATAATCCTTATATGGAAAGTCCAAGGTCGGCCAAATACTTCATTTAGACCAGGTCAAACGGAGACAAATGACGTCATCGCAAGGGTTCAATGATGAATGGTTCTTTTTACATGGCGCAACACGGCGCACTGGCCGGAGCAGCGCAGGCAAAGGCAGGAGGTGGAACGAGGCGTGAACATGAGGTTACCAACAATATACTGCAAAAAAAAATAGGAAGACAAGGGACGACGACAACTTCTCATTGCAAAGGTTGGGGGGGAAGGCTTAATCGCGTGGCGCACCGTGCATGAGAAGCGTCATAAGATCTTGAGCTGGTTGTGAATTACCACCGGCGCTCGCTTGGATGTGTTGGGGGATGAGATGAGACATGGCTTGAGGGTGTGGTTGTTGGTGGACATGTGGTTGCTGTCGAAGTGCGGCGTGAGGAATGTGCATTGGCAACGCAGCCTGCTGAGGGAACCCGACGCTGGGTGCTCTCAGGCCCGCTGCCGCACCGTTATTCAGCCCTGCAAGCTGCGCTTGAGTGGTACCTCGCATATCTAGTTTATTAGCATGCAGAATTGGGCCCAAGTTACCAGGCTCAATCGCGCTTGACAGGCTGGGGGAAGGTGCGGGAGGACCGCGATGTTGGGGCACAGCTGGGTACCCAACACCACCACTAGAGAAATTATATGTAGGTTGACCAACTCCGCTGCCTTGCAAATGGGGGGAAGGCACGCCCATGATCGAGCCCAAGAATTGAGATGGGTCGTGTGGAGGACGCCCTCCGAGATTCGCCAATCCAGCGGGCAATCGTTGTTGTGGGGACACGTGGAGGGTCGCGTTGGGCGAATTACCGTTACGGAACGGCGGTTGCATTGGAAGGCCTGGGTTCCGCTGTGCGTTGGTCTGGTTAGGGAACATGGATGGAAGAGGAGCAGGATACATCTGGTCCATGGTTCGCTGAGGTTGAATACGCTGCTGGACACTAAATACGTTAAGCTCCTCAAGAGAATCTTGGAACATGCCGCTCTCTCGTCGCGATGGGAACGTAGGGCGTAAACCCGGGACCATGCCATCAGGAACGAAGTTGCGATCGTCCAAACGATTATCATACAGGATGTCATGATTCCGTGACATTGGAGCCAACTGAGGTTGTCGTGCAACTTGAATATTTGTGTGTTGCTGAGGGAAAGCAGATTGGTTGTACCCGGAAGGTTGGGCATGAGGGCTGCCCTGGGCAAGGCGCTGTCCCTAATGAACATTAGGTGTCAAGCGACGATACAACGGAATAACTGACCTGCGTGGAATTCTGCAACATTGCAAAAATATCCTCCATCGTCCTATTCTCTGCATGGATTGGATACGTGTCACCGCCACCAATACTTTGTTGCCTTTGATACGTGAGTAGAGGATGAGAAAAGGCATCCAAGCTCTCAGTGGAGACAGTGGCAGGTTGCTCCCGAGATTTCCCATCGAAAAATTTTGCAAAGCGGCTGCCTTTTTGTTGAGGGAACGGAGATCCCCCCAGACCTCTTTCACGGCCACTGGACTCAAACGACGGGCTTTGACTATTCGGGACGTTGGATTGAGGTCCTAGTAGGTTGGCAGAGCCTAGCTCGGAATAGGAGGTCAGGTCGGAGGCACCGTACGTTGTACGATCACCAAACGAAGCAAGAGACTGCCGTCGAAAAATCTCTGACTGAGTGTGCGCGTTTGCGTCGCCCGAGAAGACCGGTTGGCGACTGGCATTGACGAGATCGGAGAAGCTGGGAGGAAGGCCAGCAGTAACTGAAGTGACGGTTGAGGAGTCGGCGTTTAATGCATCTGTGTCCGGACCCAGGCAGGAACCGTTCATCGAAGGCGGGAAGAGTGACTGTGTCACGTCGAGAGTTGAAGCAGAGAGAGTAAGCGTGGTGGATTGGTCCGAGGGTAAAGTACTTGCTGCTGTGGTGGAAGGAGTACGGGAACCGAATGCAAGAAGCCGAGAGCCAGAGGGGGGGTTGAACTGGGATGGCATTGGTGATTTGATGGAGGATGCGGAATGTCTGTCCTGTTGATTTGGTGGAGCTGAAACCTCGGACGAGGGATTGGGGAAAAAACGAGATCCAAGAAGCTTGGGTGAATCAGCGGACGGGGTGGAAGGTTTTGTTGATGGAGCGGTGAGTGGCGCCAGAGTTTCAACTAAAGGTGAGGGGGGAAATCCTGAAACGGGTTGACCCTCTGACGTGGATGTCGGAAATTTTTGTGCAGACAGGTCTGCACGATTAAGAAATACACGAATGAAGCACCTGTCAGAAGACACTCACCAGAATCGGACCCGGGGCCAGTGTATGCCAAGGCTGGATCGTTCACGGGACCCTTGAGCGTGGCCGCGTTATTCTTTTCTTCCTCACGCTTGATCATCAGCTTGAAGAGCTGTATCTCATTGAGTGGAGGCTCCGTAGATGGTGTGGCCGGGATCTCGGTCGCCTTGGCACTTCCGACACGTTCTATGTCGCTGCTTGATCTTAACGCCTCAGATTCTCGTTCCTTGCGTTCCTTCTCCTTCATACCCAACTTCCAGGCCTGGATACCATCCAGTTCTCCATTCTCGGCTTTGCCACCAAGAATGCCCATCCCAGGGTCGCTGGGTATGT
>WNFR01017311.1_pt1 | contig 13812 bp, 7 predicted proteins | sample 5400221 | NCBI WGS metagenome assembly WNFR01 (sample SAMN13153357, study PRJNA577476) | soil metagenome | isolation source: 40 cm soil under Madrone tree | place: USA:California | collected 2016-06-14
GCCGCAACGGTGAACCGGTGAAGCAGGCGTACTGCCAGTGAAAGGGCCGGACGTCGAAGCCGGGTTGTGGCACCCCCACGAAATGGGCGTCGCACGCGCCACGGCGCCATCGCAGCTGCGCGTCGGTGGCGGCGAGCGGATCGTCGAGCCGATAGAAGGTGAGTCGACCCCGACGGGCCGGGCACGCCTTGCCGCTGCAGTGCCACCACCCGGGACAGCTAAACTGTGACCCGCGCGGGGTCTGTAGCACTAGCCGGCACGCATCACGCACCTTCAGCGTCACCGTGGCAGTGTCGCCCGTGTGCTCGCTCTGTATTGTCGCAAGCCACCGGGTACTGCGTGCCGCCGAAACCAACGGGACGGCCAGCACGACGAGGAGCGCGAGCAGCGATCTCATGAAGCCTCCGTCGCCGGGCAACACACGGTTGTGCCCGGGGTTGCGAGGATCGAACCTGAGGACTTACAGCTTTCTCCAGACCTCGCATTGAAGCCGGTCATCGTCGCCCAAGCGCCCGACGGCGACCCCGAACATCGCGCCCGTGGCGCGGCAGCCATAACACACCGTCCTTCGATGGAACGGAGCCAGCGGACGCGCTCAGGGCGCGTTGCAGCCCTTTTGTCCCATGATCCAGCCCGTGGGGCTTCCTCTTGTACCAGAATCCCCGCACGGGGCTTTTCCCGCGCTTTTCGGCCTACCCCAGGAGGGGTCCGTGCCCCGCCTCGATGCGCCGACGCGATGCCGCGTCACTGACGAGGATGTCCGCCGTTCTGTCACCCGCGTCTTTGCTCAGTGTGCGAGCCCCTTGTTCGGATTGATCAGGTACTTCTGGCCGGTCGCTTTCTTGCCGTAGATCGCAATCTCCTCCAATCGCAGCGCCTCCGCGAGTGACACCCCTTTGTTGTAGTGGCTGGCGAAGGTCGTTTTGATCTCGGCGGCGACTCGCTCTCGCAGCTTCTGCGCCGCCTCGGGACCGATCTTCTGCAGAAACGGGACGAGCAACCAGCCGCCGAGGCCCCACGCCATGCCGAAGTTGCGGACGAGTTCCGTTGGACCTCCGTCCAAGCCTCCATAGATGTACACCTGCTTGTGCGTCGTGGACCCGTAGCGGCTGTATTCCTTGGCCGTCCGGTTGGCGGCCGCCTCCATGCAGGAGAGGATCTGACTGGCCAGCCTTCCGCCGCCGATCGCATCGAACGCCAGTGTCGCGCCGGTCGCAACGAGGGCCTCGGTGAGATCGTCAGTGAACGTCGGGTCGCTGGAGTTCACTATGTGCGTGGCACCGATGGCCTTCAGAACGTCCACGTGCTCCTGCTTGCGCACGATGTTCACCAGTCCGATACTGTCCTTGATGCAGATCTTGTTCAGCATCTGGCCCAGGTTTGAGGCCGCCGCCGTGTGCACGAGGGCGGCATGGCCTTCCGCACGCATGGTCTCGACCATGCCGAGTGCGGTGAGTGGATTCACGAAGCAGGAAGCGCCTTCCGTCGGTGTGGTGCCCTGCGGCAAGACGAGACACTGGCTGGCCTTGATGCTGCGGAACTGCGCGTACATCGCGCCACCGAGAATCGCAACGGTCTTCCCCATCAGTGCTTGGGCTTGGTCCGCGGAACCGGTACGCACCACCACGCCCGCACCTTCGTTGCCGACCGGCAACGACTGGTCCATGCGGCCGATCATGGACTTCATCATGGACGGTGGGATGCTCGCCGTGACGATCGGATTGTCGAGGGCACCGGAAACTTTCGCCGTAGACATGTCAGCGCCGCCGAACATCAGCCCCAGATCTGAGGGGTTGATGGGAGACGCGTCGACGCGGACCACCACCTCGTCCGACTTCGGCTCGGGGATCGGCACACTCGCCAGCGAAAGCTCGAGGATGCCTTCCTTCTTGACGGTCGATCGCAACTGGAGTCCGGTCGATTGCTGTAGCATGCGTTCTCCTCTCATCTCGTTAACCCTCCGAACCCTCCACATCTATCACGGGCGCGACAGCCGGCGGATCAGGTGCTCGACATCGATCGGACACGGACCCCATTAGCCTATCCTGCCGGCGGGGCCCGTTCGGTGATGACGAAGTGCTTGAGCAACACGCTGCGGGTTTCGGGCTGCACCATCTGCGGATGAACGGCCAGGAGGTGATCCCGCAGGGCTCACTCCTCTTCGTCCCCGAGCACGTCGGCCTCCATCACGACCTCTCGGTACTGCGCACGTCACCACGAACGGCACGGGGCGCCGGGCGGTGGGTCAGTTTGAATCCGCGACTCCGGGGCACGTCCATGTTGCCGGGATGGTGAGACGACTGGGGCTCGCGGTCCTCATCGGGCTCTTCGCAGTCGGGACATTCGTGGCCTGCCGGCACCCGGCCACCGTGAAGCCTCCACCGCCTCCCCAGCGTCCACACGGGGTGATCGTTCCGAGGTTAGGTCCCCCTGGATTCTGCCTCCTACAGCCATCGGGTTCGCTTCGGTGCAGCCAGGAGCCGCCGTGGGGGCGGCGGACGAATCCGCTTCTGCGTCCTGTGTCCACGGCTTCAAATTGACCCACTACCCCCTGTGTCTGTACCCCGGCCTATGGCTACCCCGTGTACCCCTACCCGCTTCCCCCGGCACCGAGCCTCGGCTTCGGTCGGGGCGGCATCTACGGGCACGTGTTCGTCGGGCGAGACGAGAGCATCACGAGCTACACGTTTCCCGGCCGCGATAGCTGGCAGTAGTCGGGCACGCGCCGCCCCCCCCAGCGAGGACCGCCTCCTCGTCACCGCCGAAGCGGCGTTCCGGCTCGACTACTACGACGACGGGCGCGACCACACCGTCGTCTACTTCGCGTAGTCTACTTCGGAGAGCCGATCCACTCGGGCTACGTGCTCATCCCGCGTGCCCACCTCGCCAACGTGACCAGCCTGGAGGACGAGCGGTGGAAGCGGGCGCCCCCCGAGTTCTACCGGCGGATGGAGGCCACGTAGGGCGTGCCCCGGATCGGTCACGGACTGCCCCGGCTACCGCCTGGCGATTCACCGCACCGCGTCTTGCGCGGTGACCGTCGCTGACGCTAGCGCGGCGCAGCGGAGGGAACATGGGGCCGGGTCAGCGGAAACCATGGGATGACGGGGACACCAAGGGCGCGGAGCCGCCGCCCGAACGGACGGGCATAGACGCGACGCTGTCCCAGCGGCCGGGCAGCCCCTTCCCTACGGTGGCCGAGGCGATCCTCTATCGCTGGGCGGTCGAGCGGGACACGGTGGTCAACGCGGGGGAGATCGACCAGGTGTGCGCGTACCTCCAACAGAGAGGCGTCAGGGTCACGCCGCTCCCGGACGGTCGCTTCACGATGGACGGGGCGATCACCGGCACGGTGGAGCGGGCGGGGCTGGTAATCGCGCTGCCGACCGCACTGAGCGTCGGGCATCCCCAACCTCCTGGGCGAGATCGAGCGGCTGCGGGCCGTGGTGGGGGCGCGGCTGCTGATGAACCGCAGCGTGCCTCCCCCGGGGCACGACGGAACAGCCCGACTACGTCCGTCGGACGCCGCTGGATCGCTTCCTCACAGACCGCTCTCCGTCGCGCGCGCCGAGCGCGGAGCACCGGCCGCGGCACCCAGCGAGGGCGATTGGACCGAAAGGGCGCAGCCATCGTCGCTCACGGCGCTTCGTCTTGACCCAGAAGCCGCCCGCGCCGTACCCTGCAAGCATGCTGAAGCTCGCCATGTCGTCGGCTGGTCGCCGGTGGCCGTATGCCGGCGCCGCCGTGCTCGTGCTCCCCGCGCTCTGCATGGCGACCGACGTGCGGGTCGTGGCCGTGACCCCAGGCCAGAGCGCCGATGTCGTGATCGACCGCGGCGCGCCGGTCACGATCGAAGTCGGCGAGGTGGTCGAGGGGGTCAAGCTGCTCAAGGTGGACCGGGCTAGTGCGGTGCTGACGGTCAACGGGACCACGAGGACACTGCCGCTCGCGGCGGACGTGGGGTCGCTCTCGGATGCCGTCGGCGGCAGCGTGACTCTGCTGGCTGACGCACGCGGACAGTTCTTCACGAGCGGAACCGTGAATAGACGGCCCATGCACTTCATCGTCGACACGGGTGCCACGTTGACCACGCTCTCGCGGGCGGATGCGCGGCGCATCGGCCTCGACTATCGTGGCGGCACGCCCACGCGAACGTCGACCGCCAACGGTGTCGTGAACGGATGGCGGGTGTCGCTCACCTCGGTGAGCGTCGGCGACATGACGGTGCGCGGCGTGGACGCGATGGTGGTCGACAACGACAGCTTGCCGGTGGCGCTGCTCGGCATGAGCTTCCTCGATCGCTTCGACATGCATCGACAGGGCTCGACGCTCGTGCTGCGGCGTCGCCGCTGAGCCGCCCATCCCCAGTCTGCCGAAGTTGATCTCGACCACATCCCCGAACTCCTCGGGGAGATGGAGCGCCTACGGGCGATCCTGTGGGCACGGCTGGCCTTGCGGATCAACCGGCCCGATCCCAAGGAGGACCGCCTCCTCGTCATCACGGATGCGGGCCGCCCGCCTCAGCGTCTCCCAGGACTGGCTCTGCCGGAACGGCGGCCGGCTGCCCCTCCCGTGCGAACTGCCCGAAAGGGCACTCCTCTACAGCGCCACGTGCATCGACCGCTGGGTCGCGAGCCGGGTCGGCGGGCGGGGTCGCGCTGTGCATGCCGGTCTGCGTGCCCGTGCGCGACATGCAGAAGATGCCCGTGCCGGGGACGCCGATGGTGCGGGTCACCGACCTACGGCTACAAGCCCGTACTACTCGGCTGAGCCGTCGTCGTCGTTGAGGTCGTCGTGGTGGTGGTTGTTCCCAACCTGGTGGACGTCATGGATGGACAGATAAACGGCGCACAGGTGAATGCGCAGCTGACCAGCCCCACGTCGCACTGGGCGATGCGGAGCGCGTCTCCGATGTTGCAGGCGCCGTCGCCATTGACGTCGCAGACTACGGGGTGACTGAAGGGCGTCAGCCCGCACTGCCGGAGCCCCACGTCGAACTGCGCCACGAGCAGCGCGTCCCCGATGTTGACCACGCTGTCCCCGTTGACATCCCCACACGGGGGCGGGGCGAAGATGATGTCCGTCACGGGGTGAAGTTCGATCCCGTTCGGTGCGGCGCCCGTCTGCCCGTGCAGGACGTCGAAGAAGCCCACGCCCTGGACGAGGATCGGAATCGGCGGGCTCGGCATCTTCCAGCTTCCGGTCGCCACGAGCCGCGCATCGAATTGCGCGCGTGCGTGGGCGATCGCGGTTGCGAAGAGGCTCGTGGAATCGACGCAGGCCGGGTCGGGGATCTCCACGATCATCATGTTGCCGGCGGTATCGTCGATGATGAGATGATAGTCGCAGTCGTCTTCGCGCTTGTAGGCGGTGAGGAGGACGTCGAGCAGGAATTGCGTCGTCTCCGTCGGTTGCACGCGGCCGTTGTCCGGCAACGAAGCAGGGGCCGGCAGCGAGGCGAGGATAGGGGATCGTCGCGGCGGTACTGCGGGTCAAGTCCACGAGGCCGGCGTCTGGGTCAGTCCCCGTCTTGACCACCAACGCTCGACGCCGCATGTGCATGCCCACGACGTCGGGGCGTCAGCAAACAGCGCGAGCGCCAGCGCGGCGAGCAGGGAAAGGCACGAGGTTGGGCGTCGGCGGGCCAACGCGCAACGTTACGATGCCTCGCGTCCCGCCGACAAGGAAACCCGATGCGCCATGGCGGCCCCGTGCGTCGGTGGTCTGCCTGGAGGGCGACGGCCCTTGGTCGAGGAGGGCGAGGGGTCAGTTAGCGAAGCAAACGGTCTTCAGATCGGAGGCACTCAGGGCAGGGCTTGTGCCTGCCTTCCCGGCCGGGGCCAATGGGAGCGCGTACCAGACCAACATTTTCACTTGACACCAGTCTATTCGCGGGCACCTATGAGCGCAGGGCAGTGAGACCGTGCCTTCCTGACTGCCCCCCTCCCAGCCCCGCCGAGGCGGCCACGTTCGGCGGGGCCGTCCTCAACTTGCGCCACTCGCTCCGAAACCCCGCCACGGCATCGGCGTGAGTGTGCATGGGACGACTCGACCACCATGACGACGACGACCAGGGCGACCGCGCCGTCGTCCACGTCGGCAGCCGATCCACTCTGGGCGTTTGCTTATCGAGCGGCCTCACCTCGCCAAGGTGACCAGCGTCTTCATGTCGCGGCGACGTGCGCGCAGACGAGGATGATCCCACCGGCCGCCGGATCATTCGGCCGTGTGCGACGACGCCGACGCAGCCGCACGTGAAGCGGACCACGTAGACCTCCTCGTCCTAAGGCCGACGAGTTCGACCTCCGCGATGCCGAAGGCCAAGTGCATCGCCGGCCGCAGAGAACGGTTAGCGGCTGCCCATGGCCCCATGACCACCAGCACCGCCACCCGGCCTAGCGTCGCGGTGTGAACGCCAGTGTCGAATGCGGGAGGAATCATGCCGATTGCCGCAGAAGTCGAGATACGGCTAGCCCAAACCGGCGACGCACCAGACATCGCGAGACTTCACTCTGACACGCATGGTGGCGGCAGGCACTCCTCACGGTAGGTGATTTGAGCTTACACCGCGCTCAGGCCCACCTCAGGCCGGAACACTGAACACTTTTGGGAGACCAGCCCATTTTTCCATGTCGACGCGATGACCGCGCTCTCCTCGGCCCGCCGCTGGCGCTGAGGACGTGGGGCGTAGGTTCTTCTACGGCCCTCACCCGCGAGGCCGCTGATCGCTGCGTTGCTCGTCACGCCGGCCGCCGGCGTCTTCACCGTGCCATCGTCTACGTCACCTTCAGCACCCGGCGCGGATCAGTGGTGGGTTCGTGGTGGCCGTGACCGAGTTCAGACCGAGCTCCACGAGGGCGACCGTGATGCAGGCGTCATCCGAATCCCTCGAGAGGTCCGTCCGCAGGGACGGGACATCGCGCATTTCCGGCGGGCGCGATTACGCCTCTCCGCGATCGGGCGCACCCCTCTTTGTGCGTGCGAAATCCCGCCGGCGCGCGATGGACGGGCGGACCCGCGCCGGGCTACGCATGTGTCCTATGCGTGCGCACACCCTCGCCGTTGGTTCGAGGACAAACTTGCCGAGCAAGACGATCTCCCGGACCACGACCCCGGAGGGACTCATGCGCAGGTCGGTCGTCTGCCTTCTCGTCACCGGAGTGCTCGTCGCCGTCTCGGCCCCCCTCGCCGGCGGCCAGACGTCGGGCCTGTGGGCCGAGATCCGCCGCACCGAGTACGGCATCCCCCACATCCTGGCCAACGACTGGCAGAGCCTGGGGTTCGGCACCGGGTACGCGTTCGCCCAGGACAACATCTGCACGATCGCCGAGACGTACGTCACGGTCGACGGGGAACGGTCCCGGTTCTTCGGCCCGGATGGGAGCTACGTCCAGGAGGCGCTGGGGATCCGCGTCAACAACCTGGATTCCGACCTGTTCTTCCGGCAGATCATCGACTCGCACGTCATCGACCGGATGCTGGCCGAGCCTCCGCCGCTCGGACCGGAGCCCGCCGTCCTCCAGGACGTCCAGGGATACGCCGAGGGCTACAACCGGTACCTGAGCGACGTCGGGGGATCGAGCGGCGTGCCCGATCCCAGGTGCCAGGGACAGCCGTGGGTCCGCTCCATCACCGTGGACGATGTGTACCGGCGCCTCTACCAGCTCATCCTGCTGGCCGGCTACGACGTCGTGATCCCGGGGATCGCGGAAGCCTCGCCGCCGCCCCCCGGAGGCACGACGACGGCCTTCGACCCGCAGAGCGCCGCGCGGGCGATCGCCGCGAACTGGTCGAAGGTGAGGGCGCGGCTCGGAAGCAACGCCGTGGCCGTGGGGAGCGCCGGGACCAACAACGGAGCCGGGCTCCTGCTGGGGAACCCGCACTTCCCGTGGCACGGCCCGGAACGCTTCTACCAGATGCAGCTCACGATCCCCGGTCAGGTCAACGTCACGGGCGTCGGGCTGTACGGGGTTCCGGCCATCAACATCGGCCACACGGCGACCGTGGCGTGGAGCCACACCGTCTCGACGGCGTTCCGGTTCACGCCGTACCAGCTCACGCTCGTTCCCGGCGACCCGACGTCGTACCTCCTCGACGGGCAGCCCGTCGCCATGGATCCGCGGCCGGTCTCGGTCCAGGCCCTCCAGCCGGACGGGTCCCTCCAGACCGTCACCAGGACGCTGTGGTGGACGCGGTACGGGCCGGTGTTCACCGACCTCGTCGGCGTCCCCCTGCCGTGGACCGAGACGACGGCCTTCGCCATCCGCGACGTGAACGCCGAGAACTTCGGTCGCGTCCTGAACCACTTCTTCGACGTGGACCGGGCCCGGACGGTCGGCGACGTGCTGAAGATCCTCAAGGAGTACCAGGGCATCCCGTGGGTCAACACGATCGCGGCCGACAAGTGGGGCCAAGCGCTGTACGCGGACCTCGGCGCGATCCCGCACGTCACGAACGATCAAGCGCAGCAGTGCGACACGCCGGCCGGGCAGGCGACGTTCGCAGCCATCGGGTTGCCGATCCTCGACGGCTCGCGCACGGCGTGCGACTGGGGCACCGACCCGGACTCGGTCGTCCCCGGCATCTTCGGGCCGAGCGAGGAGCCGTCCCTGCTTCGCAAAGACTACGTGACGAACTCGAACGACAGCTACTGGCTGTCGAACCCGAAGCACCCGCTCGAGGGGTTTCCGCGGATCATCGGGCAAGAGCGCACGGCGCGGACCCTACGGACGCGCAACGGCCTGGTCATGGTCGGGACGCTCGCGGACCGGCGCGCGTTCACGCGCCAGGCCATGCAGGACCTCGTGTTCAGCGACTGGTCCTACGCGGCGCTCATCACGAAGGACGACCTCGTGACGATGTGCCGGCAGTTCGCGGCCGTCGGGGCGGTGCCGACGAGCACCGGAGCGCCCGTCGCACCGGGCAACGCGTGCGACGTCCTCGCGAACTGGGACGGGCGCGAGAACCTCGATTCCCGGGGCGCGCTCCTGTTCCGGCGGTTCTGGGACTACGCGTCCCAGGCCGAGCCCACGCCGTTCTCCCATCCGTTCGACGTCACCCATCCGGTGACCACGCCGTACGGCCTGGACACCACCAACCCGCAGGTGCAGACGGCGCTCGGCGACGCGATCCAGGATTTCCGCGACGCCGGGCTGCCGCTCGACACCCCGGTCGGCGACCAGCAGGCCATCACGTGGAGCGGGGTGCGGATCCCGATCCACGGCGGGACCGGCGATCCCCACGGCGACTTCAATGCCATCTGGACGACGTGGGTGCCCGGCCAGGGCCTGAGCGAGGTCACCGGCGGGTCCTCGTTCGTGCAGGTGGTGACGTGGGGGTCGGGGTCGTGCCCCGACACGCGGACCATCCTCACGTACTCGGAGTCGGAGAACCCGGACTCGCCGCACCACTACGACCAGACGCTGCTGTTCAGCCAGAAGCAGTGGTTGCTCGACCGGTTCTGCGAGTCGCAGATCTCAGCGTCGCCGGCGCTGCAAACGACGGTGATCCAGCGCTAGTGCGTTCACAGCGCTCGAGGGGCCGCTCGCGGAGCTGGCGCGGCTGGCGCGCGGGTGGTCCGGGTGGTCCCGAGGGGCGTGACGACGACGACTAGGGGACCCCTTGTCCCCTTAGGGGTAGTCGTCATTGGAACAGAGCCGCTCGGGCAGTAACGACGACGACTAAGGGGTGTATACGGGTTCACGCGGACAGCTGGCGGCGTCACTACCGGGGGGCGTACTCGGATCGTTACCTTGATGGCGACCTTGACGCGGAGCGGCTGGCCTTCTGGACCGAGCGCATGAACAGACCTGACAGCGGACACTTCACCCTGCTTGCGGAGCACCGGGACCGCCCAGTCGGCTTCGCCCACGTTGTACTCGACGCCGACCCGACTTGGGGCGCGCTCATCGACAACCTGCACGTCGTCCGCTCTGTTCAGCGAAGCGGTGTTGGAACTCTCCTCCTAGTATCGTGCAGCGCGGATCGTCATGGAACGGCGGGCGGGTTCTGGTATCTACCTCTGGGTCCTTGAGCAGAACGAGGCGGCCCAAGCCTTCTCCTGTCGAGACGGGTGACGCTTGGCGACCGTGAGTTAGCAGCGCCACCGGGAGGAGACCCTCGTAACCTCAACGGCGCGCCGAGAAAGATATGAGCCGCCTGGCCTGATCCGTGTCCTTGATACTCCTGAAACCAACCGGCCGATAGGTGCCGAGACTGGCTCGGCCTGACGTAAGAGCAGCCGACGACCGACCTTCGCTCGTGAACTATTCCTCGATCCGCGCGGCGGCTTTCGCCCCGCCTGGACGGGAACGGTTCCCGCTCGTGAGGCCGAGTCTCCCACCCTCCCCATGACGCGCCCGTTCTCGTGATCGAGGGCGACCGTGACAGCCGAGAGGCGGCTACGAGTCGTGCGGCAGGACGGACGATCACCATGACACCCGACGACAGCCGCCCTACCCTCGCTGACCTCGCCGCCGACCCCGCCCCCGCCGCCGAGGTGGATCTCGACCACGTTCCCGACCTCCTCGGGAAGATGGAGCGCCTCCGGGCGATCCTGTCGGCGCGGCTCGCCCTGCGGATCAACCGGCCCACCCCAGGCGACGACCGCCGCCTCGTCACCGCCGATGCGGCTTTTCCAACTGCCGCTGCGCTTTGGTGACGCGCGCCTCAAGTTCCTTGAGCCGTTTCACGGTGCCCATGTCCTTCGGAATTTGAGCCAGTGCTTCGTGCATCGGCCCCTGCAACGCTCCCTTGAGCCGGCGCAGGCGCTCAGGAGTCGGGTCCGCCACTGCTCGGTCGACCTCGCGTGCCAAGCCGTCGATCTTGTCCATCCGGCCTCCGTGGCGTCGCACGATACCAACGCGGCCGGCGTCGGCAAGTCCGAACCGGAGGACCACCTGGGGTGGTTGGTCGCACGGGTCCGCCTAACAATGACTTCTGACGGTCGCTATCCTCGCCCACGCCGCCGCCGAGGTCGGGTGGACCGCATCCCCGACCTCCTGGGCGGGATCGAGCGGCTGCGGGCCGTGTTGTGGGAGTGGCTCACGACGAGGCGGCCGCTGTCCGAGGCGGAGGTCGCCGGCGCCAGCACCTGCTTCAGGTAGACCCCGTTGCGATAGATGTTGTACCCCTTGAGCCCCGAGCCCCCGTGTCCGTCGACACCAGCCAGGTCAGGTTGATCTCTGCTGCAGGTCGCCGCCACGGCTGTCAACTCCGTCGGCACCGATGGCGATGTCGTGTCCGCAGGCACTGTCGTCGAGGACGCGGAGGGCTTGTGGTGCGAGGTAATCGCCGGGCAGGCTAGGACTCGACTGGAGCGGCGGGCGCGATCGCTTACCCTTGCGAGGTGATCGCGTAATCGCTACCGTTCCACCTCGGCAGAGGAGCGGAGGGGCACCTTCGATAGGAACGCGGTCGAGGCGAATGTCAGCGCGGTGGCGCGGTGGAACCGCGGGACGTTCGAGGTGCCGGACGTCGTCGGGTACGAGGACTACGTCCACAGCGCGCGAGCATTCGCCGACGATCTGGCAAGCGAACTTCCCCGCCACGAGCCTGAGCCGATCGCGACCTTCCCGTATCCGAATCCGCCGAAGACCACGCCGCGCCCGCTGACGCTCGCAGGCATCCGCGATCTGGTCCTACTCCGCGCGGCGGCCGGGCGCGTCGTCATCTGCACGGACGCCATCCTCTCGGCGTCCGTCCGCTCTTGCCGTCTCGACAGCTCCCAGCCTGGGCCGTGGCGCTTTCAGGACTTCGGACCGGCACACGCGACGCTCCGACAAGACGCGGTCGCTCATCTCCGCCGCACGTCCGATGCCATGTGCCGGACCGACGTGGCCGGCTACTACTCGTCGATCAACCTCGGCGTCCTCGCAGAGGCATTGCTCAGCTGTGGGTGCGATGCGGCGGCCGTGGGGTTCCTCATGCGCGTCATCGGCCTCTGGCAGGCGCGGCACGGGCTGCGGGGACTGCCGATCGGCCCCGAGCCTTGCGGCGTGCTCGGGAACGCGTTGCTGAAACCGGTCGACGACGCGATCCGATCCGTCCGCCGGACCCATCTCCGCTGGATCGACGACATGTTCATCTTCGGCCCGACGATCGCCGACTGTGAGGGCGTGGTCGAGCCCGTGGACGAGGCCCTCACGGCGCTCGGACTCGCCCGGGCGGTCCCGAAGACCAACTTCTACGGCAACGGCGACGCGATCGGCGCGATGCAGGACGGCGTGCTCGCGTCGCTGGAGCACGACGTCAGATTCTACAAGGCGCTGGCGAAGGAGCTGCTGCACGATGCGTTCGACTGCTACATCCGAGGCCGGGACGACTTCGACGTGCGCCGATTCCGCTGGATCATCAACACGATGAAGAACAGGTTGGACCCCTACGCCGTCGTTGCGCTCGCCGAGGACGCCTCCGCCATGAACAAGGACCCCCGCTGTGCTGGCAGCTACATCGCGAAGGTCGGGATCGGGAAGCCGCGGGTCGTGGAGTCCATCATGTCGAAGCTCGGGCAGAAGCCGGACGACACGACCGATGCGCTCGACGTGCATCTGCTGCGGGCGATGAGTTCGAAGCCGCCGCGTGGCCGGGCGGAGGGGAAGGTGTTCGAGGCGATCGCCGAGGATGACGAGCGCCGGGCGCCCGTCCGGGCCTGGGCGTGGCAGGCACTTGGAAGCACACCGTTGTGGAAGGAGCGGCGAGCGATGGAAGCCGCCGATGACGAGCGTGCCCCGGACGTCCGGCGCGCCATCGTGGTGACGCTCCGCGGACGGTCTGGTCGGAGCATCGCCAAGTTCCTCTCGAGGGTCTCAGCGCCGGGCGACGCGATGACCCGGGCGGGGAATTCGGATGCGGGGACGCGGAGGACGGGCCCGGTCGTCAGGATGACGGCCCGCTCGATAGCGTTCGCGAGCTCGCGGGCATTCCCGGGCCACGCGTAGCGCGACAGCGCGGCCATGGCGTCCGCGGAGACCGTCTCGATCCGCTTGTTCATCCGGCCCGCGAACTTCTGCACGAAGTGGCGGACGAGCGGCGCGATGTCCTCCGGGCGCTCCCGCAACGGCGGGATCGTGACCGGGAAGACGTTCAACCGGTAGTAGAGGTCGCTTCGGAAGGTCCCGGCCGCGACCATCTCCTCGAGGTTGCGGTTCGTCGCGGCGATGACACGCACGTCGACCCGCTTCGTGCGCGTACTCCCGAGCCGCTCGAACTCCTGCTCCTGCAGCACGCGCAGGAGCTTTGGCTGGAGCTCGGGCGGAATGTCGCCGATCTCATCGAGGAACAACGTGCCTCGGTCTGCCAGCTCGAACCGCCCCACGCGCTGCGCGATCGCACCGGTGAACGCGCCCCGCTCGTGGCCGAACAGCTCGCTCTCGAGGAGACCCGTCGGAATGGCCGCGCAGTTGAGCTTCACGAAGGTCCGCTCGCGGCGCCGGCTCAACTGGTGAATGGCGCGCGCGATGAGCTCCTTGCCGGTTCCCGTTTCGCCCCCGATGAGAACGGCAGAATCCGTCGGCGCGACCGTCTCCACCTGGTGCAGCACGCGCTTCAACGCCGAGGACTGGCCGATGATCTCTTCGAAGTTGTACTCGGTGCGGATCTCATCCTCCAGGTAGACCTTCTCCGCCGTGAGCTTGTCCTTGAGCTCGGCGATCTCCTGGAACGAGAGCGCGTTCTCAACGGCGAACGCCATCTGCTTCGCGACCGCGGCGAGGAGCTCTGCGTCGGCGACGCTGAACGGCTCGCCGCCGAGTCGGCCGATGCAGAGCATTCCAAGCCGGCGGTCGTGCACCGCGAGCGGCACGCTGCACATCG
>WNFR01006873.1_pt1 | contig 13810 bp, 10 predicted proteins | sample 5400221 | NCBI WGS metagenome assembly WNFR01 (sample SAMN13153357, study PRJNA577476) | soil metagenome | isolation source: 40 cm soil under Madrone tree | place: USA:California | collected 2016-06-14
GCGCGCCAGGCTGAACAACCGGATATTGCTGAGCAAAGCCGTGTTTATCGGGAAGAAGAATGAAAACCCGGTCTGTCCCAACAGCTCCGGCCACAGTGTTGGCAAATCTTTCCAGCAAGTCGCTCAGAGTGGTGACGGAACTTAATATTTTTGCTGCTTTGCTGACAGTCGCTCGAAAATCCAAACCGTGCTCGCCGATGAAAAGCCGCTCGGCGAAACGTTGCGAGATTCCTCGCGCAGGCGCCATGGCAAAAGCAACTACAATCGCGGCGGCAATGTGCGCGATGGCGTGCGAATTATTTACGGCGGGTGACTGAAGCGCAGTCGCGACCAACCACCAAACCCCGGCGTAGAGCGCGAGAAGATAGACAGTAAGAAGGACGTAAGACATGACGCGACGAAGGAACAGTCCAACGTCCATGATCTTCCGCGTGGCGATGCCATAAGCGATTACGAGACTGAAAACGACTAGGCGAAATGGTGCAAACCAGATCAATTGCGTGGGTTCGACGAACAAGCGAAGGACCGTATTTGTCAGAATAGAAAACATAATGATCGAAGTGACTCCGATCAAAATAAACGCGAGTTCTGTGCGCTCACCGCCGCTAAGTTGCCGGAGATCGCGAATGTATGTGAAAATCAGAATTGCGATGGACACTATGAAGAATGCTGTGTGAACTATGAAACCAGGTCCATAAATGGGCCGGGCGGATGCAAGACCGTGGTGGCTTAGTGGTAGGATTACTGCCCCACTCAGAAAGAATTTCGTCAGGCATAGATACACAGCGCCAGCAGTAACAAGCAACCACACTCGAGATTGGCGCAGAATGATGCGCCACCCCCCCCTTCGCTCACGGATCGATAATCGCAGGATATTGAGTCCCGCCGGGACTAAGGTTGCGAACGCAAATGCGGTACGGATGGCGCGTTCCGCGACAACAGGACTCGTGGTTATGAACGCAAAATACAAGCTGCCCAACCAACCGGCTGCAGCCAACGAAAGGAACAAGAAACATTGATTCGTTTTGCGGTGCGGATTTGCCTGGAAGACGGCCAGACCAAGCCCCAGTTGAATTACCAGCGCTGCAAGAATTGGAGTGGTTGAGCCTCCCATGGGATTAGCAGAGCCGTTCAACTACGAGCGAACTGCTGCTCCCCCCTAAGCCGCGAACGTTCATCAAAATGCAATCCAGCTTTGATTTTCGAGCGCGATGGGGCACGAAGTCCAAATCGCAAGAGGGATCCTCGACTTCGTAATTCGCCGTCGGCGCAATTACTTGATCGCGAAAGCTCAGTGCGCATGCCGCGATCTGCATCGGTCCTCCCGCCGCCAGTGGATTTCCGGTCACCCCTTTGATTGAGCTGATTGGAATGGCGTACGCTCGATCGCCAAATACTTCTTTGATGTAGCGGACCTCGGCCGCATCAAGGGCAGGGTGGCCTGGACCGTAGGCGGAAATGTAGTCGACATCATCCTTTGTCCGTCCGGCGTTCGCCAAGGCCATCTTCATGGAGTCGGCCAGCCCCGATGCCGGATCATCGGGCGCGTGATCTCGCTGCCGCGAATAACCGGAGATCTCAAGATAGATGTTTGCGCCGCGGGCTTGAGCACGTTCAAGATTTTCAAGCACGAAAATTCCCGCCCCTTCCGAAATTACGCCTGAATCGCGCTCGAGATCGAAGGGCCGACTGGCTTTCTCAGGCTCGTCATTTCGGCAGGAGCTGAGGCCTGTGACGGTAAATGCGGCGAAAGTATGTTTTGTAATCGGAGCGTCGGCACCTCCTGCAATTGCGAGTTCCGCTTCGCCGGATTGGATCATGCTGCTGGCTAACGCCAGCGCGTCCAGCCCGGAAGGGCACGCGGAAGAAACCGTTGCGGCGTGCGCTCGAGCGCCAATGCGATCTGCGATAACGTTCGCCGCGGCCTGTGGAGTCAACGCGCCAACCGCCGTTGGCGACATCCCCTTCAGTCCGTAACGATCGAAATCGCTGATTGAACGTTCGATAATGTCCATTGCACTTGTGCTTACTCCGATGACAACCGGCGTCGGGCTTGGTAGGTCTGATTCACTAATTTCCAATCCTGCGTCCCGAAGCGCCATCATCGTAGCCGCGTAAGCGAACTGCGTATGTCGTGCCATTCGTTTAGGTTTCAGCTCGGGCTCGATATAATCCCGGGGATCAAAATCTTTGACTTCGCCCGCAATGCGGCTCTTGAGATCGGTTGCATCGAACAGGGTTATCGGTCCAATCCCGCTGCGGGCAGCGAGAAGCGATTCCCAAAATGCCTCGAGACCGATCCCGTTCGGAGCCACGATTCCAATCCCTGTAATGACCACCCGATTACGTTTCCTCATACTTATAATTATGAATACGAAACCAACAGCGGGGCCGCGTCAGGATTTCATCGGACACGCAAAGATCACGGCGCACTCTAGCTCCTACATTAAATCCAGTCATTATATTTTTATGGCAATCTTCCGCTCACTTATTCACCAAATTTGCAAGTTATTCACAAATTGCAGCTTGCGCGCCAGAAAAAACTATCTCACTCTTGCCCGGCTGCCCAGATGACTCTCCGCCTTTTCTCATTCCCCTTTCTCTGCGGCACGCGCCTAGCTGTTATGCGAATTGGCCAATCATGACCGTTTCCACCGATCTGCCCCAAATCCTTGTTATCGATGATGAAATGGGTCCGCGCGAAAGTTTGCGGATGCTGCTCAAGCCCGATTATCAAGTTCACACCGCCGATTGTGTCGAGGCGGGAATCAAGTTGCTCAAGGAAAATCAACCCGACACGATTGTCATGGACATTCGTATGCCGGGAGTAACCGGTATCGAAGGACTGCGCCAGATTCGTGAAATCGATCCGAATCTTTCCGTAATCATGCTTACCGGTTTCGGCGCGCTCGAGACGGCCAAAGAAGCACTTCGTCTTGGCGCCAGTGATTACATCAGCAAGCCATTCGATGCGCGCGAAATGCGCGAAGTGATTGGTCGCAACGTCGAACGCACGCGAGTTCAACGCACGAGCGAGACCGCCGCCGCCGAAATTAGAGAGCTAAACAATCGACTCCTGAAAGAGCTCGCGCAAAAGGAACGACTCGCCTCGCTCGGTCAAGCATCGGCTGAATTCGTTCACGATTTGGGTAATCCGCTCACCATTGTTTGGGGATATGTTCAGTTGCTCGCTAAGAAGCTCGATAAATCCGAGAATGGCGCGCAAAACTCCAGTTCCATCAAAGAGCTCCATATTATCGAACAAAACGTGCGGCTCTGCCGTGAACTGCTCACCATGTGGCAAAGCTATGGCAGCGTGGAGGCCTCGCGTCACAAAGAGATTTCGGTCTCCGACATCGTTCGCGAAGTCGTCAAAGCGGTGGAGGCGATGGCGGCGCAGAGCAACGTCAAATTGCAATCGAACGTCTGCAAGGACCCATGCACGCTTCTCGGCGATGCCGTGCAAATTAAGCGCGCCATTCAAAATGTCGTGATCAATGCCATACAGGCCGCCGCGGAAAAGAAAGGAAAGGTCACGATCGCCTGCGCGCAAAGAGATTTCTATGTCGATATTCGAGTCGAAGACAACGGATCCGGCATCGCGCCAGCGCACATGAACAAAATATTCGATCCGTATTTTACGACCAAGCAGGGCAAGAGCGGGACTGGCCTCGGTCTCTACATCACGAAAAAGGTCGTCGAAGACCACAACGGTTCGATCAAAGTCGACAGCGTGCCGCAAGTCGGCACCACATTTACGGTCCGATTGCCTCTCTCGACCAACTAGCGTTGTCGCCACGGCCCTCTGGGCTGTGTGAGTCGGTCCATCCGGCCGTTGACTATAAGGGCGGTTTAACTTGTCAGCCTTCGCGCGTTTGGTTTTGCTCAACGCGTGTCCACGCCGTATCGAGTCGCGCCGATTTTTTTAATCCGAATGGCCGGTGTGCCGTTCGAGATACTTGAACGCCTCCGAACGCCGGAAACAATCTCGTCGGCCTGCGAACTACTGGCTCGCAAAGTAGAGTATGCAAAAGCGCGTGCGGACGTAGAACGTTTCTTTCAATCGCGCGAGCGACTACTCTCCGAAGAGGCATTTCGCTCCCTCCGCACCGCTCTTCGATTGCATCGCCCGCCCACCGGCGTAACGGGCGAGCAACCCTCCTTCTTTATGAATTACGCGGTCGCGGCCGCTGCAATCGCATCTGCAGAATCAAATCTTGACTCAACTCTCGCTCGAGAGCTCGCCGCCGCGCGCCAAGAGCTTTGGAATTCCAGTCGAAAATTCTTACCGGGACTTCTCGCGTTTGGCGTAGGCGGTGTTCACGAACTTCTTAGTGAGTTACTGGGACCATCTGCCAACCACAGCACATTGTCTCACCGCACTTCCCGCTCGGGAGAACGTGAACGGCACCTCCTTCTTTACCTCCAGCGGGTCGCGGCTAAGAACGATGGCTTCAGCCAATTCGGGCCAACCAGCTGGGGTAAGATCGACATCGTCCCGGCTGAACTCAGGATCGACATCCGCCCTGGCATCGCCGCACGCGAAGTTTTTTGGGAACGCTGGACGGCCCATGTCATCGCCGCAGCTATGAATGCCGATCCTGAAATCTTTCCGGAATTATCTCCGCGCCTGAATCCAAACGGCCGGATCGACCGCCAGCAATTCATCTTCACCGATTCGGGCGAAAGCGCCCCACTCGATTCGTCCCAATCGGAATTGCTCCGCTGCTGCGATGGGCTCACGCCGGTGCATGCCTTGCCTGCGCCCATGGAAACGATTCGCGCGCTCGTCGAAACCAAAGTGCTTCGCTGCGAGATGGAAGTTCCCGCGCTTGAGCCGCACGCGTTTGAGATATTGCATGACGATGTTGCGAACTGGCGCCCCGGCGCGGCGCGCGAACGATGGATGTCGATCTTGCAACCATTGGTTGAGCTCTCAAAAAACTTTGCGCAAAGTGCCGAAACCAAGGTTCGAGATCAAATTTTGCAGGAGGCGCACAAACGTCTGCAAAGGCTCGGCGCGACGCCAAAAACCGGCGAGCGGTTCTTGTATTCGGCGAGTAACCCGATCGGCGAGGAATGTTTTCGCGAATGCGGATTTTCCATCGACGAAAAGTTAATTGACGAGGCCGCGATCGAAGCCGCCCCATGGATCGATTTATGGCGCGATTCCTACGCTTTTGTTGCGAGCCGTGTGGCGACTGGCTTGCGCGGCGCCGTCGAGAAGATGTCGATCAAAAATGGCGCGGTGCCCTTGCCCGCGTTCCTGCGCGGATGCGAGGCCGCCCACCTTTCCTTGACTGGCCCGGGTCTCGTGGCGCTCGCGCATATTGCCTTTCAGGAAGTAAAAGCCGGTTTTCGTGAAATGATGAAAGCGCATGCACGTAAAGCGGAACATGAGTTGAGCGAGGCCGATTGTCATTTCATTCGAAAAAACTTCGAGTACGAAAAGTTCGACGAATACACTTATCCCTCGGCGGATCTCCAGTTGTCGGCAAAAAATCCCGAAGCGGTTACGGCCGGCGACTACCAATGGATTCTGGCCGAGCTACATCCGCCCGCCGCGTTGTTACATCACGGCGCCTACTGGAGTTGCCCGGACAAAAGCACGTTGAACAGCGCCTTCGCCCAAACCACTGCCGGCAAACCAAATTTTCATTTTGGGTTCTTCGCCGCCGATTTCACTTCGCACACCGCTGTCCGGATCTTCGATGCGCTTCCGGAATTTTCCAACTTCGTCGCCCCGCAGAGAGGAAATCCGAAGTGGCGCACCGTCGCACCGGCCAACGCAGAAGTTTATGTCGATCAAACGAGCGGAGATGTTTGCGTGCGCAAGATCGGGTCTCGCGAATTTCTTGGCTCGTTTGCGCGTGCCTGGCTGATTCCGCTCGGGTTTCATCCATTTCAATTCGGCATGTCACCACATATGCCGCGACTGCGCTGCGGGCGGGTCATTGTTCAGCGGCGATCGTGGACTGTTTCTCATGACGAACTTGGTCCGGGCGACTACACCGGCGTCTCGCGCGATCTCGTCTTGGCCATGGAAAGATTACGTTCAGAGAAAGGTTGGCCGCGTTACATTTACATTCGACCGACCGAACAGGTCCTCCGCCGCAGCGGCGCCCAAGGACGGGACAAGGATACCAAACCCGTGTTTGTCGATCTTGAGAGTTATCTTTTTCTCGAAATTTTTCACCGCTGGCTGGCCAAAGCGGGCGAGCTCGAAGTCACCGAAATGCTCCCCGATCCCGATCATTTGTTTTGGCCTGAGTCCGACGGGCGTCGCACATTTGAGATGCGGACTTTGATCGTTCCGCGCGCATGAAAATTGTCGCGATCGCAAATCAGAAAGGCGGCGTGGGCAAAACAACCACGGCCGTGAATCTCGGTCATGCTCTCGCCGAGAAAGGTCAGCGCATCTTGATTGTCGATCTTGATCCGCAGGGTAACGCGACCAGCGCCTTCGGCATGCAGGAGCTGGAAAACGAAAGCCTCTATGAATCGCTTTTGGGAAATGAATCAATCGTCGAAAAAGTCATGCCCACACGAATCGACCGATTGTTTTTGGTCCCGGCCAATCTCGATCTGGCCGGCGCCGAAGTGGAGATCGCGCGCATGAGCGACCATCTCATGCGCCTGGCTGAGACACTATCGGTCTTGCGCAACGATCAGACATTCGACTTTATCTTGCTCGACTGTCCGCCGTCACTTGGCATTCTCATGACCAACGCGCTTGCCGCCGCGGATGAGCTTCTCACACCCATTCAATGCGAGTACTTCGCGCTCGAAGGCTTGGTGAAAATTGTTCGTGTCGTCGAACAAGTGCGTGACTCTGGCGTAAACAATCGCCTGGAAATCGGCGGGATTGTCATGACGATGTTCAATCGTCGCACGAACCTGAGTGCGCAGGTCGTAGCGGATGTGCGCAAACATTTTGGCGAAAGGGTTTACCAGGTGGTGGTGCCGCGCAGCGTGCGTCTGAGCGAAGCCCCCAGCTTCGGCAAATCGATTCTCGAATACGACACAGGCGGCGTCGGGGCCCGCTCTTATCGCGCACTCGCCCATGAATTTCTCAAGCGCCATAGTTCGCCGACCAACCTTCCCGACTGATTGCAAAGACGATCGTTGGAAAACAGCGGGAAACGGTTTCCTTTTCATGCGTCATCCCAATTTTCTCGGCCACGCGACGGGACGCGATGTTATCGGGGTGGATCAGAGAAATCGCGCGCGGCAACGTCAAATCGTGAAAGGCATGATCACGTACGGCGGTTGCAGCTTCCGTTGCCAACCCTTGATTCCAGTAAGCGGGATGCTGGCGATAACCAATTTCGATTTCCTCAATTTCATCGACGACTTGATGAAAGAATCCGCAGTAACCGGCCAACGTGCCGTTAGATCGGGTTATTAGAGCAAACTGCGAGGGCAAACCGTCACGTTGCCAACCGATCACCTTTTCTACAAAGGCCGCTGTCTGTTCACGCGAATAAACGCCGAGCGAGAAGCGCATAAAGTCGGGGTTGGCCATTAGTTCGGCCAATTGATCGACATCGTTCTCGCCGAAGGGACGAAGAATGAGACGCGTGGTTTGCAGGATTGGCACCGCGTTAATGAACACAAAGTGCGTTCGACTTTCGATTTCTAAGTGGAATGCGAAGCAATGACGAGGAATTTGCCCGGCCGGCGGCGCCGCCAAATACAGCGAGCTTGTCGGCGTTGCGCGAAGCTGCGCACGCCTGCACGGCCTGTCATCTCTACAAACGCGCCACGCAAACCGTTTTCGGCGAAGGTCCGAAGCACGCCTCCATCATGTTGGTGGGCGAGCAGCCGGGCGATTACGAAGACGTGGCCGGCAAGCCTTTCGTTGGTCCGGCCGGCCAGATCATGAATCGCGCGCTGGAAGAAGCCGGCATCGATCGCCAGGAGGTTTACGTGACAAATGCGGTCAAACATTTCAAGTGGGAACCACGCGGCAAGCGCCGCATCCACCAAAAACCGAATGCGCGCGAGATCGCGGCCTGTCGGCCGTGGCTGGAAGCGGAACTGCGTATTGTGAAACCGAAACTGGTTGTCCTACTCGGAGCGACCGCGGCGCAAACCATTTTCGGATCGTCGTTTCGCGTTACGCGCGAACGTGGAAAAGTCTTATCGTCAAAGTTTGCGCCGAACGTCGTCGCGACCGTTCATCCGTCGTCGCTGCTGCGACAGCCCGATGAAGCATCGCGCGAGCGGGAGTACCGAAACTTTGTTGCCGATCTGCGTGTGGCGTCAAAGGCGGCTAGCGAAAAATAAACAAGGAGCGGCGGTCGCCCCTGGCACGCCGTAGTCTCGCGACCGCGGGACGAAGGAGGCGGACCGCCGTTTCGGCGGCTTGGAAGCCGCCGCTCCTTGATGTCGATCTTTCGATCGAATTAGGGTTTCTTTGGCGAAGGGCTTGGTGAGGTGGTTGTCTTCGTTGCCTTGTCGGTCGCTTTTTCGCCTGAGCCCATCGGACCGAGCTTGACTGTCTTGGCTTCGAGACTGCCGTCGGCCGCTTTCCAATACGATCCGCGCACCTCAATATTTTCGGTGATGTCGGCCATCTTGGCGGGCTGACCGGCTTTGGTTATCGCCGTCTTGTTAGTGACTTTAAAGACGCGTGAGCTTTCCTTGCCTGCAATCGTAAACGTGTTCGCCTTGTGATCGACGGCCGAAACCATTCCGTGGAACGGAATCGCACGCGCGCTTGATTTGGCTGGCGAAGCGGCTGCGGCTACGGCCGGTGAAGCAGAAGCTGCCGGCGAACTCGTTTTCTTTTCCGCGGCGAAGCTCACGAGCGGTGCGCAAATGAGAGCTGCGATAACAGCATTGCTGATTGGGAACATTTTGTTTTTCATAGTTTTGATTTCTGGGTTAGTGACGGTCGCTCTTGGACCCGAGTGAATGGACGGGGGAGCACCATTTTTCTTCACTCGATGTTGGGTAACTCGCTCGGCGAAGGCAAGACTGAAGTTCTCACTCTCAATTTGAATCTCGCTGGCGCGAAATTTGTGGCGCGCCGAGTCGTAGCTCACCGCGTTGATGTGGCAAGGTTAAAGATGTCCGCCTTCGCTGGAAGGTCCGGCGCGACAGTCTACGCACTTCCGCCACGCTGCGAGCGAAGACTGGAGGTAAGGGGGATTATCCAAAGCTAACGCTTTGGCCCCAGCTTTAGAGCTTCGCTTTCAACCCTTGCGCGTAACGCGCCCCACCGGTCGAATAAATTCTCATCCCCTGAAAGTTCAATGAATTTCGCTGACGCGAAATTGGTGGAGGTAAGGGGATTCGAACCCCTGACCTTCTCATTGCGAACGAGACGCTCTACCAACTGAGCTATACCCCCGAAGTTTTTGGACGGTCGCCGCTTAACGTGCAGAATTTGGGCTGCGTTTCAACTGGAGGTCCACGCGTTTTGCCCCCTGATCATTTTCCACGCCTGTCCTGAAAGTCAGGGCTAAACAATGTGAGAAGTGAAAGGTTCAACCTTCCATCCCTTGCTCTTGCAGGTCAGAGGCGAAGCGACGAAAAAGGAGACTACTCACTCATGAACTCAGATCGCATCGAACCAACTACGCTCAATACAAAAAAATCCGCCTGATGTTCACAAATTCTACGCCTTGGCGAGCACTGAGGCTTTCTTGTTAAGAACGGCCATTGCTTGTTGCAGCTCGTCAAAGTCAAACGGTTTGGACATCATCATGTCCACACTCAGCTCTTCGTAAGCGCGAATATCCTCGTCCGAGAGATGAGCCGACAGAACGAGGATCTTGCCGCCAAAGTTTTGCTCCCTTAATCGACGCACCAATTGGAGACCCGTCATGCGCGGCATACGATGGTCAGTAATAATAACATCAAAGGGTCGGGCCATGACGCCGATCTTAATGAGTGCCTCCCGGCCATTCGCCGCCCTGGCTATTTTGGATGCTGGACCTCCAAGCACCATGGCAATCATGTGTCCGACGGCTCTTTCATCCTCCACAACCAAGATCTGCAAAGGGTCGCTCATGATTCCAGAGATTGAATGAGCAGGACGCGGGCCGCAGGCTGTGCCCAATGGCTGCCGCTTTGACGAATCGATGCCGAGTTTGCTGCTGTAATGAAGTGCCCTCCGTTAGTCGGTATTACCGAGGAACCTTGTTACCTCGGGATGCGCATACAGTTTTCCGGCCAAGAAGCCCAACTCACTCCTCAACAAGCGGACACCTCTCAGCTCGATGTTGAGACATGGATCGGATGTCGCAATGACATTTTGAAGATTTTGGGAGGCCTCGTGTAACCCAGTCAGCGTTTCGAGTGTCTTAAGAAATTGGAGGCAGCCTGGGTCGGCTTTAATTATGGAACAAACAATTACTCAAAATGGCGCGCTTTATCTAGTGCAGCGTAAACAAGCCACAGCAAGAACAGTTAGCTATCACGATTCGTCGCGCCGGATTTCAAATTCGAAAATCGAGCGTGTTCACAAGCTCACTCCACAGTCGCGGCCTGAGGCGCAATCTCTCTATCGCGACAACGGGCGTTGATTGACGCGGCGCCGTCAGGAGCTCATAACTGCTTTCGCATATTCGCGAACAGAACGCAGCCGCACCGAAAATTTTTGGACTGTCTCGCTCATGTCGATCGTATCGCCACGGGCGGCCAAGAGAGTGATGTCGGCAAAAGTTTGTTCCACAGGATTGGTGGCTGCGGCTTTGCCGGCCCGGAGCGCTTCTTCCGGGATAAATTGTTTCTCGAACGCGCGTCCGGCAATTTCCTCGAACATCCGGACGACTTCGATCTGACTGAGCGCCTCTGGACCACCGAGTTCGAGCGCGGTAGTGCGCGCGGCCGGGTTCGATAAAGCTTCCACAGCGAAATCGGCGATATTGTGCAGGGAAATGTAGCTGTTCTTGTTTTGACCCGATCCGTAGATCGTTGCTTTGGCATTTGCAAAATCGAAACCGAGATGCGAGCTCAACCAGATTTCCGTGAAAAATGTCGGCCGCAAAATGGTGTAAGTCACTCCGCTCCGCTGAAGATGATTTTCAACCGCCTGCTTGGCATCAAATAATGGATTTTCGCCGCGTTTTAACAGATTGCCCGAGACGGAAACGAAGACGTAGTGACCGGCCTTTGCCGCGCACGCCGCGTCGATGAGATGCATTTGTCCGTGCAAATCCACGCTATCGAATGTGTCACCCTCTTGCTGCGAACCGATTGCTGTCGGAGTTGTAATGACAGCCGTTGCACCCTGACACGCACGGCCGAGGGAGGTGGTATCCTTTAAGTCACCTTCAACAAGCTCGCCGCCAAGTTCCTTTAGAACATTTTTTTTTACTGGATCAGAAGTAGAGCGGACCAAGGCTCGAAACGATTTGCCTCCGGCAGAGAGACGCCGGCAAATTTCCGTACCTAGCAGGCCCGTAGCTCCAACGACGAGTATCATAGGCTGTTATCGATTCGTGCTACAGATAGCCGATGTCTCTCGCCAGATCAGCAGCCTTTTTCAGATGAAGATTGGCTTCCCTCTGATCGTTTTTCTTGCACGCATCGACTGCTGCTCGTATCTGCGCTTCCAGGTCTGCCGGAATTGCCATTTGTGGAGGGATGAGAAGTTCTTCCATGTGCTTTGCGGCTTCGCCAATCTGTTTTCGTGCCATGGCCGCTCCGATCAACGGCCATAAAGCGACCCAGAGCAGAATGTGGCCTTGCGGCGTCGCGCGCAATTTTTCCACACCCTCGCAAGCCTGTTCGAAAGCAGCTGCGACATCGCCGTTGCGTAAATGCACCCACGCCAGATTTCCTTTAGCCATCCCGATGTACTCAAGCATGGACGTCGCCGCAGCCAATGAGAGGCTTTGCTCGGCATAACGGCGAGTGCCGTCGATCTGCCCGCGCCTCCGGTGGATCACAGTCAGATAGGTGAGACAGCGCGATTGAAGCACGGTGTCACCCGTTTTTTCGGTCAATTTGAGCGCATCGCTTATCCATTTTTCAGCTGGATCAAACTTCCCGGCCCATAGGTAGCAGAAACCAAGAACAAATAGGGCATGGCCGATTTCGGGCAAAACGTTCGATTCCTCAATTGCGGCAAGCGAAGTTTGTGCGTTGGCGATTGTTTCATCGTTTGCGGTATAGCGGTCCCGGCGAAGAGCCATCAGGGTGAGACCCTGAAAAAAGTTTCCGCTTTGCAACGGAGTTGCATATTGCTCCACCAGCGGTCTGATGCGCCCGGCTAGCGCAGTGATTTGATCGGTCTCTCCACGCCAATAATGCAGCCACATCCGATCCAGCTGGATTTGAAGCCACTCTCGCTGCCATTCGAGCGCGGAAGAAGCGTTGCCTTGCAGGACCGCTTCTGCCTCGTTGTACGATTGCCCGGCGTTTTCGTGTTCGCGTTCTATTATCCAGGTCTTCGCTTGTTTTCGGTGTAAACGCGAGGACCACACGACGTCGTTCTGCGGTACGCTGCGCAATGCAGATTTATAAGTCGCGCGTGCTCGTTGCTCCTGGGCGGTTAGATGCTCAATGTCCCCCATACTCTCTTGAATTTGCGCGGTAATATTCTTCAGGTCTTTGTCAGCACCGGAGACGAGAAGAAGTTCAACCTGTCGCAAAGCTGATTGGTAAAAACCAAGCGCCTCCGCGTTAGCGAAGGTCGCTTGCGCGCGCTCGGCGGCGCGTCGCAAATAATGAGTCGCTTTCTCAGGCGACTCCGCCCGTTCGAAATGGTATCCCAATGTCGCGGAAAATTCGTCAAGGCGGTTTGGAAAGAGCATTTCGATCGCCTCCGCAACACGTCCGTGTAATTGCTTGCGGCGCGCCATCAAAAGGCTGTGATAGGCCACATCGTGAGTGATCGCGTGTTTGAAGATGTATTCGTCTTCTTCGGATAATTTATGCGCCCGGGATAGGATAAACTCGCGGTGTCGTAGTTCCGCGAGCGAATCGTTCAGGTACCTCTGCGGATTTGAATTTTCTTCGTAAAGCCGAGCCAGCACACGCTGCTGGAAGACACGGCCAATCACGGCGGCTTTTTGCAGGGCGCGCTTGTTTTCCGCTGCAAGACGATCGATTCGCGCCATCAAAACGCCCTGCAGGGTCTCGGGCACGGTGACCGATTCAATCGCGGCCGTGGCCACGACACGCCCGCGCTCGAGAATGACGATTCCGGCATCGAGTAGCGATCGAAGCAATTCCTCAAGGAAAAACGGATTGCCTTCGGCCCGATCCAAAATTAACGCGCGCATTTTCTCCGGCAATTTCTCGATCTGCAACAGGCTTTGGATTAAAGAGCCGCTTTGTTCGCGCGTAAGCGGTGAAAGTTCGATGATCCGACAGTTTTCCGCGCCCGCGCCGACACCCTGGTGCTGTAATTTCTGAACGAAATCTTCATCGGGTCGATAAGCGAGAAGCAGAAGCAGCGGTAATTCTTTTGTTACCGGCAGAAGCATTTCCAGCACGCAGAAGGAAGAAGGATCACACCAATGCAAATCTTCCCAGAACAAGATCAGAGGTCCACGCGCCGCGCGGAGGCGAACATATTCCTGGAACGCGCCCAACAGCCGCGACTGCAACGCTTCGCCGGTAAGAAATTTTACTTGCTCCTCCATCGCGTTGCGCAGCGGGATTTCGAGCAACCGGCCCAGATACGGATAGAGATCGGGCATTTTTTCTGCCGCCGTCTGTTCAAGATTTCTCCGCAATGCCTTCTCAATTTGTTCCGGTGCCGCGTCCGACTTAATCCCCAGCAGGGCGCGAAGAAGATCTCGCGCTACCCAGTAACTCATACCCGCGGTGTGAGAAAGAGCGCGTCCCT
>WNFR01004842.1_pt1 | contig 13809 bp, 13 predicted proteins | sample 5400221 | NCBI WGS metagenome assembly WNFR01 (sample SAMN13153357, study PRJNA577476) | soil metagenome | isolation source: 40 cm soil under Madrone tree | place: USA:California | collected 2016-06-14
ATCATGACGGTCGAGGATCCGATCGAGTACTACATCGACGGCATCGGCCAGACCCAGGTGAACACCAAGGTCGAGATGACCTTCGCCCGCGGCCTGCGCGCCATCCTGCGCCAGGACCCGGATGTGGTCATGATCGGCGAAATCCGCGACCTCGAGACCGCGCAGATCGCGGTGCAGGCGAGCCTCACCGGCCACCTGGTGCTCTCGACGCTGCACACCAACACCGCCGCCGGCGCCATCACGCGTCTGCGCGACATGGGGATCGAGCCGTTCCTGCTGTCCTCGAGCCTGATCGGCGTACTGGCGCAGCGTCTGGTGCGCGTGCTGAGCCCGGATAGCAAGCAGCCGTTCCAGGCGGGCGAGTACGAGCGGCGCCTCCTCAACCTGCGGTCGGACGAGCCCTCCCCCACGCTGTATCGACCGGGACGCGACGCCACCGGCGGCTATCGCGGCCGCTCGGGCATCTACGAGCTGATCGTCGTCGATGACGCCATGCGCACCATGATCCACGACGGCGTCTCGGAGCAGGAGATCGACCGCCACGCGCGGATCGCCACGCCCTCGATCCGCGACGACGGCCGCGCCAGGGTGCTGCGCGGCGAAACCACGATCGAGGAAGTGCTGCGTGTCACGCGCGAAGATTGAAACCGCCGTGCCCGCGACTTGCCCCGGAGGGGCGAAAGTCACGCCTTTCGCCCCGGGGTCGAGCGAAGCCGAGGCGCCTTCCGCTGAAAGCGCCGCAGGCGACTTTCAGCCAATCTAATAATGGGCGCGTTCGAATACACGGCCCTCGATGCCGGCGGCCGCGAGCGCAAGGGCATCCTCGAAGGCGACACGCCGCGCCAGATCCGCCAACAGCTGCGCGAGCAGCAGCTGCTGCCGGTCTCGGTCACCGAAGTCGCGCTGAAGGAAGCCAGGCGCCAGCGCTCCTTCAGCCTCGCCCGGCGGGTGTCACCTGCGGACCTGGCGCTGTTCACCCGGCAGCTGGCCACGCTGGCGCGCGCCGGGTTGCCACTGGAAGAGGCGCTGCTCGCGGTCTCGCAACAGACCGAAAAGCCGCGCGTGCAGAGCATCGTGCTCGGGGTGCGCGCGCGCGTCATGGAGGGCCACACGCTCGCCGACGGCTTTGCGGAATTCCCGCGGCTGTTTCCCGAGATCTATCGCGCCACTGTGGCGGCAGGCGAGCAGGCCGGGCACCTGGACAACGTGCTCGAGCGGCTGGCCGACTACACCGAGAGCCGCGAGCAGATTCGCCAGAAGGTACTGGCGGCGATGCTCTACCCCATCGTGCTGACGGTGATGTGCTTCGGCATCGTGTCCCTGCTCCTCGTATTCGTGGTCCCCAAGGTCGTGGCGGTATTCGAGACCAGCAAGGCGAAGCTGCCGCTGATCACCCGCGTCCTGATCGCGACCAGCGGCTTCTTCCGCGCCTACGGGGTGTACTTGGCTATCGCGGCGATCATCGCCTTCGTAGTATTCCGGCGCTGGCAGCGTGACCCGGGGGCGCGACGCCGCTACCATCGATTGCAGCTGCGCACGCCGCTGCTGGGCAAGCTGACGCGGGGCTTCAACACCGCGCGCTTTACGCGCACCTTCAGCATCCTCTCGGCCAGCTCCGTGCCGGTGCTCGAGGCGTTGCGCATCGCCGGCGAGGTGGTGACCAACCTGCCCATGCGCGATGCGGTGGCGGATGCGGCGGCGCGGGTGCGCGAGGGCGCCCCGATCGGGCGCTCGCTGGGGCTCAGCCGCATGTTCCCGCCCATGACCATCCACCTCATTTCCAGCGGCGAGTCGAGCGGCCAACTGGAAAACATGCTCGAGCGGGCCGCGATCAGCCAGGAACGTGAGCTCGACGGGCTGCTGTCCGCCCTGGTGGGGCTGCTGGGTCCGCTGCTCATTATTGTGATGGGCCTGTTCGTCATGGGCATCGTTTTTGCAATGCTGCTGCCGATCTTCCAGATGAACCAGCTGATCCACTGAGGCCGTTCGCGGGCCAAACCGGCACCGGCTCACAAACCGGACGCGAAGCGTTGCAGTTGTCCCGCGATCTGATTTAAGTTCGCGCCGTCCAATTCCTGCAGGACTCCCGTCCCGCATGAGCGAGAAACCGGAAGCAGAGGAATTCGAAGACGAGGAAGCCGACGAGCCTGTCGTGGAGGACGGGGACGTCGATCTTGATCAGGTCATCAAGGACCTCGACCTCGCCAAGCGCCGCGGCCAGAAGGTCGGCGATCCGGCGTGGCGCCGGCTCGAGCGGCTGCTCGAGGATAAGCACACCGCCGAGCTCACCAGCGATTTCGAGGACTACGAGATCGGCGACGACGGCGATAGCCCCGGCAGGACACGCCGCAGGCCGCGTCAGTGAAAATCCCGCGAGCGCGTCAGCAGCTCGCCCAGCAGCGCGGAGCGGTCGATGAGCCGGCGAGCGATGAGATGCGTGACGCCGTCCTGCTGTTGCAGCTCACCGTGCACCTCGAGCAGGCGTGACTCGATGAGTGCGCGGCGCTGCGCGCGGCCGACCCGCTCCCACACGATGACGTTCACCTGGCCGCTCTCGTCCTCGAGAGTGAGAAAGGTGACGCCGCTCGCGGTGGCCGGGCGCTGGCGCATGAGCACGATGCCGGCGGTGCGCACCGCCGCACCGTTGGCTGCGCGCAGCAGCTCACGGGCGGGCAGCAGCGCCGCCGCAGTCAAGCGCTCGCGCAGCAGCGCCAGCGGATGCCTTCCCAGGGTAAGCCCGAGGGAGGCGTAGTCCGCCGCAATACCCTCACCCTCGGTGGGTGCGGCGAGCAGCGGCCGGCCCTCCTCGAGATCGGCGCGGCGTCCGCGCGCAAAGCCGAGCGGCATGGGGCGCTCGCTGGCGGCGACTTCCCAGAAGGCGAGATGGCGGTTGCCGCTTAAGGAAGCCAACGCTGCAGCCGCGGCGAGGGCCTCGAGGTCGCCACGGTCGAGCGCCGCACGGGTGGCGAGATCCTGCACGCTCGCAAAGGGCCGCACGGCCCGCGCCGCGAGCAGCCGCGTCACGCCCGACTGCGACACGGACTTCACCAGCCGCATGCCGAGCCGCAGCGCCGGTTCCCCGTCTGCGCGCCGCTCGAGCGTCGAATCCCACTCGCTCACGCAGGCATCCACCGCCTGCACCTCGACGCCGTGGGCGCGCGCGTCGCGCACCAGCTGCGCCGGGGCATAGAACCCCATGGGCTGACTGTTGAGCAGCGCGCAGGTGAAGACCGCGGGCTCGTAGCACTTGAGCCAGGCGGAGTCGTACACCAGCAGCGCAAAGCTCATGGCGTGCGACTGTGGAAAGCCGTATTCACCAAATCCCAGCATCTGCTGGTAGATGCGCTGCGCGAACTCCTGCGGGTACCCCTTGGAGCGCATGCCCTGAAGCAGCCGCTCGCGAAACGGATCCAGTCCGCCGCTCCTCTTCCAGGCGCCCATCGCGCGGCGCAGCGCGTCCGCCTCCCCCGGGGAAAAGCCCGCGGCAACGATCGCTATCTGCATCACCTGTTCCTGGAAGATCGGTACGCCGAGCGTGCGATGCAGCACCTCGCGTACCTCCTCGCCCGGATATTCCACCGGCTCAGCCCCGCAGCGGCGCCGCAGATAGGGGTGCACCATGTCGCCCTGGATGGGACCGGGGCGCACGATCGCGACCTCGATGACGAGATCGTAGTAACACTGCGGCTTCAGGCGCGGCAGCATGGACATCTGCGCGCGCGATTCGATCTGGAACACGCCGATGGTGTCGGCGCGCGAGATCATGGCGTACACGCGCGGATCCTCGGCGGGCAGCTGCCCGAGCGCGTGATGTGTGCCGCGGTAGTCGTTGACGAGCGTGAAGGCGCGCTTGAGCGCCGTCAGCATTCCCAGCGCCAGCAGATCCACTTTCAGCAGCCCCAGATCGTTGAGGTCGTCCTTATCCCACTGCACCACGGTGCGCTCCGGCATGGCCGCGTTCTCGATGGGCACCAGCTCCTCGAGCAGCCCTTCCGAGATCACGAAGCCGCCGACGTGCTGGGACAGGTGGCGAGGAAAGCCGGGGAAGCTCACCAGCTCGTTCGCCAGCGGCAGCAGACGTGCGAGCCAGGGACTGCCGGGATCGAAACCTGCGTCGCGCACGCGTTGCGGGATCGCCGCGCTCCCATCCCACCATTGCATGACTTTCGCGAGCCGGCCGCTCTCGGCGGCGCCCAGACCAAAGACCCTGGCGAGGTCGCGCAGCGCGCTGCGCGAGCGGTACGTGATGACCGTGGCGGCGAGCGCGGCACGTTCACGACCGTACTTGCGGTAGACGTACTGCAGCACCTCCTCGCGCCGCTCGTGCTCGAAATCGATGTCGATGTCGGGCGGCTCGTTGCGCTCGCGCGAGATGAAGCGCTCGAACAGCAGCGCCGTGCCCCGCTGCGGGTCCACCGAGGTGACCCCCAGGCAGTAGCACACGCGCGAGTTGGCCGCCGAACCCCTGCCCTGACACAGAATCCCCTGGCGGCGCGCGTAGGCGACGATGTCCTGAACGGTGAGGAAGTAAGGCTCGTAGCGCAGCTCGGCAATGAGCGCGAGCTCGTGCTCGATGGCGGCACGCTCGCCCTCCGGCACACCGTCAGGCCAGCGCCAGCGCGCACCCTCGTACGTGAGTCGGCGCAGGTACCCGGCCGGGGTCTGCCCCGGCGGCACGAGCTCGCGGGGATACTCGTAGCGCAGCTCCTCGAGCGAGAAACTGCACCCCAGCGCAAGCTCCACCGTCGCCTCGAGCAACTCGCGCGGATACAGCCGCGCGAGCCGCGCGGGCTCACGCAGATAGCGCTCGCCGTTGGCGTACAGCCGTAAGCCGACTTCCGCGATCGGCACCTTCAGGCGAATCGCGGTCAGGGCATCCTGCAATCGCCGGCGCGCACGCACGTGCATGTGGACATCGCCGCTGGCGATGAGCGGCACCCCGCACTGCGCGCCGATTTGCACCAGCGCGGCCAGACGCCCGCGATCGCTGCCGTCGCGCAGCAGCTCGACCGCGATCCTGACCTTGCCGGGGAAACGCCCGGCGAGCCAGCGCAGCTCCTCGGGCGACGGCCGTGCCGCAGGCAGCCACAGGATGAAGCACTGTTCGAGCCCCGCTGCCTCGAGCTCGGCACGTGTGAGCGAGTATTGTCCCTTGCCGGCCGCGCGCCGGCCGCGGGTGATGAGGCGGCACAGCCGTCCGTAGCCGCGCCGGTCGATGGCGAGCGCGACCAGCTTGAGCCCGCAGATCAGGCGAAACTCCGAGCCGATGATGAGCTTCAGGCGCCGGTCCTTCGCCGCCATGTGCGCACGCACCACGCCGGCGACCGAGCACTCGTCGGTGATCGCGAGCGCGGCATAGCCGAGTGAGTCCGCCTGCTCCACCAACTCGTGCGGATGCGAGGCGCCGCGCAGGAAGGTGAAGTTGGACAGGCAATGCAGCTCCGCGTACGCCATCGGCCCCCTCATCCGAAAACGCCGTGCAGAAACCAGCCATGGGGCGCGGCGCGCTCGCGAAACACCCACAGGCGTACGCCGTGGATGTCGACGGCGGTGTAGTAATCGCGCGCGATTTCACCGCCGTCCCACCAGCCGGTCTCGATGCGTTCCGGTTCACCCATGAGACGCAGCGGGCCCCGGCGCCGTGGCAGCCCGTCGCGCACGCACAGCGGCTGCGGCGCCGGCAGGAGCCACAGGGGACGACGGCCGGCGGCCGGTGCATCCGCGCTGCACCCGGTCTGCGCGCCGCGGCGGCCTGCGGCGGGCGGTGGCTCGGTAACCGCCCAGGCGTTTTCGGGCCGGTGTGCCTCAAGCCGCGTGAGACCATGCACCGCCTCGGAACCCAAGCGCGCGCGCAGACGTTCGATGAGTCCACAGGCCTCGTTGCCGGCGCTGCCACCGTGCTCACCGGGTTGCCACAGACCGTTGCTGCCCGGCAGATACGGCACCAGGGCATCGGCGCGCAGCTCGCAGGCACGCGCCGGTTCCGGCAGGTTGAGCGCGCTCAAGTGCTCGCCGAGCAACCCGGCGAGACGTTGCACATCGGTTGCGGGAGCCGCGAGCCGCACCACGCAGCGCGTCGCCGGGACATGGCGGTGCGTCAGCCGGCACTCGAGCTCCACGACGCCGCACTGGCGTGCTCTCAGGAAGTCGCCGAGATCGGCGAATAGCGGTGCGAGCGCGGCGAGCAGCAAGGCATGATTTTCCAGCTCGCAACTGAGCTCACGGCGGCGGCGGAAGCGCTCGGGGGCGTGAAAAGTAACGTGCACCTCCGGCGTGCGTCCGGTGAGCGCATCGAGCATGGCGAGCTGCTGGCTGCCTACGCGGCGCGCAAAACCGGCACGCGGCAAACGCAGCGCCGCACCGACGGTGCGCACACCCATGCGCGCCAGGCGCGCCAGCGTGTCGGGCGGCCAGCGCAGGCTCGCGAGCGGCAAAGGCGCCAGCTGTCCGGTGAGCTGCGCCAGATCCATCACCGCGAGGGGCTTGCCTGCACGGGCCGCTACCAGCGCCGCAAGAGCCGCGGGCGCGAACGCCAGCACCGGCTGCATCTGCAGACGCAGGCACTCGCTCATGAGCGCGCAGCGCAGCCCCGCCACCCCCGCGAACAGGTGCAGACTCCCCTGCACTTCGAGCAGCAGGCCATCCGGCGGCGCCAGGCTCACGCGCGGCGTGAACCGTTGTGCGCAGACCGCAAGCTGCTGCAGCTTTTCCGGGTTGATTCCCGGCAGATGTAAGCCGGCCCATAGCTCGGGCACCGGCCCGCCGGCCGCATGCCGGCGGGTGAGGCGCAGGGGCGCAGCCCGCGGTACACGGACAACGTTCCTGGACGCATGCAGTGAACTCCGCAAATTCAAACGGGCCAGCTGCCGGGCCTTAAGAGATCGACCGCACCGCGCATGGCACCCCGGCCCTTCAAAAGCGTGATGCGCACCCCGGCGGTGATCGGCTCCAGACTCAGGCGCAAAACCGCGGCCGTTGCCTCGCGCGCCGCTCGCCGTGGACGAAACAGCACCCCGAGGGTCCGGCCCCGCTCGGCAGCGAGTTGCAAACGGCGGATCTCGCGCGCTTTAGGCTGCCGCGCCCACGCCAGGGCGACATCACAGGCGCCCGAGCCGAGCGCCTGCTCGAGAGCCCACAGCGGACGCGCGCCACCCACCACGGCCACCCGATCGAGCGCGACTCCCTGGGACGCGAGTGCCGGCGCAAAGGGCATCAGGGGTGGGGCGACCCACACGCACCAGCGTGCCGCCGCGGCGCGCGTCAGGGCGGCGAGCGCCGGCAACAACAGGTACAGCTCACCGCTGCCGAAACGGGAGACGAGGATCTCGATCAGACCGGTGCGCGGCCAGCCATAACCCGGCAGGTATGCATCCAGAGCCGCAAATCCGGTGGGGAGCCCGCGCGGGTGCGCAGCGCTGCGGCCGCGCCAGATCGCCGGATGCTCGAGCAAACGAGCAAGTTTCGCATCGCCATCCATGACAGATCATGAGCAAACAGATCTAAACCTCTCCGGAATCCGTGTGTTGCATGCAATGCACGAGAATTCACATAAAGCCGCTCGCGCGGCCCCGGCGCACCACACCCACCACAATCCCCTCGATGAGCAACGGCTCCTCTTTCAGATCTACCCTGATCGGCTCGAACTCGATGTTCTCGGGCAACAGCCACACGATGGAGCCTTCCTGGCGGTAGCGTTTCACGGTGACTTCGTTCTCCAGGCGCGCCACCACGATCTGGCGGCTGCGGACTTCCGCGGTGCGGTGCACCGCGACCAGATCCCCGTCGAGGATCCCGGCATCTTTCATGCTCATGCCGGTGACCTTCAGAAGGTAATGCGGCCGTGGCTGAAACAGCCCCGGATCGATCTGCAGCCGCGCCTCGAAGTTCTCTTCGGCGAAAATGGGCTTGCCGGCGGCCACCCGGCCGATGAGCGGCAGCCCGAACTGCTCCCGGATGGTGTCCTTGAGCTGGATCCCCCGCGAGGTGCCGGGCACGAGCGCGATGACGCCCTTGCGGGCCAGGGCCCGCAAATGCTCCTCGGCGGCGTTGGCGGAACGGAAGCCCAGCTCGTGCGCGATTTCGGCGCGCGTCGGCGGCATACCGGTATCGGAGATGAAGCGCTGGATGAGGCGCAGGATCTGTGTCTGGCGAGGGGTAAGATCGGACATTTCGCCTACCTGTTTATATATACAGCTACTGTAATTATATCCAGATCAGCGTCCGCGGCAAGAGGGGGCTCTGTTCCCGCGCCAGCCTCTCAGATGTGCCCTCGCATCACGGTTGCTGTCAGTGCTGCGGTCTTGCACGCTCACGTATTCACGCAACTGTCAGCAACCCGCAACGCAACAGCCGAAAATTCCAGTGTCAACTGCTCCGCCACCGTCGCAAACACGCGCGCGAGCTGACACTGCGGCCTGTGAATCAACTGTCGCGAACAGAAGACAAGACCTGCTTGGAGTTGCATTCCCGTGGCAAATTTGATGCAGTTGCGCGCTGCGAACGACGGCGGAACTTGCTTACCGGAGTCGGTTCGGTTATCAGGGACATCCCGAATCAACAACCCAAAGGGGACGTTTATGAAGTGCGCGAGCGTTGTGAAGGCGGCGGCGGCCGTGGCATTGGTGGTTGGACTGGCAGGGTGTACGGACCTGAAGCCCCTCCAGGCGGAAGTGGCAGATCTGAAGGCTCAGCTGGCCAAGGTGCAAGGTGACGTGTCGGGGGCCAAGAGCTCCGCTGATCAGGCGAACAGCGCGGCCCAATCGGCCAACCAGGCCGCCAGTGGCGCGCAGAGCACGGCCAATCAGGCGGTGGCCGCGGCCCATGCCAGCCAGTCGTGCTGCGACGCGACCAATGAGAAGATCGACCGGATGTTCAAGCGGTCGGTTTCCAAGTAAAGCGACGGGTCCCGACTATCAAGACGCCGCGCACCTGCGCGGCGTTTTTTTGGCGGCAGCGGAATCAGTAGCGCACGAGCGCCGAACCCCAGGTAAAGCCGCCGCCGAAGGCTTCCAGCAGCAGCAGGTCGCCGCGCCTGATGCGCCCATCGCGCACCGCGACATCCAGCGCGAGAGGCACCGACGCCGCCGATGTGTTGCCGTGATCCTGCACGGTGACGATCACTCGTTCCATGGGCATGTCGAGCTTGCGCGCCGTCGCCTGGATGATGCGGATGTTGGCCTGGTGGGGCACCAGCCAGTCGACCGCGCTGCGGTCGAGCCCGTTCGCCGCCAGCGCCTCATCCACTGCGGCGCCGAGCTTGGTGACGGCGACTTTGAATACCTCGTTACCGGCCATGATGATCGTGAGCCCCGCAGCGAAACCCCTCGACACGCCGCCGCCGCAATACAACAGATCCTTGTATTGACCGTCCGAGTGCAGGTGGGTCGAGAGCACGCCGGGCGCATCGGCTGGCTCGAGCACCACCGCGCCCGCGCCATCGGCGAACAACACCGCGGTGGAGCGGTCGCTCCAGTCAGTGATGCGCGACAGGGTCTCCGCGCCGATCACCAGCGCGCGCCGCACTTCGCCGCAGCGTACGTACTTGTCGGCGATCGACAGCGCGTACATGAACCCGGCACAGGCGGTCTCGACGCTGAAGGCCGGCACGCCGCGACAGCCCAGGCGCTGCTGCAGCAGCGTGCCGCAGTTGGGAAACACCAGGTCCGGCGTGGTGGTGCCGAAAGCGATGAAGTCGACATCAGCCGGTGCGACGCCGGCCGCCTCCAGGGCGCTGCGCGCGGCCTTTTCCGCCAGATCAACCGTCGTCTCGCCCTCCGCGGCGATGTGTCGGCGCTCGATGCCGGTGCGGCTGCGAATCCACTCATCGGTGGTGTCGACCCTCTTCTCCAGATCGAAGTTGGTGATCACCTTCTCCGGCAGATACGAGCCCGTGCCGGCGATGCGCGAGTGAATCAATTGGCCGCCCCTTCCGCCAGTGCGTGCGCAATGTGCGCCGTGAGTCCGTGCCGTGCCGCCAGCGCGGCCGTGCCGATCGCCCGCGCGAACGCGACACCGTCGGCTCGACCGTGGCTTTTTACCACGATCCCGGCAAGTCCCACCATGCACGCGCCGTTGTAGCGGCGCGGATCGAGCCCGGCGGCCGCGCGGCGCAGCACCGGACCTGCGATCAGGCCGGCGAGGCGGTCGAGGAACGAGGACTGGAACTCCTGGCGCATGCGATCGGCGATCAGGCCCGCGACGCCCTCCATGGTCTTCAACGCGACGTTGCCGGTGAAGCCGTCGGTCACGACGACGTCGACGGCGCCCGAGAAGATGTCATCGCCTTCCACGAAGCCCACGTAGTTCAGCCCGCTCGCACCCAACAGCGCGTGCGCCGCCTGCACCACCTCGTGTCCCTTCATGTCCTCCTCGCCGATGTTGAGCAGACCGATGCGTGGCGCCGCCAGGCCGTACACGTCGCGGGCGATGATGGCGCCCATGGCGGCGAACTGCCGCAACTGCTGCGGCGTCGCCTTGGTGTTGGCGCCCAGATCGAGCATGTGCGTGTGGCCGTGCGCGGCAGGGATCGCGGAGATGATGGCCGCGCGTTCCACGCCGGGCAGAGTTCCCAGAACGAAGTGCGCAATCGCGGTGAGGGCTCCGGTGTTGCCCGCGCTCACGCATGCGCAGGCGCGCCCTTCCTGCACGAGGTCGATCGCGAGGCGCATCGAGGAGTCTTTCTTGCGACGGATCGCCTCGCGTGGCTTGTCTGCCATCGCCACGACCTGGGAGGCGGCCACCACGGTGGCGCGGGCGCGAACCGAGGCGGGCAGCGCCGCCAGGGCTGCGGTAATCAGTTGCGGCTCTCCCACCAGCTGTGCGCACAGCCGTGCATCGTCGGTCAGGGCGCGCAGCGCACCGGCAACGTATTCACGCGGCTCATGGTCGCCGCTCATCACATCGATCGCGATCGGCAGCACGCAGGCCTTTGGGTCGGCGCAGGGACCTTGGGGGTTTATTCCTTGTCTTCGGTCTCGGCGCGCTTCTCGATCACGCGCCGGCCCCGATAGAAACCATCCGGCGTGATCCGGTGGCGCAGGTGTGTCTCACCGGACTGCGGATCGGTCGACAGTGCCGGCTTCGCGAGCCCGTCGTGTGATCGGTGCATTCCGCGGCGCGAGGGCGTCTTGCGGCTCTTTTGAACGGCCATGTGTCAGGCTCCTAACTCGATTCAGTCTAACGTTTCAACAGCTCGGCAAGGCGCGCAAACGGCTTGTGCGTCGCCTCGCCCACACGCTCCACCACCAGGCCAGGCAGACCCGCCGCCCGGCACTCCTCGCCCTCCCCGTGCAGCGGCACGATGGGCAGCGTCAGCAACATCTCCTCCGTGATGAGCTCGCCGATGCTGATGTGACCACCCGGAGCAAGCATCGGCTCAAGATCCGCCGGCACCCGGCCGACATCCGCTTCAGAGCCGATCAGGCCCACCCGCACTACCGTGTCGACGGGCACCTGCATCGGCCTCATGCACCGCTGGCACTCGAGCATGGCCACCCCGCTCACGACCAGCTGCGCGACGGCGACGCTCGCCTCGCGCCTGAAGGTCACGCGCCCGTGCACGTTGCCGGCCACACTCGCACGCTTCGAGCGCAAACCGGACAGCTCGGCGAGCGGGACAGCAAAGTCGACGTCGGCTCCGCCATCAGCCAGCCGGTCGACCTCGAGGGGCCTCGACCAGGGCGGCGACATGGGGCGCGTATAATAGGTAGCGACTCTCCCCAAGTCAAAATCGGATTTGGGGCTAAGCCATTGTTTCCAGTGATCTTGCCACCGCTGATCCTCGCTTCGACATCCCCGTACCGTCGCGAACTGCTGGCGCGACTGCGGCTGGCGTTCGAAGTGATGCCGCCCGGGGTACCCGAGGAACGCATTGACGGGGAGTCGCCGGCCGACCAGGCGCTGCGGCTGGCGCTGGCGAAGGCGCAGGCTATCGCGGGCAGGCACCCGGGCGCCCTCGTGATCGGGGCCGACCAGGTGGCCGCGGCGGGTGAGCGAGTGCTCGGCAAACCCGGGGACGCGGTGCACTGCCGCGCGCAGCTGGCTTCCTTAAGTGGCAGGACCGCTCGCTTCTACACCGCCTGCGCGGTGCTGGGAGTCGGCGCCGGCGTGCGCCTCGCCCACGTCGACACCACCACGGTCGTATTTCGCTCGCTGACCCCGGACGAGATCGAGCGCTACGTGGCGTGCGAGCAGCCGTACCACTGTGCCGGTGGCTTCAAGGCGGAGGCCTTGGGTGTGACGCTGTTTGAATGCATCGAGAGCCAGGATCCGACGGCGCTCATCGGGTTGCCGCTCATCTGGCTCGCGGGGGCACTGCGCGGCGCCGGCTACCACCTGCCCTGAGCCGACGAGCGGGTTTGGGGCGCGATGCCAGCTCATCGAGCACCGCGGCCAGCTCCGCCGGCAACGGTGAGTTGACGCTGAAGTCCCCGCCCTGCGGCCACGCGAAGCTCACGCTGTGCGCGTGCAGGAACATGCGGCCCAGGCCGAGCGCGCGCAGCTCATCGTTGAAAGCGGCATCGCCGTATTTTTCATCCCCCGCCACCGGGTGTGCGGCGTGCTGCGCGTGCACCCGGATCTGGTGAGTGCGGCCCGTGCGCAGCGTGACTTCCATGAGCGTCGCCGTCCGGCCGAAGAACTGCACCGGACGGAACTCGCTGACCGAGGGTTTGCCGGAAGGGCCCGCGCGCACGGTACGCTCGCCTCCGACCCGCGTATCGGTGCGCAATGGAACGTCGATGCGCTTGGCACCGAGTTCCCACTTGCCGCTGACGAGGGCGAGGTAGCGCTTCTCGAAACCGCCCGTGCGCAGGAGCGCGTGCAGGCTGCGCAGCGTGCCCGCGTGGCGCGCGACCAGCAGGCACCCGCTGGTATCGCGGTCGAGGCGATGCACGAGTTCGAGGGAATCGTCCGGGTGCAGGGCGCGCAGGGCCTCGATGACCCCGAAACTCACCCCGCTGCCGCCGTGGACCGCGATACCGGCAGGCTTGTCGAGTACCAGGAGCTTCTCGTCCTGGTAGATGATGGCCTTGCGGAGGCTCTCGCACAGCTGCGCTGAAGGCTTGCCCGCTTCCGTCGGCGGCAGCACCCGCACAGGGGGAATGCGGATCCGGTCGTTAAGCTGCAGGCGTGTCTCGGGGCCGGCGCGGCGCCCGTTCACACGCACCTCGCCCTTGCGGATGACGCGGTACACGCGGCTGCGCGGCAGCCCCCCCAGGCGCTTCTGAACGTAGTTATCGAGCCGCTGGCCCGCCTCCTGCAGGCTCACCTCGAAGTGCTGCACCTCGGTGCGGATCTCGCGTGGATTGGGCTCCGGCAAGGGGTCTTCAGCGTAAGGCATTGTTTCTACAACGGTCTGTCGAGTATACTCTGTGGGTTGTCCGCCAAGCGGACGCACCAGTGGTTGGCGGCAGTGGCCGCCGCCCGTTTTAGTTGGACCTCTGAATCGAGGCCATCGCATTGGGCCGACAAGATCGCGCCACCTGCGTCGAATCTCGCAAACCGAGACTTCCGCAGTCGGCGCCGTCGGTTGAGTTCACCGAAGGTTTCCTTTCTGCACCGCCTGCGACGAATGAGGCGGTCATTGCCATGAATGACGAGACTCGCTCTCCTTTGTCAGGTTTAAGGAATCTTCGCAGCCGCGGACCCACGGTCCGGCGGCCTCCCGCCGTATGCTTGCCGACCCCTCACCGCACAGTAGGGGCACATGAAGAGAATGCTAGTGAATGCAACTCAGGAAGAGGAGTTGCGCGTCGCTCTGGTTGATGGACAGAAACTGTTTGACCTGAGTATCGACCTACCTTCCCGCGA
>WNFR01006339.1_pt1 | contig 13805 bp, 18 predicted proteins | sample 5400221 | NCBI WGS metagenome assembly WNFR01 (sample SAMN13153357, study PRJNA577476) | soil metagenome | isolation source: 40 cm soil under Madrone tree | place: USA:California | collected 2016-06-14
ATGAGATAAAGACTGCCGCTGAACAAAATAATACCGGCGAGCAAAAGGAAACAAGGTTTGGGGTTGATCGCGGAGAAGCGGGAAAGCGCGAGCAGCGCGACGGCGTGAATAAAATGATAAAGCACGGCTTTGTTCCAGGCCTCGAGCATGCCGTGACTTTCGATGGTCGATCTTAGCGCATGCGCCCCAAATGCTCCGAGGGCCACGGCCAAAAAACAGAGCGCCGCCGCGATTCTGAAAAGTAAGATCGACATGTTATTTGATGCGCAACCGGCGAGCGGCCAATTCCTCTTTTAAATCATCCAACGATGCCTCCCGAAGGTCACGCAGAGTTTTAAAATAAAAGATCGTGCCGGCCAAACCAAACGCGGCCGCTCCCAGAAAATTAAGGCGCGGATCGAGTCTCCAAAGAAGTGCGCCCAACAACGCCGCCACGCTTACGATCAAATCGCGCACCAGATAATATGTGCCGACGATCTGGCCGCGGCGTCTCGGATCGCTGTAATTGACGATGAGCGCTTTGCGCGACGTATCGCCGAATTCCTTCAGTCCGCGAATCGCGAATGCCACCGCCAGCATCCCGAAGTTGCGCGAAACCATCAGGCTGATCGGGAAAATCGTGAACATGATAAATGTTATTAGCACGAAAGGTTCGCGCTGCGTCTTATCCGCGAAGTGCGAGGCCGGGATGATACAAAGCGACGCGACCAGAACTTCTATGACTGTGAGTACGCCCACCTCCTTCGCGCTCATCCCGATGTAGTCCATCGCGAAGATGATCGCCCAGGCATAAGGAATTCGTTCGCAAAAGCGCACGAGGATGTCGCTTAAAAGCAGACGGCGCATTGGTGTGTCGAAGCCGCGCAAAGTTTGCCAAAGGTTCCAGCGTTCCGGCCGCGGCCCACTCGGCGATTGTTCGACGCGCAATTGCCATTGCGCGAATATCGTTGCGGCCGAAAGCAAGATCGAGATCAAGAGCGCGATGCGCACCCCCGGCACTACGCCAAAGCGATCGATCAAGATTCCACCCAGGATCGGCGAGATCATCGCGGGCACACGGCGGATGACCGATTGCACGCCGATGCCCATCGAATGCCGATTGGCCGCGAGTGTCTCGCCGACAAGCGAGAACGTCGCCGGCAGCGAAAAGCAGGTCCAGGACAGGAACAGGAACATTCCGGCGATGACCGCGCCCCAATGCGGAATAAGCAGGACGATCGCATAACCAATGATGGAAAAAATATTGAAGGTGATGAAAGCGCGGCGATGTCCCCAAAGATCGACAAAGATTCCGCCGGGGTAGGCGTAGATCGCGCCGAGCAAGGTGCGCAGCGCGTCGTACAAACCGATCACAAAAACGGTCGCGCCGAGCGTTTGCAGATATTTCGGCACGAACCGCATCCACAGCTCTTCGCCCGCACCGATCACAAGAATGGCGACGAGCAGAATGACGAGATTGCGTTTCAGAGCAAAGAACTCGCCGACGCGCTTTAGCCAGCGCTTCGCACTTTTGCTCAGTTCGTTCGCGGTCTGCATTCGATGTTAGGCGTTGAGCGTTGGACGTTGGGCGTTTGTCGTCTAATTTTCCGCCATGGCGCCGTGGTTTTGGTATGCAGTTGTAGCAGCAGTCCTATACGGCGCGCACCAAATTTTTACTCGGCTCGCCGCCGAACGAATCGGCGACGGGCTCGGCGGCTTCGTCGTGGAAGCGAGCGCGGCATTGTCGATCTTACTTTATCTCGCGTTCCTCTGGCTAAGCGGACGCTGGAACCAGAAATTCAGCATGCCCGGTTTCAATTACTCGGTGCTGACGGGAATTTGCGTCGGCGCCGGGACGATCGCGTTCTTCCTCCTATTTCAGAAAGGCGGGCCGCTCTCTTCCGTTCCGGCGATTCTCGCCGGCGGCGCCGCCATCATGGCGATCACGGGGATTATGTTTTTCCGCCGCGCAGTTTTCACCTAGCTTTCGTTTTCTATTTGTTGACAGCAATTAGCACTGCGCACGTGGTTCATGCGCAGAACGCCGTCACTGAGCATGTCACGATCGAGGCAGAAGAATTAACCAGCGCATACGGTGCGCCGCCGGATTTGTCGCGCGGTCGCATTTCCACACTCACGAAATCTTACGTGCTGCCTCCTTTTAGTTTTGAACTGGAAAACATTTACGAGGGCGATGTTTTTCGGCACGGGCCACCTCGTCATCTCTTTACGCAAGAAGTGGAGATGGGATTGCCGTGGCGAGTGACGGTTGGTATCGCAAACCAATTCGACAGGTTCGATGGTAACGGAGGCGAACACACTTTCGGCATCGAGGCTCGCTACGCCCTCGCGAATTGGAACAAGATACCCCTTAATCCCACCCTCTCAGCCGAGTACAAGTTTGGCTTTGATGGGATCTCACGCGGCGGTGGCTTTCCCGATTCCATAGATTTCGGGCTGATCATGTCACAAGACTTTCGTCACATGGTCGAGTGGGCGCTGAACATCTTTGTCGATCAAGAGGTGAATGGTAATCGCGCCCTCGATTGGGGTTTTGCTCAAAGCATCGAGATTCCGGTGCTATTGCCTGAAGAACAACTCGAAATCGGAATCGAGATGCAATATCGCCACAGCGATGAGGGAGAACGCGCGCGCGGTTTCGTTATCGGGCCTACGCTCGGGTGGAGACCGACGAAAAACGTGCGCATTGATTTGTCGCCGCTTTTTGGATGCACCGGCAATTCTCCGCGCGCCCAAATTTTTGCCGTTGCGACGTGGTTCTTTGGCAAACCGGAAACCGGTGAAGCTGAAACCCCGCCATCAACGCGCGGCCATTAGTGTGGCACCAAATCATCCGCCCTTTGATTAGTTCAGGTGAGGGGCTGCGCGTAAATCTGTTTGCGCGATTGATACTCGTGCCAGATCAAGAACGCCACGATAAGATCGACAATCGTGAGCAGAATAAGCCAGATCGAGTGCGTGTAGGCGTAGCGATAGCATTGGTAAATGATGAACGCGGCGAGAAACCAAAGCGACAGCGCGTAGGCCCATAACTTTTTCCGCAAGAGACCCGTGACCAAGAAAATCTTGATGAGTCCGTGAACGACAAGATAAGCGCCGGCAAATAACGCGGTATCCGCAGAAAAGTGCTGAACAGCGCGGCGGATGGTAACGGCAGCCCAATCGTTCGGGTCTTCCGACAGCTCAGGCGCGGTCAGTAGAACAACGAAGTTCTCGACGGCTTTCGGAGTGATGAAGAAAAACGGAACTCCCGCCAGAGTTTCCAATAGACCGGCGCCACCTTTAATCCAGACGCTGACCAGGAACAATCTGTGTAAGGTTTTCTCACGCATCGCGGTGGTCATTGGATAACTACGCCGATGGACCCCGCGGTTCACACGTATTCAACGAGTCGCCATCCCGTTATACGACACGGCCATCGCGCATTTGGCACACTCGTGAAGCCAGCATGTCTGCTTCGCTGCGATCATGAGTTACATAGATCAAGGTAAAGCCAAATTGGTTTTGCAGGTTCAACAAATCAGAGGCGATCGTTTGCTTGCGTTCGTCATCGAGACTGGAGAGCGGCTCGTCCATTAAAAGGATCGAGGGTCGTGAGACCAAAGCGCGCGCTAGCGCGACTCGTTGCTGTTCGCCTCCGGAAAGCTGGTGAGGCTTAGCCGCGCTTCGGTGCTCCAGGCCAACACGATGAAGCATTTCGCCGACACGAACCTCAGCCTCACGTTTTTGAACTCGCCGGGCATTGAGACCGAACATCAGGTTCTGCTGCACGGTCATATGAGGCCACAGCGCCAGATCCTGAAACACCATTCCCAAATCTCGTTTTTCGGGCGGGATGAGATTCTTTCCGGAGCTTGCCACGATTCGCCCCGCGATCCGAATCTCGCCTTTATTGGGAACTTCCAGTCCGGCGACAAGGCGCAGAACGCTGGTTTTCCCCGAACCGGATGGTCCGAAAAGGACGAGGCGCTCCGCTTTTTCAATCCGGAGCGACAAGTTACTTAGAACGACTCGCTCGCCGAACGTCTTCGAGACGCCATCGAGTTCGATGTGATTCATGCTGGTGTGGCCTGCGCTCGGATCACTCGCGCCAGGATGGCAAGCGGAATAAGGGAAGCCATTGCCATGATCAGACATAGACTCGCAATCAAAGGCGGAGCGCCATTCGCCATCAGCGTCAAAATTCTTGCCGGCAGTGACTCGCCTCCCGGTGGAGCTGTCATAAGCGCGAGAGGCACGTCGCGCAGACACAGGATGTAAGCGGCGAGCCAGGCGCAAAGAAGCGTTCTTGTTGAGAGCGGAACCAAGATGCGGAAGAGTCGGTGAACCCATGATGCTCCCGCAATGCGAGCCGCTTCGTCGAGCGTTGTCGGGGTCAGCAGAAACCCGGCGAGCGACAGCCTTGTCGTGACGGCGCAATACTGCGCCGTGTATCCCATTATCAATAGCGCGGGAGTTGTGTAGATGAGCCAGGTCATCGGCGAGTTCCACAAACGAACGAGCCCGATCGAAAGCACGCTTCCCGGAATTGCAAACAGGGCAAGCGTCAAAAAGCTCACCAGTCGTCGCCCACGGTTACGCGTCAAATGAGCGAGCAAAAATCCGAGAGCCATCAAGATCGTTGCCGCGACAGCCGAATAGATCACACTTCTTAGCACGCTCGCTCCCGCGCGTTGCCATGCGTTATGCATTGCGGTCATCGAGAACGCGTCGACGAACAAAGCGCTTAGAGGAAAAATGACGAGCGCGACATTCAGCAGTCCTACGATTGCCGCGAAAACGCGTTTCCAGCGCCCGAGAGCAATTACCAGTCCACGACCAATGCTTCGAAACGTGAACACTCGATCTCGAAGAAGAACGGACTCGATGAGAACACCGAGAAACGCCACCGCCGCGAGTGGAACCGCCGCGGCCGTGGCCGCGCCGAAGTTGTACGACGCAGCAAATTGTGTGAAGCTCAGAACCGGCAAAACTGGGTAGCGTAGAAAACTCGGGACGCTTAATTCACCGATCGCGAGGAGAAATACGAGGACCAGAGAAAACGCAATCCCCGGCGAGCTAAGTGGCAGCGTGATTCGTCGAATTACTGCCGGCCATCCGGATGCCAGACGACCCGCTTCTTCCAGACGGCCGTCCACGTTGGAGGCCGACGCAAAAGTCAAGAGTGTGACGATTGGAAGGAATACCGATGAAAGCACAAGCACGCAGCCGCCGAATCCGAAGAGCAAGTCCGGTGTACTTACTGCAATGCGTGCAACCACGCGACTCCAACCAAGCGCGATGAAATACGGAGGCAACACGAACGGCACTGTGAGCAGCCACATGAAACTGGAACGCAGGGGGAGGTCGGACTTGGCGAACAAGATTCCTGCAGGCACACCGATCAACCCGCAAACAGTTGTGGTGGCCAGCGCTAACTGAAGGCTGTTACCAAACAACGGCCAAAAACGCGCCGTCGAAATGAGATCGCGGTAATGATTGAGACTAAAATGCCCGCTATGCCAAACGCTTTCGAAAACCATCACCGCGATCGGTGCCAAACCGGTAATCGCAACGACTGCAATACACAGCCAAAGAACAATCGTCTCGGCTCTTACTGTCCGGCCCATTCTTTAAGGAACGGCTGGATTTCCTCCATCTTGCGCGCCAAATTCGCATAGGAGACGCGCATTGCTTTGATGTCGTCGATGCGCCGGAGTTCCGGAGGTGTTTCCACACCAGAATGCAAAGGGATCTGCGCACAGTCAGCAAACGCGAGTTTGCGCTCCGTCGATTTACTAAGCAGGTAATCGATGAGCCGTTTCCCGTTCTCCGTGTGAGGTGCGCCTTTGATCAGTGCGACTGCGTTTGGCAAAATCAGGACGCCGAGCCCATTAGGATCTTGATCCGGGTAGATGATCTCGACGGGCTTGCCTTGTTTCTTCAGATTTACTGCGTCGTCGCTATCAACAAGCGAGAAGTCCACTTGTCCGGTTGCGACGAAGTCGGCGCTTTCACCATTGCTAGTCGTCATCTTCACGCCATTGTTTTTGGTGTCATTCATGAAAGTCCTGGCGCGGTCGTCGCCCCAGATCGTGAACAGAGCAGCGACATACGCAGTCGTCGTCCCGAACAATGGATTCGCAATGGCCGCGCGTCCTTTCGCTGAAGAATCCGTGTAAGCCATCACGCTCGCAGGCTTGACTGTCGATCTTGCGTTAACCAACAGCAATCGCGCGCGCGCGGAAAACCCCGTCCAGTAATGATCCGGATCTTGGAACTGATCGGCAATGCCCTCCGCGGAAGGGGATACATACGGAGCGGATACACCACGCTGCTTGAGCGCGTCCGCCCGCACTGGCTCGTTTGCCCAATACACGTCTGCCTGTGGATTGTCCTTCTCCGCAATGAGGCGGTTCATCACGCCGGTGCTCTTGGATTCTTCGGTATCGAACACAGGCTTCACCGAGATACCAGTGTCGCGTCCGAAGTCCTTCAGGATGGGCTCCGAAAAAACCTGGTCCTCGCTCACATAGACCACAACAGTTCGTGAACTCGTCGCCCGGCACGAAGTCAGAAGAGGAATCAGCGCGAGAGTTAGGAGAACGCCAATCGACTTACGCATATTTTAGACGACGCGAACCACCTGGAGGGCGCGCTTGCGTTAGCTATTTACCCGCAAAAGTGAAGTCGTCGAATAAAGTCACGCTGTCGGCTTTGGTCCAAAGACCTACTTTTCCGGCGTTCGGGAAACTGTGATCGGTCGCCTCGATTACTTTGTTACCGTCAAACGTGACGGTGAATTTGTTTCCCTCGAAATCAACGCGCAACGTGTGCCACACGCCAGATTTCACTTTTGTGTTGATGCTTTTGAAGGCGACACGCTTGCCGCCGATCGTGTGGTAGATCGTTACGTTGTCCTCGAGCGCGTTGGCGCGAGAGATGTAATAGTTGTTCGAGTCCTGCACGCGCCAGATGACGCCGCCAGCTTGATCTTCTTTACCGGCGACCGGCTTGAACTTCACCTCGACGGAACCGTCTTTGATGTTCGTGTCGTTTTTGAAGCAGACCGGAAACGTCGCCTGACCCGATTGTTTCAAAACGTTCGGCTTGCTTGGCGCCGAATCGTCCTTCTCGACAGACCATTTCGCCGAGCCGCTTCCAGTTTGGGTCGCAGTCCATCCAGAAGGCGGCGTCCCCGTTTTGAGGTCGTCGAAATTAACCGTGTCTGCCACGGCAGTGCCTGACAGAAAAACCGTGCAGATGATGAGAGCGGCTATCGTTTTCATAGTTACTTATTCTCGTGCTTTGTTTTGTCCCAAGAAGACTTTACCGCGTTGCGGAATGGCCGGTTCAATTGCTCGCCGATGTGCTCACGCTGGATAAGCCGGCGGCGAGAAGCGCCCCTTGGATTGCTTCGGCCAGTTTTTTGGCCGGACCTCTGCCCCAGTAGTGGAAAAACAAAATGCGCGGTTGCTCGTACGTCATGTGCGAGTGAATCGCGACAATGTTAATACCGCCAACGCGAATCGCTTTGAGCGCTGATTGCAATTCGTCTTCGGTTACGGCGAAATCTCCGTCGACGAGCGCGTTGTCATCGCTGCCGGCAAAAGCCATCCACGTGTTCACACCCATCGCGTTGTCAATCTTTACGCCGTGCATCGTCGCCGGATGGCCGATGGAGAATTTGACCATGCCGTTGTTAACTTCACTGCTTATTCCGAAAATCTTGTTTAGCGGTTCGGCGGAGATTGAGTTTTTCTCCGGCAACGCAGTCGCGCCGAACGAATCTTTCGGCTGCGGATTGGCCGCGCGGATTTCTTTGATCTTGTCGTAAACCTTGCGCACCGCGCCAGCGAGTTCTTCGACCGTTCCCTGGCCTTCGATGTGCATGAAGTAGACCTTCGGATGATCGAAGAAAAAATGATTGTGCAGCGCGGTTACACTCAGCCCGTTCTCGAGCGCGACGGACATTACGGGATTTGCCTCATCCTCGAAAAGAACCGTGTCGCCCATCACCATTGCCTCGGTATGCGAGCCTTTTGTGAACGCCGCCCAGGTGCCGAGTCCCATGAACGGCGGCATCGTCCATCCATCGACCGCAACTTTCACATCCGCGCGCGGGAAAGTGACTCGATAAACGCCTTCCTTCTCGTTCCATTTCCCTTTGAGACCCGTGAGATTGTCGATCTTCGTGGTATCAAGCGCGGCCAGTGCGAGTGGCGAACAAAGCGCCAGACCCACTGCTACGACAGATGATGTGATGATTGGTTTCATGATCATCCTTCTTTCGTTCACCATAGGAACGCTAGATGTAACCGCAAATAGTATTTGCAATACATATTTCATTGCACAGCGTGAGATGTGATCAAGGCGAGCTCCTGGCTCCTGCTTCTTTATAGTCTGCCCACGAATCGCAACACCGAGCGCGTCGCGGTCTGGCGCCGATTGAAAAAGATGGGCGCGGTCCAGATCAAAACTTCCACTTATCTGCTGCCCGATGAACCGGCCCAATATGAGCAATTCCAATGGCTCGCGCAGCAGGTTCGCGATTATGGCGGCGATTCGACATTGGTTCGCGCGCAGCAAATCGAAGGCCTGACAAAGGAGAAACTTATTTCTCTCTTTAATACGGCGCGTGACAAGGAATATATCGATCTAAAAAAAGCGCTGCAAAATTTCATTTCACGGCGTCGCGGCAAATCGGACGCGGACTTTGCAGCGGCTGAGCTTGAGCGAGTCACCCGTCAGTTCCGCGACCTTCGGCAGATCGATTTCTTCGACAGCGCGCGTGGACACGAAGTGGCGATGCTGCTTCGTCGCGCCGAGGGGCCAAAGCGCGCGGCAAAACTTCAAACCCTAGACCCGAAGCAATACCGCGGGAAAACCTGGCTAACTCGTCCTCGGCCGGAGATCGATCGCGTTGGATCAGCGTGGTTGATTTCCAAATTCATCGATCCCAAAGCGAGGTTCGTCTTCGCTCCAATTGCCCAGGCCATGCCGGAAGCCATTTCGTTCGACATGATGGACGCCGAATTTTCGCATCACGGCGATTTCTGCACGTTTGAAGCGCTTACGAAACGCTTTGCCATCTCGGATAAAGCCATCGCGAAGATTGGCGAGATGATTCACGATGCCGATTTGGACGACGCGAAATTTCAGCGGGTTGAATGCGTCGGTATCGATCGCGTCTTCAAGGGTTGGGCAAAGGAGGGGCTAGCCGATCAGGAGATTCTGCGTCGCGGTTTCGAGTGCTTTGACGCGCTTTACATATTCTTGCAGCGATGATTGGACGAACCCCGCGGCGGTTGATTCTGGAGCGATGCGACGCTCCAGAATCGTTAATCCGTTTAGTATTTTTCTCCCTTTTCTTTGTGCTCGTTGGCTTCGTCGTGTTTGCCCAGATACTTTCCGCTTTTGTCCACTTCAAATCCCCATTCCTTGCCCTTGGTTTTGACAACGACTTCGTAATTCCATTTGCCCTTGTCGTTTTCCTTCTCCACGCGAACGATCTCGCCGCCCGCGGCTTTTTCCTTGATCGTCTTTTGCACCGCGGCCGGCAGACTCTTCATGTCCACCGTCTGTGCGTCCTTTTCTTCAGTCGCCTGAGCGGCGACCCCGAACGCCAGACCCGCACTAACCACTGCTGTCACCAATAACTTTGTTGCTTTCATGGTTCTTTCTTTTTGACTGTTGTCCCGAATGTCTGTTGGGGAGAAAAGGATAGTCGCCCAATCGAGTTTCTACAATGACCGAATCTTCTGTTTCCAGCCGACAAGAACCTGTCCTGAGCGCGGGTCAAATGGATCAAGATACTCACGCGCCTTCTTTCGCCGAAGCGTTCCGGTTCTGGCTAAAGCTCGGCTTTGTTTCTTTTGGCGGACCAAGCGGCCAGATCGCGATGATGCACGCCGAGGTGGTGGAGAAGAAAAAGTGGCTCAGCGAAACGCATTTTCTACATGCCTTGAATTTCTGCATGCTCCTGCCCGGACCCGAAGCGCAACAACTCGCCATTTACATCGGCTGGCTTTTGCACAAGACGCGCGGCGGAATCGTGGCGGGTGCGCTCTTTGTTATTCCATCCATCTTTATTCTCTGGACGCTCAGTTACATTTATGTCGCGTTCGGTCACGTTCCTTCGATCGCTGCGATTTTTTATGGATTGAAACCGGCTGTGCTCGCGATCGTCGCGGCCGCCGTCATTCGTATCGGCAGCAAAGCGCTCCGGAACGCCGTAATGTGGGCAATCGCCCTGGCCGCGTTCGTCGCGATCTATTTTTTCCGAGTGCCATTTCCGGTCATCATCATCAGCGCCGGGATCGTCGGCTTGACGGGCGGAAAACTTCTGCCGCGATTCTTTCTCGGTTCGCTCGATAATGATGCAAGGCCGACATCTTCCGATCGGGGCACCCTCACGCCAACGACGAAGCGTTCTTCGCTCGTCCGTGTCTTCAAGACATCCATCACGTGGATCTTGATCTGGTCGTTGCCGCTCGCGCTCGCCGGAATTTTTCTCGGAACACAACACACCGTTTTTCGCGAAGGAATTTTCTTCAGCAAAGCCGCGGTCGTTACGTTCGGGGGTGCTTATGCAGTCCTGCCCTACGTTTCGCAACAGGCGGTCGAACATTATCAATGGCTCCGCGCCGATCAAATGCTCGATGGTCTCGGCCTCGCGGAAACAACGCCAGGCCCCCTCATTATGGTTTTGCAATTCGTCGGATTTCTCGGCGGCTGGAATCATCCCGGCAATCTGCCCCCGCTCCTCGCCGCCACGCTCGGTGCCCTCATCACCACCTGGACAACGTTCGTCCCCTGTTTCCTGTGGGTTTTTCTCGGCGCGCCCTACATCGAGAAGTTACGCGGCGCCAAACAATTGACCGCCGCGCTTTCCACCGTCACGGCCGCGGTCGTCGGGGTGATCTTGAACCTGGCGGTCTGGTTCGGCGTTCACGTTATCTTTCCCGCGACAGGCCGCGTCGATTTGTTCGCGGTCGTTATCTGCGTGATCGCATTTGCCGGAATCCTCCGTTGGAAATGGAATATCATTCCGGTGATTCTCGGCAGCGGTCTGGCCGGATTGGTCTGGAGGCTCGCCATCGCGCGCTGATTCTGGGGAACGCACGCGCCTCGCGTGCGGGTTTGGATCTTTGCGGCTGGGGACAGCCGCCACTACACTCAGAAATGATCAAAGGCCGCCCCCCACGGCTCGTCCAGGTATTCCAGTCATACGATCCACCGCTCTACTTTGTCACGCTCTGCACCTTGCATCGCCAAAGAATCGGCGATTTAAGAATCGCGCAGTGCGCGCTTGAGCAGTACGGAGCGCTTGCTCTGGAGAAATTTGACATTGCTATCGGCCGGTACGTTATCATGCCGGATCATCTGCATTTATTTGTTCGAGGTGGACCGGATTTCGTTCTCGGCGAATGGGTCAAAGGATTGAAACGCGCGATATCGACGGCCCTAAACGCAAACCAACACCAAATCGTCTGGCAGCCTGGTTTCTTTGATCACATTTTGCGCAATGACGAAAGCTATTCGCAGAAATGGGAATACGTTTACGAAAATCCTGTGCGAGCTGGCCAAGTGCAGTTTGCTGATCAATGGCCATATCAAGGCGAAATCGTATTGATCGATCGCGCGTAGGTGTAGAGGCGCGTGTCCGCACGCGCAGAGACCGTTTCAGAACTGCGGCTGAGACAGCCGCCACTACACCAAGATCAATTGACTATCCCGCTGGTTTTAGACGCTCGCACTCGGCGGTGTAAGTTTCGATCAAGGCTGCGATCTTCGAATGAAACGCGTCCTGGGCGGAGTAGAGAGCTCCGATGGATTCAACGAATGCCTTTTGTTTGAGCTCGTCCTCAATCGTCAAGCTGAGTTCGGCGAGCTTTTCGATGTTGCCGCGCGAATGAAACTCCATCTCCCGGAGTTTGGCGAGGACGGCAAGCGACTTCTCGTGCTGCGTCGGGTCGGGTTTGTGATCTTGCTTCGCAGTCTCGCCGGATGGCGCCGCGCCGCCGCTGGCGGGAGGAGCGTGTTTCTTTTTGTCCGGCTCCGCGCCTTTATGGTGGTGTTTTTCCTGCGTAACCTTCTTTTTGTGCGCGACGTTTCGAGGATCACCCATGGGTCAAAGATTAAGCCGCGGATGAATGCAGCGCAATACGGTTGCCTTCGGAATCGACAATCACCGCACGAAAACCGTGCGGCCCGAGTTGATGTTTGTCCTGCAAAACTTTTCCGCCATTTGCGCCGACAGCTTTGATCGCATCATCGAGCCGGCCTTCGACCGACAAATAAATCAACGGACCGTTTTGCGACGGTTTGTTTTCGCTTCCGGCGCTGTCACTGCCGACACAAAGACAGCCCGACGCGTTTTGTTCCTCATGCGGCAGAAGTCCGTATTCGACTCCGCCCTCGGACATCTTTGGCACTTCCCGGCCGAGCACGGCGGAATAAAACTTAAGCGCGCGATCAAAATTCGTAACCGGGATATCGGTCCAGCAGAGCGTATTTACGGTGCTCATATGACGTCGTTGTAGTTGTCGCCGGACCCGGCCAAGCCAGGCACGATCTTAGATTTCTTTACGATGCCCTTGCCCATCGTATTCGTAAGTCTTGCCGTCTTCCTCATCGGTTACGGTCTTGTGCGAACCGTCGCAGAACGGCTGGTTCTTGGAAAGACCGCACATACAAATCCAGACCGATTTCTCCTGTGGTTTGACTTCGAACGGTTGCTTGTCCGACTTTATAACTCTGCGCATCGGTCAAGTTACGATGTCGAACATCTGTCGCAACAAAATGAGCAATCGCGCAAAAAAATAGTCTAGCGCCAATCTAGGAAATTCATGCGAACCTCTCGGCTAATAGCCCAGCGTTTTAACGCTGGGTAAATAAGCATCAAGCCTAGTCAGTCCCGCGAGGGACGGAAGAAACGTGTTCAACTGCTGAAAAGGATCCCGATGAAGATTCTTTCGTCCCTGACGGGACTCTTTTGTCTATCGACGTTACCCAGCGTTAAAACGTTGGGCTATTAGTCGGTAAATTTCATCCTTCACCCTTTTCGTACGCTTGCTTTAGAGCTGCGATGTCCATTTTGTCCATTTGCAACATCGCCTGCATCACCCTTTGCGATTTTTTGGGATCCTCGTCCTGCAACATCTCGCCCAAGACGGTGGGCACGACTTGCCACGACAAACCAAACGTGTCTTTGAGCCAGCCGCATCGCGATTTTTCTCCGCCTTCCGAAAGTTTCTCCCAAAACTCATCTATTTCTCCCTGCGTCTCGCAATTCACGACAAACGAGATGGCTTCATTGAATTTGAAGAGCGGCCCACCGTTTAACGCCACGAATTCTTGTCCCTCGATCTGGAATGCCACGGTCATGACCGTCCCTTTCGGCCCTGGCCCTGCGTCTCCGTAGCGAGCGACGCTTACGATCTTTGAATTCTTAAAAATGGAGACATAAAAATTAGCCGCTTCTTCCGCGTTATTATCGAACCACAAAAATGGGGTGATCTTTTGCATAATCATGAACTTTTCGCTCCGCTACAATGCGCGCGCAAGAGGGTAGGGGACATCGCGCTGCAATGTTCGGACGCGACAACGCCGTCGCGCCGGCCAACGGCCTGCCTGCCAGAAACTAACCGGAAGTTCAAGATACAGGCTCCATCGCCTGGTTAGATCCTCGGGTAGACGCGACTCAAGATGAATGTGATGACTAAAGTCATCGCGAATATCGCAATCCCGAGGAGCAAATAACTCGCCCGAACAATAATAAATGCGGTCCACTTGGGCGTGAATGCAAAACGGCTGTGCAGGAG
>WNFR01004845.1_pt1 | contig 13804 bp, 9 predicted proteins | sample 5400221 | NCBI WGS metagenome assembly WNFR01 (sample SAMN13153357, study PRJNA577476) | soil metagenome | isolation source: 40 cm soil under Madrone tree | place: USA:California | collected 2016-06-14
AGGCATCTACGAATAGTGTGCCGAGGATTCCCGCCGTAATTAGGGGTTTCCCTTCAGGGGATCCCTCCATAACAGCCTTTTACAAAAAAATCTATCGGACAATGCCATTAAATTTATTAAAAATGTGGATTAGTGCAACTTTTTCTCGGTATTATGTTCGCAGTGCCGCAATCTGTTAAGAGCAACTTACTTGCTGCGTTTCGACATCTCCTGAAGCCGCTAGTCCGATTAGCGATCAAAAACGGAGTTTCGGTTCGCGAGTTTAGTCAGGCGATTAAAGGCACGTATGTGGATGTTGCGAAAAAGCAGATAACGGCTGCCGGCGATAAAGCGACCAGGGAGGCAATTGCAGTGATGTTAAATGTTGATGCAAATGACATCGCCGATATATTAGCCGCGCCGGCCTCCGCCAATTTTCAGTACGAGGAAAACCAGAGCAGCCCTGTGTCTCGCGTTCTGGCCGGGTGGTTTACGGATTCTCGTTCCAGCGGTCCATACGGTGTGCTTGTTGATGTGCCATTTGAAGCCGGCGCCGAATCTACCCGCGGGAGTCCGATTACCTTCACTGAGTTGGCTTCTAAGTATTGCCCTGGTACTCCGGCAAAGGAGTTACTCGACGAGTCGATTAGAACAGGATGCGTAGTCAGCGTGGGAAGCGGCTTCTTTCGAGCGATTAAGCGCTCGTATGTTCCAGATCCATTGAGCGCGGTAAGTATCAGTCACTTCGCCCATGTTGTGCACAATATAAGTGAGAGCTTTGAAATAAATCTTCGAGCAGAGTCTGGAGGCGGTAAGGGACTCTTCGAAAGAACAATTATTTCGGATACCCGCCTAACTAGGGAAGATCTCCAAGCGTTTGATAAGTATGTGCGCAACCGGGGGCAATTGTTTGCGGATGACATTGATAACTGGCTGACCTCAAGAACCCCGCCGGGACCAAATGATAAGGATCCAGTTAACACTGGAATTGGGTTGTATCACTTTGTGATCAATGACGAAGATGATCGAGAGTTTGCTCAAATACCAAAAATTGAAGGGATGAAGAAAGATGAGAATTAATATCGACGATGTTACTCATCGAGTACTACTGCGCTCGCTGGAAATAGGATTAGTCGCAAGTTGTCTGTTTGCTTGCGTATCGGGCGCAAACGCTGCGGTACAAGCCACTAGTATTCAACTCCTAGTCAATAGCCATGTGGTATTGCAAGGACCGGTCGACGATGTTGATTCTACGCAGTCGAAGATTCGCGTGCTCGGACAGTGGGTCGCCGTCCCTTGCTCACAGGGCAGTATTCCGGTTGGTGACATGGTCACAATCAAAGGTGTCGTCACCGCAAACGGTGCCTATAGGGTTTCCAGCGTAGCGCCAATGATTTCGAGCTCGTATGTTCCGGGCGCGACAGAGCTATTTTTGCAGGGTGTTGTAACCTCGATAAATTCTGCAACCGGCAACCTTCGAATCGGCGAATATACTGTCAACTACAGTGGCGCCCTCCACGCATTGGCAGCCGACAAATTGGCTGTCGGAGAGCTCGTGTCGTTCACGGGTCTGGCGTTTACTGGCGTTTCCGGTTTGTATGCGGACAACGGAGAGGCATTGCCCAAGCCGGGCGGCCAGATTGTCGCGAACAACCAGGTTTGTCCCAACAGTCAGATTGGTGCTAACAGTCAGATCGGGGCGAACAGCCAAATTGGTGCCAACAGTCAGATCGGTGCGAATAGCCAGATTGGCGCGAACAAAGTAGGCGCTACCAGTCAGATTGGTGCCAACAGCCAAATTGGTGCGAACAGTCAGATCGGGGCGAACAGTCAGATCGGGGCGAATAGCCAAATTGGCGCGAACAAAGTAGCTGTTACCAGTCAGATTGGTGCCAACAGCCAGATCGGCGCAAACAGTCAGATCGGGGCGAACAGCCAAATTGGCGCGAACAAAGTGGCTGTTACCAGTCAGATCGGGGCAAACAGTCAGATCGGGGCGAATAGCCAAATTGGCGCGAACAAAGTAGCTGTTACCAGTCAGATTGGTGCCAACAGCCAGATCGGAGCGAATAGCCAAATCGGCGCCAACAGTCAAATCGGGGCGAACAGCCAGATCGGTGCCAACAGCCAAATTGGTGCTAACAGTCAAATCGGCGCGAATTAGTCCCGATTAGATTTGTTCCCGGATTTTCGGGTGCCATTGGCGGATTTCTTCCACACGAAGACGTGTATACCCAACTCGCCCACACTTTTACGCTTCGATCGCCGAAGGCGACGACCCTCCAAGTCACCGTCAATTGCATCCAGAAACGCTGTCCCTCGACTTTCTAAATTTCGCAGCACCGGGATAGCCTTTGCCAAATCAACTTGGGAAACGTGGCAACTGCGTTCCATTAAGAGTGGCGCAGCCTTTTTGCGATCGGATGCAATTTGCAGAACCGTTTCCAGATAACGCTCGACCACAAAAGCCGCCCTGGGGACTACCAATTTCGGCAACACAAACACTCGCTTTAGAGCGATCAACTGTCCATCGCTTGTAAATTGAATGCATGGCGATTGCCTCATGAACTGTATGGCAACTGCTTCTTGAATTTGTGCACCTGAAACGCGGACGAGATGAGCGATTGAATTCGCGCCCTTACCCGCGGTCAGCGGACGAGGGCGACCCGACGCATCCAGAAACTTAGGATGCGAGAACCAAGTCCCCATGATTACGCCCATGTCCTCCTGGGCCTGCTCGAGTTCTCGGTACACACGCAAGCTTCGGTCTCTTTGATTCTTGACTAGATTCTTTCGAGTGAATTCCAAAATAAATTTCTTCGAAATGTTATTCCTGCGTAAAAAATCGAAGGTTGCCGCCAACAGCGCATTCGCCCCCTGTTGATTGAGATCGAAGCCCGCGGCTATTTTCGAGGTTTTGGCTGATTGATGACGCGCCATAGATTGCTCCGGCGATTACTTGGATTCCGGCTTTTGCGACTTTCCGGGTAGTCGCCGAAGATTTTTACGGCGGCCATGGATGGCAACCCCTGTTGCTTCGTCAGTGTTCGGTGATTCTTCCTGAAAATAGTAAACGGTTACCCCGACGCGAACTGCTCTCGATGATTTTGCCGTTTTCGAACTGCGCTTGATTTGCGATCGACTCAACAGCGACGTCGCGCTGTTGATGAAATTCGTCCCTTGTTCGGCGATCTCGCGCCGCAGGAAATTGACCAATTCGAGATCGCCGTCGTCGGTCACGGCCGTGGCCTCGAAATATGGTTGTGCACTTCGCCGCACATTGTGGGTGAGCGTCTCCAAGAGATCCCTCCCCCGTTCTCCAACGGCGGTAATGGATCGGTTGGTGAGCCCCGTCATGATGGGTACCCGTGACTTGGCCCTGACGTTCTGATCCTCCAGGCGTTCCACGGCATTCAACTGCATGAGTTCATCCAACATGGCGCGCACCGGAATGCCCGTTCCATAGCGTTCCACCAGACGTTCGAAGCTCCGCCTCCTCCCGAATATCGGGAGCACCGCGGGATCGCCGTTGGAGGCCAGGAAGCGGGGATCGTCGTGCCAGGCGGCAAGAACGCGCCTCGCGGGATGTTGGTCGGGCTTGGACTTCGGCGTCGAATCTGACAAACCCGATATCCTCGTGACTTCGGATCTCGGAAGGCCCGTCATGATGGCCACGCGGGATTTACTCTCGCGCCCGCTTTCCTTGATGACGCGCTGGGTCGCGATGTGGACGGCTCTATTCCGGGCAATCTGGTTGAGCTCTTGCACGGTGACTCCCGCGTCAAACAACAATTCAAGCAATGGATCCAAGACCCGCTCGAGCGCGCTGACCGTTGCGTCTTTGACCGGGTCCGCCGAGCCCGGAGGACGCCGACCGGCGCTACTCATTGAAGATCGGAAAACACGGTATCATCGGGACACGCAATGTCCGGCGACTAGATCCGTGGCTGGCGGGATACCCCGGGACGGATCGTTGGCCGCAGATCATTGCGTCCGTGCATGGAGAGTCATCAGCCGAGCGTAATTGCTTTCGCCGGAAATGCGAAGTCTCAAATCGGGTGTATTTCAACAATTATTGAGTGGCCGCGTTCATGTCGCACAATCTGGTCTGTTGGCGCTGTGGAACCTCACTGGCAGCCCTCTCCCTGCCGCTGCGCCGGCTCGACGTCTGCAAGGCGTGCAATGCCGAACTCCACGTCTGCAAACTCTGTGTCGAGTACGACGTCAGCTATGCCAAGCATTGCAAGGAGCCGATCGCGGAGGAAGTGCGCAAGAAGGACGAAGCGAACTTCTGCGACTTCTTCAAACCGAAGGCGGGCGCCTACGTTGCCAAAGACACGGCGGAACTCGCCCGCGTCAAGTCAGCGCTGGACGATCTTTTTCGTAAGTGACGTCCGGCGGATCCGGTGGCGGCGACGAGTTGCGGGGCCGACGGTTTTTGTCTTTCGTCACCAGCATTTGATTTTAATGGCGGGGCTTGCCGCTCCCCCCTCGCTTTTGCGTTGCCAAAAGGCACACTCATTACTGAAATAGTAACTATTGTGCGTACTAGCATGAATCGCCGGGTTCCGCCCCTCAGGTTCATCGACACCTTAAAGACCCCTATGGGACCCTACCCTATGGGACCCTATGGGATTCCCGTAAGGCTGCAGGTCGCACAACAAACGTTTGCACTTCGCGCAGGCAAGTTCGATATTTTTTGAGATTTCACCTGACCCGGTTTTTCCGCAGGTTTTTCCGCGCTGCCGATCCATAACCTTAGCGGTATCGGGGAATCCCTTATAATGCGACCTAGGGATATGCGGAGGAGATATGAAGGGGGTATAACTTGGCGAGCGGATCTCTTCTGGGGTCCGGCCGGAGGACCATTGGATGGCTATATCTCCGGAACATGTGCGCTTGGCGAGCGGCGCGACGCGTGCATTGACCGATGCGATTTTCGACGCACTGCGCGGCGCTGTCCTCGTCGTTGACACGCGTTCCAAGCATTTACCCGTCGTATTGGCCAATTCGGCCGCACGCCGGTGCTTCCTCGGCGATCCAGATGCCGGTTCGTTGATCGACTGCTCGTTGTACTCGCTGTTGGGATCCTCCACGGATGTGGCTGTCGAAGCGGCCCTGGGATCGCTGTCGGCGGAAAGAGCGTGCAGCAGCCGCATGCTGACTTGGCGCTTTCCCGGCGGAACCATTGCGATTTCCACCGAGTTCCAGCTAGTGGTGTCGCCTTCCCTGCAACACACCGTGATGCTGACGTTTGCCGATCGGTCCGATGAGTTCTTGGTCGAGCCGGGAGTCTTGTCAGCCATCGAACAATTGCCGTTGGACCTGCTGATCTTGGACAAGGAGCTCACGGTTACCTACGCCAACGCTAGTGCGGCCCGGACGGCGGGCACCACGCAGCGGCAGATGTTGGGCTATTCGGCATTGACCCTGGTGCCCACGTCGGTGGTGCCGCGGGAAGCTCTCGTCGGGGCCTTGGAGGGCGTTCAATACCACGACGAGGCGATTGCGGTGAAGACGCCGGGAGAGTCCACGCGGTGGTTCGAAATCGACGTCCAGCCCCTGGAGACCGACGCGGCCATCGTGGGTGCCGCGGTCCTGTCGATGGAAGTGACCGAGAGCCACGTCAACGCAAGCACCATCGAGGGGAGCAATCACCGCCTGACGGCGCTCACCGAACATGCGCGCGACATCATCAGCATCGCGGGCATCGATGGCAAGTGGCATTACGTGAGCGCTGGCGTCACCAACGCCTTGGGCTACACCGCCGAGGAGCGCCATTCGAATGGAATCTTCGAGCATATCCATCCGGATGACCTGGATGAGCTCCGGTCGAAATACTTCGAATTGACCTCCGGGACGGCGAACGCCTTCACCCACCAGTATCGCGTCCGCCACCGCGACGGTTCGTACCGCTGGCTGGAATCGAGTTGGGTGTCGGCCCTCGAAAATCCCCTGGTCAACGGCATCGTCGTCAATGGGCGCGACGTCACGGAACGGAAACAGGCGGAATACACCCTGGCGCAGCGCGAAGAGGTGTTCCGGCTCGCCACGGATGCCGTGAGCGGGATCATTTTCGAATGGGACCTTCACGAGGGGGTGGTGCACCGGTCGCGCGGTGTCCGGGATGTGCTCGGCATGGATCCCCGTGAGCTGCAGGCCCAGGACGCTTGGTCGGCACGGATCCACCCGCAGGATTCCGCGGCCTATGAGTCCAAGGTCGCGGCGGCCCTGAACGGCGCTCGCGGCTGGACCACGACCTACCGGATTCGCGACGCGCAGGGTCAGTATCACTCCTTGCTGGAGCGCGGGCTCATTCAGCGCAGTACCGCGGGCGGGCCGTTGCGGGCCATCGGCTGCGCCGTGGACGTCTCGGAAATCAGCCGGCTCACCGACCTGCTCGCCGAAACACAGCGCACCGCCAGGATGGGCGCCTGGGAGTACAAGTACGAGACTCGCGAGCTCGAGTGGACCGACGGGATGTACAACATCTACGAGACGCATCGCGAGGAGTTTGCCGTTACCTGGCATTCCATGATGGCGCAATGTCCGCCTGAATCGAAGCAAAAGCTCACCGAGGCCATCGCCGCGGCTGAAGCGACGGACGGCAGCTTGGACCTCGAAGTCGAGATCCTGACCCTCAAGAACAATCGCCTGTGGGTGCATGTCATCGGGCAGATGGAGCGGCGCGACGGACGCACCGTTCGAGCACTCGGCTCGGTGCGCAACATCCAGGCCCGGAAACTGGCGCAGATCGCGCTGGAAAACAGCACCGACTGGCTCAAGCTATCGATGAACATGGCGCACATGCATCCCTGGCGATGGAACCGGGCAGCCGATACGTTCGAGTTCGCCATGGACGATCAGACCGAGAATCTGCAGCGGGCTTTCCCGGGCATGAAGAAATTGCTGTCGCGCGTGCACCCGCAAGACCGGCTGGCGGTGCGCGGCGCCATCGACGAGGCGTTCGACCAGCATCGAGAGGTAAAGCGGGAGTTCCGTCTCAAATCGCGCAGCGGGCACTACCGGGCATACGCCGCCGTGGCGCGGCCTCTGTTCAATGCGGCGAACCAGCCCAGCGGTCTGGTCGGCGTCACCCAGGACATCACGGAGCGCCATGAATCCGAGGCGCGGCTGCGGCGTTCCGAGGAGCTGCTGCGCACCACCACGGCCAATACGGCCGATACGCTGCTCCTACTCGACAAGGATCTGCGCATTCGCTTCATCAATCGGGACGAGCGCGGAATGAGCATCGACGAGCTCGTGGGCCAGGACATTTCCGTGCTGTTGCCGGAACCGGCGCGCGATGCCGTCACGGCCAAGCTGCGCGCGGTGCTCATGGGCGCCGAGCCGGTGACGTACGAGTTCGACCGCGCCACCGCGGCGGGCACCGAATATTTCGAGGGCCACGCGGTCCTGGTGCGCGAGGACGGCATGGGCACCGGCATTTCCATCGCGGTGCGCAATATCACCGAGCGTCGGCGCCTGGAGCGCGAGATCTTGGACATCTCCAGCCGCGAACGGCAAACGATCGGGCGCGACCTGCACGATGGCCTGGGACAGGAACTCACCGGAGTCGCCTTGATGCTGCGCGGCCTGGCGACCCGCATCGAGAAGGAGTGCCCCGACTCCGTCGCCCAGGTGAACGAGATCGTGGCCCTGGTCAATCAGTCGATCGACACCGCCCGCGCGCTGGCGCGGGGCCTCTTGCCGGTGAACAAGGAGCGCAACGGCCTCTCCAACGCGCTGCGCGGGCTCGCCGACCGCAGCCGCGATCTGTACGGGTTCGAGGCGCACTTTCAGGCGGAGGTGTCGGAGGATGGGCCGTTGAATGAGACCACGGCGAGTCACCTGTTTCGCATCGCCCAAGAAGCGTTGACCAATACAGCGCGGCACTCGCGCGCCACGGCGGTCGCCATTTATCTCAACGTGACCAAGACCCGATTTTCGCTGCGGATCACCGATGACGGCGTCGGGGTCGGCGATGCCGTGCGCTCCGGGTCCGGAATGGGGCTGAAAATCATGAAGTACCGCGCCGGGATGATTGGCGCAAAGATCGAGATTGGACGGAACGATCCACAGGGAACAGTGGTATGTGTCACCGGCGAGCGATCGACGGCGACGAATTCATTGGAATCTGTTCAGGGGTAGGGGAGTACACAATGGTTGCGAGCAACTCGTGGGCCCGATCGAACGTATCGCAGTCTGGTACGACCACCGGGAAGCGCCACGAGCGGCGCGTGCTGATCGTCGACGATCATCCGATCGTGCGTCAGGGACTGCGGCGGGTCATGGAGAATGAGGAAGACCTCACCGTCTGCGGGGAGGCCGAGACCGCACGGGATGCGCGCGCCGCGATCAAGGAACTGAATCCCGATGTGATGATCGCGGATATCAGCCTCAAGCAGGGGGACGGCATCGAGTTGGTGCGGGATGTGCGCGCCCATCATCCGAATCTGCCCATTCTGGTGCTGTCCATGCACGATGAGACCATCTATGCCGAGCGCATGCTGTCGGCCGGCGCCAATGGCTACATCATGAAGCAGGCGGCGAGCGAACAGTTCCTCATTGCGCTGCGGCGCGTGCTCGACGGCAATATCTATGTGTCGGAAGCCGTCGGCAACAACATGATCCAGAAATTCGCCACCGGCGGGGCGTATGTGTCGGCCAACCCCATCGACCGCTTGAGCAACCGGGAACTGCAGATCCTGCACATGATCGGCAAGGGCATGAGCACCCGGGAAACCGCCCTGTCGCTCAATTTGAGCATCAAGACCGTGGAATCGCATCGGCAGCGCATCAAGCGCAAGCTGAACCTCAATACGGGTACTCAACTGGTTCAATACGCGGTCAACTGGTTCACGGGCCGCGAGCCGGGCGGCGCCCAGCACATGGGCGGTCTGGATGCCCCCGACCTCGATGCCCCGGATCTGGATACCCCCGACCATGCCCCCGATCCGGGCCCCCGGGGTTAAATCCAGCCAGCAACCCGCTAAGCATCAAGTCGCGGCGGTCCGCGCCGATACAAGGGGAGGACCAGTCTTGCCGCGGAGCTTAGAATTTTGCCCGAATCGCAATCCGTGACCTCGATCACGGCAGAGTCGCCGCCCGCGATCTTGCTGGCGGAAGACGATCCCGTGACCCGGATGCTGATGACCCGCTTTCTGAAGAAAGCGGGCTACGAGGTCGATGCCGTGGGCGACGGCGCCGAAGCCTTCGAGAAGATGACGAAGCGCTACTACCCCATTCTCATCACCGACTGGGAGATGCCCGGAATGGACGGGGTCGCGCTGTGCAAGGCGATCCGCAACATCCAGCTCGACGGCTACGTGTATGCGCTGCTCCTGACGGCGCGCGACGCCAAGGAGCACATCATCGCGGGGCTGGAGGCGGGGGCCGACGACTATCTCATCAAACCGGTGTACGAACCGGAACTCATCGCCCGGCTCAACGCGGGGCGCCGCATCCTGGCGCTGGAACACTCGCTGCGCGCCGCCAATGAGCAAAACCGGGTGCTGTCGATCACCGACGCGCTCACCGGCGCCTTCAACCGGCGCTACCTGATGGATCAGCTGCCGCGCGAGCTCGAACGCTGCCGCCGGTATGCCTATCCGCTATCGGTCATCATGTGCGACATCGATCATTTCAAGCGCATCAACGATGAGCGGGGCCACGCCGCGGGCGACGACGTCCTGCAGCAGTTCGCAGTTCGCATTCAAAAATCGATTCGCGGCCACAGCGACTGGATTGCGCGCTACGGCGGCGAAGAATTTCTGCTGGTGCTGCCGGAGACGGAGTTCGCGGGCGGCGTCCTGGTCGCGGAAAAGGTTCGCAACATCCTCAAGGCGATGCCGTTTACGACGCGCGCCGGCGACATCCAGGTGACGGCGAGTTTCGGGGTGTCGGCCACGGGGTCCGTGGGCCCCGACCTGGATCTCAAAGTCGAGGGTCTCATCAAAGTGGCAGACCAGTGCCTGTACGCCAGCAAGCAGGGCGGCCGGGATCGCACCACCGGGGTCGAAATTCCCAACTCGCAGGCGCTGGTCGTCAACGGTTGAAGCACCGGCCGCGTGTCGTCGAGACGCAGCCTTCGATACACGCAACCTTCGATCTTACGAAACCTTCGCGAAGGCGGCGTTGACCGCGTGCAGCCGGTCCTTCAGGTGATGCACCAATCCGTCGAGCTCTTGAACCGATTGCGCCCGCGCCGCATTCTCGAGGTCGGATGCCGCCACACTCAAGCTATGCGCCTGCATGTTGGCGCTGGCGCCCTTGAGCGAGTGGGCCCGCTTGCCGATGGTCTCCCAGTCCCGCATCGCAAGCGCGGCGACGATATCCGCCAGGCACTGATCCCCGCTGCTCACGAAGGTCTCCACCAGCTCACGCTCGAACTCCGCATCGCCGCCGGTGAGTGCATGCAGCGCCTCCATGTCGACCGCATCGGCCGCCGCGTCGGCCTTTAAGTACCGGGCGAGGCAGTCGGCCAGCTGCGTGGGTTCGAGGGGCTTGCCCAGATGCGCATCCATTCCGGCGGCCATGCAGTTGTCGCGATCCTCGCTCATGACGTTGGCCGACAAGGCGATGATGGGCAGATGAATTCCGAGGCCCTCGCGGGATTCGCGTTCGCGGATGCGCCGGGTGGCGGTGAAGCCGTCCATGACCGGCATCTGGCAGTCCATCAGCACCGCGTCGAAGGCGGTCTCGGCGATGCGCTCCAGCGCCTCGGCGCCGTTGTTGGCCAGGGTCACTTCGGCGGCGAGCCTTTGCAGCGCGCGCTGCGCCACTCGTTGATTCACGGGATTGTCCTCCACCAGGAGAATGCGCCGCCCGTGAAACGTCTGAACAGGTTGCCGTTCGACGGGAGCCGCATGCAAGCGGGGCGCTTCGCCCGCCAGCACCCCGTCCACGAGATGGGCCAGTTGCATGCCGCGGATGGGCTTGGCGCCGATGGCATCCGGGCGGTGAGCGCCGATTTCTACTTCGTTTTCGGACCCGAACAGGGATAGCAGGACGAACGGCAGCTTTTCATACCGCGCGTCGGCGCGCAGCGCCGCGAGCAGATCGAGGCCGCCCCGGCCCGGCATCAGCTCGTCGGCGAGCACCAGGCTCACGGCTTCGCCGCCGAGCAGCCGCAGGGCCTCATCCACGCTGCCGGCCAGCACCGCCTCGAAACCGGCGAGCTTGAGCCGGAACGTCAGGGCGGCGCGGCTCTCGGCGAGGTCATCGACAATCAGGATTTTTCTGCCGCGGCCCAGTTGCTCGATGGCCGGCTGCTTCGCGCAGGGGTCCATGCGGATGGTGACCCAAAAGGTGGAACCCTGGCCGACCTCACTGATCACCCCCACCTCGCCGCCCATGTGTTCGGCCAGGCGTTTCACGATGGACAGGCCCAAGCCCGTGCCGCCGTAATGGCGCGTGGTGGAGGAATCGATTTGCGAGAATGTTTTGAACAGGCGGTCGATGCGGTCCGCCGGGATGCCGATGCCCGTGTCCTTGACTTCGATGCGCAGCGCCGGCGCCCCATCGCACACGGTTTCCGTAGCGTTGACTACGATGTGTCCCTCGTGGGTGAACTTGATGGCATTGCCCACCAGATTCATGATGATCTGGCGCAACCGGCCCGGATCGCCGCGCATGTTCAAGCGCGTATTCTCGATTCTGACGATGATCTCGATGCCCTTGCGCCCGGATTGCAGCGCCATGACCGCAATCGTTTCGTAGATCACATCGCGCACGTCGAAGGGCACGTGTTCCAAGTCCAGACGGCCGGCCTCGATCTTGGACAGGTCGAGCACGTCGTTGATGAGGGTCAATAGCGCCTTGGCGCTGCCGCTGATCACATCGACGTACTCGCGCTGCGTGGCGTCGAGATGAGTCTCCGACAAGATCCGCGCCATGCCGATGACGCCGTTCATGGGTGTGCGGATCTCGTGGCTGACGTTGGCCAGGAAAGAGCTCTTGGCAAGACTCGCGGCCTCGGCGGCGAGCTTGGCGTCGATGGCGGCCTGCTCGGCGCGCTTGCGATCCGTGATGAGCTGCATGGATCCCGCGATCCAGATCGGCAGGCCGGTGGCGCCGAAGTCCGCCTGCGCGCGCAGCCGCACCCATTCATAGCGCCCGCTCTTGTGCAGCACCCGGACCTCGAGATCGAACGCGGCGCCGTGCTGCAGATGGTTGTCCATGAAGCGCCCGACCGTGGCGCGGTCCTCGGGATACATCAGCGCCAGGAGCCCCTCCCGGGATTGATCGAGTTCACCGGTGCCGTACCCCAAGAGTTCTTCGAACCGCGGTCCGTACCACACCCGGTTGTCCGTAATGTCGAATTCCCAGACGCCGTCGCGTGTGGCGCGCATGGTGCGCGCCAGGCGCTTTTCCAGCGAATCCACGGCGGCTTCGGCAGTCTTCAGATGGGTCACGTCGACCAAGGATCCGGTGATGCGGGTGACCTTGTCGTCGCGGTCATGTTCGACGGTGGCGGTCTCTGCGATCCAGCGGATGGCGCCGCCCGGCAGCAGCACGCGGTATTCGCAGTGGTACGAGGGATGGTCTCGGGTGGCCGCGAAGGGTGTACTGCGGATGAGCTCCACGTCCTCGGGGTGTACGGTCGCGAGCTGAGCCTCGAAGTCGTCGAGCCGCGTCGTCGCCGGGAGACCCAAGAGCTCCAGGTAATTGGCCGAGACGATGCAGTTCTTGCGGCCGAAATCCAGGTCCATGTTGGCGACGCCGGCCACGGCCTGGGCGACGTTGAGCGTCTCAGTGACGTAGCGCAGGGATTCTTCGAGCTGTTTGCGCTCGGTGATGTCGGTGAGGGTGCCGATGGCGCGGGCCGCAAAGCCGGTGGTGTCCTCGACCACGCGGCCGCGCACCGCCAGCCAGCGGATACTCGAGTCCACCTTGAGCGAACGGTATTCGGATTGGAACGAGCCGCCTGAATCGATGGCGGCGTTCAAAGTCTCGAGCAGGCCCTCGAAGTCCTCGGGGTGCACGGTGGCCAGCCATTCGTCGCGCGTGAAAAGGGCCCCGTTGTTTGGGAGGCCCAGCAATTCAAAAAACAGCGGAGTGCTGGTGATCTGGCCGGTGACGAGATCCAGATCGAACACGCCGAAGCCGCCGGCGGCCTGCGCGAATTCCAGGAACTCGGAGGTTCGGCGCAATTGCGAGTCGCCTCCACCTCCGCTGTAGATTTCGGTGGGCATCCGGCTCGGCGTCTCGATCTCGGCGGCGGCCGCCAGCACTTCCGGCACCCGCACCGGCGCCGGCACGGGCACCGCGTCCCACTCGGGCAGCTGCGCCAATTGCTCCTGCAATCGTGCGACGCGTTTCGCCATTGCGTCGGCGACAGCCCAGGCGGCGGCCATGATGCCGAGGGTCAGAGCGTCCAAACCTGCGATGAGCCAAAACCGGTACCCACCGGACTCGAGAACGGCCCAGGTCGTGATCAGGAGGAGGACGGCCGCGAGCACGGTTCCGGCAAGTAATTTGCGGCGAATAGGCCAACTGCGCATGCGGTTCCGGATCCATCCAAGGGGGCGTGCGCCCCCACACCCTTGGTATCGGCCGGAGGGCGGCCCGCTTGAGCTATGATCTCGGGCTGCATTTCACGGAAATCACCTATGCGGACCGCCAAAATCTTGACTATCGTGGTAGGGGCGGTGATCGCCTGCTTCTTGCTCGCGCTGCTCGCGGTGCGGCTGTTCGTCGATCCCAACGACTACAAGCCCCGGATCGAAGCCGCGGTCAAAAACGCCACCAGCCGGGAGCTCCTGCTGCAGGGCGCCATCAAGCTGTCGGTGTTCCCCTGGATCGCGCTGGAATTGGGACCGGC
>WNFR01004846.1_pt1 | contig 13802 bp, 13 predicted proteins | sample 5400221 | NCBI WGS metagenome assembly WNFR01 (sample SAMN13153357, study PRJNA577476) | soil metagenome | isolation source: 40 cm soil under Madrone tree | place: USA:California | collected 2016-06-14
CCTCGCCGGGCTCGAGGCCGGCTTGCGGCCGTTTGACCAATTTGTCGACGCGCCGATCCGTGTCGGGAGTTGGCAGCCGCGCGATAATATCGGCCGCTATCAGGGCGAGATGACGCTTGCAGAAGGCTTGGCCCAGTCGATCAACACGATCGCCGTCCAGGTGGCCCAGCGCGCCGGCATCCGGAATGTCGTCGCGGTGGCTCACCGGCTCGGGATTTCGTCAGAGTTGGCGCCCGAAATGAGCCTTGCGCTCGGCACCAACGAGGTGAACCTGCTCGAGCTCGTCTCGGCTTATGCCCCCTTCGCCAATGGCGGCAACGGGGTGTGGGCGCACGGCATCGCCGAGATCCGGGACGGCACCGGAAAGATTGTATTCCGTCGCACCGGCTCGGGGCTCGGACAAGTCGTGAACCCCGAACTCGCCGGCACAATGAACGAGATGTTGAGCGCTGTCATAGGCCAGGGCACCGGCAGGAACGCGGCACTCCCGCGCCCGGCCGCCGGCAAAACCGGCACGACGCAGGACTACCGCGACGCATGGTTCATCGGGTACACCGCCGACCTCGTAGCCGGGGTCTGGCTCGGCAACGACGACAATGCGCCGATGAACCAGGTGACGGGCGGCTCGTTGCCGGCACAAACCTGGCGCCGTTTCATGCTGGCCGCTACCAAAGCAATGCCGGTGCGACCGTTACCGAGCGGGCCACTGCCGACGGCGAGCTTGGTGGCCGAGGCGCCGCCACGCTCCGGTGGCGGCTTGTTCGACAGTTTCTTCGGCCTCTTTGGGCCAAGATGATGGAACCTTACCTAACCCTCTCCCGCATAGCGCAGGGCTGTCCGGGGAAAATTGGACCGCGGTCTTGTGGTGAGTTCGGCTCCCAGTTTCGCCTTCAAAAGCCCCTTGCCCGGGCTTGTCCCGGGCATCCACGTCTTGACGCAGCCGCAATGTGCGCAATGAAGGCGTGGGTGGCCGGGTCAAGCCCGGCCATGGGGATACTCTTTGGCTGCACACAAGCGTTAACTCGCAAGCGAGTTCGATTCCCCGGACAGCCCTGTGCATAGCGGGAGAGGCTGGGTGGGTGAGGGTTGTGCCGCTACCGCAGCGGCGAGAAGGAGGCCGGGACGACGAACTTGTTCTCCTGCTTGATAAACTGACCACGAGTGTTCGGCGGCCAGGCACCAGTTGCGCGAGCCTCGTCACGGATGCGGAAGCGGTCGGCTGCGTCCTTATAGGCCCAGATGTGGATCCATTGGTTGAGCGGGCCGAGCTCGGTATGACCCGCAGCCGCCAGCGGCGAAAACTTGACCCGCCCTTCGATCTTTTCGGCCCAGCGCTCGACGACCGTCGGGGCCGCACCGGGAAGCATCGTATAGGTGCGGATCTCGTAGAGATTGCCGTGCTGCCGCGGCGTAAAAGCCGGGCAGAACGGCGCGGCATTGACGATCTTGCTTTCCATCTCGACGATGAATTCTTGGATCTTTGACGGCCAGTTCGGGATGGACTGGCTCCGCACCCGGGTCCGGTGCTGGAGATCGTCATACGGCCAGATGTGGATAATTTCGTTCAATGGCCCGACTTCGGTGTGAAAGAAAGCGCCGAGCGGCGACACCTTGACGCGCTCAGTCACCGCCTCTCCGAACCGCTTCTCGACCTCCGGCACCGAGCCGGGCTGCAACCGGTAAGTCCGAATTTCAAAGATAATCGACCTCACTCCCTTTGCTGAGTTACCCGGTTACCTTAAAGCAAGAATCGCGGTCAAGGCAGGCGCGCAAGCTTTTCCGTTAGAAGATGGTAGAAGCCGTTGGCGTCGACGCTGTTCATGAACCGCACGTTGGCCTTTCTGCCGGTGACGCCCCACCAGTCTACAACCGTCATCCCCATGGTCAGTGGACTCTGCGTCTCGACTGTGACATTAACCTCGCGCCCGTCATACAAGTTCGGGCGCAGCAGATACGCGATGACGGACGGGTCATGGAGCGCCATTCCGCGCGAGCCGAATTTGGCACGGCGATTTACTTCGAAGGAGTCCAAAAACGCGGCCACCACCGGGCCGCAGCGATTGCCGAGCGCGCGCAGCGCTTCGACGCGTGGCGGCGTGCTCAGCACCTGATGCGAGACGTCGAGCGGGACCATCGTGACCGGGAGGCCGCTGTCGATGACGATCGCCGCGGCGTGCGGGTCGACGTGGATATTGAATTCGGCCGCCGGCGTTACATTGCCTAACTCAAAACAGGCTCCGCCCATAACGACCAATTCGCGGATCCTGCCGGCAACCTCCGGCGCCTTGACAAGCGCGATGGCGATGTTGGTCAACGGCCCTAGAGCGCACACGGTGACCGCGTCCGCTTCGGCGGAGCGCAAGGTCTCGATCAGAAAATCGACCCCATGTTGCGCCCGCAGCGGCATTGTCGGCTCGGGCAGCAACAGACGGTCGCGGCTGGTCTCATCATGAATCCTCTCTGCCGTCGCCAGCGAACGCAACATCGGGCGCCCGCAGCCCGCATAAACCGGAATTTCTAGACGCCCCGCCAGTTCGCAGACCCGGCGCGCATTGCGTTCTGTCTGGGCCAGCGGCAAATTTCCCGCCACGGCGACAATGCCGAGGACCTCCAACTCTTCGGCTGCCGCCAGCGCCAGCAGGATTGCAACAGCGTCATCGATCCCCGGGTCGGTATCGATGATGATCCGGTGGCGCGTCAGCTCATTCCTCCGGCATTCCGGCCTTGCGCAGGCCGACGAAATAGGTGGCTTCGTACAGGGCACGAACGGTAGGCACCCCGAAATCTCCGACGGCCTTCAGATGGGCGATGCTCGAATAACGGCCGTCAGCGTTGAGCCTGCGAGCTTCGGCGAGTTCGGCGGCAGCGCGGTCACTCTTTCCTTCGAGGGCATAGGCGGCGGCAAGGTCGATACGAATGTTTGGGTGCGCCGGATTGGCGCCGCGCGCCTTTTCTAACCACGCGATCGCCTCGCTCGTGTGGGATTGCAGCAAATGAACGCGCCCAATGCGGCCGTACCAATTGCCAATCCCGGGATCACGCGGGCTGAGGCCGATGGCTTGCTCGTGCAGCAAGATCGCTTCGTCTATCGAGCCAGTGAGGAACTTGCACCAGCCAAGAGCAGCTATTGCAAGCACCCAGTTGCGATTGAGCGCGATGACCATCTCGTATTCGGGTACAGCCTCCTCGCACCGGCCTCGCGCCCGCAGCACCTGGCCTTGTGCGAAATGGGCACGTGGGTTGCGTGGCGAAATCGCCAAGGTGTGCTTCACGAGCTCTTCCGCCCGTTGGATGTCGGCAGCCGCCGTGTCGGTCAGTCCATCAAGCACACGGCCCGCGAGTGAGATTGCCAACGAGCTCTGCGCCTCGACAGACCGCGGATCGACCGCCAACGCGCGCTCGTACCAGCCGATCGCCTCCGCATGGCTGTCACCCGTTACCGGCTTGAAGTATACGGCGCGGCCCCTCAGAACGTAGTCCAGCGCGTCACAATGCTCGGCACACCGCGCCACCTCCGCAACGATCAGCTCTAGGTTCAAGGCGTTCGCAATCCGACCTGTTATCTCGTTTTGCAGGGTCAACAGATCGCCCATATCGCTGTCGAACCGATCGGCCCACAGATGCGCGTCGGTCTCGGCATCGATCAGCTGGGCACTGACACGGACCCGGTTGCCCGATCGCCGGACACTCCCTTCCAGCACATAGCGCACGCCCAGGTCGCGCCCAATCTGCTTCGTGTCGACCGGCCTGTTCCTGTAGGTGAACGCGGTATTGCGGGAGATCACGAGCATGCCCGCGACCCGCGACAGATCGGTCGTCAGATCCTCGGTGATGCCATCCGCGAAATATTGCTGCTCCCGCTCATCGCTGAGATTGGCGAATGGCAGCACCACGATCGACAGGCGCGGCGCGACAGCCGCCTGCGAGATTGATGCGGCGGGCGGCGGCATGCTCGATACGGGCAGAGCGGCGATAATTTCGGGGCGCAACGCATAGACCCGAACGGGCCGCGCGATGTTCTTGACGCTATGCTCGCCCATGTCCTCAAACCGGTAAGCGAGCTTGTCGCGGATCTGGTCACGCGCGCTTCGCGAGATGCAGATTCCGCCGGGCTCGGCGAGGGCCTCCAGGCGCGCCGCGACATTCACACCATCGCCGAAGATGTCGCCGCCCTCGGCAATGACGTCCCCAAGGTTGACGCCGATGCGAAACTCGATGCGCCGATCGCCGGGCTGCTCCGAATTGCGGTCAGTCATTCCGCGCTGTACCTCGGCCGCGCACCGCACCGCGTCAACAACACTTGCAAATTCAGCGAGCATGCCGTCGCCGGTATTCTTGACAATGCGGCCCTGGTGCTCTTCGATCCTCGGATCGATCAGCTGGCGGAAATGCGCCTTGAGGCGCTCGTGCGTGCCCTCCTCGTCCATGCCCATCAGGCGCGAATACCCCGCCACATCGGCGGCGAGGATCGCGGCAAGGCGGCGGGTCGACGCCATGGTTTCCGGCAGCCCACCTTGGTCGAATTGATAAAATCTCTCTTAACTATAGCACAGCGCGGGCCCGCGATACGCCTTCCATCGATCGGTGGAATACTATCAGCTTTTGATCTCGCCGGTTTATGGCATCGCCCGCGCGGCGACGAGATAGGCGCGTCCGGCGTTGCTGAGCACTAGCCATTCCGGCCGCTGCGGATCTGGCAAGAGCCACCCCATGCCCAGCGCCGCTTCTTGGGCGCGACCGATTTGGCCGCCCATGCGCATCCCGCCCATCGGGTTCGAACAGTAGCGCAGCTCGCGAATGATCTCATAGGTCGCCTCGGGCATCGACCTCGCGAGGGGGGCAAGCATTTTCGCGAGCGGGGCAGGCGCGCGGCTCACGCTATCAGCCGGCGCGAGGCGCGATGTCCCGGCATGGGGACCACCGATTACATCTATCAGCAGCAACGCGCCTTCGCTGGATTCCAGCGGGCGCCGCACGACGGCGGGTGTGTCGTCGGCGGTGCGGACGACGTCACCTTGGCGCCAGACCGCGCGACGCCCCGGGGCGAGCTCAAAGATTTGCGCGCTGATGGCAGCCCGCCGGCCTTTCCGAGGATGGCTCACGCCGATTTTGCCGCGCGCCGGTTTGCCGGCGCGTCGCGGGTGCCGCTATCCGCCACCACTGAGAAATCGCCGGTCGAGGCCATGGCGTTGGCCCACCCTGCTCAGAGCCGTCGATGCCCGATATGCTACATCACAAATGGCTATGGGGAAATAGGCTCATCCTTGCCCGGAGGTTTAGCGGCGCAACACCATCAGCTTCTTGATCTCGGCGATCGCCTTGGCCGGGTTCAGGTTTTTTGGGCAGGTCCGGGTGCAGTTCATGATCGTGTGGCAGCGATAGAGGCGGAACGGGTCTTCGAGCGCGTCGAGACGTTCGCCGGTCTTCTCGTCGCGGCTGTCGGCGATCCAGCGATAGGCCTGCAACAGCACCGCGGGGCCGAGATAGCGCTCGCTGTTCCACCAATAACTAGGACAAGAGGTCGTGCAGCAGAAGCACAGAATGCATTCCCACAGCCCGTCGAGCTTCTCGCGTTCCTCGACCGATTGCGGCCGTTCGCGGTCGGGCGGCGGCGGGCTCGCGGTCTGCAGCCAAGGCTGGATCGACTGGTACTGCGCGATGACGTGCGTCAGATCCGGCACCAGATCCTTGACGACCGGCATGTGCGGCAGCGGATAGATGTGCACCGCCCCCTCAATGTCCGCGATCGACTTGAGGCAGGCGAGCGTGTTGGTCCCGTCGATGTTCATTGCGCAGGAGCCGCAAATGCCTTCGCGGCACGAGCGGCGGAAGGTCAATGTCGTGTCGATCTCGTTTTTGATCTTGTTCAGCGCGTCGAGGACCATCGGTCCGCAGTCGTTGAGATCGATCTCGAACGTGTCGATGACCGGGTTTTGACCGTCGTCAGGGTTCCAGCGATAGATCTTGAAGTCGCGCACCCGCGTCGCGCCTGCCGGGCCGGGAAAGGTCTTGCCGGTGCCGATCTTCGAGTTCGCAGGCAGGGTGAATTCGGCCATCGAGGGTCCTCAATAGACGCGCGCTTTAGGCGGGAAGACCTGCACCTCGTTCGACAGGGTGTAGAGGTGGACCGGGCGGGAGCCGAGCTTGACCGCGCCTTCGCCGTCGAGCCAAGCGAGAGAGTGCTTCATCCAATTCCGGTCATCGCGTTGCGGGTAATCTTCGCGCGCATGTGCGCCACGGCTCTCGGTGCGGTTCTCGGCCGAGTGCAGGGCCACCACCGCCTGCTCCAAGAGGTTCTCGAGCTCGAGCGCTTCGACGAGGTCGGTGTTCCAGATCATCGAACGATCGGTGATGCCGAGATCGTCGAAGCTGTTGGCTACCACGTCGATCCTGCTGACCCCTTCCCTGAGCACTTGCGCCGTGCGGAAAACGGCGCAGTTGTTTTGCATGACGCGCTGCATGTCGAGGCGGATCTCGCCAGTCTTGCGCGGGCCACCCGAATGCCGGACCGCGTCGAGCCGGGCGACTGCCTCCTCACCAGCGGTCTTCGACAGCGGCTTGTGCGACGTTTCGGGTCGCACCAGTTCGGCGGCGCGGTGCGCCGCGGCACGGCCGAAGACGACAATATCGAGCAGCGAATTACAGCCGAGCCGATTGGCGCCGTGGACGGAGACGCAGGCCGCCTCGCCGATCGCCATCAGCCCGGGAACGGTCGCGTCCGGATTATCCTCGGTCGGCCGCAGCACCTCGCCGTGGTAGTTGGTCGGGATACCGCCCATGTTGTAATGCGCCGTCGGCAGCACCGGGATCGGTTCGCGCGTGACGTCGACCCCGGCAAAAATCTTTGCCGTCTCTGATATCCCCGGCAACCGCCGATGCAACAGCTCCGGCGTCAGGTGCTCGAGATGCAGGAGGATGTGGTCCTTCTCCGGCCCGCAGCCGCGGCCCTCGCGAATCTCGATCGTCATTGCCCGGCTGACGACGTCGCGCGACGCCAGATCCTTGGCGTGCGGCGCATAAGCTTCCATAAAGCGCACACCCTCGCTGTTGGTCAGATAGCCGCCTTCGCCGCGGGCGCCCTCGGTGATCAGGCAGCCTGCTCCATAGATCCCCGTCGGATGAAACTGGATAAACTCCATATCCTGCAATGGCAGCCCGGCCCGCAGCACCATGGCATTACCGTCGCCGGTGCAAGTGTGGGCCGAGGTACAGGAAAAATAAGTGCGGCCGTAGCCGCCGGTGGCGAGAATCACGAGATGAGCGCGAAACCGGTGCAGTGTGCCATCCTCGAGGTTCCAGGCCATCACCCCGCGGCAGGCGCCCTCCTCGTCAGTGATCAGATCGAGAGCGAAATACTCGACGAAAAACTCTGCATTATTGCGCACGCATTGCTGATAGAGCGTGTGGATGATCGCGTGACCCGTCCGGTCGGCGGCGGCGCAGGCGCGCATCGCAGGGTCGCCCTCGCCGTAGTTCTTCATCTGGCCGCCGAACGGGCGCTGATAGATCCGCCCATCTTCGGTGCGCGAAAACGGCACGCCAAGATGCTCGAGCTCGATGACCGCGGGGATCGCGTCGCGACACATGTATTCGATCGCGTCCTGGTCGCCGAGCCAGTCCGAGCCTTTGACCGTGTCGTACATGTGCCAACGCCAATCGTCCTCGTCCATATTTCCGAGCGCGGCGCTGATCCCGCCTTGCGCCGCCACGGTGTGGCTACGGGTCGGGAAGACTTTGCTGATGCAAGCAGTCTTGAGCCCCTCGATCGTCGTTCCCAAGGTCGCCCGCAGACCCGCGCCGCCGGCGCCGACGACGACGACGTCATAGCTGTGATCGGTGATCTTGTAGGCCGGCGGCATCAACGGAACTCCCAATCAGCTCGACGTTCCCAGCGCCATGCTGAGCACGGCGAAGATGCCGGCGACGGCAAAGGCGAAGCAAAGCAGGCGGATGGCGATGACGAGGCCGAGCTTGGCGAGCTCGGTGTGGACGTAATCCTCGATGACGACCTGCAGTCCGAGGGACATGTGGTAGAAGCTCGCGATCAGCAGCAGCACAAGCAGAATCGCCGGTAGAGGCCGGCCCACCCAATTCTGCACGGTCTCCAGATCCGCGCCGACCAGCCCGATGACCGCGATCACGAACCACAAGGTCAGCGGCACCAGCGCCACCGCGGTGATGCGCTGCATCCACCAATGCTCGACTCCTTCCTTCGCCGAACCCAGCCCAATCGCGTGGCCGAGCGGCGAGCGCATCCGTGACGCCATCATGTCAGGAAACCCAGCGAGAGATCCCGGCGACCCAGGCAACAAATGTCAGCACGCCGGTCGCCCCGACGACGACCCAGCCGCCGACATAAACGGATTTGAGGTCGAGCGCGTGGCCGGTGTCCCAGACGAGGTGACGGATGCCATTGCACAAATGATAGAACAGCGACACCGTCCAGCCGAACAGCAGCAAGAGCCCGAGCCACGAACCGAGGAAATCCTCGACACCTTCATAAACCTCCGGCCCCGAAGCGGCGGCGACGAGCCACCATACCAAAAGGATAGCGCCGGCGCTCAGCACTACCCCGGTGGCGCGGTGGAGAATGGAGAGGACGGAGGTGAGTTGCCAGCGGTAGATCTGAAGGTGCGGCGAAAGCGGCCGGTCGGCGGATCTCATACAGCGGTTCCGGCGTAGCTATCCCTGGGCAGTCGGCTGGTGTGACTTAGACCGCGTGCCGGGGAGTGTCAACGGAGGCTGGCGCCGCGCCGATCTTCACCCGCGGCGGAGAGCCGGTCGATTTCCTCGGCGAGCGCCACCAGCCGGCGCGCATTCTCGACATGCAGGTTTTCGATCAACCTGCCGTCGACCAGCACGATGCCTTCTCCGGCCGCAGCCGCCTCGGCATGCGCCGCGATGATCCGCCGCGACCAATCGATCTCCTCGGCGCTCGGCGCGAAGGCCGCATTGGCTGCGGCGATCTGCTTCGGGTGGATCAAGGTCTTGCCGTCAAACCCGAGCTCGCGACCTTGCCGGCAGGAGGCGGCGAAACCCTCGTCATCCGAGAGGTCGAGGTGGACGCCGTCGAGCACCGCCAGACCGTGCGCGCGGGCGGCGAGGATCGCGAGGCTGAGCGAGGTCAACAGCGGCAGGCGATCGGGGATCGAAATCGCGTGGAGATCCTTGGTCAAATCCGAGGTCCCCAGGACGAGCGCTGCGAGCCTCGAGCTCGCCGCAGCGATTTCGCGCGCGCAGAGAATGCCGCGCGGCGTTTCGAGCATGCACCAGACCGGGAGACCCTCGGGCGCCCCGAGCGTGTCGAGCAGCGACACCGTCAGCCGCACCCGATCCGCGGTCTCGACCTTCGACAGCAGCACCGCGTCGATCGGCATCGTCGCTGCGGCGGCGAGATCGGCATGGCCCCAGGCCGTGTCGAGGGCATTGACGCGCAAGACGAGCTCACGCCCGCCGTATCCGCCTTCAGCCAGCGCCGCCGCTACAATCGTCCGGGCATTCTCCTTGGCTTCCGGGGCGACCGCATCCTCGAGATCGAGGATGAACCCGTCGGCCCGCAGCTCGCGCGCCTTCGCCAGCGCCCGCGGGTTCGAGCCGGGCATAAAGAGGAGGCTGCGGCGTGGGCGAAGCGTGGTGGACATCGGAGTCAGCGGTTGGGAGTTTCCGGTGATCATACCACCGACAACGCACTTCGCCCTGGAAATGCGTCCTCGCCCTCCGGTCTTCCCGGCGAAGGCCGGGACCCATGGCGGAATGGGTACCGGCCTTCGCCGGTATGACGGGATGCCATAGGCGTGGCATGGATCTTGCGGCGATTAAGTCCGGGAGAAGCGCCTGCGTGCACGATGGGAACGTCAACTCGATGGTCGCGACTCCGGTCCTTGTTCGATCCTCAGCTTCAGCCAGCCTGCTCAGGAAGGCCGGATCGCTTTTACGCCCCATACTCGTGCCCGCGGCGCAGTTGCTGCCGTCGCTGTCGTTTCTGGCGGTCTTTTTTGCGCTGCCTGCCGTCACTTTGATCAGCTACAGCTTTCTGACCCAGTCGCCGCAGGGCACCGTCGGGCTGCCGCTGACATTGGAGCACTACAGCCATTTCTTCGGCACCCCTCTCTACGCTCACGTCTTGCTGACGACACTGCGGATCAGCCTGGTTACGACGGTCATTGCGGCAGTGTTGGCCTATCCCGTCGCCCTCGTCATGGTTCGCGGGGGAGCGGTGGTGACGCGCGCGATCACGATGATCGTTATCGCTCCGCTGATAGTCAGCGTCGTCGTCAGAACTTACGGCTGGCAGGTGATTCTGGGGAGCGGACCCAACGGCGTCCTCAACTGGATCCTTTTGTCTACCGGTTTGACTCGCACGCCGTTGCGCTTGCTCTATTCCGAAGCGGCGGTCGTGATCGGTTCGCTGCACGTGTTCTTTCCGATGATGGTGCTGCCGCTCGCCTCGGCGCTGGGTAAAATCGATCCCTCGCTCGAGGACGCCGCGAAAACGCTCGGCGCCACGGCATGGCGCTCGTTTCGCCGCATTACATTGCCGTTGAGCCTGCCGGGGCTCGCGGTCGGATGCACTCTGGTTTTCTCGCTGACCGCGGGCTCTTTCGTGACACCTGCCATTCTCGGCGGCAGCACCGCGCAAATGTTGGGCATGCTGGTCGACCAGCAGATCCTGGTGGTCTATGACTGGCCATTTGGCGCCACGGTCGCCACCGTGCTCGTCGCCATCGTGCTGACCATCAACATCGTCTCGATGCGTGCGCTCGACCGGGGCAACCGAGCAGTCGCCGTATGAGCAATCGTCTGGCGGGGCCGCTCGCCTGGCTGCTCTTTCCGATTACGGCGACAGTGATGGTCTTCATTCTGGCGCCGCTGGTCGTGACCGTCGCCATCTCGATCGGCGACACGGCCTTTGTCGCGTTCCCGCCGCGCGGCTTCACCATTCGTTGGTACGAAAAAGTACTGCGCGATCCAGAATTTCTGGGTTCGCTCGCTTTCAGCGCCGGGCTCGCGCTCGCCGCGACATCGGGAGCGATGTTGCTCGGAGTCCCCGCCGCTTTCGCGGTCGTTCGGCACGAATTTCCCGGACGCGGCGCCGCCTCAACGGCGCTGTTGTCACCTCTTGTCTTCCCGGTGCTGATCACCGGTGTCGCACTGCTGCAGCTGTTTGCGATGATGGGTTTCAATAATACGTCGCTGAACTTGCTGATTGCTCATGTATTGGTCACGACACCCTATGTCGTGCGCACCGTGACGGCGAGCCTGATGCTTGCCGACATAACGCTCGAAGAAGCGGCGCGTACGCTCGGCGCCGGGCGCTGGCGCGTTTTTCGCCGCATCACCGTTCCGCAGATCGCGCCCGGTCTGGCCGCGGGCTCGCTCTTCGCCTTTATGGTCTCGTTCGACAATTTCCCGATCTCGATGTGGCTCTCGGATGCCGAGCACAACCCGATACCGCTGCTGATCTTTCAGAGAATCGCCAGCGTCTTCGAGCCGTCCGTGGCGGCCATGTCGACCTTGATGATCTTTTTCGCTATGGCCGTAGTGCTGGCTGTCGAGCGCCTTGCGGGGCTGCGCCGCGCGCTGGCGATGTAGATCACGAGCAACCAAAGGAGACCAGCGATTGAGCACACAGATCAGACGCCGTGCCCTATTGTACGGTGCGGCCGCGCTTGCCGCGCCATTGATCATCGGGCGCCGTGGCCGCGCCGCGGAGCGATCGATCACGGTCGGAATCTATACCGGCCAGCAAGGCGACTATGTCCGCAAACATATCATTCCGCCCTTCGAGGCCAAGCATGATTGCAAGGTCTATACGACACTGGGCGTAACGCTCGAGCAAGTCGCGTTATTGCGCTCGACGCGGAACAACCCGCGCTACAGCGTCATGTTTGTGGACGACGTCGGGGTCGCCTTGGCCAAAGGCGAAGGGCTGATCGACGAGCTGCCGAGGGAGCGCATTCCCAACATGGAACGGCTTTTGAAGCGCTTTCTGTTCAACGAGGGCCATGGCGCCGCGTTTGCGATGTCGATGGCCAGCTTGGTCTACAACAGCCAGACCGGCAAGCCGTTGTCGAGCTATCGCGAATTGTGGGACGAACGTTTTCGCCAGCGCTTTCTGATGTACTCGCCAAAGGCGACGCAAAGCATCTATCTGCTGATCGCTGCGGTCGCTGTGGAAGCCAACAAGCCTTATGCCGAGGCGCAGTACCTGATTGAGCAAGCCTGGCCCAAAATGGCCGCGCTCAAACCGAATGTGCTCAGCCTCATCGAAAACGAATCGGCGATCATGCAGGTGGCACAGGGCGAGGCGGACGTCGCCGGCCTGTTTTATTCGAAGAGCGTCTATCCCTACACCGCCAAGGGTGCGCCCATCGACATGTGCTTTCCGCGGGAGGGCACCTTTGCCGGCATCAACTGCCTGACCCTGGTCAAGAACGCGCCGGAACCCGAGCTCGGCATCGCTTTCATCAACTGGATGCTCGATCCCGGCGTGCAGCAAGGGCTTGCGGAGACGAGCCTGGCGGCGCCGACCATCACTGGCCTGGAGTTCAAGTCGGATGTCGCAAAATACCTTGCCTATCCAGAATCCAAGATGGACGAGATGGGGATCTTCAGCCCGGACTGGGCGTTTATCAATCCCATCCGGCCAAAGCTCCTCGAAAAGTATAACCAGGTCTTCGGCAGCTGAGGAGCGCTCGCCGGCCGTCTCGTTGCGGCTACGGGAGCTGACAAAAATATTCCGCGAGACAAGGGCCGTCGACCGGCTGTCGCTGACGCTCGAGCCCGGCAGCATCGTCGCCCTGCTCGGGCCCTCGGGCTGCGGCAAGACGACGACCCTGCGTATGATCGCCGGGCTCATGGAGCCCAGTGCCGGAGAAATGTTTCTCGACGATCGGCCGATCACACGGATTCCGGCGCATCGCCGGAATGTCGGCATGCTATTTCAGAATTACGCCCTGTTCCCGCACATGACGGTCGCCGAGAATGTCGCGTTCGGCCTCGAGGCGCGCGGTTTCCGACGCGATGCGGCCGCCGTCCGCGTCCGCGAGGCGCTGCAACTCGTCCAGCTCGACGGCTATGACGAGCGCAGACCGGCGCAGCTCTCGGGAGGTCAGCAGCAGCGCGTCGCACTGGCGCGCGCGCTCGTCATCGAGCCGGCGCTGTTGCTGCTGGACGAGCCGCTCGGGGCGCTCGACAAAAGCCTCAGACAAAGCATGCAGGTCGAGCTGCGCGCGCTGCAACGACGGCTCGGCATCACCACGGTGTTGGTGACCCATGATCAGGACGAGGCGCTGACCATGGCCGACCGGATCGCCATCATGCGCGATGGCAGCCTCGAGCAGATCGGCACGCCCGACGAGGTCTATCAGCGTCCGGTGTCGCGCTTCATCGCCAGCTTTCTGGGCGCCGCGAACTTCTTTGAGGGTCGGGTGGTCCGCGTGTCGGGCGAGTCGGCGCGCGTTTCCTTGCCCGACGGAATGTCGCTCACCATCCCCGCCTCGCGCCCGCTCGGCAGCCCCGTCACCATCGCCCTGCGGCCGGAGGCTATTTCGGTAGAGCTGGCCACCGCGGCGGACGCCGAGGCGACGCCGAATTCGGCAAATGCGATGGTCGAGCAGATCGTGTACCATGGCTTTGTCAGCCATCTTTATTTGCGGCGAAAGAATGGCGACCCGCTGATCGCCTTTCAGCAAAATCACGCCGGTGCGTCAGTTCCGGTCACCACGGGGATGAATGTGCGCGCCCGCTGGGCCGAGACCAGCAATCACATCGTCAGAGAGTAACCCGGCACCAAATACGTT
>WNFR01010963.1_pt1 | contig 13801 bp, 16 predicted proteins | sample 5400221 | NCBI WGS metagenome assembly WNFR01 (sample SAMN13153357, study PRJNA577476) | soil metagenome | isolation source: 40 cm soil under Madrone tree | place: USA:California | collected 2016-06-14
CACGCGCGCAGCGGACACGGGCGGCTCGGCGAGCTCACGGCCGAGCACCTCGACGCGTTCCTGCACGAAAACGTGCGTGCGCCGCTGCTGCTCGTGCAGGAGTTCTCGGCGCAGCTCGAGGGCAACGCGGGCCGCGTCGTCCTGCTCACGTCGGGCGCCCACCTCGGCCCGATGGCGCGCGAGGTCGGCTACGCCGTCTCGAAGGGCGCGCTCGCGGTCGCGACGAAGTCGCTCGCCGCAGAGCTCGCCGGGCGCGGCGTCACGGTCAACTGCATCAACCCTGGGCCGACCGACACGGGCTGGGGCCTCGCCGAGATCGACCCGGCGCCGCAGATGCCGTTCGGCCGCTGGGGCGAGCCCGACGACGCCGCGCGGCTGATCGCCTGGCTCTGCAGCGACGACGCCCGCTGGGTCACCGGACAGGTGCTCGACTCGGAAGGCGGCTTCCGCCTCTCGCCGTAGCGCGCGTCCGAGTACCCTCCCGACTCGTGGATCTCGGACTGAAGGGTCGCACCGCGCTCGTCACCGGCGCCTCGTCGGGCCTCGGGCTCGCGACGGCGGAGGCACTCGCGGGCGAGGGCGCCAACGTGTCGATGTTCGCCCGCCGCCGCGACCTGCTGGAGCGTGAGGCCGACCGCATCGGCGCGCTCGCCGTCCGCGGCGACGTGACGATCCCGAAGGATCTCGAGCGCGCGGTCGAGACGACCGTCGCGGCATTCGGCGGCCTCGACATCCTCGTCTGGAATTCCGGCGGCCCGCCGCCGGGCGGGGGCGCCGACGTGACGCCCGAGTCGCTCGAGGCGGCGCTCGAGCTGCTGTTCATCCCGGCGGTCCGGCTCGTCCAGCTCTGCCTGCCGTACATCGAGCACAGCGATGGCGGACGCATCCTCGCGATCACGTCGATCGCTGCGAAGGAGCCGGTCAACCACCTTGCGCTCTCGAACGCGCTGCGGCCCGGGCTCACCGGCTGGCTCAAGAGCCTCTCGCGCGACCTCGGCCCGCAAGGGATCACCGTCAACTGCGTCGCACCAGGGAATATCGCGACCGCGCGCCTCGACCAGCTCTATCCGGACGGGCCGACTGCGGCCGACCTCGCCGGCATTCCGCTCGGACGCTGGGGCGACCCGCGCGAGTTCGGCGACGTCGTCTGCTTCCTCGCGTCGGAGCGGGCGCGGTACGTGACGGGGCAGACCGTCCTCGTGGACGGCGGCCTCCAGCGGTCGCTCTTCTAGTGCGGCGGTTCCTCTCACCGGCCCGGCTCGCGGGCGTCGCGGTCGGGCTCGCGCTCGTGGCGGCGGTCGTCCTCTATCTCGTGCCGTCGAACGACTTCATCCTGTTGCCGGATCCTGCGCATCCCGTCGCGCCGCTCGTGCACGTGCAGGGCGGCATGGTGCCGCGCGACCCGGGCACGATCTACTTCGTCGACGTCTTCGAGCGGCGCGCGAGCATGCTCGAGTCGCTCTTCCCGTCGATCCGCTCCGGCTCGACGCTCGTGCCCGCGAACCTGATCGTCCCGCCGGGCGTCAGCGACAGCGCGCAGCGCCGCGCCGACCTGCGGGAGATGACGATCTCCGAGCGCGTCGCAGCCGCAGTGGCGCTGAAGGAGCTCGGCTACCACGTCGTCGCGCGCCCCGCGGGCGTGATCGTCACCGCGGTCGCGCTCGGCAGCCACGCCGTCGGGAAGCTCGAGCCGACGGACGTGATCGACGCCGTGAACGGCAAGAAGACGCCGACGATCGGGGCCTTGCGCACGCAGCTCGCCCGCGTCCATCCCGGCGACAGCGTGGCGCTCTCGATCGTCCGCGGCGGGAAGGCGGAGTCGATCTCGATCAAGACCGTGCGCGATCCGCTCGACCGCTCGCGCGCGCTCGTCGGCTTCACGCCGGGCCAGGCGGCCGACATCCGGCTGCCGTTGAAGGTGCAGATCGACGCCGGCAATGTCGGCGGCCCGTCGGCCGGCCTCGCGTTCGCGCTCGAGGTGATGGAGCAGCTCGGCCGCGACGTCGACCGCGGCTACAAGGTCGCCGCGACCGGCCAGATCGAGCTCGACGGGGCGATCACGCCGATCGGCGGCGTGAAGCAGAAGACCTTCGGCGTCCGCGCGGCGAAAGCCGACGTCTTCCTCGTGCCGGCTGGGGACAACAATGCACAGGAGGCACGCCGCTACGCACACGGCCTGCGGATCATCGCTGTGACAAGTTTTCCCCAGGCGTTGCGCGCACTGGCAACGCTGCCCCCGAAAGGATAGGAAAGCGAATGTTTCGGCAGGGTGGAAACTGCCGGAAATTCGTCAGTTTTCGTCCCCGGCAACGCTTGCTTCCTGGGGTTTCCGTCCTATCATCGCTCCTCGTACTTCCGGCCTCGCCCTCAGAACATCGGACAACATGAGCAAACGGATCAATTCGACCTGCAGTGATTGCTATTTCCGCCGCGCCGGCCTCTGCGCACTCCCCGGCGAGACGATCTGCCCCACCTTCCGGATGTCGACCGGCGGCCAGCTCGCCCCGCCGCTCCAGCCGCGCCTCGTGCCCCGCACGCTCGCACGCGTCGGCGCAACGGCAGCCGCTTAGACTCTCCAGCGTGCGCCTACCGCGCCGCCGCCGCCTCAACACCGATGAGCTCCAGGAGAACTGGCAGCCGAAGCTCTACGCGCGGCTGATCGCGCTCGGCCTGCTGATCGCGTACGCGATCGCGTTCGTGCTCGAGAACCGAAAGCACGTGCACGTGCATTTCGTGCTCGTCACCGCGAGCGTGTCGCTGATCTGGCTCGTCCTGCTCGCGCTCGCGCTCGGCGTCACCGCCGGGATCCTGCTCGCGCAGCTAGACCGACGCCGCCGGCGCAGGCGCGCCGCGCAGTAGCGGCGCGAGCCGTGCGATCCCGTCGGAGATCTCCTCCGGCGAGACGAAGCTGAACGCGAGCCGCAGCGAGCGCTCGCCGCCGCCGCCCGGTACGAAGAAATCGGTGCCCTTCACGAACGTCACGCCTGCGGCTTCCGCCTGCGCGAGCAGCGCACCCGTCTCGGGCCCGGAAGGTGCGTCGAGCCAGATGAAGTAGCCGCCCTCGGGACGGCTCCACGACGCGTCATCCGGCATGTGCCGCTCGAGCGCCTCGAGCATCGCGTTGCGGCGCGCCTTCAGCAGGCCGCTCACGCGCTCGAGATTCGGCTCGAAGTTGCCGCGGCGCAGGAACTCGTACACCGTCGCCTGCGTCATGAACGGCGGCGAGATGTAGGTCGAGACCGCGAGCGCCTCGATCTTGGCCGCGAGCTCCTGGGGCAGCACGAAGTAGCCGACGCGCACCCCCGGGGCGATCGTCTTGGAGAACGAGGAGGCGTAGATCACGTGCTCGCCGCCCTCGAGCTCGAACAGCGTCGGCGGCGCCTCGCCTTCGTAGCGCACGAGTCCGTACGGATCGTCCTCGAGCACGAGCACGCCGTGCTCGCGCGCGAGCTCGACGACGCGCCGGCGGCGCTCGGTCGAGAGCGTGCGGCCGCTCGGATTCTGGAACGTCGCGATCGTGTAGACGAACGCCGGCTTCTCCCCTTGCGCGAGTGCGTGTTCGAGCGCCTCGGGCACGAGGCCTTCGTCATCCATCGCGACCGGCACGATCTCTGCGCCGAGGCGCGCGAGGATCTTCAGCGGCCGGTCGTACGTCGGCGCCTCGACGATCACGCGCGAGCCCGGCTGCACGAGCTGCTCGACGAGGAAGACGAAGCCCTGCAGCGAGCCGCTCGTCACGACTACGCGGGACGGCTCGACGCCGTGCCGGGCCGCGATCCACTCGCGCAGCGGCCCGTAGCCGCCGCCCGGCCCGTAGGAGAGGACGGCGTGCCCGTCCCGCTCGATCGCCGCGCGCGCGCAGTCCGCGAGCTCGGCGACGGGCAGGCATTCGGGCGCCGGAACGCCGCGCGCGAAGGAGATGAGACCCACGCCGAGAGGGTAGCGAGTTACTTGAGGCGGTCGGCGACGAGCTGCGCCACCTCGGTCGGCGTCGTGCCGACCTGGATGCCGCGCGCCTCGAGCGCTTCCTTCTTCGCCTGCGCCGTGCCGGACGAGCCGGAGATGATCGCGCCCGCGTGCCCCATCGTCTTGCCGGCCGGCGCCGAGAAGCCCGCGATGTAGGAGAGCACCGGCTTCGTCACGTATTCGCTGATGTACTGCGCCGCCTTCTCCTCCTCGTCGCCGCCTATCTCGCCGACCATCACGATCAGCTCGGTCTGCGGATCCGCCTCGAAGCGCTCGAGCACGTCGATGAACGAGGAGCCGACGACCGGGTCGCCGCCGATGCCGACGATCGTCGAGTTGCCGAGCCCGAGCTGTGTCAGCTCGTGGCCGATCTGATACGTCAGCGTGCCCGAGCGGCTGACGAGCCCGACCGCGCCCTCCCGGAAGATCTCGGCCGGGATGATCCCGACGTTCGCCTGACCCGGCGACAGGACTCCCGGGCAGTTCGGCCCGATCATCGTGACGCCGAGCGGACGGAAGTAGGTGTACGCGCGCAGCATCTCGTGCGCCGGCACGTGCTCGGTGATGCAGATGACGGTGTCGATGCCGGCGTCGACCGCCTCGTAGATCGCATCCGAGGCGAAGCGCGCGGGGACGAAGATGAGGCTCGTGTTCGCGCCCGCCTTGTCGACGGCGTCGGCGACGGTGTTGAAGACCGGGATACCCTCGACGTCCTGTCCGCCCTTGCCGGGCGTGACGCCGGCGACGACGTTCGTCCCGTAGCCGCGGTTGCGCAGGCCGTGGAAGCGGCCTTCGCTGCCGGTTAGGCCGGCGACGACGAGCCGCGTGTGGTTGTCGACGATGATCGCCATTACGGTGTTCCCTTGATGACGAGCGTCGGCAGGTTCATCCAGCCGTCGACGATCCGGTCGCCGAGCAGCTCCTTCACGCGCGCCGCGTCGGCGGCCGGTGTCCCGGTGCGGGCGAGCCACGGCTCGATCTCGAGCGGCCGCTCCAGGTGCCGCTGCTCGGCGACTCGAAGGCCCGCGAGCTCGAAGAAGCTCTCCCATTCGGCGGCGCCGTAGTTGCGCACGTGTTGTCGCAGATCACGACCCGCTGCTTCGCGACGCGCGCCATCTCCTTCACGGCGGCCAGCACGTCGGGGAAGTGATGCGCAGCGATCCGGCACGCGACGGCGTCGAAGCTCGAATCGGCAAAGGGCAGATGGTCGGCAGGTGCGAGCACGTCGGCCTGCATGCCCGGAGCGGGATCGACCGTGACGACGCTGCAGCCCGCCGCGCGCAGCCGGCGCGCGACATGGCCGCCGCCGGTCGCGACGTCGAGCACCGTGACGCCCTCGCCGGGCTCGCACCACTCGACGACCAGGTCGAGATCGTCGCCGGTGGCATGAATCGCGCTCTGCCGGTACAGCTCGGCGCGGTCGCTCCAGACGTCGGCCGTCATCGCGCCAGCTCCACGGCCTTCTTCGCCCCGTCGAGCATCGTCGCCTCGGGATGGATGTTCGGCTTGCCGGCGTCCGCGAGGATCTTGCGCCCCTCTTCGGCATTCGTGCCGTCGAGGCGGACGACGATCGGGTACTTCGACATGTCGAGCCGCTCGAGCGCTTCGAGGATCCCGCGCGCGACCTCGTCGCAGCGCGTGATCCCGCCGAAGATGTTGAAGAAGATCGACTTGACCTGCGGGTCGCGAGTGATCACCTCGAGCGCGTCGACGACGCCCTCCGCCGATCCGCCGCCGCCGAGGTCGCAGAAGTTCGCAGGCTTGCCGCCGACGTGCGCGACGACGTCGACGGTGGACATCGAGAGCCCCGCACCGTTGCCGCAGATGCCGACGTCGCCGTCGAGCTTCACGTACGTGACGCCCTTCTCGCGCGCGAACGCCTCGATCGGGTCGGCCGCGGTCGTGTCGCGCCACTCGGCGATGTCGGGATGCCGGAAGAGCGCGCTGTCGTCGACCGTGAACTTCGAGTCGAGCGCCTTCACCTCGCCGTCCGGCGTGACGATCAGCGGGTTGATCTCGCAGAGCATCGCGTCGAACTCGACGAAGGCGCGGTAGAGCTTCTCGACGATCGCTGCAATCTGTTTCTGCTCGGACGGATCCTCGACCTTCGCGCCGTAGACGAGCCGGCGCGCGATCCACGGCTGGTAGCCCTCGAGCGGATCGACGTGCAGGCGGATCAGCGCGTCGGGATTCTCCTCCGCGACCTGCTCGATCTCGACGCCACCCTGTGTCGTGAACATGAAGAGCGGCTTCTTTGCACCGCGGTCGAACGTGATCGAGAGGTAGTACTCCTTCGCGATGTCCGATGCGCGCTCGATCCAGAGGCGGCGGACGATGTGGCCGTTGATGTCGAGCCCGAGGATGTCCTTCGCCTTCTGCTCGGTGTCGTCCGCGCCCTCCGCGAGCTTCACGCCGCCGGCCTTGCCTCGGCCGCCGGTGAGCACCTGCGCCTTGACGACGACCGCGCCACCGAGCTCCTGCGCGGCAGCCCGAGCCTCCTGCGGCGTATCGGCACGACGGCCGTCGGAGACCGGAATGCCGACGCGCTTGAAGAGCTCCTTGCCCTGGTACTCGTAGAGGTCCACCGGCGCGTGACTCTAGCCGCGAGCGCAGAGTTCAAGGCGCAGTTGTCAGCGCGACACCTTTGCGATCAGCCCTTCGACGCGGGCGCGCGTCTCGTTTCGATGGCTGTTCGGGAGCAGCTCCGCACCGAGTAGCAGCTGCTCACCGTCGACGAGTCCCTCTCGCAACGCGTGCTCGGCGAACTCGAGGTCGCGCGGCCTGCCCGCGGCGAGCTTCGCGAGCACGAGATCACCCGGAGAGAGGCAGAGAGCCACCACTGTTCCGTCTCTCGGTCGAATCGCCGGCAGCTCGATCCTGACAACCCTGTCTTGCCAGCCCGCCGGTGCCGTCAGCGATTCCGGACCCAGGCCGTGGGCGTAGAAGGCATATGTGGTGTTGAACTGCGATCCCTCGCCCATCGCGCCGTCGATCCAGTCAGACCGTTCCGGATGATTGAGCGGAAACATGTCGAGATCCATCGATCGGACGAGCGCCTCCGGCGGGTCGGGATAACTCGCAAGGATCGCCTGACTTCCGATGACGACGAGATCGTCGTGCGCGATATCCGCCGCAGCCCGAATCGTGTGCTCGAACTGCGAGCGGTTCACGATCCGACACGCTCCTTGAGCGCACGCCGGAGGCGGCGGCGTTCCTGCTCTGTGAGCACGCCCGTGAACGGCGACGTCTGCCTGAGCTCTCGTGCCCGCGGCGTATCGGCGGCGATCGTCTTCGCCACCTTGTCGGCGGGCTGCCCGAGAATCCTCTCCCACTCCTCCGCCCAATGTGGATGGATGCTTCCCTCCCTCTTCCAGCGGGAGAGGCGCCGTCGCGCCTCGTCGAGGATCCGGTCATCGAGACGCTCCGCGACCGCTCGGTGATACGCAAGCGAGTTGAGCTCGGCGAAACGGTGGTCACGACTTCGCCGCTGCGGCAGCAAGCGGTTGAGATCGATGGACTCCTCAGCCTGTGCCTGACGTTCGTGCAGCACTCGTCCAAGAGGACGCTTCGCTCCGCGGGCGCGAGCGTCACCAACCTCTTCGAGGAGCGAGACAAGCTCGTCGCGAGGCACTTCACGCCGCCCTGAGGAAGTCAGCACAGTGGCGACCTCGCCCCTTTCGATCCAGCGATGCAATGCAGCCCGGCTGACTCCGAGTAGACGCGCCGCCTCAGCGGGTCGAACGGTCGGGCCGGCGACCCGTTCGAGGAATTCCCGCGCATCGGCGAGGGCTGCGCGCTCCGAACCGTGGAGCCGGCGTTCGGCGCGTCGCAACTCGACGATGCGCTCCACGGCTTCGAGATTGTCTTGACGGCGTGCTGTGGCCACGTCTGCACTCTAGCAAAAATTAACTATAGGCGAATGAATTGTTAGTTTAGCAAATAAACGAAATCGGCCTCTACCGTTCCAATATAGCCAACACTTGGCGCCAATTAGAGTGGCTCCGTGGACGCAATCGTCGCGGACGACCTGCACAAGCGCTACAAGTCCGTCCAGGCGATGGACGGCATCTCGTTCGCGGTGCGCGAGGGCGAGGTGTTCGGGCTGCTCGGACCGAACGGCGCGGGCAAGTCGACGACGGTGCGCACGCTCGCGACGCTGACGCAGCCCGACTCGGGGCACGCGCTCGTCGCCGGCGAAGACGTCGTTCGGCACCCGAACCGCGTGCGCCGCTCGATCGGCTACGTCGCGCAGGACTCGGGCGTCGACTGGGAGGCGACAGGCCGCGAGAACCTCATGCTCCAGGGCCGCATCCATGGCATGTCGGGCGCGCCGCTCCGCTCGCGTGTCGGCGAGCTGCTCGACCTCGTCGGTCTCCAGGACGCGGCCGACCGGCAGGCGCGCGGCTACTCGGGCGGGATGAAGCGCCGGCTCGACATCGCGATCGGCCTCGTGCACCGGCCCCGCGTCCTGTTTCTCGACGAGCCGACGACCGGGCTCGACCCGGAGGCGCGCGCGGCGATGTGGGTCGAGGTCGAGCGCCTCGCAGCGCAGGAGAGCTTGACGATCCTGCTGACGACGCATTACCTCGAGGAGGCCGACCGGCTCGCCGAGCGCGTGGCGATCGTCAGCCGCGGCAAGGTGGTGGTCGAGGGTACGCCCGCCGAGCTGAAGGCGGGGCTGCGCGGGGAGCTCGTGACGATCGACCTCTCCGACGCAAATGGGAACGCGCACGAGGCGGTTCAGGTCGTGCATCTCGTCGACGGTGCGAGCGAGGTCGTCGCGGACGGCCGGCAGGTGCGTGCGCGCGTGCCGAACGGCGCGCAGGCGATTCCGCTCATCCTTTCGGCGCTCGAGGATCGCGGCTTCCCGGTGGCGGCGGTGACGACGGCGCGTCCCTCGCTCGACGACGTCTATCTCCACTACACCGGCCGCGACTTCTCGACCGAGGACGAGGAGGGCCGGGGCTGATGCAGACCCTGCGCCAGACCGGATGGATGGTCGTCCGCCAGGCTCGGAACCTGATGCGCGAGCCGATCTGGATCGCGATGATGGTGATCCAGCCTCTCGTGTGGCTGCTGCTCTATGGGCAGCTCTTCTCCCGTGTCGGCCAGCTGCGCGGCGGCGCGTCGAGCTACGTCGAGTTCCTCACGCCGGGGATCGTCTGCATGAACGCGTTCTTCGGCGGCAGCTGGTCGGGCATGGCGATGATCACCGACCTCAACCGGCATGTGATCGACCGATTCCTCGCCGCGCCCGCCTCGCGCTTCGCGATCGTCTTCTCGCAGGTCGTGCGCGCCGGGATCACGGCGATGCTCCAGGCGCTGCTGCTGCTCGTCGTCGGTTTCGCACTCGGCGTGCGCGTGCACGGCGGCTTCCTGGGCTGGCTCGTCGTGTTTGCCGCCACGTTCCTCCTCGCGGCGGCGTTCGCCGGCTTCTCGCACGGCGTCGCGTTGCTCGTGCGCAAGGAGGCATCGATGATCGCGACCGCGAACTTCGTCGGCCTGCCGCTGATGTTCATCTCGGCGATCCTCATTCCGACGAAGTCGATGCCGCACTGGATCCGGATCGCGTCGCGCTTCAATCCCGTCAACTGGGGAGTCGAAGCCTCGCGGAACGCGATCCTCACCGGCGGCCACTGGGGCTCGACCGGCGTGTATCTGCTGCTGCTCGTCGGCGCGACGGCCGTCACGTCGCTCTTTGCGACGCGGTGCTTCCGCTCGTACCAGCGCTCGATCTAGTGGCTTGATCCCGACGATCGACCTTTCGGCAGGACCCGCGGCGGCAGCCGCTGAGATCCAGCGCGCCTGCGAGGACGTCGGCTTCTTCACGGTCGTCGGGCACGGCGTTTCCGAGGAGACGATCGACACGATCTCGTCCGGTGCGCGCGCATTCTTCGACCTGCCGGAGACGGAGAAGCGGCGGCTGGCGGAGCCGGCGGCGACACCGGGCGTGCCGGTGTATCGCCCGCTCGGCATCGAGAAGCTCGGATCGACTGCGGACCGGAAGGAATCGCTCGACTGGGGCCCGTCGCTCGCCGGCGTCGCGTGGCCCGATCGTCCGGTCGAGCTGCGCGGCGCATACGAGCGCTACTTCGCCGAGCTGCTCGGTCTCGCGGGAACGCTCGTGCACGCGTTCGCGCTCGCGCTCGGCCTCGATGAGGACGCGCTCGACGCGTCGTTCGACGGCCGCTCGTCGAGCCTGCGCACGATCGACTACCCCGCCGGCGCGGGTGAAGCGCGCGCGGGTGCGCATCGCGATTACGGCTGCCTGACGATCATCCGCTCCGATGCGGGCGGGCTCGAGGCGGAGACTCGCGACGGCGAGTGGCTGCCGGTCACCGCGCCGCCCGGCGGCTTCGTCGTGAACATCGGCGACCTGATGCAGCGCTGGACGGGCGACCGCTGGGTGTCGACGCCGCACCGCGTGGTCGGGCCGGCCGGCGAGTCGCAGAGACGGCAGTCGCTCGTCTTCTTCCACAACCCGCGCGCGGACGCATTGATCGAGACCCTCGGCGGCGCCACGACCTACGAGCCCGTGCGGGCAGGCGAATACGTGCTCGGCCGCGCGGCCGCCTCCGGTCTTTAGCCCGGTAGTAAGGGTCTATGCGGCGCCGTCGAGCCGGCAGAGAATCTGCCCGCTCGTGACGGACATGCCCACGTCGATCGCGAGCGCGGCGACGATGCCCGCGCGGTGCGCGCGCACCTCGTTCTCCATCTTCATCGCCTCGACGATGCAGATCACGTGACCCGCCTCGACCGCGTCGCCTTCCGCGACGAGGACCGAGAGGATCGTTCCCTGCATCGGCGAGACGACGACGTCGCCGGCGCCCGCTCCGCCGGCGCGAGCGCGCTCGCGCCGGCGCCGTGCCAGCTCGCGCCAGGGCGGCTCGGGCTCGGTGACGCGCACTTCGAAGCGGCGTCCCTCGACCTCGACGACGCGCACGCGCTCCACCGTCCTGCCGTGCATGGGACTGCCGGGAGCGGCGCCGTCGAGCTCGGCCGCGCGCGCTGCCAGCTCGTCCGACTCGACCAGACCGTGACAGGTCTCGCCCGCGATGAAGCACTCGTGTGAGAGCAGCGCCTTGTGGAAGCCGATCAACGTTTTCGGGCCTTCGATCACGAACTCGTCGAGCGCGCGCAACATGCGGCGGCGCGCGTGCTCTCGGTCGACCCCGTGCACGATCAGCTTCGCGATCATCGGGTCGTAGGCGCCCGAGACCTCGTTGCCCGCGGCGACGCCCGAATCGACGCGCACGCCTGGACCCGCCGGCTCCGTGTACGCGGTCACGAGACCCGGCGTCGGCAGAAAGCCGCGCGACACGTCCTCCGCGTTGATGCGGCACTCGATCGCGTGCCCGCGCAACGTCACCTGCTCTTGCATCAGCGAGAGCGGCTCACCGAGCGCGATGCGAATCTGCTCGCGCACGAGGTCGAGGCCGGTCACCTCCTCGGTCACCGTGTGCTCAACCTGGATGCGCGTGTTCATCTCCATGAAGAAGTACTCGCCGTCACGCGTCAGCAATCCCTCGATCGTTCCGGCGGAGCGATAGCCGGCAGCGCGCGCCGCGTTCACGGCGATCTCGCCGATCCGCGCGCGCAGCGCGTCGTCGACGGCGGGTGACGGTGTCTCCTCGACGAGCTTCTGATGGCGACGCTGGATCGTGCAGTCGCGCTCACCGAGGTGGATCACGTTGCCGTGCGCGTCGGCGAGCACCTGCACCTCGACGTGACGCGGATCGACGATCAGCTTCTCGACGTAGACGTCCGGGCTCGCGAAGTACGACTGCCCCTGCCGCTGCGCCGTCTCGAACGCACGCTGCGCCTGCTCGGGCGCCGCCACGATCTCCATCCCCTTGCCGCCGCCGCCGGCAGCCGCCTTGAGCAGCAGCGGATACCCGATCGACTCCCCGAGCGCGAACAGCTCCTCGACGGAGCCGACCGGTTCGGTCGTCCCCGGGATGATCGGCACGCCTGCCGCCTGCATCGCGTGCCGCGCGCGCGTCTTCGAGCCCATCAGCTCGATCGCCGCGGGCGGCGGCCCGATCCACACGAGCCCCGCCTCTTCCACCGCCCGGGCAAACGCGGCGTTCTCCGCAAGAAACCCGTAGCCGGGATGCACCGCCTGCGCGCCCGAACGCCGCGCCGTCTCGACGAGCACGTCGATCTTGAGATAGCTCTCCGCGGCCGGCGGCGGCCCGATCAGATACGCCTCGTCGGCGTAGCCCGCGTGCAGCGAGCCCCGATCGGCCTCCGAGTACACGGCAACGGAACCGAGCCCCAGCTCCCGCAGCGTGCGAAAGATGCGCACCGCGATCTCGCCTCTGTTCGCGACCAGCACCTTGTTGAACATCCGTGCACCGTATTGTCTCGGCTCATGAGCCCGGCGGACCAGCTGACCGTCGCGCGGGCACTCTCCGTGCCCGTTGTCGTCGCCCTCTTCGCATGGCCGTTCCACGGGCACGCGTACTGGGCGTCGGGCGTGTTCGTCGCAGCGATGACGACCGACTGGTTCGACGGACGGCTTGCACGACGCCACGGACGATCGTCACCGCTCGGCTCGCTGCTCGATCCGATCGCCGACAAGGTGCTCGTGCTCGGGACGATGGTGATGCTCGTCGGGCAGCACGTCGTTCCGGCGTGGATGGTCGCCGCGATCCTCGTGCGCGAGGTGATGATCACGGGGCTGCGCCAGGCGGCGATCGAACGCGGCATCGTGATCGCTGCGCGCGACCTCGGGAAGCTGAAGACCTGGGCGCAGGCGATCGCGACCGGCGTGGGCGGCTTTGCCGCGGCGGGCGCGTGGGGGACGGGCGCCGCCTGGTGGTCGATGCTCGTCGCCGTCCTGCTCACCTGGGTGTCGGGCCTCGACTACGCGCGCAACGCGCCGCAGCTCTTCAGGCCGCGGGCGACGTAGCGAGCCCGCGCGACGCGCACCACTCGCTGAACTGCGCCCACGAGCGGAGGTATTCGCGCAGCTGGTAGAAGCCCTCCTCGATCTCGGCGCGCACCGCCCAGTGGCAGTGGCCGCAATAGCCGAGCTCGTCCACGGCCGGAGCATCGTGGCAGCGGATGCATTCGTAGGTCATGCCCGGAAAACGTCTGGGCCGCCGCCTGGGTCACGCCTCGTCGTCTCCCTCGCCGGCGCGTTGCGGCAGGAGCGCGTCCGCCCAGTGAGATGCCCGTTCTTCCCGGGTCTCCTCTTCGAGCGCTGCCTCGACCGCGGCCCGCTCCTCAGCGCTCGGCTGCGGCGTGATCTCGAAAACCATTTGTAAACAGTCTAAAGTGCCGGGCGATCGAGGTCGATCAGAGAGGTGAGTGGGTCGCCGCCTCTTCATCGCCGCCGCAGTCCTCGTGTTGGTCCCGACCAGCGGCGCAGCCGCCGCCACGAAGCCGTCGGGCTCGTGGGCCGGGCCGGAGATCCGCACCGTCGCGGCCGCCGGGCTGATGGGCGCGACCGACGCCGCGACCTTCCGCGGCTCCGACCTGCTCACCGCGCAGACGCTCGAGAACCTCGTATTCGGGCTGAAGCAGGTCGTCTTCCCGCCCGATCCGACGCCGCAGCCGCCGGTGCCCCCGCCGCCGCCGAATCCGGCGGTGCCCGCTCCGACGACTCCCGGCTCGACCACCCCGACGCAGACCACGCCCGCGCCGCCGCCGCCGCCCACGACACCGACTACCACGACACCGACCGCAACGACGACCACGCCGACCACGACCACGCCGGTCCCAGCGCCGGCGCCGGCGGCGCCCCGGCAGCTGGCGCGGCCGGACGCGTCGGTGACCATGGCGAAGCTCGACCTCCGCATGGTCCAGGCCCTCAACCTCGGCGCGGCCG
>WNFR01032261.1_pt1 | contig 13800 bp, 6 predicted proteins | sample 5400221 | NCBI WGS metagenome assembly WNFR01 (sample SAMN13153357, study PRJNA577476) | soil metagenome | isolation source: 40 cm soil under Madrone tree | place: USA:California | collected 2016-06-14
GTGAGTATGTCTGCGAAGCTGCCAAAGAACTCTTCAGGTTTTTCCAGCCTCGACCCGGCGTTGAAGCGTGGCGGCCGGCTGAAATTCGAAAAACGAATTACGCTTCTGGCTCTCGCTGCTGGTTTCCCTGCGGTTTTTCTGGTTGGGTTTCTCTTGTGGTACGACAGTTACTCTATGCGTTTGCAGTGGACTGTCGATCTGCTGCTCGTAGTCTTATGGTTGGGCATCGCTTCAAATCTCAAGCAGCGAATTGTTCGTCCGTTGCAAACTCTTTCAAATATTTTGGCGGCCATCAGAGAAGGGGACTATTCCATTCGCGGGCGGCGCGCGGCGACAGGCGACGCGTTGGGTGAGGTCATGCTCGAGGTGAACGACCTGGGACAGACATTGCGCCAGCAACGACTCGGCGCCCTCGAAGCCACCGCACTTTTGCGCACCGTGATGGGCGAGATTGACGTGGCAGTGTTCGCGTTCGATGGTAATCAGCGCTTGAGGTTGGTGAACAGGGCAGGAGAGAAGTTGCTGGCTCAGCCCGCCAAGCGGCTGCTCGATCGGACCAGCGATGAGCTCGGACTGGCCACGTGCTTGAATCGAGAAGACGGCGCTGGCCCGCACACCATGCAAATGGTTTTTCCCGGCGGCGTCGGTCGCTGGGACATCCGGCGCAGCACCTTTCGCGAAGGCGGTGCGCAACATCAGTTGCTCGTGCTAACAGATCTAAGTCAGACGCTGCGCGAAGAAGAGAGAAGTGCCTGGCAACGTCTGTTGCGCGTACTCGGCCACGAATTGAATAATTCGCTGGCGCCAATCAAATCGGTCGCGAGCAGTTTGGCGGACTTGCTCGATCGCCATCCTCGGCCGGCTGACTTGGGCGATGACATGCATCGGGGCCTCGAAGTGATTTCCTCGCGCGCCGATTCGCTGGCCCGCTTTGTCGAGTCATATTCCCAGCTGGCGCGATTACCGCAACCGCGATTCGAGCCGCTAAACCTTGGCGAGCTTTTGCGCCGGGTTGCCAGCCTGGAGACGCGTCTGCCCGTCAGGGTACTTTCTGGTCCCGAAGTGACCATCCAGGGTGATAGCGTGCAACTGGAGCAGTTGCTGATCAACCTGGTACGCAACGCTGTAGATGCTTCGCTCGAAACAAACGGCGCCGTCGAGCTGGGCTGGAGTCAGAACAACGGCCAGCTTGAATTGTGTGTCCGTGACGAAGGACCGGGACTCGCCAGCACGGCGAACTTGTTCGTGCCATTCTTCACCACTAAAGCTGATGGCTCAGGCATCGGACTGGTCCTCTCGCGCCAGATCGCCGAGGCCCACGGCGGTACATTGACCCTCGAGAATCGTTCTCTCCGACGTGGTTGCGAAGCGCGGCTGAGATTGCCGCTGTAATAGCGCGGCTTGATTAGCGTCCGACATGAGGTTGTCGAATTCGCACGAACGTTCCTGCACCCGTAGAACAATTTGAGCGCAACCTACCTCGGTGAGATTAGGGCGAGTTCTAAGATGATCTCATTAATGAGTAGGCTGAACCTCGCTTAACACAGGCAATTCATACCCTAAACGATCGCCGCTCGTTTGTGTCCGTGGTATGAGCCTTTAGTGTGCTTACTCCGACTGTCTCAGATTAAAACTAAGGCGCCGTACTGTCTTCAGCGACAAGTAAAGAGTTCTCGCCCTCAGTTTTGCGAGGGATCAAGTCCAACACGCTCCAGCAAACTCGTAAATCTCGGGTCTGCACGTAAGCTATCCAGCATCGGATCGACTTTGAGGACTCCCAGCATCTCATCCCGCTCGTTGTAAGCCCCTTCGAGCCAGGCGAACGCCTGATCTTTTTCTCCCAGGCCTACATAGATGACAGCGATGTAATAGCGTAACTCATAGCCATGATCTGAGGGTTTTTTTAACTCGTCCAGCAGCTTCTGTGCTTCGCCTCTTCTGCCTGACAGCGCGTAGGCATGGGCCAGATAGGCCATCAACTCCAGGTTTTTCCCCAGGATTGTCTGAGTCTTCCGATAGTGTTTGATGGCTTCGTGGTACATTTCCTTGGCTTCATAAACCATTCCCAGGTTGAAGTGCGCGAAAGGATAGACTGGGTCCAACTCAAGCGTCGCCCGCAGTTGTTCGAGCGCCTGGTCGTATTCGCGCATAAAGTACAGGAGCGCCCCCACGCTCGTGTTAATATTGAGCGAAACGGGATCAAGCTGCTCGGCCATTTTGATCTCCGCCCAGGCTTCATCAAAACGCCCCATCTCTTTCAAATATATGGAATACCAATGATGGGCAGTTACGTAATTCGGATTCAATTCAATAGCTCGGTGAAATTCTTTCTCAGCATCTGACCAATTCCACTCACGCGCTCTAAGATGCGCCAATGACGCGTGAGCTTCGGCCAAAGTATCGTCGAGCTGAAGGGCTTCAAGTAATGCTTTCCTTGCTTTTGGAATAGTTTCACGCGATGGAAGAGCAAAGTAACCACCAAGCAATTGGTAGCAGTCAGCCAACCCCACGTAGGCCAGCGCGTAGTTAGGATCTAAGGCAATTGCATGCTCAAAATACTCGACACCTTTGTTGAAACCTTCTGCGGTTCTCTTATTCCAGAAGTAACGGCCCTTCAAATATGCTTGATATGCTTCGGTGCTCGCAGTGTGGCGTTTGATCAGGTGTTTTCTTTCCTCGCCTGTTAACTTGAGCGAGAGCGCTCTTACAACCTGATCCGAAAGAGAGTCTTCCAGCGAAAAAATGTCACCGAGTTTCTCGTCGAAGTTTTCAGCCCACAACGTTGCGCCGTCACGCGCATCGACCAGTTGGGCGGTCACTCTGATTCGCTTACGCGCCCGCTGAATGCTTCCATCCAGCAATGCGTCGACCTTTAGTGGTCGAACTCTGATCTGTCTTAGACTAGTAAGCTTAGTAATTAAGGCGTCAGCGAGCCCCAGCCCCAGGTATTCATCGTCTGCCGCCGCTCCTATAGGTTTGAAAGGAAGAACAGCGAGGCGCGTTACGTCAGGGCCGGCCCCCAATCTTTCATAACCGCTGCGCAACCGAGCACGCTTTCCCGCCACGCGGCCAGCGCCCTCGTCCCGCACCTCGATGACTTTGGCAACAAAGCGATAGCCGCGTCGTGGCACCGTCTCAATGTATGAATGGTTGTCGTGGTCATCCCCCAGGGCCTTCCTCAGCGCGAAGATACTCACGGTGAGGTTGCTTTCCTCAACAAACGTGTTAGGCCAAATCTTCTCAATCAACTCATTTTTATGAAGTACATGACCGCTGTTTTCGACCAGTATCAGCAGTAAGTCGAATAACTTTGGTTTGAGCGCAACAGGCTGTCCGTCGCGCAGTAGGAGTTGCTCTGTGGGGTTGAGAAGGAAAGGGCCAAATCTGTAGAGAAGGCTGGTCGGTTTGCTCATACTCGCGTTCGGAATCAATTAATAAAAGATTCAGAGTCCGCTAAGGACTTTCCTATTCACTCTCCAGCACTCTGTCGCGGTGGGAGAAAATTGTAAGGTCAGGAAGAGTTTATGAAACTCTGAGGTCCGTATTGTAGAACCGGGTCGTCGAATCCGACAACCACCCAAGGCGTTGTGAACTATCTTATAGAACCTTAAATCAAGAGCGAACTGCTAGAGGAGTATCAGACAGTATGAGTCAGTCACTTCCCGCTATATCTCTCCCGTTCGTTCGCATGATCTGTCTGGTTGCATGCTGCACGCTGCTTGCAACCTCCAGTTTTTGGGGTAGCTCATCGGCGCCGGGTGGTAATTTGGCGCGACGCACCTCAAATGTCGCAACGAAAACTTCTCCCAATCTTCCTGGCCATGACGTCGCGCGAAAGACCCAGCCCATAAGGTCGAACGCTCCAGCCCATTTCTCCTCCAAACTCAAGAACAGTTTAAGACGCGGCGCACCAGCATTCGATGCTGCATTCGATTCCTCTTCGATACTTGCTGCGTTTCGCGACCCTCGGCGAACAAATCATGCCAACGGTCTTGAAGAAATGGCTGCTACCGGCAGCCATTCGTTGTCTGCTTTTCTGGTCGCCGCCAATCTCGCAGGCACCGGTTTTATCACAGCTAGTCCCAACCCAATTCAGGTCTGCGATGGCTCCGGACTTGGGATCACCACGCTCTCGTGGAGTTCCTCCGGGACAATCAACGTTGAGGTGCGTGTTGGTTCCCCCAGTGGTGCCCTGCTTGCCAGCGGGGCGAGTGGAAAGGCGACTACCAGCAAATCTGTAAGTGACGGGACCATTTTTTACCTTCAAGATCTTTCAGGTAAGTCGCCACTGACGCTCGCCACAGTCACAGTCGGAGTGACGACCGCCGGCTGCGCGACACCAACACCTACTCCGATACCAACACCTACTCCGACGCCAACTCCGCCCGCCCCAATCTACGAAGGCTGGCACGATGGCGCTGATTGCTTAACTATTTTCGGCTGGGCGGCTGACCGGAATAGGCTCAACACGTCAATCAATGTCGATATCTATGATGGCGCCACGTTCCTGGTGACAGTACCGGCCAACCAGAGCCGTCCCGATGTGGGAGCTTACCTCGGTGACAATGGCTTGCACGGGTATAGCTACGCGGTGCCTGCCAGTTTAAAAAATGGGCAGCCGCATTCGATCACGGTGAAATTCTCGGGCACCAGCACGAATCTCGCCGGCACACCCAAGTCGATTACCTGTTCCGGTTGTACCGTTCCGGTCGCATCCATGCCCCTGGTGATGTTGTCGGACACGGTATGGGTCGAGGATCAAGTTCCGACTGGCGCGACAGTAGCCGGCACGTGGGTGTGGGATACCAATCAGAGGGCCAGCGGCTTGCAGTCTAACACCGAGCCAGCGGCAGCCGGCGCTCATCAGCATTACTTCTATGGCGCTTCGCAGACGCTCGCGATTAATGCTCGCGATAAGCTGGTCAGCTATGTCTTGATCAATCCTTGCAGCCCACCGCAAGAGATCATGCTGCAATGGTACGACTCGGCTGGCAGTTGGGAGCATCGGGCGATCTGGGGCGCAGACCTCATTCCCTGGGGGATCGTTGGCAGTGCCAGCCGATTCCCGATGGGTGCAATACCCCAAACGGGGGTATGGGTCAGACTGGAAGTCCCCGCCTCGGCTGTGGGACTTGAAGGGAACACAATCAATGGCATGGCCTTCACGCTCTATGACGGACAGGCGTGGTTTGATCGAGCCGGCAAAGTGAGTGGTGCGGCATTCATCTCGCAATCGGTCCCAACCTCAATGCTCGCGGGCCAAAGCTACAACGTGTCGGTGACTATGATGAATACCGGGACGAACACCTGGACGTCAGCGAATTCTTACCGTCTCGGCTCCCAAAATCCACAGGATAATGTCATCTGGGGCCTGAGCCGTGTCACCCTGCCTCTCTCGGTGGCGCCGGGTTCTCAGGTTACCTTCAATTTCACCGTCACTGCACCTGCTACTGGCGGCACGTATAACTTCCAATGGCGCATGGTCCAGGACGGCGTGATGTGGTTCGGCGACGTTACGCCTAATGTGGTTGTGAACGTGACGGCAACTCCGACCCCAACGCCAACCCCAACGCCGACTCCGACGCCAACGCCGACGCCATTCTTGCAACCACCAACAGATAGTCTAGCCGTGAACCAGGTCGGCCGGCTGACGTCAGTGGGCAACGGCTCGATGCGCATCTTCAATTCCTATGATGCTTTGGGCCGCACGACACAGACAGTTCACAAACTAGACGGAACGAATTACGTGACGCTGACGAGGTATGGCTATCCGCAGAATCCGAGCGAGCGGCTCGATTACACCTACGATGCCGGTGGCGCGCAGCAATCGACTAAGACTACTCCACGAAATGGTTCGCAACAGATCATCGTCAGCAGCGTCTTGCGCAACGCGCGCGGGCAGACGACGCAAGTCGTCTATGGCAATGGCGCCGTGAGCACACACAGCTACAACGATGCGACGAACCTGCGCCTCAACCAGATCAAAACAGTCGTCGGCGCAACGACGCTGCAAGACTACTTCTACTCTTTCGACAACAGCGGGAATGTTACCGGCGTGACTGATAACCTCACTTCCACATTGAGCGCAGCCTACGGATACGACTCACTCGACCAACTGACTTCGATGACGCCGGCGGGCCAACTCCGTTTGCCATACAACTACGACAACCTGGGCAACCTGACGCATAAGGAGAATGTTACGCAGACTTACGGGGGTGTGGGCCGTGGCCCACACGCGCTGGCGACTTCGAATGGAGTCACTTACAACTACGACGCGAATGGCAACTTGACCTCAACATCAAACGGTACCTTCATCACCTGGAATGCCGAGAACATGCCGATTAACGTTGTGCAGAGCGGTGTCACGATCTACCAGAAGTTCTTCCTGGGTGAGACGCTCTGGAAGAAAGTTGAGCCGAGTGTAACGACCTACTACTTACCGTCAATGCGCGTCGAGAACGGTCAGTTCCGAAAATTCTTTGGTGGTTTCGCCGAACGCTCACCCGATGGCTCACTGAAGTTCTATCACAACGACCATCTGGGCAGCGCATCTCTGGTGACGAACGCAAGCGGCAACCTGATCAGCCGCCAGGCATATATGCCCTATGGCGATGATCGTTTCATTGATCCTTCCGGCAGCTTCACGCCTAAGTACCAGTTCAACTTCAAGGAGAAGGAGTCTACTGGTTTCTACGACTACGGTGCGCGACTGTACAACCCTGCGACTGGAAGATGGTTGTCGCCTGACGACGGCAGCAATTATGGATCCAACCGGTACGCATACGTCTCAAACAACCCGACTAGGTACACTGATCCGACCGGTCACATGCAGGATCCTATACGGCTTGGCTCGCTTGGCGTGGTCAATGTGAACGGAAAGGACGGGAACCAAGCCGAGCCCACCGCGGCGGGAGCAAAAGCGTTAGAGTATCTCGCGAATCACGTGACGGACGATGGCCGTGTGAGTATTAGGCTTCCAAACCAAACTATATGTCCCTGCACATGGTCTGACCACAATCTTACAACCGCCGACTTTTTGACGAGTGCGCGCGTTTATCGATATTTAATCTGGGGCGCATCGGTGTGGACCTCACTCCAACTGTCAGAGTTCCTGGCGACCTTTGGAGCTCTGAATTGAACTATTGGATTAACGACATGGTCAGGCGTAACCGCTACGACCTATATCTCACTCACGCTGGCGAATTCACGAAGGTCGAAGCAATCCAGTACTTTGGCGCCCAATACATTGTAGAACCAACGTTCGTTCCCGGTTTGGTGGTGCTGCGCGCTCCGAGATAGGACCTTTGGAAATGGAACGGCTGGGAATATGTGAAAGGGAAGACGATGACGACTAGAACCAGATGCTCGCAGTTGCGTTCTAACCAGCATGCATCCCGCGCCCGCTGGACTCGGAGCAAGTATTTCTGGTTAACGCTCATTCTGGCAGTGATCCCGGCGGCTTGGCTGATTAGCAGTCGAGTCTATGCCCAGGGAGTTGATTGGGGTCCTGGTGGGTCTGAGGAAGACTATGCTGCTACGTTGGCAAACCAATACTGGGATATTGCACATTACGTTGTTGGTAACGATTGGTACAGTGTAAGTAGGCAGCGCGTTGATAGCCCTTTAAGGACCTTCAAGTCAGACGCCGACGGCCGATGGTTGGAGGACCACGGCTTCGCTGCTTGGTCGGAGTACCGAATGCCGTTTACGGTTTCATGCGACGACTTTGGCGACTGCAGAGGGCCGTTATTGAAGCAGTTTCCCAACACCACCGCCGACTATTACTCGATTTCGCGGAACACCGTCTATGAGATGGGTAATCAGCCTCCATACGCTGTGCAGATGGGACCAGTGTCTTTCAACTTCCTCGGCGCGATCGTGCGCATGGCAGAGGGCGAAAATGCTACCGGGCAATCGTGCGACGGCCTGTTCAACTATATTCACGCATACTCAGGCTGGGCGACGGAGGTAATGGACTCTCCAGGCGCTGAGCCGGCAAACGGTGATGTGACTTACCAGCACGCATGGCTTAAAGGATATTTGACCCGCCATGTCGTCGAGGTTAATACCGGCGCGCCCGATAGCTGCGGCCGGCGCACGGCAGATTATGTTTACCGCTATCAATATCACTCGCCCGGCGGCGCAGTCATCCACTTCTATCAGCGACCCGGCGAAACTGTTTCTACTTCAACGTGGTCTTTGGGGCCATGCAACAGCCGTACTGAGATACCTGGACCCGAGCCAACCAGCTACTGGTCTAATGAGGGTTCGGCTTCGCTTGATACTTCAAACGCGTGCAAGCCCGTGATCCGGTGGTCCGACGGATCCGTCGAGGAGTTTCACGCCGCCCAAACCGTCGAGTTTCCCATCGGTTTACTCGGCACGGACGCGGCCCGCTGGGCTGATCTGGAGGCGAGCTGCGGCGTGCTGCACCCGCGTCACTACACAGATAGGAACGGGAACATCACCACATACACCTTCACGGATACCACCCAGTCGATGATCGATTCACGAGGACGCGAGACCAAAGTGACTTTCGAGCCGGGAACTGCTCCGGGATTTTTGAAACTGCGCAAAGTAGAACTGCCCTCGCCCGGAGGCGCGGCGCCGTTGGTGTATACGATCAACTGGCAACCTCAACCCATGAATGTGTCCTTTGCTTCCGTCTGGCCGGATGTTCAGTGTCGCAATGGAGTCATTTCCGGTTGTGGTACGAGCACGATCGAGTTGGTTGACCGACGGCAGGTCTTACCATTTCGCTTATACGCCGTGGGGAAGTCTTGACACGGTGACAGAACCGAGCGGGGCGGTGCGGACTTACCGGTACGGTGACGCCACCAACACAACCTACGCGCAAAACACTCTTCCCCTAATCAACAGACTTGACGTTGCGCTTCCCTGTGGCGCCTTGTGGACGGGAGAGATGGTCAAGGTACAGGCCCGCGGTCTGGTCTCGCAGTCAGTGTATCCGCAAGGCACGCAGCTTATAAATAACCAAGCCCCTCCAATCGAGGTTACATCCATCTCGTACGAGAAGGTTGATCTAGGCTCGTGCGCACCGGACTTGATCGGAGCTGCAACTGCCGGCCCGGACGCTTGTGTTCAAGTGTGGAAAGTTATCACTAACCCAGATAATTCCATCAAGAAGGTTGGCATGGTAGCGCGAGCCTTGCCGCATTATTTGAACCGACCTCCGTTGGGCTCGGGTCCACCGAACCCGTATGGGTGGGAGATCGGACAAGAGGTCTGGGCGCCTGGCGCTTTAGCACCGATCTCTGCTAGCTATAACGGAAACAAATCAACCGGCGACCTCTTCTATGATTTTGAAACCGCCAATACTTTCCGAATGCCCATAGCGGCGATCGTCGACCTGCGACCCTTAAAGACGCAAACCTTTAAGGAGGGCATCGAAGTCACCACTACATTCACTTATGGGGACAGCATTGATATCGGCAGCGGGGTGCTCCGAAACACAAAGAATTTGACAGCTCAGTGTGTTTGGAATGGAGGCGCGCACAATTGTTTGAACGGAACAGGAACCAAGCTAATCGAAACAGATACGCGCTACTTTCATCAGGACCACTCAGAGTACGTTAGCCAAAATATTCTGCGCTTGCCCGCCATGCAAACGCTCACGGATCCGGCGCGCGCAGTGCTGACCCGCACTGACTATAACTACGATCAATTTGCACTCGTAGGAAGCGGAGCGCCGAACCTGGACACTACGATTGGACTCCTTCGCGGAAACCTGACGACGACCACGTCTTATCGTAATGCCTCACTCGGAAGCGGAGGAGTGAGCACCGAGACGCATTACTTCGATACCGGATCGGCCCAGCAAACATTGGACCCGCTGGGGAGAAACCCGACCACGTTGATCTATGACTTTGCCGTTTGCTCAAGCGCGCATACGCTCATCACAAGTTCAGTGACCAACGTGCTGGGACATACAACGACCACAGTTAGTGATTGCTTCACAGGTTTGGTACTTCGCGCAACCGATCCGAACAATCAGAGTTCTTATACGCAGTACGACAACCTGGGGCGAGTTGTTGAGACGGCCGGTCCTGGTGATACGCTCACGTCGCTGGCAGGCTTTACGAGAGATCCCGGTGCACCGCTCAACTTCGGTGGTGTTGTTGGCGACAACGGCGCGGGACCGACCAGTTGGATCGAGTATCTTTCGTTGGGAGTGATCAATCAGCAACGCACAGTGACGCATGCCAAGGACGGAACTGCCGACGGTCGCTACGTCAAGACGTTTCTCGATGGCCTGGGTCGCACAATTCAAACTCGAAGTGAAGTCGACCCGGCTACTTCAAGCGGTAACGCTGAGGGTGTGACGACCACCGAATACGACAACATGGGAAGAGTAAGCAAAGCGTATGTTCCGGTTTTTGCCGGTGCAAGGGATACCTATGTCCCTCCTGCCTTTGGTGCGCTCGCTACAGTCACGGGATACGACGCTCTCGGGCGAATAACGAGGATTACGCCGCCCGGCTTGCCGGCGAGTACCGCCAGCTACGGGAGTTCGGAAGCTTTATTCCTGACCACGGCGATTGACGCGAATAGCAATCAGACGCTGACGCTCACAGATGTGCTGGGCAGGACGGTGCAAGTCTCAAGGCAAGTTGGCAAACCGGGAGATCCGCCGTGCTCTGATCCGATTCTAGGTAACTGGTGCGTTACGACCATGTCCTATGATGCTGCGGGTCGCTTATTGCAAACAACCGACCCGGCCAATAGTCACGTCAGTTTTATTTATGACGGGCTGGGACGGAAGACGAGCATGACCGATCCGGATATGGGAACGTGGACGTACGAGTACGATGATAACGGCAATCTAATCAAACAGACCGATGCCAAGGGCCAAGTCATCAAAATGTATTACGACGTACTCAATCGCATCAAGCGCAAGGACCTGCCGCCGAATGATCCATTCACTGCCGGATCAGAGGACACTACCTACTTCTACGATGGCGAGGGGCCGGTTCCGTAGCTAACTTACGGGTGCTGAAGGCGCGTTTAGGACGCTGATTCGTAAGAAGAGCCCGGGTATTTGGTGTCTGTTTGGTGTCTATTATGGCTCGCTCTTTATCTGGTTCTGTTTGCTTGAAAAGATGTGGAGGACAGTCACGAGATGACTTGCAGACGATCGCTGGCCCAAGCCCCTGGTTTGTTATCCGCAGCGCGGGCAGACCGCCCTCTCTTGTGCTCATAGGGAATTACCATACCGTCGCGCCAGCGGATGCAATCGACCTTCCCGGTCAATTCCCATCACGATAAATTCTCCGTTCGCATGAGGAATAGCGCTTGATCCTGGCACTAAAGGAAGACGCTTATTGATCTTGAAGTCCGCCGTTATGAAACCAAGAAAAACCACCCTGCGAATCACTGAGAGGCTCTATCGTGACTTTCTCGCACCTCGGTATTAGGGAATGCCATCAACGAAGCCCTGTCGCCGTTTGTGTTCGCCTGGCTTGCTCAATATGTAGTTGCGATGCGCGTGGCCGCGCGTAAGGCAATTAACAATAACGAGGGCGATTGATATGTGGGGTTTATGGGTCAGAGTCTCCAATCTCAGGCCTCCGAGGTGAGTCTCCGTTCTTACGCCACTCAGGCAGCCGAATGGTGGATTAGGACCTGACACGACGAAGGCAGGCAAGGATGCTTGCTATTGACAGTCGGGTGAGTTGGGAGTACGGTTTGCCCGTTACAGTCGGTAAACGTCGCGCTATCCGGCTGAATAGTCCGACGTTAGTCCATTAGTCCTAGTTTCTCACTCAAGGAGCCTAAAATGAACCGAGTCAGATTGGTAATCTCCATCATGTGTTTGGCGTGCGTTTTGGCTTTTGCATTTGGGCTAAAGTCTCAGGTTGCAAGAGCCGACGAATCCGGTGAGTGCCAATGTTGCAACGATAAAATATGTGGCAATTATTGCTACGGCGGAATCGCCTGTTGCGTCGCTAATTGTTATATCATTACTGAGTGATGCCAACTAAGTAATGCGAGGTGTTTTGGGTTATTAGTTGACCGCCACAGCGGCTTAGTAACCCCTGTCTGACTAGCGCCTCCAAGCTGACTCGTTGCGTATTGCTCGCCGTGTACTAAAGGTCAGCTTGTGGTCGTACGTTCTCCCTCCAGTCGGATAGAATCAATCATGAGTCATTCGTTTGAAGGACCTCGACCGGGAAAAGGACATGCCATTAGGAAGCTGCTGGGTGTCGGATCCGATGGGACGAGAATACTCCGTCTCTCAAACAGCGTGCTGGTTCTTTCTGTTCTCATCGCTTTGATATCTCTCACCGTCCTATACGACAAAAACAGGAAGCTTCAACAGGAGACGCTCCTGCTTCGATCAAATGCTCAAGCCTTAGCCGGAACGATCGCCGGATCCCCGTCTGCCCAGGTTGGTGACTTGCTTCCCTCATTTCACACGCAAAGTCTCGATGGCGCTAAATCGAGCGTAGTCTATGATGGAAGATCGAAATATTTGTTTTACATCTTCTCGCCACAGTGCGGAGTTTGTATCGCTGAACTTCCAACTTGGAACCGGATCGCGGCGCCCGCGAAACTTAGGAACTATCGGGTTGTTGCCTTGTCAATATATTCGGATGCTGGCTTGGAAGAAAAGCCAGGGCTCGTCGACCGGAACTTTGAGACACTAAGAATTCCATCGGTGGCGATTCAGCGAGCTTATCGTGTACTAAGCCTGCCAATGGTCATGCTTGTTTCTGAGGAAGGAAAGGTCCAATGGGTTCGGTACGGAAAATTGCCTGAAGACACAGTAAGGGAGCTTCTCTCAGTTATTGATGCCGAGAAGCAATAGCCGTCAACTTCGTTTGTATGCATAAGTTGTCAATCATATTGTTGGTTTGCTTTCTTTCGTTCATAACGGTTTTCGGCCAGACGCCTGGGGAGCCTGTAAGGAAACCTGGTGTCAACTCGGCTAGGGGTGACAATAGAAAAGCCCTTCGGTTGAATGCTCGATCAGCTCTTGAGTCGGTTCTCGAAGAGCTCCCGCAAGTTGAAGATCTCCAAGATCGGGTATCGATCGCTGAAGGCGTCGTGAAAGCTCTGGCCATGTCGGAGCCTGACCGTTGTCGCACGGTGCTTGATTCCTTGTTTGATGACGCAAGGCAAGCGCGAAAAAGGGGATCGTCAGACAATAAGGTCGGAGCTCCCAATACGGATGCGATAGTAGAACGGATCGTTCAGCTTGCCAGCTTATTCGACGCTAAGCTCGCGAAAGGTTATATCGAGAGATACTCGGCACAGGATGAATCTGGCGCTCTGGAAGATCAAGGCTCGAGCAAGAATGCCGCTCAGACGGCTTCGTTGAAGCTGAGATTGGCCCTAGAACTTATCGATAAGGCTCCGGCCACCAGCATGTCGGTTGCGGAAAGTTCATTGGCTGCTGGTCTATCCCCAGACACGCTTGCTTTTCTGGGCGCCCTGCGAAAGAAGGACGTCGGGCTTGCCAATCGCTTTTTCCTGGAGGCACTCGCAAGCGTAAACGGGAGGCGGGGGGAGGATGTTAACGAACTGCTCTTGCTTTACTCGTACGTCTTCTCTCCATTGCGTGTGCCGGTCGTTGGTCCTCAAGGGATTGGGGTCTTTAACATTCCGACTTACCTGGCCGTTGCGCAGGAATATCCGGTTGACCCGTCGCTGGCTCGACCGTATCTTAACGCTACAGGACAGATGGTGCTAGGTGAAAACCGCCTAAACCCTGAGAACCTCCAACGCTTAACGAACGGACTTGAGGGCGACTATTACCTTGTCAGCATCATTCAGCCC
>WNFR01004848.1_pt1 | contig 13799 bp, 14 predicted proteins | sample 5400221 | NCBI WGS metagenome assembly WNFR01 (sample SAMN13153357, study PRJNA577476) | soil metagenome | isolation source: 40 cm soil under Madrone tree | place: USA:California | collected 2016-06-14
CGATCGCGCGCATCCCGCGCGAGGACGAGCATCGCAGCAATCTCCACGTCGGCGGCACCGCGCGCAAGGTCGTCCTCGGCGCGCGCGAGCGCCGCATCTGCGAGCGCGTCGCGTCGCGTCTCCGCGCCGACGGCCTCTGGCTCGTCGGCCTCGACGTGATCGGCGACTACCTGACGGAAGTGAACGTCACGAGCCCGACGGGAATTCAGGAGATCGACCGCGCCGACGGCGTGAACATCGAGGCGCGGGTCATCGATCTCGTCGAGCGGATGGTCGCCGAGGGGAAGCGGTAGCGGCGCGTTAGCTGCGGTAGCGATCCCAGTGGATCATCGAGCGCGGCTCGGGGCGCGCCACCGGACCGAACTTGCCGATCGGGTAGCCGACGGGGATGACGCAGGTGAGCGTCACGTCCGACGGCAGCCCGAGGACCTTTTCGTATTGCCCCGGATGGAAGAGCTGCGGCGTCGTCAGCACGGCGCCGAGCCCGAGCGCGCGCGCGGCAAGGAGCAGGTTCTGCGCCGCGGGATACGCCGTCGCGTGAATGCCCGTCGCGGTGGCGTTGCCGGCGCCACGCAGCAGGCGGAGCGTGCCGCCGAGACCGAGATGGCGAATCGCCGCGGTGATCGTGTTCGGCGAGGAGACCGCTTTCGCGACCGCCTCGTCCTTCTTGATCCCGAGGAAGATGATCGCCGGCACGTCCTCGATGTGGTCGAGCATGTACTGCAGCGCCTGCTGCGAGCGCAGGCGCTGATCCTTGTCCTCGCCTTCACGCGGCGGTGCCGCGCCGATCGTGTCGCGATACCACGCGGCCCCGGCGCGCCACAGCTCGGCGATGCGCCGCTTCTGTTCAGGGTCGCGCACGATCACGAAGCGCCAGTTCTGCGCGTTGCTGCTGCTCGGTGCGTGGATCGCCGCGTCGACGAGCTTCACGAGCAGCTCCTCGGGCACGGGATCGGGCTTCAGCCGCCGCATGGCGCGGCACGTGTGCATGATGTCGAACACGTCTGCGGTCGTCTTCAGCTCGGTCATGGCGCCTCCTCGCGTTCGTTGCGTGATGTGTCGCGGTTGTGGCTCGCCGCGCGCGCTCATGCAAGGACGCAGTGATCGCGGGGGTCGAGTTGAAGAGGTGGGCGCCGTTTGTTAGGGTCGCCGCTCGTTCTCGACGTCCGCGCCAGCGGATGGGCCCACCGGGTCACGGGCAGGTAGCTCAGTCGGTAGAGCAGCAGACTGAAAATCTGCGTGTCGGCAGTTCAATTCTGCCCCTGCCCACTTTCACTTCGCGTACTTGCAGGAATCATCCTCGTCCAGCGGAAATTGTCCGCGTTCTGTCCGAGAGTCGGGGCGACGTGCGGTGATGGTGCGACAGCCCTCGAGTGATTCCGCGGAATCGAGGGCACGACGCCCTCGACTGAGGACGTATTCGCGCTCGCACATCGCGACGATCGAATCATCCTCACTCACGACAGGGATTTTCTTCAAGACCGGCTCGCCACCTTGAGGTAACACCGAGCAACCGCTACGCACGCACGAGGAGGCACGCGCATGGTTGCTCTTCCACTCGTGGGCGGATGTCAATGCGGACGGCTGCGCTACGCGATCACGCAGCCGCCGCTCATGGTCTACAACTGCCACTGCACGAACTGCCAGGCGATCGGCGGCGGAGCATTCTCCACGCCGGCCACGGTTCTGGAGGCGACCTTCGCGTTCACTCAGGGCGAGCCACGCACCTTCGAGTGGACATCGGACGCCGGCAACCGTCGCTTCGGTTGGTTCTGCGGCGACTGTGGCAATCGTATCGCTCATGGGCAGATTCCCGCGGCCGGATTTCTCAGCGTGCGCTGCGGAACGCTCGACGACACGAGCTGGGTGGAACCCGTCGGCGACATCTGGACTCGCAGCAAGCAACCGTGGTTCCCGCTGTCGGACGACCGGCTTCGCTGCGAGCAACAACCGACAGACTACGCCCCGTTCATCGAACGGTTCCGCGCCCAAGGTCGATTTCCGAGCTGACGTGTCTGGTAGCTTCCGTTCGCGACGACTCACGACGGCAAAAATGCGGATCTGATTGTTCACGTCGGGTTCGCATACCGGAGGCTGCTCAGGCGCTTGGGCTGGAGGCCGATACACTCACGTGCGGGCCGCTCACTCGCGCCAGAGCCACAGCCCGCCCGTGAGGCATACCCCGATCACCGTGAGCCACGCCACGTTGCTGACGATCAGCGGGTAGATCATGAGCGCCATTCCGAGCACGATCGGCGGAACCTGCTGCATCTTCCGTCCGTAGCGGAACGCAACGAAGCCGATCCCGCCGAAGAGGAAGTTGAGCGCGATCGCGGTCGGGTCGAAGTTGAATCCGGGCACGTGTCTCGCCGTGATCGTATCCCACCGACGCGGCGCCGGGTACGGCCCACTTGCACAACGATGATTTCGCTCTCCAGCGGTCTCAACGCCGTGTCCGCGGAGCTACCGCGTAGGCTAGGAACAAACCGAACGGGAGGGCGACACCCGCCCACACACGCAGGAACGCCGTCCCCTGCCCCGTCCATCAGTCCAACGACGGCGCGCGCGCGGTCCACCTTCGCGCCTGCACTGGTAGTTTGATAGACATCGCGATCCAATATGACGCCGTTTATCGAGGCTCTTCAATCAGTGCGGCCGGCGTGCGAAACGCGACGGCGTAACCTGCAACATGCATGGAGGTGGACATACGGTTCGTCAGCGCGAGGGTATCCGCCTCTCGCCGCACCAGGCGGGCCAACTGAGCGGCCTCGCGCGCAGAATCAAGCGAGACGGCATGGCCGACCTCAGCGTGGTTCCCAGCATGTTTCCCTGGTTGCGCGAGCGTGAAGCCACGCTGAATACGGCGGCACCCGAGGTGCTGGACCTTCGCCAGGACATCGTAAAGCTCACGGCTCGCGGCATGATGGCGACGCCGAACCTGATCGAGGTGCCTCTCGGCGCGCTCAGCGCCGAGGCGCTCCGCGGCGTGATTGAGGAATACGTGACGCGCGCCGGCACCGACTACGGCGCGCGGGAGAAGGCGATCGAGGAGAAGATCGCCGACGTGAACCGGCAACTCGAACGCGGCGAGGCAATCATCGTGTTCGACCCCGACGCAGAGACGACGAACATCGTCTCGCGGAGCTGAAGCCGCTCGGGAGGGAACTGCCGATGCGCCCTGTGCTCGTTGTGCTTGCGATCGTTGCTTTCGCAACAGTTGCGTCTGCGGGCGACCTCCTTCAACCGGGCTCGCCGTTTCCGACATGGGAACTCACGGATCACACGGGCACGAAGGTCTCGTCGCATGCGCTCGCCGGCAAGACGTATCTGCTCTGGTTCTACCCGAAGGCGATGACGCCCGGCTGCACCGCTGAGGGCGACGCGCTCCGCGACCAATTCGCCACATTCCAGGCGCGCGGCGTCGAGATTCTCGGGGTGTCCTTCGACGCGCCAGCGGACAACGCGACCTTCGTTCGGCAGCAGAGCTTCCCGTTCCGTCTGCTCTCGGATGCCGATCGTACGCTCGCGACGGCGGTCGGCGCCGCTTCCGACCGAAGTCAGCCGGTCGCGCGTCGGATCTCGTACTTGATCGGCCCGGACGGCAAGGTCGTGAAGGTGTACCCGCAAGTGACGCCCGCGACACACGCGCAGGAGGTTCTCACCGACCTCCCCGCCGCCACATCCAGGTCGACGCCTGCGAATCCCTGAGACTCGCTGGAGCACGAGGGATGCGAGATCGTAGCCGTGTGGTACGACCACGCGGATGAAAGATTGTCCTGATGATCGATCAGACCCTCGTGGTGCGGAGGCGAGTGTGACGCAGCAAGTGGCGGCCGTCGGTCCGCCAGCTCAGGCTTGATTGCACCCCGCGATGAGCCCAATCGAGAAGCAACTCGCGGAGATTTCGCATCGCCATAGAGACTGCACGGACGACACGACGTGTGCGGCAGCAGACGACGATCTCATCACTCTGTTGCTCCTCTTGGAACTGATCGAACACCGCGCGCCGGAGCCCGTCCCATCGCACGTACGCACGCTTCTGGAAGGCTTGAACGAGAAACCCTTCGATTCTCCAGTTGTCCACGCCGCGATCCGCAGCCTTATCGCGATGTGCGGACAGGTTCCTGCAGCAGTGCTGACGTACAAGCAGAATGGTGGAATGCCGCGACGTCGAGACGCGCGGGCGTGACCTCGGACGACATAGGTGCCGGGTGTTAGCTGCGTCTCCTAGTTTGAGGAGCGCGTGTTCCGGGAGCCGCCGAATCCGGCACGGTGGTCGCCGCCGCTCGCGGTCGCATATCGCCCCTCTCGCGTCGTCTTGCCGCACGCCTTGCACTCGTACATCAGCTCGGCACGCGGCATCACGTCAGGATCGGGAACGGTTTTCCACGACGTATCTCGTACGCCACAATGGGCGCAGCTTCCGCCGGGTGACACCGTTGATCCCGGCGGCATCGTCGGAACGGGCTTCGCGGCTTCATCGATCCACCGCGCCCATACGGTGCCGTTCTTGTCGTTCCTGATCTGCACTCACTTCTCCCTTGCTCGATGCTCGGCGGCGATCGGCGCACGCACCGCATCGACGGCGCTTTCCGCGGGTCGTGCGCGACTCATCTGAACCATCCTCCAAACAGCGCGGCAACGCAGGCTGGGCACCAGTCCGCATCCTGTCGGGCTGACTCGTTCATGAACTTATTTCGCGGCGCAGGGTCTTGTAGGGGCTCGCCGCAAAGCGGTTGCCAGTTATGGCCCCTTGGCGGAGCGATGTGGACCTTTCCGCGCGGATAGTGCTTGACCTCGCCGTCGCGCAACTGACTACCAAACGCCTCGCGCCTTTGAAACCGCATGCCGCGACAGAGCGCCGCGTCTTCGGGTACGCCCATCTGAGCGCCTCCTACCGCAAGACTACCTGCGTCCTCTCGGAGTTCGATACGTCGAATCAGTGCTTCGCGAGAACGGCTGCAATGCTAACTCGTGAATAGTCCTGGATGGGCAGGGAGCAGTCTCCGCAGCTCAGTTCTCCAGGAACGTCACCTTGCCGGTCGCTACGTCGTACATTCCGCCGAACAGGCCGACCTTCCGCTCGTCGAGATACTTCGCGAGGTACGGGCTTCTCTCGCGGATCTCCTTCATCGATTGGCGCACGTTCTTCTCGGCCACTTTCGTGACGCAGGCTTCGTCCTTCGAATTGCTACAGCTCGCTGCCGCGACGGCGGGCTGCATCTTCGCCAGAAGGCCGGTGAGGTTCCCGAGTTTCACGTCGTCGAGCGCGCCCTTGACGGCTCCGCAGTTCGTGTGCCCGAGCACGACGATGAGCTTCGTGCCCACTTTGACAGCGTATTCGAGGCTTCCGAGTTCATCCTCGTTCACGATGTTGCCGGCCACACGCACGCCGAAGACGTCACCGATACCCTGGTCGAAGAGAATCTCGATGGGCGCGCGGGAGTCCATGCATGCGAGGACCGCCGCGAAAGGGAATTGCCCCGACGCGGTGGCCGCAACCTTGGCCGACCAGTCGCGCCGCTTCGTTGCGTTCGAGACGAAGCGCGCGTTGCCCGCCTTCAACCGTTCGAGCGCTTTGGACGGCGTCATCGCGGCCTGCGACTCTGCTGATTGCACCTCGGGTTTCGTCGACACGGCCGCCGGGGACTCTTGAGCGGCGATCGGAACCGTCCAGGCGAAAAGGCACAGAACGAGAACGACTGCTGCGGTGAAGTGGTTCATCTCTCCCCCTTTGTCCACAGGACGCGAACCACCGTGATGCTCACGGTTGGGTTTTTCACCTCACGCCGGCATGTTCAAGGCACTACCCGTCCCCGGCCGTTGTTGACCGCATGTGCGCCGCGGCTTATCGACCCACTGTGGCACGCGCGTGAGCCGGACGACGACGATTCTCCTCTACATGCTGATGGGCGCGCTCGTCGGCGCGGTGACGGCATCGTTCGTCGTTCCGCCGTTTCTCAGCTGGTACAATGAGCCCGGCGCGATCAATGCGGGGAAGCAGGTCGAGACGCTCTGCAACATCCCGGAGCTGATCCACTATACCGCGTCGCGACTGCTGCGCGGCCAGCTCATCGGAGCGGTCATCGGCGCGCTGGTGGGTCTCATCCCTGCCCTGATGCGCTCGCGCCATCGCCCCTCGGGCGGTCTCCCGATCTCGGCGTGAGATGTCCCGCGTCGGATTCACCGACGCAACATGTCCGAGTAGGAGGCGCGGATCAGATCCATCTCGCTGAGGCCGAGGTCACGCAGGATATCGTTGACCTGTCGCCGGCAAGACTCCTCGTCGTGAACGTCGTCGACCACCGCTTCGAGCTCGAGAAAGGTGCCGAGGCTCTCGACCACATCGAGGTGGATGCGGACGTTGTCGAGCAGGAGCACCTCTCGGAGCTTCCGCACGACGACGAGCGGCGGTCCCTTGGGAACGCGGCAGGCGCCCGCCTCCTCGTCGCGCACCGTCGTGACCTCGTAGTCGCTCGTGCGTACACCCTCGTCCTCCGGCCGCCGGTACTGGATCAGCTCGGCGCGAACGCCGGCGACGGTGCGTAACTTCACGCGGCGCGCGCTGTCGAGTTCGTAGTAACGATCCTCCTGCTCCTCGGTCACGGCGTGACGCGCGCCGAGAGCCACCGCCGCGGCACGGGTCGTGTCGAGGTCGGCGATGCGCGTCTTGATCTCGATGTTGCGAGCCATGCGACGAAACCTGCGATACGGACGGGGCAGCATTGGTCTTGCCGGCACCTGCGTCAACTTGCTGCCGACGGCGAGGGCCGCGTTCGTCTAGCGGCCGAGGCGGCGGTAGTATCGGCTTCGCAGGAGGGCGTCGCATGGGTGCGAAGTCAGGCCACGTGCATCTCGATCCCAAGAAGATCGACGCGAAGCTCGACGCCGAACGTGTTCGCATCGTCGCGCTGCTGCGTCGGCTCGCGGATCGTCTCGAAGCCGCGCCGCCGGCGCGGATCAGCGAGGGGATCGCGTGGGTTACTGCCGGCGTGGAGATGCTGGTGCGGAGCGTGGAGAGGGCGCTCGGGGCTGATCGGCGCTCATGAGCGCCGGCTGTCGACTCTCGTCGACGCCCTGAAGCAACTCCTGATCGCGCAGATTTCGTCCCGCAATTTTCGCCAAGAAACCGTCTCCCCAGCGGCCTACATGAGTGAGGATGGAGGCCGAAAACCGCCAGATCCTCGGCTACGCGCGGTGTAATTATGAGCGTGACCGGCGATCGCACGAAACGCGCACCGACGCGCAGGGAGACAGCAATGAGACAAACGAAACACGGATTCTTGATCCTCGCCGACATCTCGGGATTCACCGCCTTCATGACGGCGACCGAGATCGAGCACGGGCCGCCGATCATCACCGAGCTGCTCGAGGAGGTGATCCGGCACATCTCGCCGCCGCTCGACGTCCAGGCGATCGAGGGCGACGCGGTGTTCGCCGTCGGCGCCGACGGCAACGTGCTGCCGCCGGCGCGGCTGCTCGAGGTGCTGCAGGCGGCGTTCGCGGGATTTCGCGAGAAGCAACGCGAGCTCGCGGCCGACGACAGCTGCACGTGCGGCGCGTGTCGCAGCGTCGAGCGTCTGCGCTTGAAGGCGATCGGTCACTACGGCGCATTCCTCGAGCTGACGGTCGGCGGCCGCCCGCAGGTCGCCGGCGCCGACGTGATCCTGGCGCATCGACTCTTGAAGAACGGCGTACCGCGGAACGGCGACTACACGATTCTCACCCGGCCGGCGCTCGACTACATGGGCGTCGACGCGGCGCGCCTCGGACTCGTGCCGCACAGCGAGAGGTACGACCACTTCGGCGACGTCGAGTGCTTCGTCGACATGCAGCTCTGCGCCGGCCGCGCGAGTATCGCGGTCCCGCAGCTGAACGGCGCCGCCGTGGAGACGCGCTGCTGAGCTCGGCAATCGCCCCGTGGTAAACGACAGCGCAATGAAGCCGCTCTGTGATCAGCGATCGCGCTGCGGGACGCCAATGATCGCGGCCGCTTCAACCGCCGTCGCGATCCGCCGCCCCATGCGACGCGCCATCGCCACGATTGCCGCGACGAGCTCCTCGTTCGCCGGCTGCCGCGCGCCGTCGTAGTCCTCGAGGCCGACGCGGACGTGACCGCCGCGCTCGATCGCGAGCTGCGCCAGCGTCGACGTGACGTCGCCGCCGAGGACGCCGACCATCCACGGAAGGCCGCTGCCGGCGAGCATCGCGAGATACGCGTCGAGGCTCGCCGCGGTCGGCGGTAAGCCGAACGGCAGCGCCGGACCGCCGAAGTAGAGCTGGATCTTCGCCGGTGGCAGCCGCCCGGCCCCGTGGTATGCGAGCGCGACGCGCAAAAAGCCGGGCTCGAAGATCGACACGTGTACGGCGAGACCGCGCGCGCGGCAGACGTCGGCCATGTAGCGGACGTCCGCAAACGTGTTCTGGTAGACGACGTCGATCGCGGCGGGGAGACCCTCGCCGTCAAACCCGCCGAGGCTCACCGACCCGGGATCGAGGAGCGCCAGCCGCAGGAGACCCGCATCGGCGAGCTCCTCGACGTGCGCGTAGCGGTCGAGAATCGTCGTCGGCGCGCCGCCGCCGCCCATCGTCGGATAGAGCAGCGCGTCGGGATGCCGCTCGTAGATCGCCTGCCATGCCTCGCGATACGGGGCGGCGGCGTGGCGCGGCTGCAGCAGCGACTCGTCGTTGTGATGATGCACGATCGCGGCGCCCGCCTCGAGACACGCGCAGGCGCAGTCGACGATCTCGTGCACGGCGCGCGGTACGTGAGGGTTGGTGCTCTTCGCGGTCGCGCCGTTGATCGCGGCTTCGATGATGAGGGGCTGCATTGCTTCCGTGTAGCGCGGTCGCAGGCGTGACAGAAGCTCTCGACGACGTGCCGCCCGCCGCGTCCCGAGAGGAAGCGCCGTGACACGGATCGCGACGCGCGTGCGCTTCTGGACGTCGGCCGCCAACCAGCAATAGACTGTTGCGCCATGGCGACAATCGACCTCGCGCGACTCGACGTGTTCATCGCGGTCGCGGAGACCGCGAGCTTTTCGGGTGCCGGGGTGCGCCTCGGCATGCCGAAGGCGACGGTGAGTCGGGCGATCGCGCGTCTCGAAGCGGAGCTCGCGCAGCAGCTCTTCTACCGTACGACCCGTCGCGTGACGCTGAGCCAAGCCGGGACGACGCTGTACAAACGCGCCGCGCCGCAGATCGCGGCGCTGCGACACGCCGTCGGGACGCTCGCCGAACACGACGACGAGCCGTCCGGCGTTCTGCGCGTGACGGCGCCGAACGATCTCGGCACGAGCCTGCTCGCCGACGTGGCGGCGGCATTCTGCGCGCTGCACCCGGCGATCCGACTCGACTTCGAGCTCACGTCGCGCCACGTCGATCTGATCGCGGAAGGGTTCGACGTCGCGTTTCGCGCCGCGCCGCGGCTTACGGAATCGTCGCTCGTCGCCCGCCATCTCGCGACGATCGACGTCCACCTCTTCGCGGCACCGAGCTATCTCGCGCGGCGCGGCACGCCGCACGCCGTGCACGACCTCGACGGCCACGATCTCGTGCAGTTCCGCGGATTCCGTGGTCCATTGCGTCTGCAGCGCGCCGGACGCGCGGTCGCCCGCAAGCTCGCCGTCCGCATCGTCGCCGACGACTTGTCGTTCGTGCGTGCGGCGCTCCGTGCGGGTGCGGGCATCGGTCTTCTCCCGAGCTTCCTCGCGCGCGACGACATCGCGTCGGGAGCGCTCGTCCGCGTGCTGCCGCGCCAGGCGGCGCCGCGCGCGACGCTGTCGCTGGTGCACCCCGCCGCCCGCCACGTGCCGTTGAAGGTGATCGCGTTCCGCGACTTCGTGCTCGGGCACGTCGCTACCGTCGCGCTGGGCTCGGCACGCGGGCGGATCGTGAAATAGACTGTTCCCGATTCGGAACAGTCGCAGCGGCGAATTTCCTTGACCGCCTTCGATCGAGCGTTGTATCCGCTCAAGAGAAGGAGATTCCGATGCGCAACTCCCCCCGAGTGTACCGACCCGGAACGGCCGGGACACTAGTTGCCGTACTCGCAGCCGCCCTCGTCTTCCCTGCCGCCGCCGCGGCGACCGATGCGTGCTTGCAGAGCATCTCGATGCCGCAAGATGCGGCCGACATGCGCGGCGTCCGCGCACAGATCGAGATCGCCTGTCCGTGCGCGACCTTCGACGGCTCGCCCGGCAAGACGCACGGCGCGTTCAAGCGCTGCGCCCGCGACGTCATTCTCGACGCCAGCGACGGCACGCCGATCGACGGCCGGATCAAGCTGCGGACGGAGTGCACCAGCACGATGCGGCGCACGGTCCGCCGCTCTGATTGCGGCTACGCGACGATCCAGGAGCGCCACCCGTGCTGCACGCACCGGCCGACCGGACGGAACAGCGGCCGTATCGCGCGCGCCGCGAAATGCGCGAGCACGACGGTACGCCACCTCTGCCCGACCTTCCACTTCGTCGACGACGCGTGCAGCAACAACGCGGTCAATTCCTGCAACGTCGTCGGCACGACCACCAGCATCGCGAGCGCCGCCGAGCCGCCGAATACTCCGGGCTCGCCGAGTGTCACGGTCACGAATCCGAAGCTCCTCACCCAGTTCGGCGGCGCGAGTTTCAGCCTGAACAACGCCAAGTACACGCGCTTCCGGATGGACGGCGCGGCGCAACCGGATGCGATCGTCATCCTCATTCCCGGCTTCGAAGGCGGGGCCAACGACTTCAAGAACCTCGCCGAGAACCTGATCCCGCGCGCGTACCTGCCGCCGACGAGCCTCGTCGTCGAGGTGTGGGCGTTCGACCGTCGCACGAATCAGCTCGAGGACCTCGTCGGCTCGAACATCGCCGAGGCGCGCCTCGAGCCGCAGATCGCGCTCGATTGGTACTTCGGCAACGAGCTCGAGATTCCGCTCGACCCCGTTCTCGCCGCCGGGCCGAATCGGCGCGCCGTGTTCTACGACTCGACGGACGTGCCGTTCATCGCCAACTGGACGCCGCTCGTCTTTGCACGCGACATCGACGCGGTCGTCGACGCCGCCGACGCCGTCGTCCGCAACCACAACGTCTTCCTCGGCGGCCACTCGATGGGCACGACGTTCACGGCGCGGTACGCGTCGACCGACTTCAATCTCTCCGGCGTCGGCGCGCCGCAACCCGGGTACGCGAAGCTCCGTGGCCTCGTGCTCCTCGAGGGCTCCGGCGGCACGACGTCCGGCGCGCCACTCTCGAGCGACACGCTCGACCGTATCATCGCCAGCTTCGACGGCGGCTTGTACGGCGCCGTGAAGGACCCGAGCAGTCCCGGCCGCTGCGTCGACGGCACGACGGCGTGCACGATCGCCAACGAGGCGACCACGTGCGCCGGTCAGGTGCCGCCGAAGTGCACGCTCACCACGACGGCGTACGCCCTCGTCCCGGGCGCGCTCAATCCACGCGTGCTCGCGGTCTCGGAGCCGAACGCGATCCAGGGCGCCTACGATCCGAACACGACGCTCGCGATTGCCGCCGTCGACCAGGGCGTCGGCACCAAGAAGTGTGCGCAGGGATCGAACTCCGGCGCCGTCTGTACCGCCGACAGCGAGTGCCCGAGCTCGACGTGCGCCGACAGCGCGATCTCGAAGGTGGCGGACTTGTCGGGATTGAAGCTGCTCCCGGTGTCGACGGTCGCGGGGGGCATCGGTACGTTCGTCAATTCCAACGGCTTCATCGCGTCACTCTTCCCCTTCCTCGCGACGTCCGTCGGAGGACCGGGACCGACGGTCGGCGGCCTCTTCACATGGAGAGACATCACCCATGGTGTCGACCCCGCCTCGACGCCCGACAAAGGACCGGCGCCGACGAGCTTACCCGCGCCCACATGGGGCAAGGTCGCGCAGGTGACGAGCATGACGAGGCTCCTCGACGATTTCTTCGTCGGCAACACGAACTTCTCCGATTGGTACTACCCGAGCTCCGGTCTGTCGGTCATCGGCGTCCCCGGCCACTGCTCCAATCCCGCCGGCGGCACCTGCACGGGACCGTTGCCGGTCGGCACGATCGGCGCGTCGTGCGGCGGCACGAACTTCTCGCAGTCGCTCGCCGACGGGCAGTGCTCGGAAACGATCAGCCTCGACTCGACGGCGCTCTCCATGGGTCGCGGCCGTCGCGACATCGAGAACCTGACGCAAGCCGCGAACGTCGACATCCCGGTGATCTCGTTCGTCGGCAGCAACGGGCTGGCACGCGTGCCGGGCGCGATGACCGCGTTCGGCACGAGCATCCACCGCTGCACGGCGCCGAGCTGCGACGGCACGACCGACCGGATCGTCGACGCCGCGAACCCGAATCCGGCCTTCCCGACACTCGGCGCCGTCGCCGGCGGCTTCGAGGTGTACGTGAACGTCGGCTACGCGCACCTCGACGTGGTGACGGCGCAAGACGTCCCGAGCAACAACGTGGCGCCGAAGCTCGCCGCCTTCCTCGCCCGCAACGTGCAGTAGCGTCGCGTCTCGGAAATCGCAGGTACGCCAGGGCGCCGAGCCGCGCCGCCGGCAAGGAGCGCGCGACAGTTTGTGAAGCGCCGATGAGTTTCAATCCCGAAAGAACGGGAGAAAAATGGGCAGCAAACGCCTCGTCAGGCTCCTTACGACACGAGGACCGTTACGACCGCTCACGGTAACGCCGCGTGCCCGCCGAGCAGGAGCAGCTCCCTCAGGCGCGGGAGCTCACCCTCGACGAGCTGGGCGGCACGACACTTGTGGAACGCGGTGAGGCAGAGACCGACGTTCTCGATCCCGTTCTGGATGCTCGGAACGCCGGCCTGCGTGCACGTGCCCTCGAGCGACGAGATCGCGAGGCCGCTACCGGAGAGGACGTCGAAGAGCGTCAGCCCCGACGCCTGACATGCCTTCTCGACGGTCGCGAGGAGCTTCGGCCCGAGGCCCTTCTGCTGGTCGTCGAGCTTGGCGTACGTCTTGTCGCAACCCGTCTGCGCCTTCGGCATGCACTTCGTGTCGCCCGGCTTCACCTGCATGCACGTGAAGACGGCGTTCGCGCACTTCTGCAGGCCCTTCACCTCGGCGGCGATGAGCTTGGCGCCGGCCTTCTTCACCGCCGCCTGGCACTTGACGACGAGATTCTCGGACTTTGCGTCGCCGAGATTCGCGCCGCCGAACACGATCGTCGGCAGGCAAGGGAACTCGTTCGCGGCGTGATTCACGAGTGTGAGGAGACCACCCACCCTCGGCACCTCGATGCCGACCGCCGCGGCCGCGCGGCAGGCGTGGATCTTGCCGACGCACGCGGCGACGCTCGCGGCGTCGGTCGGAACCGCGGCGCCGGCGAGCACGCACGGCGACGTCGCCCCCGGCACGCCGAAGCCCAGGCCCGTGCCGTCGAGGAGGTCGGACGCGGCGACGGCCGGCGGCGAGCATGCCTTCCCGATCTTCGCGGCGAGCGCCGCATCGTCGCCCGCGAACGTGGCGAAGCCCTTCTCGCAGGTCGCCTGCGCCTTCGTCAGGCATGCCGGATCGCTGTTCTTCGTCTCGACGCACGACAGGACGGCGTCGAGACACTTCTGCAGCTTTCCGATCCGCTTGCTCTCGAGCTTCGCCCCGCTCTTCTGAATGGCAGCGGCGCACTTGACGAGTTTCTTCCCGACGGCAGCGCCGCCGACGCCGGCGCCGCCGCCGTCCGGCAGCGCGCACGACGGATCGTTGCGGTCGACCATGCCGTCATTGTCGTCGTCGACGCAGTTGTCGCAGATCTCGCCCGCCGGCGACGGGGTCACGGTCGGCGTCGACGTGCGCG
>WNFR01006325.1_pt1 | contig 13796 bp, 11 predicted proteins | sample 5400221 | NCBI WGS metagenome assembly WNFR01 (sample SAMN13153357, study PRJNA577476) | soil metagenome | isolation source: 40 cm soil under Madrone tree | place: USA:California | collected 2016-06-14
GAGCCAGCGGTCGCGAGCTCCGGCCTGACACTTTGGGCAGTGCCGGTTTCTACAAGAGTTGTAGGAGATGGCGCGATGTCCGCAGCGGGTGCATTCATCGAGGTGGCCGCCGAGCGCGGCGGTGCGACACCGCACGATGGCCAGTAGCACTTTGACGTGCTTCCAGGTGATCCACTTACGGCTTCGTTCGATGAATGCGTTTCCCGCAGCGCGGACCAGATCGGCCACCTCGAGCGGTGGCCGGCTCATCTACTCTTCGTGCGGTGATTTTTCTTTGAGCTTCAGGGAGTCCAGTGGACTCCCTGTCGCGTTCAGGCGGCGTTCAGAAACATGGAGGTAGATGGTGGTTTGTTCCAGGTCGTTATGACCTAACAGCATCTGGATGTTGCGTAGATCCGCACCCTGTTCCAGCAGATGCGTTGCAAAGCAATGCCTCAGCGTATGGGGGTGCACCTGTTTTTGGATGCCCGCTCGCTTGGCGGCATGCCGGCAGGCCTGCCAAACCACTTTCGTAGTAATCGGCTGATCGTTGGTATGGTGCCGGTTACCTGGAAACAGCCACACGCTTGGCTTTCGCTTTAACCGACGCCAGTGCTCACGCAGTTCCTTGAGCAGCTTTGGGCTAAGCATCACGTCCCGATCCTTTCGCCCCTTGCCACCCTGGATGTGAACGACCATGCGCTGGCTGTCGACGTCTGAAATTTTCAGGTGCGTCAACTCGGCGCGTCGCACTCCGGTGGCGTAGAGCGTCATCAGCAGCGTGCGATGGAAGGGAGTGCGAGCCGCATCGATGAGTCGCGCCACTTCTTCCTGGCTCAGGATCGATGGAACGTGCTCGGCACTTTTCGGATAGGGGGTTTCGGCTGCGCTCCAGCCCTTCTTGAGAGTCTTGGTATAGAAGAACCGCAGAGCCGCAAGATATACCGTAACGGTGCTCGCCGCGAACTTTCGCTTCTTGAACAATTCCGCTTGGTATTCGCGAATCTGCTGGGGGCCCAGACGGTCTGGAGGACGTTGGAAGCGTCGCGAAAAATCTTCCACTATCCGGATGTAACTGCTTATGGTAGTTTCAGCGTAATTACGACGCTGGAGATCTTCCAGCATCATTTTGCGAAGTCGGGTCATGGGGACCTCCTATGACCCGACAACTTATCTCAACCAACAGGCAACCACTGCTCCGTTCGCCTCACGCGCAGCGTCCGCCGCGCGGGCGGCTTCGTTCAAGTCCGGTTCTGGGCCGTAGGTTCTGTCAGACGTCTTCCAGTCCCAAGTTGTCATTCAGCGCGTGTCGCAGTTTCTGTTTGCATCCAAGACAGTGCTCGGTCGTCTGAACTGATGCGTGCCCCAGCAGAAACTGAGTCTGTTGGAGCTCGCCGCCAGCCAAGTGAGACAATCTTGCGCAGGTACTGCGCAAGTCATGTGGAGCGAGATTCTCGATACCGGCACGTTTCGCAGCCACTTTGACGATATGCCAGATGGCTTTAAGTGTGAGGCCCTCGCCCCAGATCTTTCCTGGCCTATTTACTCGCCGGAAGAGCGCACCTGTGCTTATCCTGGCTGCATCGGTCTACTCATCCACAGCGCGCTTCGTCCACGCTGGAACCAGGACTGTGCGGATGTGCTTTCCTTTGCCAACAAGGTCGGCGATCACCCAATGTTCCTCACGGACCTGAAAATCTCCCAGCTCACTGCTGCTGGCGAGTTCAGAACTGCGTTCTTCGACTGTTCCAAGTCGGGCAGTCGAAGTATTGTTTTGGGCTTGGAGCGTTTGGTTGTCTTTTTCCGACGTGCCATGCTGGCGGCCTCCTACGCCGCGTTCAGTATGGTCATTTACTCAAGAGCTGAGGGACTCGAACGCCGCTTGTGGACCGCGGTCCAGATTTCCGTATAGGCGACTTCCCAAAGTTCATGTCGTTTTGTTGCGGTCTTCGCTCGGAGGCAGTGAGCGTACTGCGTGATAGTTTTCGCCGAGGCGTAAGATCGAGCACGTCCGCATAATTGATTTGGTCCGAAACGTAATTTAGCAGGGGTCTATCGACTGCATGGGCTACCCAACTGGATACACCGCTCAGCATCAAATTTCTTTCTAAATGCTTCATAGTTGGTGTATTTTGCGAGTGTTTCGGCGGCTTTGCCGAGGAAAACATTCTCTCGGAAAGCTGAGAAAGTAGGTCTCGTTTCACAACCGATGGAGGAATCACAAATCATGTACAGGAGATTCAAAGTCGCCAAAAATACACAGTATAGAAAACATGTTTCAAGTGGTGCCCGATGGGTGCTGCTGGCCTCATTCCTTTTGGCTGCAATGGCGTTGCCAGCACACGCGCAGTGGACACAGGCATGGAGCGACGAATTCAATGGCCCAACGGGATCCTTCCCGGACCCCACGAACTGGAAGTACGAGGTGGGCGGCGGTGGCTGGGGCAATGCCGAATTGGAAGTCTATTGTGCCGCAGGGTCCAATGCCGCACCTTGCAGTAACGCTATGCCGAATGTCTTCATGGACGGCAACGGCAATTTGGTCATCCGCGCGATAAAGACACCGAGTGGAACGTGGACGTCCACGCGGATGAAAACCGAGGGTTTGCAGCAGTTTCAATATGGCCGCATTGAAGCGCGAATAAAACTGACCGTCGGTGATGGGCTGTGGCCGGCCTTTTGGATGCTGGGAACCAACATTAACTCGGTGGGCTGGCCGAACTGTGGCGAGTCCGACATCATGGAATGGGTCCCACAATATACGGCTACCACCACTTCGTCCACCGATCACGGGCCGGGCTATTCTGGAGGGAGCGGAATCGGCGCGCGATACATCTTTCCGAATAATGGTCAAGTGGATGATCCCGGCTACCACACCTACGGTGTGGTGTGGTCGCCGTATAAGATGCAGTTCTATCGAGACGATTGGAAAAAGCCATTCTTGACGGTTACACCGAACTTTATCCCTGCCGGAAGCCAGTGGGTATTTAACCACCCGTTCTTCATTCTCTTAAACCAGGCGATAGGCGGCAATTTCCCCAAACCAGGGCCGGACAACTCGACACCAAGTCCTGCCGATATGCTGGTTGATTACGTACGAGTGTTCACTTGGGATGCTGGCGCACCCGCCGCCCCTCGCGAGCTGCGGGCGGAATCAAAGTTCAGCAATCAAATCGAGCTCCGCTGGGAATTTGACGAGGACGCCCGGGGGCTCGTCGCGCCGGACGGCTACGACATTTACGCCAGCACTACTGCGGATTTCCAACCCTCGTTCAACAACTTGGTGGTTCAGCATTATCACGGAGTTCATTACGCCCACCAGGGCTTAAGCCCGAGCACGACCTATTACTATCAAGTGCGTGCTGTCGGTCCTGGGGGAGAATCAATTTCATCGAACGGAGCCTCAGCAACAACCCGGCCTTTCGGACATGGGGCGGGAATCGCCATCAACGCCGGCGCTTATGCCGTCGAGAATTTCACTACGGATGTCTTCTCGGCCGGCGGATTCTCGAACTCCCACAACGGAGTAGTGATTGACACTTCCGGGGTGACAGATCCTGCGCCGCAAGGCGTCTACCAGACCGAACACTGGGGTGCGAGTGACTGGGCCATCCCTAACCTCAATCCGAGAGCGGCCTATACCCTGCGTTTGCACTTCGCGGAGAATACCTTCGCTGCACCTAGCAAACGTCTCTTCAATGTGATTGTGAACGGCGAACAAGTGTTGACCGACTTCGACATCTTCGCGATCGCTGGCGCAATGAGCAAAGCCGTGGCGGAAAAGTTTACAGTGAAACCGGACGAGAACGGTATTGTCTCGATTCAATTCGTTCCCGGACTGGCAGACCAGCCCACCATCTGCGGCATTGAATTGAGACGAGCAGATTCTGACGACTGGGACCGGGACGATCAGGACCATCGTGACGATAACGACGACCGCACTTCGGCCACAGTCATCCAAGGCAGCACCGGAGGCAGCACCGCGAGTATCGCCATTAATGCGGGCGGTCCTGCCGTCGGTTCGTTTCTCGCCGATACCGACTTTGCGGGCGGTAGAATCGGCTCTTCCATTCCCATCAACCTCCTTGATATATCCTCGGTGACCGATCCCGCACCAAAGGAGGTTTACCTAACTCAACGAGTGGGAACGGGCCTGGGATCCTTTGGGTACTTCATCGCCGGGTTGATCCCGGGAGCAACCTACAAGGTGCGCCTGCACTTCGCCGAGGGATTTTTCAAAACCCCCGGAAGCCGCATGTTTAATGTGGTGCTCGATGGGCAAACGGTTCTGAACAATTTCGATATCGTAGCCGCTGCCGGCACAGTCAACAAGGCGGTGATCGAGGAGTTTTCGGTGAAGGCCAATCGTTACGGCCTGATTATGCTGCAATTCCTGGTCGGATCCGCGAACTTGCCGAGCGTTCGCGGTATTGAGCTAGTGGAAACTGCTCCACCGGCGTCAGACGAACCTGAATAGAAACCGTCACCGCGCAAAAGGTAGATACAAACCCCGCGAAACGAGCCAGAAGTCTTAGTGTTGTATCGGAAGCGCGAGTGAGCAAGCTCCTCACACGAGCACGGTGTGTTTGCGCGCTTTCGATACAACAACTTGAAGGAAGACGCTGGCGTTTGCGGCAGATGCGGGCTAATGGCTATGGGAATTCAATCTTTTCGTCCATCCGTAAGCTATTGGTTTTGCGGTACTTAGAAAATGAGCGCGCGCGACAACCGCAATTCGATACGTTACGCTGGGGCATGACGTGCGGAGCATAGCACGCGAAGCGTCTGCCGCGCCAGCGGCTTCGTTCAAGTCTCGTTGTGGGAAGTTGCCGTGTGCCTGATTCTTTTCACTGGGCTGCGTGGTCGGGTAGGAGAATCGGGAGAAACCAGCTTACTTTCTCTTGGCCCACAAGTCCATGAGCGCGTTTAGATTCCTGCACTTTACTGCGTGACCGCAACCTCCAGAATGAACAGTGTTTCACCGGGACCGCGATTCGCCCTGAGTCCCCGCACATAGACCGGGTGTGCCGGGGTTTCCTCACGAGGTATGTTTGCAGCGGATTCGTCCAGGAACTCGAAATCATAGCCAACCAAATTAAGATCGATGGAGTTGGAGTCACCTGAAAGCTGAACAGAGATACCTGTGTCCGAAAACCCTAACAGCGTGCAGTCGAATGAGAACCTGCCGTCGCCCGTGGACAAGAGAATGCGCAAATTGGTCTGCCCGTTCTGCCAAGACATCAGATACGTTAAGACATCGGACAGGTTCAGCATCCAGGAGATTTTCTCCACAGAGGAACTGAAGGGAACTGTGGCTCATCGTATCACGGCGTTTCAGTACCCAAACTCCCTTGGGTGAGATTAGCGCTGCGTTAATCAGGGGCTAGCCCGATACCTCTTTACGAAATGCGCAATCGTCCGCTCGCGAGCGATTGACTCCGCCCTGTACGTTTCGTTTATCATTCGGACATGAAATCCCGGTTAATTTTCCGCGCACGTCCTATACCTGAGAGGAGCATTGCCGGATGCCCACTGACTGCAAGAGAATCCAGAAGCGGACCCCTGCTACCGTGGCTCTACAGGTCTCAAGTGCGACGCGGCCGTTCATCACGGAATTGGTATTTACGGAAAACTTCAGCTTACATGGCGTCCGAGTTGTAACGGTGCGTGCGTGGAAACCAGGAGAGCGCGTGATCGTGAAGTCTTACCACGGCAGCATCCAATCACGAGCAAAGGTAATTTATTGTCATCATCTAGCGAAGAAACGATACGCCGTTGGGTTGGAGCTACATTCAGCGGTTGGGACGTGGGTGGACACTTCGCAACCCGCAAGAGCGGAAGTGTAGCCCAATATCCAACCCTAAAGGACTTAGACAGGCTGAGCCTGATGATAGGCTTTACGGGCAACCAAACGGGTAGGTTCGACCGGGCTAGTCACTGGAATCAACGTCCCATTTAACCGCGCGGGACGGGAACTCTACGCCCAAACAAAAGCGCTGTCTCGCTGTCGGCAAACAATAAATCACTCTTCCGACTTGCGGAAATTCCCCCGTTAAAGGGGTAATGAGCGACTCTTCACCAGACCGCCAGGACCGCTGGCTGACTACACGCGCACCGTGGGGACTGACATTTTCCGTAAGTGCTCGCTCCCGAGCACGCGGTTCATCTAGGCTTGCGAGATAGACAGGAACTGAAGTAGGAAGGCGCTTCTCAATCCTGCCATCAAAAAGCCTTTGCTTGGGTCTGCGATGAACAGGACCGTTCATTACTAACTCTCTTAGGGGGAGAGGGGGAAGTCCCCGACAGCGCGTCCTTTAAGCTACCGAACTAGCTTGCCATGATCTATCGAACCGTCAAGACCTTGATCACTTTTCGGGTAAATCCCTGAGCACTTCGATATGGTGTGCAAAACAAGGCAGTTTTAATATGCGGCCCCATCAGTAAACCCTCTTGACTATCGGTAACTCTTGCTCCACAAATCCATAAACAGTTTTGCCGTTGCGGGACCGTGGCCTGCATATAATGCCGCGTTTCGAATTATGCCGAATTGAGTCACCTCACCCGCTCCCTTTCCTCTAGATTAGCCGCCTTCGTCCCGCAGCGGTACTTGATTGAGTCGGCATAATCCCGCTCACTTCTCTGGACGGTCCCTCGGACCGAAAAGGAGAAGATTCACATGCAAAGTCATTCGGATCGGAACCCGTGTGTCCCGCTGAAAGAGCCCGGCGGCCCACTATATTCGTACATTCCCGAATTCATGGGCTCGCTTGCTGAGCGAGGATATTCCAACCAATGTATCGCCTACAAAGTTCACCTCGTTCGAGCCTTCGACCAGTGGATGCGGCAACGCCAAATAAAAATGGAAGGCTTCACCGAAAAACGTATCCAAGGATTCATTCGCCACCGAGCAAAGCGATACAGCAAGCAGCGAGGGGATGCGGCCACGCTGCGGTCTTTGCTGAAACGTCTGCAGGAAGCGAACGTAATTTCTCATTTGCAACCGAGGATGAGCCCGCTCGACCGGCTGCAGCTCAGGTTCGCGCAATATCTGACGGAGCAGCGAGGTCTTCGACCGAAATCCGTGCGGCAATATCTCTTCCACACCCGACGGTTCCTTCTTGAGCGCTTTGCAGATGGCCCACTCTCTTTGAGAGAACTAAATGCCTAGGACACTGTTCGATGCATACTTCGTCAGGCCAGGACCATAAGCCCGCATGCCGCTCGCTGTATGGCCAAAGCGCTCCGCAGCCTGCTCCGGTTTCTGCAGCAGAGTGGAGAAATAGCCACCGATCTAGCAGCGCGCGTTCCATCAGTGGCTAATTGGAATCTTTCTGGGCTACCCAAATATTTATTGCCGCAGCAGGTCAAGCTGGTCTTGAGAAAGAGCAATCGCGATGACCCTATTGTCCAACGAGATCGGGTGATTCTTTTGCTGCTGGCTCGCCTCGGTTTGCGCGCCGCCGAAATCGTGGAGATGACACTGGGCGACATCGACTGGGACGCGGGTGAACTAACCGTCCGGGGAAAAGGGGGACGGTTGGACAAATTACCCCTTCCGAAGGATGTCGGCCGCGCTCTCGCACATTATCTGAAGCAACTCAGGCCTCCATGCACCTGCCGGAAAGTCTTCATTCGATCAGCGGCTCCTCACGAGGGTCTCGCCGACTCCGCAGCTGTCGACATAGTGGTGCAACGTGCCCTTCGACGCGCTGGAATTAGCCCACCCAACCGAGGAGCGCACCTGTTTCGTCACTCGCTCGCCACCCAGATGCTCCGCAACGGAGCGTCGATGTCCGAGATCGCGAAGGTTTTGCGTCATCAGTCCGAAAGCAGCACTTCCATCTACGCCAAAGTTGATTTGTCGGCGCTGCGCTCCATTGCCCAACCCTGGCCCGGAGGTGCGGCATGAGCGAGCTAAGAAAATCTCTCCGTTCCTACATCGCTCTGCGGCGAGCTTTAGGTTTCAAGCTTGAGTCGCAGGGGCGGCTCTTACATAGGTTTGTCGATTTCGCCGAGGAGCAAGGTGCGTCATTTATCACGCGTGATTTGGCCCTTCGGTTCGCTTTGGCGTCTCCCCACGGGCAGCCGGCTCTTTGCGCGAAACGGTTGCAAATCGTCCGTACGTTTGCCGAGCATCAAGCGGGCGTGGACCCTCGAACAGAAGTTCCACCGCGCGGATTGCTGCCTGATGGCTATATAAGAAGGTCGCCCTATGTGTACAGTGACGGTGACATCCGAAAGCTCATCGAAGGAGCTCTGAGACTCGGTTCTCGCCGCGGGTTGCGGGCGACGACGTTCGCCACGTTGCTCCGACTACTTGTAATCACCGGCATGCGGATCGGCGAATGCCTCGCACTGGATTGCGAGGATGTCGATCTCATCAACGGCATCATTCATGTTCGCTACGCGAAATTCGGAAAGTCCCGGTTGGTCCCGGTGCATCCGTCGACACGCAATGCGTTGAAGCACTATGCCGCACTACGCGACGAAATCTTTTCCCAACGCAAAGACAACCGCTTCTTTGTTTCGGAACTCGGCACAGGACTGAGTCTGTCGCAGGTGCAACATACTTTCTGCAAGCTGGTTCGGCGGGTCGGATTGCGAAGCCCTGCTGGGCAGCGAGGTCCGCGGATCCATGATTTTCGGCACGGATTTGCCATTCGGACCCTTGAGCACTTGTACCATTCCGGCGCGGATGTCGAGCGGCAATTGCCTGCTCTCGCTACCTATCTTGGGCATGTCGACCCGGCCAGCACCTATTGGTATCTGACGGCAACCCCAAAACTCATGCGCTTGGCGTCGCGCCGTTTAGGTCGAAAGAGAAACGAGGTAGGGCGATGAACACCTGTCTCCAGTTCTCGGAACTCCTGCAAGCCTTCTTCACCGATCGCTTGATGCATCAAAGGCAAGCAAGTCCCAATACCATCGCGAGCTATCGCGACACTTTTCGCCTGCTCTTGCAGTTTGCACAACAACAGACTGGCAAGCCGCCTACGAAGCTGACGATGGAAATTCTGGAACCTGCCTTCCTCGGCGCTTTTCTGAATCATCTGGAAAGAGATCGGGGCGTGTGCGCACGCAGCCGGAACGTTCGGTTGGCCGCGATTCACTCCTTCTTCCGGTTCGTAGCTTTTACCGAACCGTGCCACGGTGCCTTGGCCCAGCGTGTTCTGGCGATACCCAACAAACGCTTCGATCGAAGGCCCATCGAGTACCTGACCCGGCCCGAAATAGAGGCGCTACTCTCTGCTCCTGACCGAGCTACGTGGGGAGGCCGTCGGGATTACATCTTACTGCTCGTCGCCGCTCAGACCGGGCTCCGCATATCGGAACTCATTGGTCTTCGCTGCGATGATGTTGTCCTGGGAGCTGGAGGTTCGGTACGGTGTCAAGGTAAAGGACGTAAGGAGCGCTCCACGCCGCTGCATAGAGATGTAGTGGTAGCCCTACGGGGTTGGTTGCGAGAACGTCTCGGCAACCCCGCTGACCATTTGTTTCCCAGCGCCCGGGGCGGGCCACTCAGCCGTGATGGTGCTGAGCGTATCCTGGCCAAGCATATCGCCATCGCAGGAAAACAGTGCCCAACGCTCGCTAAGAAACGCATTTCGATGCACGTGCTGCGGCACTCTGTCGCTATGGATCTGCTCCAGCAGGGTGTGGACCGTTCCGTGATCGCTCTTTGGCTTGGCCACGAATCAATCGAGAGCACCGAGGTGTATCTCCACGCCAGCATGGCGATGAAGGAGAAGGCACTTGCCAAGGCCAGTTCGAGCAAAACGGGAACTGATCGGTATCGACCCAACGACCGCTTGCTGACGTTCCTGAAGAGCCTTTAATACTAGGGATAATGCCCGGCACACATTTCTGTACTTTCTTTGAGAGCAGTGACACTCTGCTATTCACCTAGGCCTCCGTATTCCCGGATTGAGCGTCGTTAGGGGCCGAGGCCAAGGTGGAGCTTGTGCCTGACTGGAAACGAGTCATCGTCGGAGATGCGTTTCAGCTACCTTCTCGTGACTTCAACTATTACCGGGACCTCTTTCTGATCTGGCCTTTCTTACTCTTCACGATAGCTGGTCTTGTGAATCTGTTTAGTGTGGGGCACGATCATCGACTTGGCTTCAAGTTTATGGCCTTGTCTCTCGTGACCCTCCTACTCGCACGCGAGCGATTCGCTTTGATCGGAGGCGCCCTCGGATTTTGTGCTGTGCAGTCGGGTATTTCCTTTGCCCTTAAGCATGAGTGGGTGGCGCTGGCGGTTTCAATCCTAACCGGAGTTGTTTTTCTCCTGCTGATCCGTTCAATGAGAGACTACAAGCCAAGCTACCGTTGGCCGAAAGGCCTATCCATCGTTGATCTCCTCGTAGGGTTATCTTCTCTAGGACTCACGATTGCGCTCTTCTCCTGGCTTCGCCGCTAACTAAACTGGTTAGCGCTTACCGCCGATGTTGGTGCTGGAATTGGTACTGCCTGCCACTTTTCCGGTTTGCGTGGACTAACCAGAACGGATGAGAAGGCCGGCCTCTGCAGGATTATGCCGACTTAATCAAGCATCGCTGGGCTGCGACAGCCAGCTATCGAAAGGAAACACGGTTGGCCGCGCGAATCAATTCGGCATAATTCGGAAGGCGGCATTATACGCATTATGCCGATGTCGGCATAATGCATAGTGATTGTTGCTGAACGCGAAAATGTTCAAGACTTTCGTATTGCTCACCAGCGATTTGAAAACCTCAACCCAATTCTTCAAATCGCTAGTGCGGTCAACGACAGTTTTGTCCCAGGTCGTTGTCTGCTTCTCAATCCCTTTGCGGTCTCCAATGCGTCTACATGTTTCCCTCTCATGGCCTGGCCGGACACGATCCGGAGGATGTGTTGAACCACCGTCTTGGCAGCAATGGCAAACTTCTCCCTGATGGTGATCTTGATGGTTTGCTTCTCGGCGTGGGACAGGCGTCCATTCCGGAGCAGTACAAAGATCGCCAAGCCGTAAGTATGTGGCTTTCAGTTATCGACCAGAGGGGCAATTCTTATGGAATGAGCGTCAAATTTATGGTGCACCGCGAGAAACAATGTGAGGGCCAATCTGGAGAGCGACCTCGCTGCGCGAGCAGTTTATTCAGCCAAGGAAAGCAAAGGGGCGTCGCCGCGCGAAAAGTCTGAAGCGCTGACGAAATGTTTTAGGGAACAGCCTGTCGCCGGTTAAAGTTCAGCCGAAGCTTACGCCAAGACTCCGTACAAGTTTTTTGTGAGCTTTAAGTCAAGCGTGTCTTCGAGGGCGTTTTGCAAAGTGCGAGCAAACACCGGAGGCACGGATTCAGTCGCTGGTCTTCACAAGAACGAAATTGCAAAACGAACTTCGGCAAGTCATTTGAATGGAGACATTTAGGTTTTATTGGGAACACTTCATAACCCATCCCAATACGCCCCAAGCCATGATGTATGACGATTTTGGTAGCCCGGACGGGAATCGAACCCGTAGTCTCCGCCTTGAGAGGGCGGCGTGTTAAACCGATTACACTACCGGGCCACTTTGGATATTCTATCGCGCTTCAGCGTCTTTGGGCAATCTTACGCAAAATAACGCCAGGTTTTCGAAACGCAAGGTTGCCACAGTACGCAAACCATCGACAAGACGTTCGCTTTAGTTTTTTTGATTCTTTGCATCGGGTCTTTCGATTGACGGTCGGAATACCTGCGCGATACCCTAGTGCGGGTCGGCGGGTCCCTTGCTGGCGTAGAGTTGCCCCGAAGGGTTGCGTCTTATCCCACTTTGAGGAGATTCATGTCGAACGAACTGCGCAATTTTCTAGCCCTTTCCTATGATGAGCTGGAGCAGTTGAATCTGAGAGCCAAAGAGCAACGTCAGAAACGAGTTGCCGAACACAAGATTCAGGAAGAACGCCTCAAGTATTTGACGGATGAAAAGCGCATCAAGGCGGTGACCGTCCTGTTCAGCGACCTCGAAGGCCGCCTGCACATGCTCGATTACGACAAGAAGTTTTTGATCAAGAGCTGGGACAATCTGACGTTCGACGGATCTTCGATTCGCGGATTCACGGCGCAGCGCGAAAGCGACTTGCGGCTGGCGATGGACTGGGGCGCGTTTTACTGGGCGCCCGCCGCCAATGAAATTGAAGGGTTCCTATTCAAGAGCCAAAATGCGGAACGGAGTTACAACGAAACCGGAAAATTCGAATACGTGAATACCGGCGGCTACTACCACTCGCTGCCCGGCGATCCGTTGCGCACGTTTATCGATACCACCGCCGAAGTCCAGCGAGCGATGGGTTTCCAGAACGAGAAAGATCACCCGGAAGTCGCGCCCTCGCAGTTCGAAATCAACTATGGGTACGGTGAAGTCGTCGCCGCTGCCGACCAGATTCAGCTTTACAAGTTGATCTGCCGCCAAGTGGCCACCAACATGGGGTTCACGGCGTGCTTTTTGCCGAAGCCGGTGGTCGGCGTCAATGGCAACGGCATGCACACCAACGTTTCCATCAGCAAGGACGGCAAAAACCTCTTCTGGGATCCCAAGGGCGAGGAGAAACTCAGCAAGTTCGGTTGGGAGTTCGTGGATCGCATTCTCAGCCATGGCAACGATATCTGCCTGCTGATCAATTCCAGCGTCAACGCCTACCGTCGGCTAGACCCGCACTTCGAGGCGCCCAATCAGCTCAATGCTTCGGCGGTCAACCGCGGCGCCATGGTGCGGATCCCCATCGGCAACGAGAAGAGCATGCGCACGGAGGTGCGCGCCGTTGCTCCCGACTCGAACCCCTACATGGTCATGTATTCCATCTTCAAGACCGGCCTCGACGGCGAGATCGCCAAGGTCAAGAATCTGCGCTCGGCGCAGCGCTACCTCCCGGACAATATCTATACCGCGCTGGAAAATTTCGAGAAGGCGGAATGGACCACCACGCTCTTCGGAGCTGACGTCAAGGCCCGCTACGCGGATCTGAAGCGCGGCGCAGCGGACCGCTGTCCGCGCTCTCTGGGCACTGTGGTGAAAGTCCCCGAGGTCCAGTTCCACCACGAGGTGTACAACCAGTTCCTGTGGAACCAGTTCTAGAAACATTTCTGCAAATGGAGTACAAAACGCCCTGGCCGATTCCGGGGCGTTTTTGTTTTGCGACCTAGATGTTTTCGCGGAAGCGTTTAGTTTTTCTTGGCGAAGGGGCGGGAGGCGGTGACGCCTTTGCTTTCGGTTACGGTGATGGTTTGGCCGGCCGTAATGTTCGAAAGACGATCGATCTGGCCGTTGGGCCACCGAATCTCAATCGCGTTGGCCCTTTCATTCTGGGCAAGCCCGAATGTCAAAACGAGTTCGCTGGCGGAGAGATAGCTGGAGCCGCTGCGAAGCATTTGCGTTTGCGTCTCGCCACCAGCGGTGAGTTTGACGATCGCGCCGATGCCATCGTGGTTGGATTTTGTGCCGATCAATTTGATGCGCAGACTGTGATTCGAAGCGGCGGCGCCTTGCGCCTCATTCCGGAAAAGATAGACTGGGCCGCCATTCGTAGAAAGCAACAAATCCAGCCGGCCATCGTTGTTGATATCGGCGTAGGCGGCGCCACGGCCCACGCGGGGAAAAGCGAAAGCTGGGCCGAGTGACTTGGTGACTTCTTCAAATTTGCCTTTGCCAATATTGCGGAACACATGCGGGGGCATGGCGTATTTCACGTTGGCCTGAACGCGCTGGATGTCGGCATCGATATGGCCGTTGGCAACGAGAACGTCGGGCCAGCCATCGAGATCGTAGTCGAAGAAAAAACAGCCGAAGCCAAGAGTGAGCAGGGAAGCGCGGCCGATTT
>WNFR01006808.1_pt1 | contig 13793 bp, 12 predicted proteins | sample 5400221 | NCBI WGS metagenome assembly WNFR01 (sample SAMN13153357, study PRJNA577476) | soil metagenome | isolation source: 40 cm soil under Madrone tree | place: USA:California | collected 2016-06-14
GCCGCTGTACTCGCACATGACGCCGGAACAGGTCGACCGCGTGTGCCGGGAGGTCGAGTGCCTGCTGGCCTGATCCCGGCCGGGGCCTGATGGCGATGCCGACGCGTCTCTGGGCCGTGACCAGCGCCGCCAGGAGCGGACTGTCCATCTCCGCCGTCCCGGGCGATTCGACCGCGAGGCATTTCGCGATCGGCGCGTTCTGGGCGCTGATGGGCGCGGTCGTGTCGCGCGGCCTGACCCTGGCATCGTCGGTGGTGGCGGGACGGCTCCTGGGCCCGACGGGCTTCGGCGAGATCGGCATGGTTCAGAGCACCCAGGGTCTGTTCGGCATCGTGGCCGGCGCGGGGCTGGGGTTGGCGGCGACCAAGTTCGTCGCGGAGTTTCGCTCGACCGATCCCACGAAGAGCGGGCGTTGCGCGACCCTGGCCACCACCATCGCCCTGGTCTCCGGCACCGTGATGGCGCTGGTGCTTCTCGCCCTTTCCGGGGTGATGGCGTCGAGCGTGCTGCGCGCCCCGCACCTGACCGTGGAGCTGCGAGTGGCGACCGGGCTGGTCCTCTTCGGCACGATCAACGGCGTGCAGACGGGCGCCCTCGTCGGCTTCGGCGACTTTCGTACCCTGGCGGTCCTGAGCAGCATCCGGGGCGTGTGCCTGTGTGGGTTCCTGATCGCCGGCATCGCGGTCGGCGGTGTCCTGGGCGGGGTCGTCGGCCTGGTCCTGACCGAGGCGATCGCGGTGCTGGCCAACCATGTCGCTCTGCGGCGCATCCTTCCCGCGCCGGTCGCCGGGCGAGACCGCCGCGCCGCCTGGAGCGAGCTGATGCTGATGAGTCGCTTCAGCGGGCTGAGCCTGCTGGGGAGCATCTGCACGATGTCGGCGATGTGGTTCGCCAACCTGGTGCTGGTCGCGCAGCCCGGCGGCTACGCCGCGCTGGGCGTCTTCAACGCGGCCGAGCGCTGGCGGCAGCTGCTGCTGTTCCTGCCCGCGTCGTTCTCGCCGGTGATCCTCACGACGCTGAGCAATCTGCACGGCCGGAAGGATCCGGACGCCTATCGCCGGCTCTTTGGCCTCAACCTGGCGGTCAGCATCGCGGTGGTGGTGGTCCCGTCGATCGGCATCATGCTGTGCGCGGGGCCCGCGATGGGCCTCTTCGGGGACGAGTATCGCGGCGGCTGGATGACGCTGGTCATCCTGTCGGCCTCGGCGGTCGTGGTGGTGCTCAACAACCTGCTGGGCCAGATCCTGGTGAGCCGGGGGGCCGTCATGGGGCGCTTCGTCCTCGACGTGCTGCTCGCCGCGGTCCTCGCCCTCGCGTCGTGGCAGCTGATTCCGATCTACCGCGAGCAGGGGATGGCGCTCGGCAGCCTGATCGCCTTTGCGGTGACCGCGGCCGCGCTGGCCGCGACGACGATCCACTTCATGAGAGCGCACCGGAGCGAGCGATGAGGGTCTCGACGAGGAGCCCGATGCCGGGCGCCACGTTCTGGGTGCTGGCGATCAGCGCCCTCGCCCTGATCGCATTCGCCTCCGGGCCGGTGGCGGCGGACTATCCGCTCGCCGTCGTCGGCATCCTCGCCTTCATGTTCGTGCAGGTGTCCTTGCCCGCCTGCCGGATCCGCACGACCACTCCGGTGTGTCCGGCGAACATCGCCCAGGGCTACTATTGCATCCAGCTCCTCCTCGTCACGGTCCTGGTCGGCTACTTCGGGTTCAGCCAGGGGGTGCTGCCGCATCTGCCGTCGAAGAGCGCGATCAACCTGGCCATCGTCGTGCACGTGGTGAGCTACCTGTCCTTCTGCGTGGCGTACCAGTGCGTGAGCCGCGCGACGGCGAGGGAAGGACGGGGCCGGGGATCGGCGCCCGGCGTCGCTTACCTGATCGTGCCGTTTGCGGTCGTGGGAGTGCTCGGATTCCTGCTGGCGCACGGCGGCATCGGGGGGTTCGTCGACTACATCTCGTCGCCGGTCGAATCTCGCCTGCGGGCGGAGGAGGCGACGACGCTCGCGGCGGCCGCCGGCACCTTCCTGAAGCATTTTCTCGGTTTCGCGGTGGTGCTGGCGTGGAGCTGGTGGCTGGGCAAGGCGCCCCGCCGGAAGCTGTCGATCATCGCGGTGACGACCGTGGTGGCGCTCGCCCTGCTGGTCGTCAATTTCAACTACAACCGGGGCACGATGCTGGGCCCGATCATCGCGCTGGCCGCCGCGTTCTCCATGCACGTGTGGCGCATTCCGTTCAAGGGCGTGGTCCTGGCCGGCGTGCTCGCGCTGTCCCTGGCGTTCGTGTTCGGCTGGTATCGGTCCACGTGGAACGCCGACCGCGTCGTCGAGTTCGTGCAGATCTACGCCTCGGCGCCGCAGATGACCGCCTACCTGATCGAGTCCCTCGAGGGCAAGTTCTACTACGGCAAGACCCTGCTCCCCTCGCTGGTCTACCCGATTCCGGTGCTGGCCAAGCCGTTCCGCGAGATCAGCGGCCCGGTGATCCTCAACGAGCTCATCTACGGGGATTCGGACACTGTCGATCAGATCATTCCCCTGGCCGGCGAGCTCTACATCAACTTCCACCTGGCCGGCGTGGCTCTCGGCGGCGTCCTGGTCGGTTGTCTGCTCGCCTGGCTGCAAGGCAAGTTCGTGGCCGCCCCGACCGCGGTGGAGAGCTACGCCTGGCTCCTGATGGCGCTCTGGACCGTGTTCCCGGGCAGCTTGTCGGTCGCGAGCCAGATCTACCTGTACTCGTTCTGGCCGATCTACGTCTACTTTGCGGCCGGGCGGCTCTGGTGGTGGAATGCCGCGATGGCCGGCCACCGCGACCGGCGGTTCGCATGAACGTCTGCCTGGTCGGCGGCATCTTCGATCGGCCGGAGGCGGTCCGGTCGAAGCAGCTGGTCACGCCGGAGACGGTGCTGCTGGACGGCTTCCGCCAGGCAGGCGTGACAGTGCACGCGGTCGGACACGCCGCCTTTCAGCCGTCGGACGACTACGACATCATCCACGTCCATCACTTCGGTCGGGCCGCCCTCAAGATGGCGTCCTCGCGCTGCCGGGCGCACGTCGTCTTCACCGGCCACAACGGGCTGATCCCCACCGGCTGGGAGCGCTCGAGGCTCCGGCGCTACGCCTTTCAGTACGTGGTGGACAAGGCGGAGGCCTTCATCGCGCTGTCGCGCGCCGAGGCCCGATACTATGCCCGCGTGACGAGCGCCGACAAGATCCACACCATTCCCAACGGCATTCCGGCCGACGTCTTTCGCGCCGCCGGGCAACGGCGGAAGCGGGCCGACAAGGAGCGCTATGACGTGCTCTACGTCGGCCAGCTGATCGACTGGAAGGGGGTCAACTTCCTGCTCGAAGCGATGCAGCAGCTTCGCAAGCAGCGCCACGTTCACCTCCGGCTGGTCTATCACAACGCGCAGCTCGAGGCGGAGCTGAGACGGCAGGCGGACGACCTGGGTATCGCGAAGCACGTGGAGTTCGTGGGCATCCTGGATCCCGGAGCGCTCGCCGAGGAGTATCACCAGGCGGACCTCCTGGTGCTGCCGAGCTTTGCCGATTGCCTGCCCAGCGTGGTCACCGAGGCCTTCCTGTGCGGTACGCCGGTGGTGGCGGGCGGGGTGTGCGGCGTGCCGGAACAGATCGGGCCCTACGGTCTGGCGGTGCCGCCGGGCGATGCCGTCGCGCTCGCGAGCGCCATGGAGACGATCCTGGCGGATCGGCCGCGCTGGCAGGGCCGGGCCGCCGAGATCCGGGCGTATGCGGAGCACACGTTCAAGCCGGAGACCATGGTCGCCCGCCACCTCGCCCTCTATCGCGACATGATCGAAGGCCGCGCCGCGCGGTCCAGGCGGCGGGCCGCCTGGATCGATCCCGCGATGCGCCTGGCGGTCGAGGTGTACTGGCGCCGCCGTCGGGCCGCGGCGTAGGGCGGCCCGCGATGAACATCAGCCACGTCAGCGTCAGCACGTTGCCGGTTCTGCATCGCTTCGGCGGCGCCATCGAACGGCGCATCGTCGAGATCGCGCGCGAGCAGGCGCGGCGCGGGCATCGGGTCAGCGTGTACTCGGTCGGCGACAGCACCGACACGCGCGAAGTGGACGGCGTGACCTATCACTTCCTGAAGTGCCGCACGCGTCTGCCGTTCAGGCACCTGGAGTTCCAGTATCAGGTCGTGCGCGAGCTGAGGAGGCGCTCCGACGACGTGCTGCACTTCCACAGTCAGCCCGAGGGCGCGTGGATGAGCCAGGCGGTGGGAGCCCGGAAGGTGCTCTCGTACGACTTCTTCCAGTTCCGCGGCGGTCGCCAGACGCCGCTCTATCACCTGTACAAGCGGGTGCTCCGCTCCTTCGACCTGCTCCTGCCGTGCTCCCGGTACTGCCTGGAGGAGTCGCAGAGCTTCTGGAGCTTTCCCGCGAGCAAGCTGCGGATCCTCTACAACGGGGTCAACACGCAGCAGTTCCGGCCGGATCCGGAGGCGGCCGCGCGCGAGCGCGGCCAGCTCGGCATCGACGGCAAGGTGATGCTCTACGTCGGCCGGGTGTGCGAGCAGAAGGGGAGCGACGTGCTGCTGCGAGCGGCCCGGACGCTCCGCGAGCGGCGCCGCGACGTGCGGCTCGTGATCGCGGGACCGGTCGGGCAGTTCGGCCGGAACGACGACCCCCACGGCTGGGTCGCGCGCATCGAGGAGGTCGGCGGCCTCTACCTCGGTCCCATCGAGGAGAGACGGCTCAACGCGATCTACAACCTCGCGGATGTCTTCGTGATGCCGACGCGGGTCAACGAGATGTTCGGCATGGCGGCCGTCGAGGCGCAGGCGTGCGGCAAGCCGGTCGTGGCCAGCGACTCGGGCGGTCTGAAAGAGGTGGTCCCGTCGAGCTGCGGAGCGCGCGTGCCGGTCGGCGATTCGCCCCGGATGGCGGACGAGGTCGAGAAGCTGATGGACGACGCCGAGCTCTACGCGGCGTGCTCCGCGAGTGCGCTGGTCAACGCGGCGACCTACGACTGGGCGCGCATCTGTGACACGTGCGACGACCTGTACCGCATCGCGAGCTGAGACACGGAGAGCCGCGTGAGTGACCGCGTGTCCGTCACCATCGGCATCCCGTTCCTGAACGCTCGGCGCTCCCTCGCCGTGGCGGTGCGCTCGGTGTTCGCGCAGACCCACCATGACTGGGAGCTGCTGCTGATCGACGACGGCTCGTCCGACGGGTCGATCGATGTGGTGCGGCATCTCGACGATCCCCGCGTGCGGCTCCTCGGCGACGGGAGCAATCGCGGTCTGTGCGCGCGCCTGAACCAGATCGCGGCGATGGCCCGGGGCACCTACCTGGCGCGGATGGACGCCGACGATGTCATGCATCCGGAGCGGATTGCGCGGCAGCTCGAGCTCCTGCGGGCGGACCCGAGCGTCGATCTGATGGACAGCGCGACCTTCACGATGGACGACGACCTCACGCCGGCGGGCATTCGCGGCGATCGGCCGCTGGATTGCCGTACGGAGGCGGTGCTGCGCGACGGGCTCCTGATCCATCCGACCGTCATGGGGCGCGCCGAGTGGTTTCGGCGCCACCCGTACGATCCGGTCTTCGTTCGGGCCGAGGACCGCGAGCTGTGGATCCGGACCTGCACGACGACGAGGTTCGCCCGACTGCGTCGGCCGCTGTTCTTCTATCGCGAAGCTCCCGCCGGCAACCTGGGGAACTATCTGCGCACCGAGGGGACCGTGCGCGAGATCTTGCGACGCTACGGGCCGCCGCTGGTCGGAGTGCGGCACACCCGGCTCCTGGTGATGCGGTCACACCTCAAGTCGATCACCTACCGGCTCGGCACGAGACTGGGACTGCAGGGCCGGCTGATCGGCGCGCGCAACCGCCGGCTCGAGGCGGCGGAGGTAGGGGAAGCGAGGCGGATTCTCGCCGCGATCCAGGCCACGCCGGTGTCGGGCCTGGAGGACGCCGGGCCGGGCCCCTCGGCCGCGCGACTGCTTCCGGGCGAGGCGGCATGAAACCGAGGCTGCTGCACGTGACGACGGTGCCGATGACCCTGTGCTTCGTGGCGGGGCACGTGGCTCATGCCAGGCGCCGAGGGTTCGAGGTCCACGTGCTGTCGTCGCCCGGCGCGGCGCTCGACGAGTTCGCCCGCGACCTGCAGGTCGAGGCGCACGGCGTGCCGATGCCGCGCCGGATCACGCCGCTGGCCGATCTCGCGGCGCTGTGGCGGATCGTGCGAGTCATGCGGCGCGTGCGACCGACGATCGTGGATGCGCACACGCCCAAGGGGGGCCTCCTGGCGATGATGGCGGCCGCGCTCTGCCGCGTGCCGGTTCGCATCTACCACCAGCACGGGCTGCCGCTCATGACCGCGACCGGGCTGAAGCGGCGTATCCTGCGCGGGACCGAGCGCACCGCGTGCCGGCTGGCGCATCAGGTCATCTGCATCAGCCCGTTGCTGCGCGAGGTCCTGATCGCGGAGGGGCTGTGCCCGCCCGGAAAGATCACGGTGCTCGAGCACGGAAGCATCGACGGCGTCGAGGCGGACGGCAAGTTCGATCCGGCCGGCGTCTCGACGCAGTGGGCGGAGCTCGTGCGGGCTCGCTATCAGATCCCACCGAGCGCGCCGGTGATCGGCTTCGTGGGACGCGTCGTCCGCGACAAGGGCTTGATCGAGCTCGCGCAGGCGTGGCGCGGGCTACGCGAGGAGTGGCCGTCGCTGCACCTGCTGGTCGCGGGGCCGTTCGAGAGCGAGGATCCCATCCCGGCCGAGGTGGAGGCAACGCTGCGAAGCGATCCGCGCGTCCATCTGGCCGGAATGGTGCACGACATGCCCGGTATCTATCGGACGCTGGATCTTCTGGTCCTGCCGTCGTATCGCGAGGGCTTCAACACCGCGCTCCTGGAGGCGGCGGCGATGGGGCTGCCGGTGGTCGCGACGCGGATCCCGGGATGCGTCGATGCGGTGCGGGACGGCGAGACCGGCCTGCTGGTGCCGGTGCGCGACGCCCAGGCGCTGACCGCCGCGATCGGCACGTACCTGGGCGACCCCGCGCTGCGTCGACGGCACGGCGCCAACGGCCGGCGCCGCGCGCGGCGCGAATTCGAGCCGGGAAGGCTGCGGGAAGCCTTGTTTCAGGAATACATCCGCTTGCTTGGCCGGCGCGGCTGCGGCGGGATAATGGCAGACGTGCGCCGCGTGCCGGGGGAGCCGGCTCGCTAGTGTGGCCCGCATTGCCGTTCATCGTGTTCGTGGCGATCTTGCCTTTTCGAGGAACCGTGACCTTGCGGCTCGCCTGTCTCGCGGCGGCGTGTCTGATCGTCGCGATGTCGTGGCGGCGGCTGGCCCCGCCGGCGGTGCCCTGCCGGTGGGCGATCGCGCTATGGGCGGGGGTCGGGCTGGGCTCGCTTCTCGTCGCGGTCGATCCGGCGTACAGCCTGCGGGAGATCACGAGCGAAGTCGGTTACGCGCTGATCACGTTCGTCGCCTTCCTCGCGTGGACGCGGAGCGAGAGGCGATTGCGCCTCGCGGGTCTGGCGGTGCTGGCCGGATTCGTGGCGATGTCGGGCTCGGCCCTCCTCGGCGCGTACCTCCGGAACGGCGAATGGCCGGCCGACGTGTACTACGGCGACGTCGGAGAGGTCAGCAACTACCTCGTCACGGTCGGCCCGGTGCTCGGCTTGACGGTGTCAGGGTTCGGGCGTCGGCATGCGACGAAGTGGCTGGCGGGGCTCGGCGTGCCCTTCCTGGCGGTGGCCGTGCTCTGCGCCGAGCGAGCCCTGTGGCCGGCGCTCGGGGTGCAGGCGGCGCTGGTGTGCGTGTGGGGATGGCGGCTCCGCGCCGTCGCGGTCGGGCCCCTTCGCCTGGCCCTGGCGGGCCTCATCGTGCTGGGCCTAGTGGGCGGGGGCGTCTACGTCAGCGAGCGGTACCGAACCGGCGGCGATCCGCATTCGCCGATGGCGATGGGGAACGATTCGCGGCCTCGGGTATGGAAGAAGGTGGGCGAGGAGATCCTCGCGCATCCGTTGACCGGCGCCGGGTTCGGGCGCGCCGTCATGGGCAAGGCCTACCCCGCCTTGGTTCCGGCCGACGAGAGCGAGGTGTTCTCGCACCCGCACAATCTCGTTCTCACCTACGGCATCAGCGCCGGCGTGCCGGGCATGGTGGCGGTGCTGGCATTGTTCGCCTCGCTCGCTCGACGCTTCTGGCAGCTGGCGAGTCGCGGAGAGCGTCTCGCGCGTCTGGCCGGACTCGCCGGGACGGCGATGGTCGCCGGCGTGCTGGCGCGCAACATGACCAATGATTTCTTCGTGCGGGATGGGGCGCTGCTGTTCTGGGCACTCGCCGGGATGCTGTTCGGATATGCGCTGCGTCGTCCGCCCGCGTCCGGAGCGGGTGAAGCCGATCCTCGGCCCGCGCGGCGAGGCATCGTGGTCGGGGGCGCCGCCGCCGGCGAGCGCGGCCGGGAGAGGGCCGCATGAGTCACCGCGCCCCGCGCTTCCGTGAGTGCGACCACGTGCTCGGGCCGGCGAAGGACGGCGTGGTGGTCATCGGCGCGGGAGGCCACGCCAAGGTGCTCATCAGCACTCTCACCGCCTGTGGAGTGCCCGTCGCGGCGGTGGTCGACGACGACGACACCAAGTGGGGCATGGACGCTCAGGGCACCCGCGTGGGCCGGATCGAGCGCGAGCTCGGCGGCCGCGGGATCGTCGGGATCGGGGACAATGCACAGCGCCGCGAGATGGCGAGGGCCTTGAGCCTGGAATGGCAGACGGTGGTCCATCCGGCCGCCTACGTTCACCCGTCGGCGAAGCTCGGGCGAGGCACGGTGGTCTTTGCGGGCGCGGTCGTGCAGCCGGATGCGGTGATCGGCGACCACGTCATCGTGAACACGGGCGCCACGATCGATCACGATTGCATCGTCGGCGACTACGCCCATCTCGCTCCGGGTGTGCACCTCGCGGGCTCGGTGCAGGTCGGGGAGGGCGCGTTTCTCGGCATCGGAAGCGTGGTGGGCCCGGGTCTCGAGATCGGGCGCTGGGCCACCCTCGGAGCCGGAGCGGTGGCGATTCGCGACGTGGCGGAAGGGGTCGTGGCGGTCGGCGTTCCGGCCCGAGCGCGGGAGGGCGAGCGTCCGACATGAGCCCCCCGGCCTTGACCCCCGAGCAGCTCGCCCTCTTGCCCGACGACTCGGACGTGGTCTCTTACGAGGCGAATGGGTACTACATCTCGAAGGAGGGGGTCGTGCCCGAGGCCCTGATCGACGCGGCGTGCGAAGGGGCTCACCGCTTCTATCAGGGGGAGAGGGATGGCACCCTGGCCGTCGACACCGGCTTCTCGAACTGGAAGCCGGGCGATGGAGACGGCCAGCGCAACAACGAGTTCGTGTCGTTGCAGAAGAAGGAGCTGAAGGCTCTCGCGGTCTACCCTCTCCTGGGGGCCATCGCGGCGAAGCTGACGCGGAGCTCCGCCATTCGCGTGCTGGACGATCAGCTCATCTACAAGCCGTCCGATACCCGGGACGCCTCGAGCACCGTGACCGGCTGGCACGCGGACCGCGCGTACTGGGCGACCTGCAGCTCCGACCGGATGATCTCGGTGTGGATTCCATTCCACTCGGTGGAGATCACTCGCAGTCCGCTCGTGGTGATGGCGGGGAGCCATCGGTGGCAGGGCCTGCAGGACGTGCGGTTCTTCAACCATCGGAACTTGACCGAGATGGAGGAGCGGTTCCGTGCCCACGGCCGAGAGGTTCGCGTCGTCCCCATGACCCTGCGGAAGGGGCAAGTGAGCTTCCATCACGGATGGACGGTCCACGCGAGCTACCCCAACACGAGCGGACAACCCCGGCTGTCGTACGCGGTCCACCTGCAGGACGGCGACAATCACTATCGTCCCTACCGCAACCGCGAAGGGCGCGAGATCCACATATTCGACGAGACGCTGTGCCGCCGGCTACCCAACGGCGATCCCGATTTCAGCGACCCGGAGGTGTTTCCGACCGTCTGGGCGGAGAGCCCCTGATGGACGTCGTGCATCTGGAGATCGACGATCCGCGATGGCCCGACGCCTTGCGCCGGCTGCGCCACGATTTCTACCACCTCCCCGAGTACGTGAGACTGGACGGGGAGTGGAACCGAGCGCAGCCGATGGCGTTCCTGGCCAGATCCGGGGACGAGGAGCTGCTCATTCCATATCTGCTGCGCCGTTGTGAGAGCCTCGGGCCGGAATCCATGGCGGGCGAAGAGGTGTACGACGTCGTGTCGCCGTATGGGTATCCGGGCCTGCTGCTGAGCGACGCGGCCCGGCAGTCCCCAAGGTTCGCCCGGGAGGCGATGCATCGATTGAGCGAGACCCTCCGCGAGATGGGAGCGTGTTCCGCGTTCTTTCGCATGCACCCCTTGCTCAGCGACGGGCTGTCGGAGCTCTTCCCGGAGGGGTTCTTCACCCCGGCCGGCGAGACGGTCGCGATGGATCTGACCCTGGACGAAGCCGGATTGTGGAAGGGGATCCGGGAAGGGCACCAGTGGACGATCAAGAAGTGCCGGAGGCTCGGCTTCGTGGCCCGGATGGTCTCCCTGCGCGCGTACGTCGAGTGCGTCATGGAGATCTACCGGGAGACGATGGACCGGGTCCAGGCCAAGGAGTCGTACTATTTCGGCCGGGACTATTTCGCGAGGCTCGCCGAGATGCCCGGACAGGTGCATTGCGCGGTGGTGGAATTGGAGGGTCAGCCGGCGGCCGCCTGCGTCTTCTTCGAGTGCGACGGAATCGTGCAGGCCCACCTGGGCGGTACCAGGTCGGAATTCCTCCACAAGTCGCCGTTTCACCTGCTCCTGTATTCGGCGGCGGAATGGGCCAGGTCCCGGGGCAACCGCTACCTCCACATGGGAGGGGGCGTCGGCGGCTCCAACGACCGCCTCCTCCAGTTCAAGCGCGGATTCTCGCCGTTGCGCTTTCCGTTCTCGACCCTGCGCCTCGTGACGGACGAGGGCAAGTACCGTGAGTTGACGTCTCGCCGGGCGCGGGCCGCCGCGGTGTCGGTGGAGGAGGTGTCGTGCGGCGACTTCTTCCCCGCCTACCGGGCGCCCCTCTGAGGGGCCGCCGCGTGCAGGCTCAGCACACCGCGCCGGGCGCCGGCGCGCCGGGCGAATACTCGATCGCGAAGATGCGGAGATCGTAAGCCGGAACGCTTGCCTTCACCGTCACGATGGACCCGGCGCGCGCACACCCCGCGGCGGTGTCGGCGGTGTACTCACGAACGGCGCCGACGGCGCCGGGAATGTTCGCCACGATCGCGCCGTTCCATTCCGCCCCCGAATTGTTGATGATCGTGGTGACGAGTCTGCCCGGCGCGGTCGAGAACATGTACTGGGCGCCGGGACCGGACACGACGGCGGGCGCATGCTCGCGGTTCAGGTCATCGAACAGCCGAACGCCTACTTCCAGCAGTCGATCGCGTGCGGTCGTCTGCAGATGCTCTGGCGTCGTCAGGATGACCCGCCCCGTCCCGACCGCGTTCGATGTGATCAGCGGGGCGCCGTCGCCGGAGGTCGCCAGGACGCGAGCGGCGACGGGAGCGACCGGCTTGTACGTGAACGGCGCCTCCGGATACGCCGTATTGTCGGACAGCCATCTCGAGGTGGTGGCGCGCCGAGAAGCGCCCCCGAGCCGAACGCCGAGGAGCGCCTCGTCCGCGCTCGTCGCCTGGGTGACGTTGACGACGAGCGTTCCCCCGGCTCGCACCCACGACTGGAGATCCCAGCGCAGACGGGCATCGATGACGACGTCGCCCATGAGCACGAGGACCTTGTATCGCCGCAGGGCGCTCGCCGGCGCGGTGTTGAGCATCACGTCGAAGGAGTCGCCCCAGCGGGTGAACGGCATCGGCTCGTACGGTCTGGGATCGCCCCCGGAGGTCAGGAATCGCTGGTAGCCCGCCGGCGTCGAGAACGGCGCGCCGGGCGTCGTGCCGTGCCGCCAGTGATCGGGATAGGCGAGCTTGAGGAAGTTGTCGATCATGAAGTCGCCGGAGGAATAGGCGATGTCCTGATACCAGACCGCGTTCTGCTGATTGTATCGCCCGTGCTTGGTGTCGAAGCCGCTGTGAGCGTCCAGCATCAGCGCCGTCGGGACCGCCGGCGTTCCCAGGTCGGGATGTCGCCTCAAGGCGAAATCGGCAAACTGCTTCACGGCCCGCCCGAACGGATTGAGAGCCGACCCGCCCGGACCGTAGTAGAGCGTCGGCTCGATCTGGAGGATGTGGGCGCCGGCCATGTACGCCGCGTACATGTGCCGACGCAGATAGCTCGGCGACCATCCGCCGGTCTGCGTTCCCCCCGCGTCGAAGCGCGTCGCGGAGTCTGCCGCCGTGCGCCACGTCGAGAGGTCGATGCCCCAGGGGCGATCGTATTGACGGCCGGCGCCGCGCGCGAAGGCGATGCCGGTCGCGACATCTCCCAGCTCGTCGACGCCGCGCTCGAGGAGGCCGACGTCGACGCCCAGCTCATAGGCGTCGAACGCGTTCGGCGAATAGTCGGTGACGGCGGCGAGGCGGCAGGGCCGCTCCGTCGAGGGCTGGCGCAAGTAGGTGGCGAGCGGCGGAGACTGCGTGAGGTAGTAGTCGAGAAAGCGCGCATGCGCCTGCGCGCGCGTCAGCGCCCCGTATTGCGGCCGTCCCTTCGGAACCCAGGCGCCCCCGCTCTGATCCCACTCGATCATCAGGTTCCACAGGTGGCTCTTGGCCGGCTGCGCCGCGCAGATTCGAGCGGCCGCGAGGCGCTGGGTCTCGATCGAGCCGGCGGAGTCGTGGTTGACGTGCGCGGCAGCCTGGAGACGAAAGTTGAGCCTCACATCGTGCGTCACGACGAAGTTGCGCATGCCGACGTCCGCGGGCGGCCAGAAGGCGACCATGTTGGCGATGCCGTTTCGTAAGTTCAGGACGGCGTCGGGATTGGTGTAGCCGAGAGGGCCGTGGAACTCGGTCGCAAGATGAAACGTGGAGCGTTCGGACTCCGCGCCCACGCCGGATGAGTGGAGAGAAAGGCACAATGCGACGAGCATCGAGCGCAGAGCGACCTCGACCGGGCGACGCGCACGTTCCGAGCGACCTTTGGGTCGACGGTTCGGCGGAGTGAGCATCGGGTGCGGGAGCATGCGCCGGCTACGAATCGGACCGGTGTGCGGCGCGCGGGTGGGCGCGCCCTCAGCGGGAGAGCCGCCCGGGGCGTCGTAGCCGGTCCGGGATGCCGCGGCGCCCCAAGGCACGATCGCCGATCGCCACGAGGAGGAGACCGCCGACGAAGCCGCCGACCCCCAGCCGCACGGTCGTCGGCGTGCCGACCAACCGCACCCCGAGGACGTCGACGCTGAGCCCGAGGTCGGCGGTCTCGGGAGGCGGCCAGATCCCGGTCGCGCCGAACGAGATGGCGGCCACGACTGGCATCGCGAGGGCGTGGAGACCCACGGTGAGGGCCACGCAGCCCCAGATCTCTCTGGATGTGCCGGGTCGCCAGCAGAACGCGGCGACCGCGAGGCCCATCACGACCCCGACGGCGAGGGTGGGAAGGGTCGTCGCTCCTGGCCGGACGACATCCAGGATCGTGGTCACGAAGAGACTCCAGAGGGCGCCGCACACGAGGCCGGCGAGCAGCGCCGCCCCGGGATCCCTCCTCTGGCCGGACGGTCGCATCGCTCCGCTACTTCACGAAGGCCGGGACACGCGGACGAGGAGGACGGAGGTCATGCCGTTGGCTCGGGGTTGCCGAATGATCGTCCGGCATCGCCGGGCGTGTCAAGAGTCGATCGC
>WNFR01004851.1_pt1 | contig 13792 bp, 10 predicted proteins | sample 5400221 | NCBI WGS metagenome assembly WNFR01 (sample SAMN13153357, study PRJNA577476) | soil metagenome | isolation source: 40 cm soil under Madrone tree | place: USA:California | collected 2016-06-14
GGAATTTCCAAAAGACCTTCACCGGACGCGCGGCGGTTTTGTGGAAGCCAAGCGATGCGTTCAGCGTCGATCTCGCGTTCCTGAATTCCAACGTGCACGGGGACGGCGGCCCGCAGGTCAACCCCGATTTTGCCGGCGGTCCGTCGCCCATCGATCCGCGCGTCACCCTGCCCTCCGGTGGGCACTACCGGGATTTCTCGCAGATCGATCAGCCATTCTCCCGCTACACGAACCTGACCAGTCTCGACACGAGCTACAACGTGGGCTTCGCCACCATGTCGTCGACCACGTCCTACACCACGACGTCCGGTTCTGTGACCGAGGACAATACCTACGATCTGGCGGGAATCGACTCGAGCGCGTATTTGCCCTACTACGCCGGGACGCCGAGAAATCCGCGCTTCGTGTACGACTATCAGTTCGCGGACAAGGCGCATACCTTCACCGAGGAACTCCGGCTGGTGTCCAATACGAGCCCCGACAACCTGTTCGACTACGTGGTCGGCCTCTTCTACGAGAAGCAGGAACGTGTCGGGGCGTGGACCATCGCCATCCCCGGCTCGTCGGAGCGGGCCGCAGCCCTGCCCTGCGCACCCGCCTGCGATATTCTCGTCGGCCCGAACGACGTGAACTTCCAACAGATCGACACCCAGAGATTCCAGGACAAATCGGTATTCGGCGAACTCACCTATCACTTTTTGACGCACGGCCAGATCACCTTCGGCGTCCGCCATTTCTCCCAGCAGTTCACCGATGCCCAGTCCTACGTGGATTACACGTTCCCGACCTTCATCGCGGCGACTCCGCACCGCTCGCCCGCCTCCAAGACCGTCGGCAAGGTCGACCCGTCGTACGAATTCGCCAAGGACCACTTCGTCTATGCGCTGTGGTCACAAGGCTTTCGGCGCGGCGGCGCCAACTCGGTTCCGCTGTCGGGCCCGTTCCAGGAAAGCCCGCTGCTGTCGACTTACAAACCCGACAAGACCGATAACTACGAAGCCGGTCTCAAGGGACGATTCTCCAATGGGGTCAGCTACACGGCCGACGTGTTTTATATCAAATGGGACAGCCCGCAGATCTCTTCGAGCCTGCCGTCCGGCAATCTCGCGGTGTACAACGCCAACACCGCCGTATCGAAGGGCGTCGAGTTCGAGAGCAGCGGTCCGCTGGGCTTGCCGGGGCTGGCCTATTCGGTCGGATTCGCCTATGCCGACGCGAAACTCACCAGCGACTTCTCACTGCCCGCCGACAACGGCAGGGGCGTCATCGTGCCGGGCCTGCTCTCCGGCAAGTCAGGCGAGCAAATGCCGGGCAGCCCGAAGACTAGCGTCAGCGCCGCTCTTTTGTACGACACCCCGATCGCGACCGGCTACGATCTGGCGCTGTCCTTGAACGGCGTCTACCGAACCGCGGTGAAAATGCAGCTGGCACCGACTCTCGGATCGGCCACCGTGCAGCAATCCTCCTCCTATGAAATCCTGAACGCGAGCGCCACCGTGAACCACAAGCCCTGGCACCTCACGGGCTACGTCACGAACCTTCTCGACAAGCAGGAAGTCCTGGTACCCCCGTCGCAGATCAGCCCGGGCAACAACTTCGACAAGCTGGCCGACGACTACGTGATCAATCCCCCGCGCACGGTCGGGATTCGGGTGGGCTACACGTTTTGAGAGACGGATATCGAGTGCCCCTTGGTTCATTGGAAAAAGTCGCCTGCGGCGCTTTTTCGAGCGGGCGCGTGCGGCAAATATCGGGGGCTTCCGATACCTGATACGATCGCCCGGCATGACGCCGACCGCTCGCAGAACAGAAGCGAAGGATGAGCCCCGGGCCCGCAATGTAGGACTGTTCAGGACCATTCTGGCAGGCTCGGGTCGTTCGCTCGCGGATGCGTTCGCAAGTCTCGAGCAAGCCCCCGAAGTCGAGCGCATGACTCGACACCAGAAGCGCGGGCTCTTGGGCGCCCGCATCACCCTGCCGCCCGACGAAGGCGAAGGCTATTGGGACCTCACGCGAATCCGCGACGACATTTACGTCGTGGTAGCCAACTTCACCTACAAGGACCCGCGGGTCGAACTCGTCCCCGGCGACGGATTGGTGCAATTCAATTTCAAGCTGTCGGGAGACATGTCGCTCGCGGTGAGCCGGACGGAGCCGCTGCGCTGGAACCGGCCGTCGCTGTTGGTGTGGGCCCAGCCCACCGGCGTCGACATCAGCGAATGGACGGCGCCCGCCGCACGCGAGCGCTTCATCATCATCAGCATCCGCCCCGAGTTCCTGTCCGAGCACTTTCTCACTTCGAGCGTTGATGCCCCGCCGCAGCTCCACGCCTTCATCGCCGGCAAGGGCGAGAAGATCATCTACCTGCACCGACCACTCAGCTCTCAGACGTTCGACGTGACCACGCGGCTGCTCAACAACCCGTTTTCCGGGGCACTGGCGCTGGTCTACACCGAGGCGCTGGCGCTCGAGCTTCTGTGCTTGGCCGTTCAAAGCTTCACCGACCCCTCAGGCACTCCTTACGAGGAGTACACCGAGCGCGAGCTCAAGTGTCTGCACATGGCGCGGAACAGGCTCATGCGCGAACTCGCCCCGCCGCCGACCATCAGCAAGTTGGCCCGCTCGGTGGGCATGGCGAAGTCGACGCTCACCAAGGGCTTCAAGGCCGTATTCGGCGAGACCATCCTCGACTACAGCCTCGGCTGCCGCATGCGCCACGCCCTGGCATTGATGCGCGATCAACAATGGTCGGTCGCCAAAGCCAGCGAAGCCGTGGGCTATGCGCATCCCACCTCGTTCACCACCGCATTTCGCCTGCATTTCGGCATGCGCCCCATCGATGTGCGACGCATGAAATCCCGCGAAAAGAGCTCCTGAGGACAAACATTGGAACTCCTAGCAATTGCGCCCTCGCGCAAAGGTCTTCGAGGCCCCCGACCGCTATTGTGGAATCGATGTCCCAAGATCCGCTCCTGCAGCCGTTTCAGCTCAAGCACCTGACGCTCAAGAATCGTCTCATGACGACCTCGCATGAGCCGGCGTACCCCGAAGACGGGATGCCGAAAGAGCGCTATCGTGCGTATCACGTCGCGCGCGCCAAGGGCGGTGTCGCATTGACCATGACCGCCGGCTCCGCCGCGGTCTCGCGCGACAGTCCGCCGGTGTTCAACAACATCCTCGCCTTCAAGGACGAGGTGGTGCCCTGGCTGAAGTCCTTGGCGGACGAGTGCCATGAGCACGGTGCCGCCGTCATGATCCAGTTGACCCACCTGGGCCGGCGCACGCGCTGGGACCGGAATTTCTGGCTTCCCGTCGTCTCCCCGTCGCACCGCAAGGAGGCGGCGCACCGCGCCTTCCCCAAGAAGATCGAGGACTGGGATATCGCGCGCATCATCGAGGACTACGCGGACGCCGCCGAGCGCATGCAGGCCGCCGGTCTCGACGGCATCGAGCTGCAAGCGTACGGGCATCTGATGGACCAGTTCTGGTCGCCGCTGACGAACACCTTGGAGCCCCCGTACGGCGGTTCGCTCGATGAGCGACTGAAGTTCGGCTTCGACGTCTTGACTGCGATCCGGCAGCGTGTCGGAACGGAATTCATCGTCGGCGTGCGCTACACCGGAGATGAGGTGCTCGACGGAGGCCTCAGCAAGCAAGATGGCCTCGAGATCTCGCGCCGCCTCAAACGCAGCGGCATGGTCGATTTCCTCAACATCGTGCGCGGCCACATCGATACGGATGCAGGACTCACGGATCTCATTCCGATCCAAGGCATGGCCAGCGCCCCGCACCTGGATTTCTCCGGCGAAATCCGTGCAGCCACGCAATTCCCGACCTTTCACGCCGCCAGGATTCAGGACGTCGCCACGGCGCGCCACGCGATTGCCGCGGGCAAGGTCGACATGGTCGGCATGACCCGGGCGCATATGACCGATCCGCATCTCGTGCGCAAGATCGTGGAGGGCCGGGAGGATCGGATTCGTCCCTGTGTTGGGGCCAACTATTGCCTGGACAGGATTTACCAGGGAGGGGCCGCCTACTGCATTCACAACCCGGCCACCGGGCGCGAGTCGTTCATGCCCCACGAGATCGCTCGCGCCGGGGTCAAGCGCAAGGTGGTGGTCATCGGCGCGGGACCCGCGGGGCTCGAGGCCGCCCGTGTCGCCGCCGAGCGCGGGCATTCCGTGGTGGTATTCGAGGCGGCTGGCGAGCCCGGGGGGCAGCTGCGGCTGACCGCGCGAAGCCCGCGCCGCCGGGAAATGCTCGGCATCATCGACTGGCGCATGCGGGAGTGCACGGCTCTGGGAGTGGATTTTCGCTTCGATTCACCGGCCGAGGAGCCCGATGTCATGGGCGAGCGGCCGGACGTCATCCTGGTCGCCACCGGCGGCTTGCCCCATACGCAGATTCTGGAATCCGGCAATGATCTCGTCGGCTCGACCTGGGATGTGATCGCGGGTAGCGCCAAGCCGACCGGTCGCGTGCTGTTGTTCGACGATGCCGGCGATCATGCCGCGCTCCAGGCTGCCGAGTTGATCGCCGCGGCCGGCGCGGAGCTCGAGATCATGACGCCGGACCGCTCGTTCGCGCCTGAAGTGATGGCGATGAACTTGGTCCCGTACATGCGAAGCCTTCAGAAATGGAACGTGACGTTCACCGTGACGTTTCGCTTGCTCCGCGTCGAGCGCGCGGACGGCGAATTGCGGGCGGTGATCGGAAGCGACTATGGCGGAGTGCGCAAGGAACGCCGCATCGACCAGGTGGTGGTCAATCACGGCACGCTGCCGAACGACGAGCTGTATTTCACGTTGAAACCGAATTCCCGCAATCTCGGCGCCGTCGATCATGATCGATTGATCGCGGGACACCCGCAAAATTCAGCGGCGAATCCTGAAGGCAGGTATCAGTTATTTCGGATCGGCGATGCCGTCGCGGCGCGCAATACGCACGCCGCGATCTACGATGCGTTGAGGCTGGTCAAGGATCTGTGACGGAGGCGTCGCCGGCGTGTGAAGTGTCATTCACCGCAGCGTATTCGGGCGTCTCCGGCTCTGCTGCTCCGGGCGGCAACAACTCGACACCCTCGTAGATCTGCCGCAAGTTCAGGCGCAACCCCAGGCAGGACGATTCCACGACGTCGTCCGCCTGATCCAATATGTAGCCACGCCACCCGGTGCTCTCACGACGATAGAGTTCCACGCGCATCCGGTCCTGATCGACGATAGCGTATTCGCGGAGCGATTCCAGGGTCCAGTAAGCCGCGCGCTTCTCCCGCCGATCAATGCTCGCGGTCGATGGCGAGGTCACCTCGACGATGAAGCACGGTCGCACCAGGAAGAGCTCATTGCGGTCGCTGGCGTCGCAGCAAACGCTGAGGTCGGGATAGTAAAAGCTGTTATGCGTCTCGACGTAAACCTTCATATCCGAACCGAAGACCTGGCACTCTTGGCGACCGATGACGGAAGCACCCCTGGCACGATAGACCAGATTTGCGGCGATCAGATTGTGCCGGCGCTTCGCGCCGGACATCGCGTAGACCTCGCCGTCGACGTACTCACGTTTGATCGGGCTCCTTCCCTCCCGGTCTAGGTACTCCGAAGGTGTGAGGGGGGCTGGTTTTGGTTCCATGACGGGGTCTCCGCTGAATGCCGCCAGTATGGCATGGGCGCTTCCCCCGTCAACGGACGGCGCTATGGCGCGGCATCCAACTGCATCATCCTCAAGAAGGCCGGCCGGCTGACAAGGCGGGCGCAATACTCCTTTAGCACCGGCGTCTCGGTCATCATTTCGCGTCGTCCTGACGCTCCGATGCGGCGCAGATTCCCGCTCGAGAGTGATCTGCGCCAGTATCGGTGCGATTCACCCGTTGAGCAGACCGACCATCGCCTCGTTATAGCGCTCGCCGGCGGCCGCTCCGCGCGGCGCGACCTGCTCGATCTGCTCGAGTTCTTGCGGGCTGAGCTCAATGTCGGCGGCCGCGACGTTCTCCTCCAACCGCTTCACGCTGCTGGTACCTGGGATCGGGATCACATTGTCGTGCTTGGCCAAGAGCCATGCCAGGGCAAGCTGCGCCGCGCTGCATCCTCTGCGTTGTGCAAGCTCGCGCAGATGGTCGGCCAGCCGCAGATTCTGCATAAAATTCTCGCCTTGGAATCGAGGATTGCCGTGCCGCCAGTCGTCGGCCGAGAGATCCTCCCGCTTGCGGAACCGGCCGGCAAGAAATCCCCGGCCGAGCGGGCTGTAGGCGACCAGCGCAATGCCCGCCTCCCGCAGAAGCCGTAACAGCTCGTCTTCGGGATCGCGACTGAACAAGGAGTATTCCGTCTGAATCGCTGCGAGCGGATGGACCTTCTGGGCGCGCCGAACAGTTGCCGCTGACGGCTCGGACAACCCGATGGCTCGCACCTTGCCCTGCTTGACTAGATCCGCCATGGCACCGACCGTTTCCTCGATCGGCGTGCCCGGGTCCACTCGATGCAGGTAGTACAAATCGATGTAATCGAAGCCGAGCCGTTGAAGCGAAGCATCGCACGCCTGATGCACGTAACGCGCGCTGCCGTTGATCATGCGCCCGGGTGCATCGCGTCGTTCGTTCGCGCTGACGCCCGTGGTGAAACCAAACTTCGTTGCCACGATGACCCGGTCACGGCGGCCCTTGAGCGCCTCGCCCACCAAGCGTTCGGATTCGCCATAGATGTCGGCCGTATCGAGCAGAGTGATGCCGAGATCGAGCGCGCGATGAATCAGGGCGACAGCCTGCGCGTCGCTTTGTAGGCTGCTGGTATAGGTCTCGGCAATGCCGATGCTCATGCAGCCGAGTCCCAGAGCGGAAACTTGCGGGCCCTGAAGGCCCAATTTGCGGTGTTTCATGCGGAGCTCCTCGCGGTTCAAGTCATCGTATCCAAAGCGATCAGCAGGCAAGCGCCCAATTAGCCGATCATCCACGATGTGGTCTAGCCGGGAGACCGATCTGCAGGCGAATGCCTGCTATTTTGCAGGATGAGCCGTGAATTCACCGTCGCCCGAGATGCCGATCAAAGAACTTGACGATGACACGATAGACCTCGTTGGATTCGGGAAGGTCCGGATCGATGAAGAAGGCGTGCCACATGCCGTCCCAGATATGCAGTTCGGTTTCGACGCCGACCTTGGTAAGGGCTGCCTGCGTCCGGTGCTCATGCCGCTGTCGCCCGTGATCTGAACGGCACCCAACCGAGCGAGCGCCGGGCCCCGCGGCTCACCCGCCAGCGCAGTTTCGCCTTCTTGAACTGTCGCCGGCGCGTGGCGAACTCCGCATTCACCCGCTGAATGGTGTCCGAGCCGATGTAATCGAACTCTGCGGCCGCGCCCGCGGAGAGCTTATCGAGGTCATACGCGCTCAGCCATTGGCCAGCTCCCGCGAACGGGCGCGCGGCCTTGAAGGCCGTCCCATTCGCTCAGTTCCATACTCGATTGACTTCCGCAGCGGCGGCGTTGAGCCACGCATAGCCCTCGGCCTTTACTTTCAGACGCAGCGTACGCACGCAGTGGCTGACCTCGGGAGTAGGCTTCTTCGTCATCGCGTGCGCCAAAGTAGAGTCGGCAGCGCTCCCGCGCAACAGGCATTTCTGGCGTAATTGTCGAGATTTGGCTCAAGAGAGCGGGAACGAGCGCGGCATGAGCCAGCGTTACGGGCAGCAGGCGGCTCTGCTTCACGGTGCTACGCAACCGCCGCCGCTGGGTCGCGTGCATATTCCGGTCGTTCGTGAACGCGGTTTCCAGCGCATCGTGAACGCAGATTCCAAGGGAACGTGAACGCGATTGCAGCGTGATCGTGAACGATTGTCGTTGTTCGCTGGAATGGTGATGACGATGCCGTGCCGGCATCGATGAGGGTGAAAACGGCGATAGGAATCGCCGCCAAGAAATCTCGCCGCGGCGGATGACGGGACGCTTCTTGGCGCTCGACTACGCGCTGACTGCGAAGAAGCCGGGGTACAAGCCGCCGATCCGGTCAATGCCTGGACTCGACCCTGGGCCCCCGCTGAGCCATCACACGTGAATGTCAGCTTCGCGGTATGCACTCACAGGCAGCAAGTTGGGCCTGTATTAACGACGAAACACCGAAAGTCGATCGGCAACCGCCTCCGGCGGCACGAGTGTTCGCAACATGATTGTACGACGGGGGTTGACCCTACTAAATCGCTCGGGAGCGAATCGCGGGGCGTTGATGCTCTCGCGAAATGAACCGGGCGAGACCTTCTCGGCCCGAAGGCGTACGATCTCGCCAGCCGAACCTGACGCCCTTGAATTAGCTGTCGCAACTGCACATTGGCAGTTGTTATCTGAATTGATGGCATGCGTTGAACGGCAGTTTCTTGGAGAAAGGAAGCTCCGCGTCTGGTCAATCCGAACACCTCGATATAGAAAACCAAGCGCGGATCGATCCGCGAGCCTTAGGCTGCGCATGTTGACACCCCAATGGGGCATATCATCGTGCGTGAGATTCCTTTTCGTGTCTTGTCCTCATAAACTCAGACAACCCATCGTAAAGGCCGTCAATTTCTAGCCTGGGCTACATGGACGCCCCCTTAGGAGCTGCGGCCACCGTCGAGTCGGACCCCACATAGGTCCAAAATCGCCTTCCGGCGGGTCAAATCCAGAGCAAAAGCTCCAAAACTCGCCCTACCAAAACTTACCATCCTGATTGTCTCGCAAACGGGGGATCGTTCCTTGCTTAGTGTCGTCGCATGACCGATGCTGCCCGCGCTCTGCACGACACTGGGAGTAGACCACTCGGCTCATTGGAGTTTGGGGCGCATGTAACAGACCGCCACCGGGATTTGTTGATTTGTTGTGATGAACTTGGTAGATGACTTTCGGAGTATGTATTATGACGGAAAACCGCGTAGCGCAGCGCCTTGGTTTCCTCGGAAGAATGACGACGCCTGCATTCGTTGCCGTGTGCGCGCTTTCGTCGTTCCTTGGCGGGCTGATAATGTGGTTTTTGGCTAATGTTATTGCCGCGTTTGTGTTTCGCTTTCAGATAACATCCGAGAGCGGCGTATTCTTACTTTCTCTTTGTCCATTTGTTTGTGGTGCGGTATTGACCGTGTTTTTTTTAAGGCGAGGAAGATCTGCTTCCTTTGTGTCGCTAGACTCTGCATTGCAGCAGCCGCCACCAATGACTGGAGCGAGTATGAAGGTCGTGAAAGTATTTGTGGTGCTAGGACTACTGGTTGTAGGGTATTTAATTTTCACCAACAACGTGAAGCAAGCCGATCATGCAATATTATCTGCTACACAGATAAACAACGTTAACATTAATGATTCTATGCATTTCAAAAATAACATTGATGTTGCAGTGACTTCTGTCACCACGAGCAATTCCGTCGGTGGTCTGTACATGAGACAGAACGTGTCAGACGGCGGCGTGTATGTGATCGCCAAATACAAAATTATGAATTTGGGCACTGAACCCATGCCCGCTGGCAAGCATTTTTTTCTGCTCTTGGTGGATGGAAAAGGGACAGAATACAAGCCTGATGTTGGCGCAACAATTTATGCGGCTACTGTTGCAAACAACAATAATAAAGTTCTCAGTGAATTGAACCCAGGACTATCCGTTACGGACACGGAAGTATTTGAAGTGGCAAAGGCCCAATACACACCCGCTACTTGGGGTCTACTTGTAAATGATGGATACCGAGTCAGGATCCAATAGCGCGGGTCGCGATCGAACGGAGAGGCCCTGCTGTTACGTCGCACGATAATCAGAAATCATTATCCCACTCTTCTTCAGGGCGAAACAGGTCGAGTTGTCGCGCATCGGTCCGCTACAGCTAATCTCAGAGGGATGTATGGACGCGACAAACAAGAGAGAACAATTGAAGGCGCTTGGTCAGAAACGGCAGAAAGCACGCCTTGGCACTTAAAGAATCTCGGCGACTATCCCAAGCCAAATCACGAATGTAACTTCGTTTCGCCTATCACGAAGACCGCGGGAAATATCGGCTCCAACATATTTGTGCTTCTCCAGGATTGGACGTCCGAGGATGACATGGACAAAGAGAAGGACATGCCTGCCGACGAGGTTGCAGAGATGCGCGAGCGGGGATACGACCCCGATTCCACGACGTTCAAACGCCTGATAAACCTTCTACGTTTGCATTTCGAGAAATCGTTGCACGATATCTATGCAAGTAATGTATTTCCACTGATTAAGCCCAAGGGCACGGGTAGCGCAATTCCCCTCAAAGACATGAGATGGGGGGCCGAGGAATTCACGCTCCCCCAAATTGCAATATTGCGCCCCCGACTCACGGTGATTTTGGGCTTGGCCTCAATCAGGGGCGTCCAATGTGCGCTACGGCGCCCGCGTTCTCATTCCCTCGCGAGTGCTGTCGCCGCACCGTTTGATTGTTTGGAAACGAGAATTTGGTGCCAAGCGCACCCCGCCGCGCGGATCAGCAACGATCAATTGACTAAAGGCTGGAAGGAAATGGCTGATTGGTATCGCCGCACCAAATAACGCGGCCCAATTCCGATGCAACCCATACGTAGACGCAAAGTTAAAAGGTAAGCACTCCAGCTACCCCCGTACTTTCCGCGGTGACCCGTACCCAGCGGCTCGTAACTTGCCGGGCAGCGCCCCTCAAATGGACTAGGGCCACACGCTTACGGGCGTAGGCGCGGCATGGGCTATTGCATAGCGTAAACTCGGGATGCGCAACGCATTGGCAAGCAGGAAAAAACCTATGGACGGCTCGAAAAGTGGCCTGACGGACGAAGGACTCGCGGGCACCTGATCGACTCTATCCCTGCCGACGAGTTCGACGGCGCTCTGGATGACGCTCAGGCGGAGATTTGAAGGTCAGCCATGTCTAGATCGACGATCGACAAGGAGGTCGAAATGAAGATGCTCGCGGCGGCGCTCACCCTTCTGATGGCGTTGAATGTGCCGCTTGTAACGCATGCAGATACCCCGCCACCGACGCCGACGCCGAACGAATCGCAACTTGTCGAGCATGGGTCCTACATCAACAAAGACGGCGTTCGAGTTCATTCACCCGCGCATACGACGGACGGAGCACAGCCCGCCAATGCCACGGCGATGTGCCGGGATGGCAGCTACAGTTTCAGTAGACATCATCAGGGTACATGCTCACATCACGGCGGCGTCGTGCATTGGCTATACTGAGCGGCGCGCGTTAACCCGCTGCCGACGTCTGACCTGCCGGCTTTCGTCGGATCATCTTTCCCTTAAGAAATGGCTTTTGCCGCCAACGTCAGCTATGGGGCGGGCTAGTCAGCAACGCCGTGCGACTAAATCTCGTGTGTATAGACGATAAATCCTTGGTGCTCCGCAACTTTATCGTATAGAGCACGCCCCGGCGCGTTGGTCGCTTTCGTCTGCCAGTACACACGACTGCTGCCGGCCACGCGGGCGGCTTCGTATACCGCATGGATCAGCTGACGGCCGACGCCGCGACCCCGCACATCTTCGGCTGTGAATAGATCCTGCAGGTAGCAAACGTTGGTAAGCCGCGTAGTACTTCGATGGAACAGAAAGTGCGCGATTCCTATCCCTTGGCCATCTTGCTCGGCGACGAGAGCGTGAACCGGCTCCTCGCGAGAAAAGAACCGCTCCCATGTGGCATCGGAAATACTTTCCGGTAGCGCGCTAGGGCCCTGGCGCCCGTAGAAACGATTGTATCCATCCCAGAGCGCCCGCCAATTGGCGTAATCAGCTCGCTCAATAGGTCTCACGAGAAGGGTTTCAGACATTGTGGGAGCCGCCAACTCAATCTGCTGATGTTCCGCCAATGTTAGCACCGCCAGATTTAGCCGCGCCCGCAAACCGCCGGTCGCGACCCAACCCGGACACCGTCAACATCCTTGCGTGTCCTTCGGCCGGCCTTGCGGCCCTGTCTCTGGATCCGGTTATACGTCGGCTTGTTAGCCGGGACCCAGCAGTCCTAAGATCAAGCCGTATCAAGCGATAGCCCACCATACGGTGCGCTGTGGATAGGTCGTATAACCGGACCCTGGGATCCGGCTATTTGGTAGTTAGGGCGCGCATCGGATCCCCCTCGCTGCTCTTCCAGACCTATTGGCCTACTATCGTGCGGCGCTTTGCGGTAGGGCTAGAAAGAGTCGATGGTCTCGGTACCATCGGCTACTTAACCCTCTACTTGAAAGAGCGATTACAAATAGGAGAATTACGACATGGCAAGATGCACAGCACCAGTAAATGGCCACCGCACATCGAGCGGGGCAGCGGCCTGCCCCGCATGTAGTAGCCGCAGCCGCTATAGCGGCTACCGCTCAGACTCATATCCGTCCTCGTCCTACTCCTCGTCAGGTAGTAGCGGGGGCGGCCGGAGCAGCGTCGGCGGATACGGCAGCAGCGGAAAGCCGCGCTGGTCGCGAGCAAGTTCGTCCGTGGTGTACACGCCTGCCCAGGTGCGGACGCTCACGCCGGTCCGCGAAAACGTCGAGAAGCGAGCGTCCGTGCCCGAGCTTCGGGACGTTTTCCTTTGCCACGCGTGGGACGACCGGAAAGGGGCCGCCAAGGAGCTGCATGATCTGCTCGAATCGCTCAAGGTCTCGGTTTGGTTCAGCGAGAAAGACGTCCTGCTCGGCTCATCGTTGCTCCGCGAAATCGATAAGGGACTGGCGAAGTCGCGAGTAGGGATCGTGCTGGTGACCCCTGCGCTGCTGCGCCGCCTCGCAGGAGAGGGCATCGCCGACAAAGAGCTTTCGGCACTCCTAGCGCGTGACCTGCTCGTTCCCGTCGTGCACGACACGACGTATGTAGCGCTCCGCGAAGTTAGCCCCCTGCTCGGCTCGCGAAGCGGCCTGAACACTGCAGAAGATACGATGGCAAATGTCGCGGCCAAGCTCGCTGAGCTGGTCGCCCTCTAGCTCTATTGCCCACGCAGGCCTGGGTGGCCGTTGACACGCAGTAGCAGTTGCTAGATCGGTTGTCGGTATTTGAGCGCATCGTGTTCAATTCTCCGTGACTGTGCGCCCTAACAATTCATTCAAGCCGAACCCGATTCGCGGGTCGGCTTAATTCAGGCGTTGCCAATGTCCGCTTCTGGCCCGTATGCCGCCCGCCGTACCGATTCTGCAGCGTAGCGCAGCAGACCTTCGGGGCAACCTGCGTAATTACACCCCCGGCTCCGCCAGCAACGAAGCCCGCGACGCTGACATTCCGCGTCGGCTGCGATTCCGATCACGTCATCGATGGAATCCGTCCGTCACCCGATGTCATCGTGAACACCTGACCCAATGTCGGCGGCCTCGGCCGCCGACGCTCAGCGCCTGTTCACGATGGGGTGGAATCGGCGTTCACTTTGAGCGGAATAAGCAGGTCGCGTCGTCCTGACGCTCCGTTGTTTTCCAAACTAGTTCAGTCGAGTCATTAAACGGGTTCGAACTAAACCAGATTAATTACAGGAGAATTAGGACGTCGCTGAGATGTTCCAAACCGTGTCAATTTTCATGGGGATCCCGATGGCTCCCGGTCTTAAGGGTGAGCCCGGATGGTCAGGCCGCCGTCCACGACCAGCGTGGTGCCGGTGACGAAGGATGCGCTATCGCCTGAGAGAAACAGCGCCGCTTCGGCGACATCGGCCGGCAAGCCCGCGGCGACCCACGGGGTGAAGCGCCGTGGTCGCGGCGTCAAGGGCCGAAGGGTATGGTGAACGTCGCAGGTATTCCTCCCGGAGTCGGGTGTCGATATAGCCGGGGCAGATGGCGTTGACGCGGATGCGACGCGGTGCAGGCTTGAGCGCGAGGTTCCATG
>WNFR01004852.1_pt1 | contig 13790 bp, 11 predicted proteins | sample 5400221 | NCBI WGS metagenome assembly WNFR01 (sample SAMN13153357, study PRJNA577476) | soil metagenome | isolation source: 40 cm soil under Madrone tree | place: USA:California | collected 2016-06-14
AGCACTTATTGGGGCGATGAGTGGCAGGAACGTAACTTCGACATTTTGATTGATGGGGCGAAGGTCGCGACACAGAAGCTTCACACGAATAAGCCCGGTGAATTCTTCGACCAGACCTACACGATCCCGCCCGCACTCACAAAAGGGAAGACGAAAGTAATGGTACGGTTTCAGGCGCATACCAATGACATGGCAGGCGGCGTTTTCGGGCTTCGTACGATGCGGGCAAACGCCATGTCGAACCACTAGGAGGTGATTCTATGAAGGCATATGTCATGACTACAGGCGCGGTCTTTGGGTTGATCACTTTGGCGCATATCTTGCGCATGTTCATGGAAGGGCGGCATTTGGTGACGGAGCCGCTATATATTCTCCTCACCGTCGCCGCAGCCAGTTTATGTCTTTGGGCCCTGCGCCTGCTTTGGGTCTCGAAACGGTCGTGACAGACTGACATAGAAACAGAGAGCCTCCGTGGACTGTGGTTCGTGACTCCGTAGGAGTGACATGTTTATAGCTCGTCGGCCCAAGAACCTTCGGCGCGGTTCGGAGGGGCGGAACCCAACTTGCCAAATACTAATCTAGTTTCATTCCGCCCCTCCGAACCGCGCGGGTGTCTCTTGTCAGGATTCGAGCTATAAACATTTCACTCCTACGGAGTGAAAGGACCTGGTTTAGCTACGCGCTCCAAGGAGAATATCGATGGTGAGTTGATCGAGACGTTCGTATTGCAAACCCTTTGAAGCGAGTGCGGTACGATCGAAGGTCCGCTGCAAAAGCGATGTGGCATTCTCTTTTCGGTAGCGGCCGGTTGAGGGCGCTTCCTCATTTAAAGTTGCTATCTCGGCCAGCAGACTTTTGATCTCAGGATCAGCGTTCCAACTAGCGGCCTTGTCTTTCAGAATGAGATAGGTACGCATGCAACCGCGCGCGAACTCTTTCACGCCATCATAATCTTCTGTTCGATAGGCGTGTGCGTCGAAGGCGCGCGGGCCCTCATAACCAACATCTTCGAGAAACTTCACCAGCCAGAAAGCCGCCTTTGGATTGGCCGACCCGAACCGTAAATCCTGATCGTAACGGCCAGGTATCTGGTCATTCAAATCAATGTGGAAAAGCTTGCCGGCCTCCCAGGCTTGCGCCACTGCGTGGGTCATGTTCAAGCCTGCCATGTGTTCGTGCGCGACCTCCGGGTTTACACCGACCATCTCTGGATTGTCGAGCGTCGCAATGAAACCAAGATAGGCGCCGGTCGTTGGCAGATAGATGTCTGCGCGCGGTTCGTTTGGCTTCGCTTCCAGGGCAAACCTGTAGTCATAGCCTTGACCCTGTGAATATCCACAAAGATAGTTGACCGCCTCGCGGAAACGTTTGATTGCTTCATCCGGACGGCGGCAAGCGTCAGTCTCCGCGCCTTCCCGGCCGCCCCAAAGTACAAATATTTTCGCGCCCAGTTCCGCCCCTATGTCCATGGCCCGCATCGTTTTCTGCAAGGCATAGTCACGCACCTGCGGGTCATTTGCGGTGAACGCGCCATCACGAAACACCGGATCGTAGAAAAGGTTAACTGTGGCCATCGGCACTTTGAGGCCATTTGCTTCGCACGCTTTCCCGAAGTCGCGCACTATTTGATCCCGTTCACTTTTCGTCGCATCGATCGGCACCAGATCATTGTCGTGTAGACAAGTGCCATAAGCGCCGACCTCAGCGAGCATGCGCACCGCCTCCAAAGGTGGCAGTGTTGGACGCACGGCATCTCCGAAAGGATCACGCCCACGATTACCCACCGTCCAGAGTCCAAACGTAAACTTATGTTCAGGGCGTGGCTGATATTTATTGCTCGTCATTTCACACCTCACTTAACTTCAGCTTAGCGACCGCGAAGTTTATTCGTCTTAGTGATAAACGCGTCAACGGTCTCTTTCTTGATGATTAGCGTTGGCACGAAAATCTGCTTACTGGGAGGGATCACCGATTGGTCCCCACCGAGAACTTTCGTCATCAATTGAACCGACTGGTAGCCAAATTCATAGGGCTGCTGCACCACCGTCGCATTGATCGCACCACTTTTGACACCGGCCAACGTCTCGTCTTCCTCGTCGAAGCTGATAATCTTCACCTGGCCAATTTTGCCGGCTTCCTGTACGGCATTTAGAATCGCCGGGCCATTGTAGCTCCACAAGCCGACCATCGCCGCCACCTCCGGGTATTTAACAAGCGTATCTGAAGCGTTGGATTTAGCGCGGACACGATCAGTGTCATCTGTGCGAACATCTATTATCTCGACCTTTGAACCTTGCAGCGCATCTTTGATTCCCTGGTAGCGCTCCTGCGCATTGCGTGCGTCGACCTTGCCGACGAAGATCATGATCTTACCGCCCTGCGGCAAAGCTTCTTTAATGAGGTCACCTGCCTGGCGTCCGGCGGCGTGATTGTCAGTACCTATATAGAAAGCGCGAGCACTCTGCGGCGCATCGCTATCCTGCGTCACAACGAGAGCTTGTTTGGCCGTATCGTTAATTAACTGCGTCTGATTGTCCGGGTCAACTGGACTGATGGCGATGCCTGCAATGCCCTTGGCAAGCAAATCGTCAACGATACGCCTCTGCTCGGCGGCCGTCCCGTCTGCCGGAATTCTGAACTCCACATCGACATTGGGAAGCTCCTTATCAGCTTGTTCGACGCCTTTCCGGGCAATGGTCCAAAAGTCCGACGCGTTGTTGGTAACAAAGGCCAGTTTGGTCTTCTTCTCGCCAGTGCCTTTGCAAGCCAAAATTAGCAGGCCCATTAAGCCGGCCAGGAAGCAGGTAACTACGATGCGAAAAAGTTTCATAAGTTCTCCTTTTATATTCAATCTCGTCTTAACTCACTGAGGGTGAAAGATAGCCCTGAGGATGTTTCGTCCGCCACTCCCAATCGGTGCGGAGAATTGAGGCAAGATCAGGCTGGGCTGGTCGCCAACCTAAGAGAGTGCGCGCTTTCTCGGCATCGGCGACAAGCCGAGAGGGATCTCCCGGACGGGGTGGTTCAATATTGATCGCGATTGGTCGGGTTGTTACTTGACGGGCGGTCTGAATTACTTCCATCACTGAATACCCATGCCCGTTTCCCAAATTGATCCGCTCAGAGTCCCGGCCGGCGCGTAGATAATCGAGTGCCAGGATGTGCGCCTGGCCCAGGTCGGAGACGTGTATGTAATCACGTATCGCTGTGCCGTCGGGTGTCGGATATGTATTACCGAATACCGAGACTGCCGGAATTTGCCCGAGTGCCGCACGTAGCACGTTGGGAACGAGGTGTGATTCTGGTTCGTGGTACTCGCCAAACTCACTTGAGGCGCCACACGCATTGAAGTAACGCAGCGCAACAAATTTCAGTCCGTAGGCGCGATCGTAACTTTCCATGATGCGTTCCATAAACAATTTGGACCAGCCATAAGGGTTTGTTGGCTGCTGCGGGTGATCTTCAGCGATGGGGATTTTTATTGGTTCGCCGTATGTGGCACAGGTTGAAGAGAAGACCAGGCGGCGCACGCCCGCCTTGAGCAGAGCATCCAGCAACGCGATGCCTTGTTCGACATTGTTAACGAAGTAGCGCGCCGGATCCATGACTGACTCGCCGACGTAAGCTAGCGCCGCGAAGTGAATGCAAGCTTCAATCTGATTTTCACTCGCTATACGCGCTATCAGTTCACGATCACCTATGTCACCTTCGTAGAAAGGTACGTCGGGACTAATAGCAGAGCGATGGCCGCGCGACAGGTTATCTAGAATAAGCACACCTTCGCCACGCGCGCGCAGCATCTCAACTGTCACGCTGCCAATATACCCGGCACCGCCGGTAACAAGGATCATTCTGGTCTCCTATTTGTTTGACACCGGCTCAATGCATCGCCTATATCACGTGCTACTCAATTTCAAATGCCCGAAGGTCGTGCTGCCGGGTGAAGAGCCCGCGAAGATATATGGCTGGTGGCCAGTATCTTCGGCGTATCTGTCGGCCAAATGCTCGATGGCTTTGCCGGCGTCGCGGTCTCCAAGTACGGCGACCGTTCCACCGCTGCCGCCGCCGGTAATCTTAGCGCCATAGAGTCCCTGTGCTGGGCCAGCTTCGCGCACCAGCTCGACAATACGATTCGTGCCCGCAACGCCTAGTCCGCATGCCGAGTAACTCGCGTGTGATTGATACATCAGTTCGCCCAACAGTTCTAAACTTCTCCCGCCGGTGTTTCCATCTAGCAACTCTGCAAAGACGCGGACGCGATGGTTTTCATAGATCGCATGGGCTGTCGGCACTCGCACCGCATAATTGCCTTCAGGATCGATTCGCGTCAACGGATCCGTAGTTCCCTTGTAGCGCTCAAGGAACTCCGCGCCTCCAATCTGTTCCGGGAGATGCATCGCATAGTCTTGCTCGAATTCTGAAGGCGTAACATTAGACAAGTAACCGCCCCAACGCGAGTCATCAATGCGAACGGAGGCTCCGGATGTCGTCTCCCTCACTTTGAGACCAGCCAGGTCTGCGAGAATGCGGTATCCCATGAATGCTCCTGCGCGCACCGAACCATAGTCCGCGCCTGATACCGAGTGTCGGACTCCTGAATCTACTCCCCAAAATCCGATCTCATCAGGAATGGCAATCATCCCTCGCATCTCGGCGGGTTGACACAGAAGTGCCAACAGCCGATTTGCCAGGCCGCAGGCTGAGGTCATCTGGTCCATTACGCCGCAAGGCGCGCCTACGACCAGATTCTCAACCATCTGACAGAGCAGGGCCATCTCGCGTCCTTCAATCTTAATGTCGAATGCCGCAGTGACCGCGCGCATAGCCGCCACTTCCAGGGCAGCTGACGAACTTACCCCTTTGCCACTCGGAACGCGAGATGAGATCAAGATACGAGCGCCCTCTGGAAAATGAATGCCACGCTCGCGCTCCAGCACCAGGAAAACGCCGGCTACGTACGCAGCCCAATGCCGGCTTGGTTCGCGCTGAAAGTATGTGCGAGCCTCCTCATAATCTATTGGCCCGTGCGCGCCCTCTAACTCAGACAGGGACATTTCAAAGGTCAGCTCTGGCATTGAGTGTTCGGACAAGCTCACGATCTTAAGCATGCGTTCAGAATCGCGCTGCAAGGCGACAAAGGTAGCTTCTTGAATGGGCAACTCCAAAACCAGTGAGCCTGAGTAGTCTGCGATCCCACCCATAACGTCTAAACGGCCGGGAGCCCGCGCGACAAACAGTTCCTCTTTAGTCTCAAAAAGATGGCGGGCCTCTAACGTTGGACTCTGCTCCAGGGTGCTCAGAGTTTCAATAAAGGCGGCAACATCAGGCAAATTATGTGTTGCGCCATGAATGATGTGACGACTACTCATCCCGGTTGAATCCCATGTGCCTGCAGCAGAAATTTTCAATGTTAGTGGTCCAACAGTCCGCGGCTTTTTAGCGCCGTCTGCAACAAAGGTTCGATCTGGGCCCGAATCTGCTCGTTGGCATAACCCGCCCACGACACGTCGGGTTCGACCGCCAGCCTTGGGCGCAAAGGGCCACCTCTAGCATCAGTGATGATCACCCCCAACTCACGTGCGATGAGTTCAGTGCAGAGATCATATGGGTGGCAACAGATACCAAACGGCAACCCACGCTCAGCAAAAACCGGCCCCATAAGGGCGCGGAGGTCTGCTATGAACCGGTCGTGACCGGACATCAATTCATAAAACTGGCCGCCCGACGAAGTATATTGATCCTCGAAGCAGTTTGCTTTTCCGGAAGCTGACGGGCCTAGCGCCCCTTGCACAATCTCTTCATCGATTGCCGCCAAAATATCACGCACTCCGGGAAAGAAGCGCGCGATCATAGCGTACCCTTGCTCGATTGTTGGGGAATGCGAAGGTTTCAGGTGAAGCGGCGCACGCTCGTTTGTTAATCTATTGATCCGTTCTCCTCGAACGCCCTCGCCGCGAATGGCCCAGGCGGTATCCGAGAGATGCTGTTTGACGAGTGGGATCTCTGTTTGGACTGCGAGCTCAATGTCTTGCAGATTTGTTTCCGGGCCGCGATTGGGCGCAACCCCAGTCAAAATCCAGGCGCTACGCTTCTGGTACATAAGGCCGCGAGTGCCGTCGATCGGGTCAACGATGATGCGCCAGACAGCCTCGGCTTCCGGAAGCCCGCGAGGCAACATGATTTGTCCACCTTCAAGTCCCTCGGCGATGAGCACGAGGGGCGCGGTTGTGGCCACCTCGCGTTCAAAGACTTCCAGCAACAACTCTTCGCTTACCCGATCGACAGCAAAGATTGTGTCACCCTCTTCTTCTTTGACCACCCGCGCCAGCTCATCCACCGCTGCGCCCTCACATGCTACAACGACCGCCGCGCTTATTCGCTCGTGCAGTTGACGAATTGGCCCTAGCAACGCGTGCACATCGGCCATCACTTCATCTCCTGCTTGGGCACGCTCTTGTAATGTACATCCAGTTGAGCGCGCAGTTCGTTCGCCTTTTCTTCTGGCGAAGTGTCACTCAGGAAATTTCCACCGCCGATTTCGGGTCCGGCCAGGTACTTCAACAAGTTCGGCTTTCGCAGGGGCGGGTGAAACTCTATATGAAAATGGAAACCACTGTATTCGCCGCCGTCCACCGGAGCCTGATGTAGTGGCATGACATAGGGGAAGGGCATCTGCCAAAGATTATCAAACTTGACCAGGACTCGTTTTAGCACTTCAGCGAAGTCGCGCACCTCGCGATCGGAAAGCCTGGCTATGTTCGGATGGGTGGCCTTCGGCGCCACAAAGACTTCATAGGCATACCGCGCGAAGTAAGGTAGAAAGGCAATGGCCGAATCGTTTTCAGCGATAATGCGTCGACCATCTTCGATCTCGGCTGCGAGAATATCCTGAAAGAGCACTCGACCCGTTTCAGCTAAGTGACGCTCGCTAGCACGCGCCTCGGTTTCAATGGTCTTAAATACAAAGTTGGTGGCGTAAATCTGACAATGCGGATGCGGATTTGAGACACCTACCGCTTCGCCTTTGTTCTCGAAGATCAGAACGTGCCCGATCTCTGGACGACTGGCGAGATCCTTGTATTGCTCCTGCCAAACGTGGAGCAGTTTCTCTATCTCGGCTGGCTCGAGTTCGCCAAGCGTAAGGTTGTGTTTAGGGCTGTAACATACCACACGCGCGATCCCTCGGGCCGGTTGGTTGCGGTAAACCCCCGGTGGCGGATTCAATTCAATCGGCGCACTTGGCGAAACGCTGGGATGATCATTATCGAAGACAAAGGTTTGCGGATAGTGTGGATTGACCATCCCGCTCACGCGCGGGTTGCCAGGGCAAAGGTAGCAGTCGTGGACGTACTCCGGCAGCTCCTCCGTTTCATGCTCCATCGTGCTGCCGCTCCAGGGGCGGTCCTGGCGATGGGCAGCAACGATTACCCATTCTTCACGCAAAGGATGCCAACGCTCTTCCCAAACCATCTCTCTTATCCTTTCGGAGCAACTCGAGATCGCGAAGTCGACCGGACGTGGTCTCCTGATTTCCTTTGTCCGATATGCTTTAGCTTGTCGTGACGTTCGAATGAGACTTCATTGGGAGGTCCACGACAAGCTAAAGCATATCGGACACCACATTCATCCCAGACTTATCTGAAGACGCGTCACTGAAGCGGGGGGAAAACGAAAGACCAGCGTCGGTCCTTTCAGACCCGCTTCCACATCCTTGGGTTCTAAACCGCGTGGATTATCGAAGGTGTTGTGAGCGTGAATGTCGCTCGAAGTCAACGTCCTGGCCAGCGCACTCTGAATCGTGCCTCCCTGCACGACAATCTCCGTATCTTTGGCTTCGCTCGCGTGCGGATTAACCGCCGTGAGCACCAACTCTTTGTCATGTATGGATGCGGAGCCCGCCAAGCCCCAGAACGAAGCAGGTTTTCCAGCCCGTGTATACGTAACAGTCGGAGCCGAAAAAACTGTCCGCACTGATCGACCACCTTGATGCGCAGAATACATATCGAAGACATGAAAAGTTGGCGTCACAATGAACTTGTCCTCGTGCGCAATGAAGAGAGAGTGTAAACAGTTAATGAGCTGAGCGACGTTCGCCATGATCACTTTGTCAGCGTGACGATTAAACGTATCGAGCGTCAGGCCTGACAAGAGTGCATCGCGCAGCGTTGAAGCCTGCCCCAAAAGGTGAGAAGGATGCGTCTCGGTACCTGGCCTGTACCAGGCGCCCCACTCATCGACGATTAGCTTGACGCGATGCTGTCGGTCAATCTCACCCATCGCTTGCCAATGACTGTTGATGAGAGGTTCCATCGTATCTCCCTGCCGGAACAACTCGTACCATTCCTCAACGCCGAAATTGAGGCCGTCACCCTTCGCCTGAAACCAATCATCACTCTCTCCTTTGCTGAGGTTCCAGGAGTAGTTGTGCAAGCCCCATCCATAAAGAGATCCGAGTTGGCCAGATCCCTTTTCAACTAATTTGGTGAAGAAACGGCGCGTCCATCCTAAATCTCCGCCGTTTGGTCCGGAGCCGATGAGCGCCAGCTTTACACCGTAACTCGGTATCCATGCGATAAAGCGGCGAAACTCCATCGCATACTCTTCGGGTGTGAAATTACCGCCGCAGCCCCAGGCTTCATTGCCGATACCCCAGAACCGTACGTTGAATGGTTCACGCTCATTACCTGCTGCTCGTAGTTCAGCCAGGGACGTGCTGCCGGCCGGTGAGTTGCAGTATTCGACCCATTCATAAGTATCTTTTGCAGGAAGGCTGCGCAGGTTGGCGGCGAAATATGGTTGTGCCCCTGATAACTTGCAGAAGCGCGCAAACTCGTTAGTCCCAAATTGATTTGGGTCATATTTCCAGGGACCGTCTGGCGCATTTCTCCATTCGGGTGCGTCTACCCAGAAGTTCGTACGACGTGGCCGTTGGCTTCTTGGACCAACACCGTCGTGCCAGTTGTAACTATCGGCGAAGCAACCCCCCGGCCAGCGAATCACTGGCGCCTTGATCCTTCGCATATTCTCAACCAGCGCGGCACGTATCCCACCGATATTAGGTATGTTCGAATTCTCGCCGACCCAGATTCCATCGTAGATGACACCTCCCAGATGCTCGGCGAAGTGGCCATAGAGGTCGGGTGAGATCGTGCCAATTGGCTCATCAATGAGCACTTCCACGCGTGCATCAGCCTGGCGCGCCACTTGGGCCCGGACACCGGTCGTCAATAACGCTGCGCCTCCCAGGAGCGCGCCACCAAGAAACTCACGTCTTCCTACTGATTTCATCTTTATCTCCAAGATGAGGAATATGACTGTTTTCTGGGAATTATGTCGCTGTGAGTGCTTATATAGGCTGATATTGAGCATCTGTCAAGAATTGATTACGATTCCTGTACAATAACGAGCAGGCGGATGGCGCATCGATGAAGAAAAGAATAACCACAGAAATGCCTGACGAAGCTCCCAATGTCAGAAACGAACGAGCAAAGAAAATAATACGGGAGCTCTTACACGATGGTGAAGTCTCGGTCGAGCGCTTATCCAAACGGCTGAAGATCTCCACATCGACTATCAGACGAGAACTCACTGATTTGGAACTTGCGGGTTTGCTGAAGCGAACGCACGGTGGCGCCATTCGCGTCGAGCCGATGCTCTATGAACCTTTTCGTCACGTCTCATCATTTAGCGCTCAAGAACAACTACATGCTGCTGAGAAACGCCGGATAGGCCTGGCTGCCGCAGAGATCATTCGAGATGGTGAAATCATTGCCCTGGGTGCCGGTACGACGACGACGCAGGTGGCGCGCAGCATCCGTCATCGTAAAGGAATTACCGTGGTGACCAACGCAGTTAACATTGCGATGGAACTCAGCCACCGTGCCGATCTCAAACTGATCGTTACCGGTGGTGTTATGAGCGGCGACTGGTTTGCTCTTACCGGCTCAACGGCAATATCAGCGGTGGGTGAGATGTTCTACGACAAAGTTTTTATCGGCGTGGACGGCATTCATCCCGAGCACGGTCTGACAACAAACTATCCGGATCAGGCAGCCGTGCATCGTGCCATGATGCGTCAGGCACGCCAGCGTATCGTGGTTGCTGACCGAACGAAGATCGGAGATGTCGGAACTGCCCTAATTGCACCCGTAGCTGATATGGATCTGATCATTACTGATAAGGGCGTTACGTCAGCGGCTATCGGCAAGTTCGTGGCAAAGAAGTTTCAAATCTTAAAAGTCTGAAGTCCAAGCTATGAAAGAGCTGGACCAAGGCTGACTTCATGTGGTGAGTTGTGTGCCGTTCGCAACTATCTCATTCACACCGGGCTTTAGCCCGGTGGCAACGCGAAGGACCCGCACACTTGGAACCGTTTTAACGGTTTTCCTCTCCGCACCATCCGCTAGGTCCACTCCAAACCGTTAAAACGGTTAGAGTAACCAAGGGCAAAGCTCCACCACCGGGCTGAAGCCGCGGTGTGAATGAGATAATAACTATCTACCTTGACGAGGATTGTGCTGAGTCGCATCAGGGCAACACACCGACGCGCGGCCAGCCATTCTCCCAGACGATTGTTGAGATTTGCAGGGCTGGTTTTCCGGTCGTGCCGCTATAACTGTGGAACGCCAATAGGTCAGATCCCGAGGTTAGAAGGATTGATTGACCGCCGGGCCCACGCCACGCATCACTTCCCGCCATCAACAGCGTGCCACCTCCCTCCATCAGCGGCTTACCATCGCGATCGAAATACGGTCCGATGATTTTGTTTGAGCGTCCCACCATGATTTTGTAGGTACTTTCCTTGCCTCGGCAGCAGAAGTCGAATGACACGAAAAGGTAGTAGGACTTGTCATGGCGAACGATGAATGGTGCTTCAATAGCGGGGGGCTCGAGCGGGCGGCGATTCGCCAATGAATACAGCGTTATGTCTTCTGGGGACAGCTTACCGGTGTTCGGATCCAGCTTGCGCATTTTGATTCCGCCCCAGAAACTTCCAAGCGCGAGCCACATGTCGCCGTTCGCGTCCACAACGAGATTCGGATCAATGGCGTTCCAATCATCCTCGCGTGTGGAACGAATAACCAACCCCTGGTCCACCCAGCGGTAGTCGGGATTCGCTGAATCGAGTGTTTGATTTGTGACCAGGCCGATGACGGAATGGTTGCTGCCGAAAGTGGAGACCGCGTAGTAGAGAAGATACTTACCATGAACGTATGAGATATCCGGCGCCCAAATGCCGCGGGCGCTCGGGATTTCCTTCAACGCCCATTCCGGAACGGCGTCAAATACGTGTCCGCAAAACTTCCAGTGGAGTAGGTCCTGAGAGCAGAAGGTAGGGACGAGTTTCAGTGCGAACCTGTTAGTTGCGAAGACGTAGTAGGTGTCGCCCTGACGAATGATGGCCGGGTCATGAATCGGGCTGACGTCGCCTTCCAGCTTAAAGACTTCTGGCTGTGTTTTCTGAGACCGCGCAGATGTCTCTGCGCCTGCCATTGTCAGGCATAGCACAAGCGATACAAGATTGATTTTGCGAATCGTGGTCAATGCAAACCCACCCGCCACCGAGACTTGTGAAAACGAAATACCGCCGGCTTCAGCCGCGTGGTACTTCAGCTTTAACCTAGAGTTGCTGCGGTTTAGTAGTCTTTTGGATACCACCGACTTTAGTCGTGTGGAGGTTCAGTTTCTACCTAACTTTGAACCGTCGAAGAAGGCCGAATCTGACCCTCCACAAGACTAAAGTCGGTGGTATCCAAAATTACATCACCCGCAACGCCTCTAGGTTAAAGCCGAAGTACCACGCGACTAAAGTCGGTGGTATCCAAAAAGACTACTAGAGCCTGCCTCTAGGTTAACGCTGAAGTACCACACGACTAAAGTCGGTGGTATCCGGAGGTCGTTTTCACAAAGTCTCTAACGGCGTAGTACTGACGCGCATTCATTTGAGCGCACTGCCGATGCGTAAGACCGTGAGCGAGTTGGGAGCAAATGTATAAGCAAACTCACGTGCTGCTGTTAACTGCCGTTCCATAGGCGAGACCTTCATGGGCATCTCGAAACTATTTTCAGACTTAAGATCGGCACTCGTCAGGATGTAAGCCTTGCCTATTCTCTTGATTGCCCCGGCTCCAGTGAGATTTACGAGGACTTCCTTTGGCGAGTTAGCGGCGTTAACGACTTTCAAAACGATTTCGCTCGCTGGTTTATCGAGTGAAGCGCTGGCATACAGATTTTGCTGACCGTTCTTCGACGAACCGTCGAGCAGTACCGGCAGAATACGGGTCCCCTTATTTGCACTGAATAACTTCTGCACGTAGTAGTTCGGTGTGCCATATGATCGTAGATTGTCAAACCAGATCATATCGGGGGTCCACTGCCAGGCATCGACGTGAGCGAAGAGTGGCGCATAGGAGGCCATCCTGACAACATCCGCGTTTCGTTCAAGGCCTGTAACGAAGGCAGCCTCCGCGAGGGCGCACTCCCAGTTGTTGCGATTGTTTGGGCTGGCGATGCCAACGCTTTGCGCGGCGTACTCGCCCGCGAAAACCTTCGGACCGGTACGAGGGTAATTGTCGTAACGGTCGGAGTTCGCGAGGAACCAACTTGGAGCCATATAGTAATGCTCGTCAACAATGTCGGCTTTCAGCTCACGTAGTTTGGACCAAAGGAAATGAAATCTCTCGTCGTTCGGACTCGGTCCAGCGTCGGAAACGAGCGCGATCTCAGGGTGTTTTTCTTTGAGAACCTTGGAAAATTGTTGATAGCGCTCGATGAATTGTGGTCCCCACTGTTCATTACCCACGCCCATCATTTTGAGATTGAAGGGCGCCGGGTGTCCCATCTCCGCCCGCAAACGACCCCAGGAACTATTGACTGGACCATTGGCGAACTCAATGAGGTCCAGGGCATCCTGGATGTAAGGATCCAGTTGGTCGAGCGGGGCCAACTCGCCGGAGTTGAATTGGCAGGCCATGCCGCAATTGATGATCGGTAGCGGTTGGGCGCCTATATCTTCGCTCAACTGGAAATACTCGTAGAACCCCAGTCCGAAAGATTGGTAATAGTCCGGCGCCGGTTTGTGTTTGAACTCGTCGTTCCAGCGATTGATGATAAGCCGCCGTTTAGTGAGGTCTCCGATTGTCGTCTTCCATTGGTAACGCGTCTTCAAGTATCTGCCCTCAACAATGCAACCACCCGGAAAGCGCAAAAAGCCAGGCTTCATGTCCTTGAGCAACTGCACCAGGTCGGCGCGCAAGCCGTTCTCGCGGTTCTTCCATGTGCCCTTCGGAAAAAGGGAGACCATGTCCACGTCAATTGTGCCGCGACCTTCGGTTAGCAAATTCAGATGTGCTTTCAATCCGCTAGCTGAGGGAATTAGAGTGATGGAATATTTCTTCCATGTTGGAGTTAATCCTACGAGTTTTCCTTTGCCCAGGATGCGCCCGCTTTCATCTTCCAATTCGACTCGCAACGCGACAGGATTTCGTTCCACCCGTCGTGTGCTACCAGCGCGCTGGGTATGTTCCACGTTTCGAGCATAGAGAGAAAAAGTGTATGCCGCACCATGCTGCACACCCATCCCGCGAAAGCCTTCGTTCGTTGCGCCAAAACCATTGCCGGGTTTTTCCACTTCAATGTGCAGGTAATGCGAGTTGTTTGCGTTGATGGGATTCTCATCGAGAACAGTTACTGTTCCCTTCGAATCGCCGCGCCCAATCTGTTTCCAAGCCATAAGCGGTTCGGGAAATTCAAACGAGCGGTTCTTCACTCGTTCAGGATACAGTCCGCCG
>WNFR01005607.1_pt1 | contig 13790 bp, 12 predicted proteins | sample 5400221 | NCBI WGS metagenome assembly WNFR01 (sample SAMN13153357, study PRJNA577476) | soil metagenome | isolation source: 40 cm soil under Madrone tree | place: USA:California | collected 2016-06-14
GGGCCTGCGCCGAGGCGAGATCCCGGCCGAACGGCTTCTCGACGACGACGCGCGCGTCGCGGGCGCAGCTCGATCGCCCGAGCCCCCCGACCACCGTCTCGAACAGGCTCGGCGGGATGGCGAGATAGTGGAGCGGGCGCTGCGCCGCGCCGAGCTCTCTGCGGAGCGCCTCGAGCGTGGCCGGATCGCCGTAGTCGCCGCGCACGTAGCGAAGCCGCTCGCGGAGTCTCGCAAATGTGGCCTCGTCGAACCGTCCGTGCCGCTCGATGCTCTCCCGGGCGCGCCCCCGGAACTGCTCGAGCGTCCACTCCGACCTCGCAACGCCGACGACGGGGACGTCGAGATGTCCGCGCCGGGTCATGGCGTCGAGGGCCGGAAAGATCTTCTTGTAGGCGAGGTCGCCGCTCGCACCGAAGATGACGAGCCCGTCGGAGCGCGGCGCGCTCATGTCCCGGGCCCCTTCTCGACATGGCCGCCGAACTCGAACCGCATGGCGGAGAGCAGGCGGTCCTGGAAGTCCGCTTCGCCTCTCGAGGCGAAGCGCTCGAAGAGCGCGGCCGCGAGCACGTGGGCGGGCACCGCCTCGTCGATCGCCGCGTCGAGCGTCCACCGCCCCTCGCCCGAGTCCGAGACGCGCCCCGTGAAGCGCTCGAGCGTCGGGTCGGTCGCGAGCGCCGCCGCGATCAGGTCGAGGAGCCACGAGGCGACCACGCTGCCCCGGCGCCAGACCTCGGCGATCGCGCCGAGATCCAGGTCGTACTGGTAGTACTCCGGACTGCGGAGCGGCGTCGTCTCGGCATCCGCCGTCCGGGTCCGCTTGCCGACGTTGGCGTGCCGCAGGATGTTGAGGCCCTCGGCGTAGGCGGCCATCAGCCCGTACTCGATGCCGTTGTGCACCATCTTCACGAAGTGCCCGGCGCCGTTCGGACCGCAGTGGAGATAGCCCTGCTCGGCCGTGCCTCTCTTCGCCGTGCGGCCGGGGGTGGGCGCCGCCGAGCCCGCACCGGGCGCGAGCGTCGCGAAGAGCGGGTCGAGACGCCGGACGACGTCGGCCGCGCCCCCGATCATGAGGCAGTAGCCGCGCTCGAGGCCCCACACGCCGCCGCTCGTCCCGCAGTCGACGTAGTGCAGGTCGCGTGCCGCGAGACGCTTCGCGCGCTCGATGTCGTCGCGGTAGTAGGAGTTCCCGCCATCGACCACGACATCGCCGGCCGCGAGCCGCGGTTCGAGCTCGTCGAGCGTCGCGTCGACGACCGCCGCCGGCACCATGAGCCAGACGATCCGCGGCCTCTCCAGGCGGCCGACGAAGTCATCGAGCGACGCGGCGCCGGTGGCGCCTTCGCGAGCGAGTGCCTGCACGGCCCCTTGCGATCGGTTGTACACCACGCACGCATGACCGCCGCGCAGGAGGCGCCGCACCATGTTGGCGCCCATGCGACCCAGACCGATCATTCCGATCTTCATCGTCATCCTCCTCCGGAGGCTCCCCGCCGGGAGGCCGCGAGCTCCCTGACCGCGTCCACGATGTGTCTGGCCGAGATCCCCGCCGCGTCGAGCAGCTCGGCGGGCTTGCCCGAGCCGGGCATCTCGCGCACGGCGAGGTGCACGAAGCGCCCGATCTCGCGCGTAACGCCGGACTCGGCGAGCGCCGCGAGGACTGCGTCGCCGAGCCCGCCTTCGATCCAGTGATCCTCGACGACGCAGAGGCGCCCACCGGTCGCCCGCACCGCATCGACCAGGGCAGCAGCGTCGATCGGCTTCACGGAGTAGACGTCGATCACGCGCACCTTGATCGCGCCCTTGACCTCTTCGGCAGCCTTGATCGCCTCGTGGACCGTGATGCCCGCCGCGATCACCGCGACCGCATCGTCCGGCTGCCCGCCACGTACGATGCGGCTCCCGCCGACGCGGAACTCCTCGAGCCGGTCGGGGTAGAGGATCGGCGTCTTCTCGCGCGTCGTGCGGAGGTAGCTGATGCCGTCGCGCTCGGCCATGAGACCCACGAGCCGCGCGGTCTGGTTCGCGTCGCACGGGTAGAAGACCGTGCTCCCGTGGACCGCGCGCATCATCGCGAGGTCCTCGAGGGCCATCTGCGATGGACCGTCCTCCCCGATGGAGACGCCGGCGTGCGAGCCGCACAGCCGGATGTTCGCGCGCGAGATCGCCGCCATGCGAATGAAGTCGAAGGCGCGCGTAATGAACGCCGCGAAGGTCGACGCAAACGGGACCAGCCCGAGGACCTGCATGCCGACCGCCGCGGCGACCATCTGCTGCTCGGCGATGTACATCTCGAAGAAGCGCTCGGCGGCAGTCTGCTTGAAGTCCTCGGCGTGCGTCGAGTTGCTCACCTCGCCGTCGAGGACGACGACATCGGCGCGCGCCGCGCCGAGCGCGGCGAGCGCCTCGCCGTACGCCTTCCGCGTCGCGACCGGCTCGCGGTACGTCTTCCACTCGGGTCTACGGGGCGCCGGCCGCTTCGGCGGCTGCCACGGGCCGGGCTTCAACGTCGGGAATGTGCGCGACGGAACGTCGCCGATCTCCGTGAGCGCGCGCCGCGCCTGCTCCTCGTCGAGCGCCTTCCCGTGCCAGCCCTCCCTGTCCTCGAGGAACGACACGCCCCTGCCCTTCACGGTCTTCGCGACGATCACGGTCGGCCGATCTGCTTGCCTCGCTCGCGCGAACGCAGCGTCGATCGCGGCCAGGTCGTGGCCGTCGATCACGATCGGCTCGCAGCCGAACGCGCGGACGCGTGCAGCGTAGGCATCGAGATTCCACTCCAGCTCGGTCGGACCGCGCTGCCCGAGCCGGTTGACGTCGAAGATCGCCGTGAAGTTGGCGAGGCGCTCGTGACCCGCGTGGTCGAGCCCCTCCCAGATCGACCCCTCCGCGAGCTCGCTGTCGCCGGTGAGCGTCCACACGTGGTACGGAGCGCCGAGCAGGCGCTTCCCGGCCAGCGCGATCCCGACCGCGATCGGGAGACCCTGGCCGAGGGAGCCCGTCGCGACATCGACCCATGGGACGACCGGCGTCGGATGCCCCTCGAGCCGGCTCCCGCGCTTCCGGAACGTCATGAGCTCCTGGTCCGTGATCGCGCCGGCGGCGCGGAAGAGCGCGTAGTTGAGCGGCGAGGCATGGCCCTTGCTGAAGATCAGGTGATCGTTGGCAGGGTTCTTCGGCTCGGCCCAGTCGTAGCGGAGGTGGCCGGCGAGGAGAACGGCGATCAGGTCGGCCGCCGACAGCGACGACGTCGGATGGCCGGAGCCCGCGATCGTCGAGCAGCGGATCGAGTCGGCGCGCAGCTGGCGCGCGAGCGCCTCGTAGACGTCGAGGTTTCCCATGACCCCTCCTATTCTGGGCTCTTCTCCACGGTGATCGCGAAATCGCGGCCTTCCCAGCGCTCCGCCGCGGGCCAGAAGAACGTGAACCGGATGGGAGCCGCCTGGAGGCGCGCGATCGGAACGTCCACGAACTCGATGCCGAGCGCCGTCGGCGTCGAGGCGGTGTCCTCGAGCTGAATCCCGCGCCAGTATGGCTCCCCGTCGATCCAGAAGTTCTGATGGAATCCGCCGTCCGGCTGCTGGGAGCATGCGAGGTAGATGAGGGCCCGGAGCGGCGTCTCCGTGTTGCCTGAGGCCAGCAGCCCGGTCGCGCTGCTTACCATGTCCCGCGTCCACACGAGATGGTAGCCCCCCAGGTCCTCGTCGCCCTTCACCTCGCCCAGGGGATGCTGAGCGAGGCGATCATCGCTCCCGGGGTACGTCTTGTCCTCGTGCGCCAGCAGCAGGGAGTGGCTGCTGTGATGAGGTACTGGAGGTCCCGGATCTGCGGGCGTGGGATAGTAGACCTCGTTCAGGATGCCGGCGGAGACGGTGAACCAGACCGTGCTGCCCGCCGAGTACGCCGTGCCGATCGCGTCCTTCGCGCTCTGCGTCCATCGCGGTGCGATGCCGGGGGCGCCGAAGGCGCGCTTCGCAGCGCGAAGGATCGGCATGTCTTATGCGCCGGCCTCCCGGTCGATGGGCCCTGCGTCCGGACCGGCAGAGCCCCCGGCGCCCAGTGTCCAGGGCGGGGGATCGCTGGCCGGAAAAGAATCGATGAGCACCTCGTCGATCTGATCCTGGGTCCGGGATGGAGTCTGGCGCGACGCGGGCGGCGCCGTGGGTCGTCCGGACATCATCGGCCGTCTCTCTCCACGTGTCGTATGTTCTAGAGCAGCCTTGCCCTCAGGTGGATCTCCGTTCCAGCCAACGCCTTGGACACGGGACAGTTCTGCTTGGCGTCCAGCGCATTCCTTTGAAACGTCGCCTCGTCGATGCCCGGAATGTCGGCCTCGGTCTCCAGCTCGATCCTGGTGATGGAGAACCCTTCGCCGACCTTCTCCAAGGTGACTTTCGCGCCGGTCTGGACGCGCGCCGGCGTGAGGCCCGCGCGCGAAAGCTGCGCAGTCAGTGCCATCGTGAAGCACCCGGCGTGGGCAGCGCCGATCAGCTCCTCCGGGTTGGTGGCCGCCTGGCCTTCCTCGAATCGCGACTTGAACGAATACGGGCCGTCGAAGGCGCCGCTGCCGACTCTCAGCCGCCCGCTCCCTTCGACCAGATTGCCCTTCCATTCCGCTTCTGCCTTCCGTGTTGGCATGGAGCCGCCTTTCGCTTTGCCATCGTTCTGGGTTTCACTCTTCGACGCGCTGCTCGATCTACTGGGACCTGTACCCGCCATCAACCGGGACTACCTGTCTGCATCGTTTGAGCCTTCCGCAACTCTCGTGCCGTCCCGCAAGGGCCGCTGGGCGGAGGGATCTGGAGGAATGCGCGCCGATCCGTGGGCACCGGTGCCGATCTCTCGGCAGAACGCTGCGGCGCTGGGGGATCGGCGGCTCCCCGCGCCAGGGTCCCGTCGTCAGGAGCCCTTGAACCGGTCCTTCCTGATCCCCAGTGTCTTGATCTTCGATTCCAACGTGGAGCCCGGGATGCCGAGCTTTGCTGCCGCCCCCGACGGCCCGGACACTCGCCCCTTGCTACCGGCCAGCGCCGCCTCGATCATCTGCCTCTCCCGAGCGACTAGCTCTTCGGCGAGCGGGTGAACCGGCAGCTGCGCCTTGTGAGACTCGCGACGCAGCCAACTCTCGTCGACGCTGAGGGTCTCCGTCTCGCACACGATGACGGACCGCTCGATCACGTTCTGTAACTCCCTGACGTTGCCCGGCCAGGCGTAGGACTGGAGGATCTCCAGCGTAGATCCGTCGAGATTCCGGATGATCTTCCCTGCCTTCCTCGCGTAGCGGTCGACGAAGTATGCGACCAGCAGCGGGACGTCCTCCTGTCGTTCACGCAGCGGAGGCATCTCGATGGGGAACACGTTCAGCCGGTAGAAGAGATCGCTCCGAAACGCCCCGCCAGCCATGGCGGCGTTCAAGTCCCGATTCGTGGCCGCGATCACCCGCACATCGACCCTGATCGATCGCGTCCCACCGACACGCTCGAACTCGCGCTCCTGGAGAACGCGCAGCAGAGCGAGCTGGGTGTCGGAAGGGAGATCCCCGATCTCGTCGAGGAAGATGGTCCCCCCGTCGGCGAGCTCGAAGCGGCCGAGGCGCCGCTGCAGCGCTCCGGTGAACGCCCCCTTCTCGTGACCGAATAGCTCCGAGGCGATCAACGCTGGCGGTATGGCGGCACAGTTGACGCTGACGAAGGCACGCGACGACCGCGTCGACCGCTTGTGAATGGCACGCGCGATGAGCTCCTTGCCCGTTCCTGTCTCACCGGTGATGAGGACCGTCGAGTCCGTCGGCCCGACCCTCGACACACGAGCCAGCGTCGCTCGGAGTGGAGCCGCGGTGCCGACGATCTCCTCGAACATCGAAGCCTTGTCCACTTCTTCGCGAAGCGCGAGATTCTCCTCGTGCACTCGATGGCTGCGGTCGGATCGTGTCCGTCCGGGCTCGCCGAGCGGTACGACGACGATGGCACCAATCGGGTGGCCATTGCGGAAGACAGGCAGCGTTACGATTCGGAGCCGGCTTCCTAGCGCGCGGGAACTGACGATCTCCTCGTAACCTTCGGGACGTCCGTCGCCGTGCTCGAATGCTCCCCTCAGGACCGGCTGGAGCTCGTCACACAGGGCTTGCCTGGCCGAGCTAGGACGCGCGGTGAGCAACCGTTCGGCCGCTGCATTGAGTTGAACCACACGGCCACGACGGTCAACGGCAAGCATCGCGTCAGCCGGCATGCGGTTGGCTCGCGCGAACAAGCTGTCGCAAAGCACCTTCTCCTCGAGCGTGAATTCAAGCAACAGCCGCTGCTCGATGAGTGCTGCGGTCGCGGACACGGCGAGGAACGTGTGCGCCTGGACTTCCTCCCTGTATCCCGTCACATCGATCACGGCGAGAATCTCACCACTCACTGGATGGCGGATCGGCGCGCCGGTGCAGACCCATCGCTGCCAGGCCTGAACATAGTGCTCGGCTCCGATGACCTGGACAGTGCGTCCTTCGGCCAGCGCCGTGCCGATCCCGTTGGTACCTGCAGCCTGCTCGTTCCAGCTCCCGCCGGCGCGTAAATTTATCTCGGCCAGCTCCTCAATGACCCGTGGATGGCCGGCAGTCGAGAGCACGTAGCCGTCCGCGTCGCACAGGGCGAGCATGTGCTGCGTCCCACGGAGCCCGTCGCCGAGTCGCTCCAGGATAGGGACGCTCACGCGCAGTGCTTCCAGCCGCTCGCCCCGCTGTCGCCACTCTTCCTCGGGCAATACTATGGGGCTCCGCTTGAGCGCCGGATCTACATGAAGCACGTCGCGACTTCGCAGCCACGAATCGAGTACGAGCGGCGCAACATCGGGATCGCGTCTGGAGAGAACGAAATCGGTCCACGCCCGCTCACGCGCGGACTCCGTCACCACCGGGCCTGCTGCACCCGGGTGAAGAATCGCGGGGGCCTTCTCCTCCATCTTCTTCGCGACCGATGGCGCGAGGCCTCGGCTCCTTTCTAGGTGAGGATGATATCAAGGCCGCCAAAAGTCGCGACGGCAGCCGCACGAGCAGACGTGGCCGGGTTTACCAACAGGGACTCGCTCTAGACCTGACGCCCCTCGACCGTGCCGAGGCTGTGGGCGAACTTGCCGCCCTGCCAGGGCTCGACCACGCGCCCGGACAGGTCACTGACGGCGAGGCCCTCCACGGACACCGTGATAGGCCTCTGAGCCGCTTACGTCTACCTCTCCCCTGGGTTCCCCCTGCCGCGTCAGCGATCCTTCGTCACCGGCTGCCGGCGTCTCGGCTCGTGCTGATCATGTCGGCATCCTCGCCTGCCGCCCGTCTCATGCAATCACGCGTGGTCTTCGCGAGACTTAGCAAATTCCCGAAGACTCGTAACCGCGTGAGCGGCAATCTGTCGTGTTTTCAATGGGTTACGGCTGGCGTCCGCGTTGCACGTAGGACAGAACAAGATGTGCGCTCCCGCGAACACGCCGGCGCATCCGGGACTCGATCGTCTCCAGCCGCCTGCCCGGAGTCTGCTCCCTCTCCTTCGACGGCGTCCCCCTACTGCCCCCGACCCGGGGAGGCAGCAGCTTCGCGTCCTGCCGAATTCGACGGGCGCTCGCTCGTTTCAAGAAAGACGAAAATGCTCAGGATTGAGCGATCGGTGAAGGACGCACTCGTAGTCTTTACGATGAGTGGGCGAGTCGGGATGGAACACATTCCGGAGTTGCAGAGGGTCCTCGATTCCGAAGCGGAGAACCGGAAGGCTCTGGACTTGAAAGACGTGAGGCTCGTGGATCGAGACGCCGTGAGGTTTCTGGCACGTTGCGAAGCCGGCGGCACCGTGCTCGAGAACTGTCCCATCTATATTCGCCAGTGGATCGTGAGAGAAGCAGCGTTGACGTAACCGGCGTCGGAAGTTGTCGGCGCCGCATGAGCGGGAGACCACCATGGATGTTCAAGAGGTCGAACGCGAGGGCACTCCGGGGAACCGTGGAGTGCCGAACGATGGCCCAACCAATCCCTCGCCATTGGTAGAGCGCTTCCAGGCGTTGCTCGCCGTTTCCGAATCGATCGCGTCCTGTCGCGACCCAGAGGAGCTCTTCCGCCGCCTCGTCGACCAGCTGAAGACGGTCATTCCCTTCGACCTTCTCGGCCTCGTTCTCCTCCAGGAGGACCGCGGCGTCACAAGCCTCCGGGTGATCGACACGACCAGCATGGTCCTCACCCCACTTCCCGAGTGGCCGATGGATGAGGACCCTGCTGGCTGGGTGATCGAGACGCAACAGCCCCTCATCGTCCCCGACACGGCAGCGGAGACGCGTTGGCCGCGCGCCATGGAAGGAATCCGGCGGCGGAAGGTGGTCGGCTTCTGCACCCTACCGCTCACGACCGCGCGCCGGCGAGTCGGTGCGCTCGGCCTCGGGAGCCGCTTGCCGGTCGCCTACACGCCCGCGGACGTCGGCTTCCTGGGCGAGGTCGCCAAGTTCGTGTCGGTGGCGGTCGACAATGCGCTCAACTTCGACGACACGCAGGCCATGCAGGCACAGCTCTCGGCGGAGCGCGACCATCTGCAGCTGCTGCTGGACGTGACCAATGCCGTGGCCTCCAACCTCGCCCTGCCCGACCTCGTCACGGCCGTGTCGTCAGCGCTCCGCCGGGCGATCCCGCACGCGTTCACGGGCCTCGCGCTTCACGAGCCGGGGAGCGACGCGCTCGTGCTCCATGCGGCTGCCTTCCGCTCAGCCACCGGGCACCAGAACGGGCACCACCATCAGGGGAGACGGCTGCCGCTCACGCATTCGCCGAGCGGCCGCGCGTTCGCCGCCCGCCAGACGCTGGTCTTCGGCGACTACGAGCTCACGGAGTTCGCCGACGTGGTCGACCAACTGCGCCAAGAGGGCATCCGCGCCCTTTGCTGCGTACCGCTGGTGGTCCGCGACCTGGCGCTCGGCACGCTCGAGGTCGGCAGCCTCCAGCCGGACGTCTTCACACCGGCCGCCGTCGCGATCATCGACGAGGTTGCTCGCCAGGTCGCGATGGCGGTCGCCAACGCGCTCGCGTTCCGCGAGATCGCCCAGCTCAAGGACAGGCTGTCCGAGGAGCGGCTCTACCTCGAGAGCGAGATCCGCACCGAACACCACTTCGAGGAGATCGTCGGCGGGAGCCGCCCGCTCCGCGACGCGCTCCAGCAGGTCGAGATCGTGGCGCAGACCGACTCGACGGTCCTCGTCCTCGGCGAGACGGGTACTGGCAAGGAGCGGATCGCACGCGCCATTCACGACCGGAGCAGCCGGCGCGAGCGGACCTTCGTCAAGATCAACTGCGCCGCCATTCCGTCGGGCCTCCTCGAGAGCGAGCTCTTCGGCCACGAACGCGGCGCGTTCACCGGCGCCATCGCGCAGAAGCTCGGGCGCTTCGAGGTGGCGAACGGCGGCACGCTCTTCCTCGACGAGGTGGGCGAGATCCCGCTCGAGCTCCAGCCGAAGCTCCTCCGGGTCCTCCAGGAGCAGGCGTTCGAGCGCCTCGGCGGCACCCGGACGATCAAGGTCGACGTCCGCCTGGTCGCCGCGACGAACCGCGACCTCGTCCAGATGGTCGAGGAGCAGCGGTTCCGCGACGACCTCTACTACCGCCTGAACGTCTTCCCGATCCAGGTCCCGCCGCTGCGGGAGCGACCCGAGGACATCGAGGCGCTGGTGCGTCATTTCGTTCAGCGCTTCGCCCGGCGGATGCAGCGGCGGATCGAGGTGATCCCGACCGAGACCCTGGACGCGATGCGCCGCTACCCCTGGCCGGGGAACGTCCGCGAGCTCGAGAACCTGATCGAGCGGGCGGTGATTCTCTCGGCCGGCCCGCGGCTCACGGTCCCGCTCGCACACCTCGCCCGCCGGCCTACCCCGATGGTGCAAGACGACAGTGCGTCGACGCTCAAGGGACTCGAGCGGGCCCATGTCATGCGCGTCCTCGAGGAGACGAACTGGATCCTCGGCGGCCTCCGGGGCGCCGCCGCGCGCCTCGGGATGAAGCGGACGACTCTTCAGTCGTTGATGAAGCGGCTCGCGATCGCCCGCCCCGCCTGATCCCGGCCAGACCTCGCCCGGCGACGGCGCAGTGTTCCGGATGCCGGGGATGCCGTCGGCGATCCCCGAGGGCGGGCGCTATCGGCAGGGACCGTTCATCGCCGTCAACTGAGCGGGCTGCCCGCCGCGTGCGTGCTTCCGTCGCGGGCGCCACCTCCATCGGGTCCTCGTCTCCGGCGCTCTCCGTACACGGGGATCGGTGCGCCGTGGATCACCGGATCAGCTCGGCGTCGTCGCCGCACCCTTTGCTGGATCTGTACCGGCGCGCCCGGCCCGATCGCGGTTCCGCGAACGATCACCAGGTAGCGCCGCTGCACATCGACCTCTCCCCGCACCACCTGCCGGATCGGACCCAAAGCATTGACGATGGCCGATCCCGCCGGGTTCGTGGTGAAGGCTGCCAGTGATTCGAGCGCGCCCCCACCATCCGGTGTACGCGACAGGGCGAGCACGTAGGGTTGTTTCGGCTCAAGCCCCGTGACGGACGCTTGCAGCACCTGCAGCAGCCCCTGATCGAACAGAGAGACGCTGGTGGGTGCCTTCTTCTCACCCGTCGCGTTGGCATCCGCCGGCGGGACGAGAGTGAGGTGCGCCACCTCTCCTGCGACGCCAAGCGGCTGCAATCCCTGCATGCCGTCCCCTTCCGGAACCGCGTTGGGCACATAGTTGACAGCCTGAGCCGCTTGCCCGATCGGGACAGTCGCGATCACCCGATTCGTCAGCGTATCGATCGCGGCGAGGGCGTCTTCGTTCTCGAGCCCGACATAGACCCGGGTCCCATCCCCGGAAGCCCAAATCCCGTGGGGCAGTTTGCCGACCGGAATGGTGGCGACCTTGGAGAAATCATCGGTGCGGAACACCTGGACTTCGTTGAGGCCGCCCACGGTGACATAAGCGAAGGCGCCATTGGCGTTGCGGGCGAAGTTGACGTGGTTGGTGATCGGCCCCGTATCGATCGTCGCGAGCACGGAGAACGGTGGATGGGCGTCGAACGCCATGACCTTACCTACGTCCTTCAGCGTGAACCAGACCTGCTTGCCGTCCGGGGTTGCTGCGATGTTGGGACAGAACGGGCTCGCCTGCGATACCCGTCCGACGATCTGATGATCCGCGATCGCGACCACGACCGTCTCCGGGGTGAAGGACGAGCAGACATACCCATACTTCCCGTCCGGCGAGAAAATCTGCATGCCCGGGCCATTCGGCACGGTGATGCGCGTCTTCTCCGCATGGGTGCCGCCGTCCAGGACGGAGACGTAGTTCTCTCCGCGGACGGTCACCCAGACCTCCCTGCCGTCCGGCGTGAAGAATGCCTCGTGCGGTGAGCGTCCGACATAGGTGACGTCCTTCACGGCATTGGTTGCCGTGTCGATGAAGGTCACCGAATTCGAGCCGATCGAGACCACGACAATTGTGCGACGATCCGGCGAGAAGCCCATACCGTGGACGAGCAGTTGCCCACGGTACAGCGGACTGAGATTGCCCGGTGCCGGGTCGCCCAGACGGATGACGCCGAGGAGCTTGTTATCGGCGGGGTCGGTGACGGAGACGGTATTCGAGAACTGCTCGGCCGCATAGACGCGGTCGCGATGACTGACGGGCACATCCGGCTCGGAAGCCGCGCCCGGGGCCTGCCCCGCCCAAGCGGACGGAGCGGTCAGAACGGACATGTCGACCAGGATCGAGATCAAGAAGATGAGTTTCACAGTCCGGATTCCGGGTGCAGGTTCGTCGAGTGCGACGTCGGGTGGGCGTCGGGCGAAGCGGTCGGGGGTGTCTGGGCGGGCGACGGCGCGGACGGGGGGAGCGGCTGGCCAATTGCCAGCCGCATCGCCACGATCTCCTGCTGCTGCGTCACGATGATTTCCTGGGCGATGCGCCGGAGCTGCTCGTTGCGCCCGTAACGCAACTGAGCCTGCGCCATGTCGATCGCACCCTGATGATGCGGAACCATCGTCGCGACGAAGTCGGCGTCCACGTCACCGGAGGGCTTCACGTCCATGGCGGCCATCATCTTCGCCATGGCAGCGTCGTTCTCGGCCAGGAACAGTGCCTCCATACTCGTGGCAAGAGCGGTCGCGCCACCGATCAGCGCAACCGCCAACACCGCCGACCGCGTAGGGAAGAGAGCGTGAGAGAAGCGATGCATCACGGCTCCTCTATGACCGTAGTTCTAGGCGGCGAGATCGTCGCTCAGGGCCTCGATCTCGTGGGCGAAGAGGATGAGCTTCTCGCCGCTGTCGAAGTTGACGGTGAAGAGCTGGCGGCCGAGGTTCTCGCGCTGCGAGACGAGCGTCCCCGGCGTAGCCCGTCGAACGAGTCCGCCCGGGAACACGATGGGGCGGGCCGAGCGGCAGCGCGCCCCTGGAACAAGCGACATGGCTGTCTCCTTCCCTCGTTCAGGCCGCAGTGAAGGCGGTCAGGTCGAAGCGTGCCCCTTTGAAGGTTCCGCAGAGCCGCACGCGGCCTTGGTTCACCATGCAGACGATGGTGGCGATCACCTCGGCCTCCGAGCGGGCGTGCTCGGCGACCGCATTCACGAGATCGAGGAGCGTGATGCTCGGTGCCATCGACGTACCCTCCGCTGTCGAGTGAGAGCAACTTCAATGCCAGGCTCGGGACAACGCGCCGAAGGTGCCGGCGTCGAGCTTACCTCGCGGAGCCGGGACATCCCGGCCGCGGGATAGCGGCCCGCCGGCGACCGGCCTTCGAGACCGCCCTCACGACCCCAAGGAACTGACTGCCGAACTCTCGGCACACGTGCCGAGCAGTCGGCAGCACCCGGACCGGCATCGCGCGCGCCACGCGGGGCGCGCTCAACCAGACCCACGGCATCCCGATGACGGCGCACGTGCTGCGTCATGCGGTGAAGCGCGCCGGCATCGATCCCGCCGAGGTCGAAGATGTCGTCGTCGGCTGCGGCCTCCCGGAGGGTGCCACCGGCCACAACATCGCGCGCAACGCCGCGCTCGAGGCCGGGTTCGGAGACGCGGTGCCGGGCATGACGGTCAATCGCTACTGCGGCTCGGGGCTGAGCGCGGCATCGATCGTCGCGAATCGGATCGCCGCCGGCGAGGCCACGATCGCGATCGCCGCGGGCGTCGAGAGCATCAGCCTCGTCCAGTTCAATCTCAATATGAACGACTTCTTCTACGCGCCGCTGCAGCAGCGCATGCCCGCAGTGTGGTGGACGATGAACCAGACCGCCGACTTCGTCGCGAAGAAGTACGGCATCAGCCGCGAGGCGCAGGATGCGTACGTCGTGCAGAGTCAAGCGCGCGTCGCCGCGGCGGCGGCCGCCGGCAAGTTCGCCGAGGAGATCGTTCCGTTCACGACCACGATGAAGATCACCGACAAGGTGACCAAGGCGAGTCGCGAGCAAGAGGTCACCCTCGATCGCGACGAGGGCCCGCGCCCCGACACCACACTCGCCGGCCTCGCCGCGCTCAAGCCCGTGTACCCGGGCGGCACGACGACGGCCGGCAACGCCTCGCAGCTGTCCGACGGTGCGGGGGCCGTCGTCATGATGGACGCCGACATCGCCGCGCGTCGCGGATTGCCGATCCTCGGACTGTTTCGTGGCATGCAGCTGGCCGCCGTCGCACCCGAGGAGATGAGCATCGCGATCGCGCCCGCGATCCGGAAGCTCATGAAGCATCACCAGCTCGCGATGTCGGATGTCGATCTGTGGGAGCTCCACGAGGCGTACGCGGTGACCACGCTCTACAACCAGG
>WNFR01004854.1_pt1 | contig 13788 bp, 11 predicted proteins | sample 5400221 | NCBI WGS metagenome assembly WNFR01 (sample SAMN13153357, study PRJNA577476) | soil metagenome | isolation source: 40 cm soil under Madrone tree | place: USA:California | collected 2016-06-14
CCCGGTTCCGTGCTCCAGGCGGGCTCGGTCAGCGCCTCGGCTGCGGCGGGCTTGACTGCGTAGCCGGTCATCGCCGCGGCGAGCGCCGCGCCGCCGCGCAGGAACGCGCGGCGATCGAGCAGTCCGTTACCTGCTGCCGATACGAACTTTTCCATGCGTCCTCCTCCTCGGAAGGTGCACGGAGACTATACGCCGCTAATTCGGGGACGGAGCCCGAATTGGAAATCGATGCGAGCGGTTAATCGGGGCCTCGCATGTTTTCGCTCCCTGGCCTTAGATGCATTTGTCTGCGCGCCGATTACCAACGATTGTTTTTGCGCACGGTGGGATTGAGCCGTTCGATATCACGTTGAACTTGCTCGCGGGGCCGTTCGTAAACGATCTCGCGCCCCATTACGGTGCCAACGTAGGCCTGCCCGGTGCGCGTCGGAGTCAGTGCACACCTGACGCTGTGCACTCCTTCACCGAGAACAACCTCAATTCGTTCAACCCGCTTGCTCAGAACCGTGACATCCACGGTTTGGCCGGTCTCGGTCACGCGAACTTTGATCTTCTCGGCATTCATAGGCCCTCATCCCCCGTTGGTTTTTCGTTGCACGCGTCATCGCGATTCGTTACCTGCAGCATACGACAAACGGGAAATTCGGGCTCCGTCCCTCGTGTCAGCCGACGGTGATTTCCTGGACGACTTCTCCTACCCGCAGGCCTTTGGCGCGCACGCGGACCTTGCCCCTGCCTTGCACCGGGATCGAGACCGAGCGCCGCGAGACGCTGCCGCGGCTGCGCTGATAGAAGATGTACTCGTTGTAGAGGCCGCGGCCCCAGCCCTCGAGGTGGCCGACCTCGGTGCGTGCATCGCGCGGGTCGATGGTGCAGCCGCCGAGCGTCTCGACTTCGACGAACACGCGCGCGTCGAGGGCGAGCTTCTTGGCTGAATCGAGCACGTAGGTCGGCAGGTAACCGGCGTTCGCGACTTCCACTTCGATGCGGCCGTTGGCGTAGCGCGCCTGCATCTCGAGTGCCGGCGCCATCGCTGCGACGCGCAGGTACATTGCCGCCTGGCGCTGGCAGACTTCCGCGAGCAGCTCGTAGGGCGGATTGTTCAAGCCGACGGTGGACACGGTCCCGCCGATCTCCACCTCGCCGAGCTGCGGGTGGCGGAAGCGCTTCCAGCCGCGGAAGATGCGCCCCTGGTTCTTCTCGCGGTCGAACTTGGCGAGCGCCAGCAGGTTGTCGCGCGTGAGCCGGCTGTAGTGGTCGACGAAGGGCTTCTTGCGCTCGATGCCGAGCCGCGCGAACAGATCCCACAGCTCGCACGCGTACGCGATCGTGCCGCGCGTGTAATAGATGAAGTCGGTGAGGTCGCCGTGGATCGGCTTCTCGGGCTCGTAGATGAACTCCTCGAACCCGCTCACCATCGGATAGCCGCCGAGCTTCTCGCCCCACTCCTCGAGCTGCCGGTAGATCGCGAGATCCTCCTGGTTCATCTTCTTGTCGGGCGCGTCGCCGAGCGGGCGGATATAGACGCCCCCGAACGTGTGCAGGTTTAGCCAGGAGAAAATGTTGGGATGCGCGGTCGCCCAGTCGATCACCGCGCGCGACTCGGGCTCGCTCGCGCCGTACGGGCCGGCGCCGACCTGCTCGGGCTCGGGCTTCCAGGCGTACGGGAAGTTGCGGTTGAGATCGATGTCGTTATCCGAGAGAAAGTGCGGATCGGGCACGTGCACACCGTCGTAGTTCTCGATGGTGCCTTCCTGCCACACTTTGTAGAACGGACCCGTATCTTCGAGTCGGCGCGGCAGCATGACGCCCGGCAGCTCGCGGTCCTCGACGAACTCGCCCGACGGGTCCTGCCTGCGCAGCGATAGCACGACGCCATCACCGTCGACGTCGCGCGCCACCCAGCGCGGCACCGGCGCGTGCTCGCGCCGGTCGCGCGGATTGGAGCGCACGTAGCGCCCGTCGCGCAGCACGGCCTCCGCGCCGTCAGGCGACATGCGCGGCAGCACATAGAAGAGGATGCCTTTCAGCCGCTCGCGCACATGCTCGGGCAGCTGGTGCCGGTCCTCGCCCCGGTGCAGCGCGATCACGTCCTCGGCGATGGCGAGCGCGACGCTCGAGCCGCAGAGCTCGACCGCGTGCATGTTGCCGTCGACCCAGGCCGCGGCGCGCCGCCGGTCGGGCTCGCGGCCGATCTCGGCGAGCCACAGCTCGCGCCCTTCGGCGCTCTTGCCGATGTTTTTAATGCGCACGAAGTCCGGATGCGCCCGCGCCCAGTCCTGCAGCACCCGCGTCAGCTCTTCGTACTTGAGATACTTCTCGCGAAATGGGCTCATTCGGAATTCCGTACTTGGTACGTAATATCTTTCATCGTGCGAGCGAGAGCAGGCCGATGATGCCGAGGGCGAGGAACGCGATCGCTTCGCCGGCGATCAGGCCGCCGCCGACGAGCGACATGCTGTCCATGTCGGCCGGTTGGTGATCGTCCTCGCGCCTGGCGAAGCGCTGCGCGGCCCAGCCCCAGATGGAGGAGAACACGCCGCCGAGGCCGTACCATAGCGCGGTCGGAAACTCGACGAAGCCGCCCAGGCTCGAGGCGTAGGGACCGGGCAGGATGACCGTGTCCAGCACGAAGTCGGCGGTTTTGGTCGCGGCGCTGCGCTCCTTCCACGCCTGGTAGGCAGCGCTGCGCTTCAGCGCGAGGCGCAAGAGCTGGATGACGAGCCCGATGGCGATGCCGAGGCCCATCAGCTTGAGGGTGGTGGTCTCGCTCGACGCGAGGCCGCGCAGCACGCCGGCGAACTTGTAGGTCATCGCGCTCTGCCAGTTGCCGGTCTTCATCTCGGGATGCAGGAAGGTGTCGACCTTGAGCACCGGATACGCCGCGAGGAAGAGCTTCGTGATCACCACCGCGAACAACGCGCCCATCAGGATGCCGATCACCTGGTAGCGGAACTGGATGATGCGGTTCGTGCCGAGGCGCCAGCCGGTCGAGCGGTCCTGCTGCATGTCGCCGCCGACGACCGTGCTCACGAGGAGGATGGAACCCGCGATGAGTCCGATGCCGGGATCGCTGAGCCCGGCAAGCGCCATCACCGTCACGCCGACGACGAACGCCGAGGAGATCGGATTCGAGTCGGAGATGCCGATGCTGATGCCGTTGACCAGGACGAAGACGCAGGCGAGGGCTATGCCGACCAGCGCGTACCCGACCGGGACGCCCATGCTGGCCGACACCGCCACGACCGCGATCGCCCAGAACACCGACCACCACACGAGCTTGCTCGTATCGACCCGCTTCCACTCTTCGACCGCGGCGGCTGGCGCAGCCGCCGTAGAGCGATGGCGCGCGACGGCCTCCCGCGCGACCAGCGTCAGGTCGACGATCGCCGCGCCCAGGATCGTGCCGAGCGAGATCAGGAACCCGACCTTGCGCCACGGATCGTGCGGCCCGAGGAGGCCGGTCTCGCGCAGCCAGGGCGCGAGCGCCAGCCCGATCAGGCCGACCACGATCGCCGGCACGCCGATGCGGGCCCCGACGATCATGCCCGCGCCGAAATTCGACGCCGAGAAACCGATCGCGCCGATGAGGGCCACGCCTGCCTTTTCCCCGGCGAGCGTGATCCCCGCGCCGAGCCCGAGGCCTGCGCCGAGGCGCGAGATCGAGCGGCGCAGCACCGCCGCATCGGAGAGCGCGCGCAGGATGTTCGCCACCGCAAGGCCCGAGGGGTACTTGAGCTGCATGCGGTCGACGACCAGCGGCGTGTAGAGCATGCCGAGGCCCACGCCGAACATGCCGATGCAGAGGAAGTACACGACCAGCTGCCAGGTCGGCGGCTCGGCGAGCCCGAGCCAGATCATCGCCTGGATGAGCACGCCCATCGCCGCCATGCCGGCCACCGAGGCCGCCATCGACTGCATGTAGTTCGCGCCATGCTTGCCTTCGGCGCCGTAGCCGAAGGTCACCACGCTGCCGAGGATCCCGGCGAGCACCTGGCCGCCGATGAAGAAGCCGAGCGAGAAGTTCATGTACGCCGCGGCGATGCCGCCGAGCGGACCGAGGATGAAGATGGCGATGAGCGCGAGCAGCACGTAATAGCCGCGCGAGCCGATCGCCGGCAGGAACCGGTAGCGCGGAGCTGGCGTCAGCGTCGCCGCCATTGCAGCGCGAACCAGACGATCACGCACGCCAGCACGAGCACCATCGCGATCAGGATCTGCATGTGCTTCAGATGCCCGATCCACTGCTCGACGGCGTACCACGCGAGGTAGCCGACGCTCGCGACGATCGGCGCCCAGATCAGCACGCCGATGAAGTTGAAGAACGCGAGGCGCCACGGCGAGATGCCGCAGCACCCGATCATGATCGGACCCGCGATGCGCAGCCCATAGCAGAAGCGCAGCACGATCACCGCCGCCGCGTCCCAGCGGCGGATGATCGCCTGCACGCGCGGCGCCTTCGCCGCGAGCGACGGAAAGCGTGCCAGCACGCGCGGCCCGTAGCGCCGGCCGACATAGAAGCACGCCTGGTCGCCGAGGAACCCGCCCACGATCGCCACGGCGACGACCGCGGGGAAATGCAGGTAGCCGTAGGCGGCCGCCACGCCGCCGAGCGCGAGCACCGTCTCGCCCTCGAAGAACGTGCCGATGAAGATGGCGATGTAGCCGAAATCGGCGATCAGGTCTTCCATGCCTACATGCTCGGGTTCGTGTATTTGCCGCCCAAAGCCACCGTGCCATAGGCGGCGCCGGCGATGTCGAAGTTGAACGAGAAGTGCTGGTTGATCGCCTGCGTGTCGCGCAGGAACCGTTGCAGCGGATCGCGCGTATAGATGCCGTTCGCGCCGTAGCAGGACCAGAGCGTCTCGACCGCTTCGCGCGACTGCATCACCGCGAGCGTGTTCTGAATGCGCAGGCGCAGCTTCTCTTCCAGCGCCGGGACCTCATTGCGCTCGGCATAGCGATCAAAGGCGATGGCGGATTCGCGCATCAGGTAGCGCGCCGAATCGACGATCGCGCGCGCCCGCGCGATCTTGATCTGCACGGCCTGGAAGTCGCTCACCTTGGCGCCGGTATAGGTTCCCACTCGCTTCGAGAACACCTTTACCACATGCTCGAGCGCACCTTCAGCCGCGCCGAGCGCGCTAGCCGAGAGCGGGTGCCCGGCCGAAGCGACAATCGGGATGCGGAAGAGCGGGCCGCGGTTCACCTTGCCGCCGGGATGGTCGAGGCCGCCGCGGCACTTGGTGAGCTCGAGCGCACGCCGCTCGGGGACCAGGATGTCCTTCACCTCGATATCCTTCGAGCCGGTGCCGACCATGCCCATGGCGTACCAGGTGTCGATGATCTTGTAGTCAGACCTCGGCACCATGCACAGGCGCCAGTCGATCGGTGTCTTGCCGTCGTCGTAGATCGTGACGGCGAGCATGTTCCAGTCGCAGTTGTCGACGGCGGACGAGAACGGCCACCGTCCGCTCACCACGTAGCCATCCTCGACCTTGCGACCCCGGCCCGCCGCCAGCGCAATGGACGAGGCGACCATCACGTCCGGATTCGCGCCCCATACCTCCTGCTGTGTCTCGGGCTCGTAGTAGGCGAGGATCCAGTGATGGCAGCCGATATTGGCGACGTTCCACGCGGTCGACGGGCAGCCGCGCGCGAGCTCCGCGACGATATCGGTCTGGGCGACGAACGGCAGCTCCATGCCGCCGTAGCGCTTGGGCTGGTGATAGCGAAATAGGCCGCTTTCGTGGAGCAGGCGCTCGTTCTCCGGCAAGAGCACGCGCGCGTCCTCGCTCTTCTGCGCGCGCTCGGCGAGCGTCGGCACGATGTCGCGCGCCCGGCGCATCGCTTCCTGGTACGTGACGTCAGCGAAGCCCATAAGGAAAAGGGGTCAGAGCAATTTTCCGGAAACCGTTGTTACAGAAAAATTGCTCCGACCCCATTTTCACCCAGAGAGAATCTCGACGTCGCGCAGCAGCGGATCGTCGGAAACCGCGATCTCGTTCTCGATCAGGAGGCCGCAGTTCGGGCAGCAGAACTGGCGGAACTGCGGCAGCGGATCGATGTAGCGCGCCGGATCGCCCACGAGCGGGTTCGCGGCCTGGATCGGCAGGTCGTTACGTACGCAGTAGGACTTGTAGTTGTGGCTGACCGGGCCGAGGTCCTGCGCGCACTTCGCGCAGCCGTGATGCTTGTTGTCATAGACCGCGACGCTCTCGGTGGCGAGGAAAAGCGCTTTGCCTTCGATCTTGCGGATCGTCTTCGGATCGGTCTGCCCCTGCACGCGCCGCGCGCGCAGCTCGTGCCGCCGGCGCTTGGTCGCCGCCTCGTCGCCCGGCACGACACCGTAGATTGCGAGCGCCGCCTTCTCGGTGACGTCGCCGTTCGCGACGTCGGCTTCGACGCGCGCCGGCTCGCGCTCCAGCGGATCGCCGTAGCCGCCGGCCGCCGACCAGAGCACAGCGTAGACGTCCGCCGGGTTTTGCACGAAGTCCTGCTGCCGGAGCTGGAGCGTCTCCTCGCGGCCTTTCAGCTCAGAGATGTCCGCCGGCAGATCAGCGCGGCGCATACGCTCCGCGATGTCGCTACCGCGCGTGAAACGGTAGCGGTTCACCGCGCCGGGATAGCCGCCCATCATCCCCGTCGAGGTGGGAATCGCGTTGCCCGAGGAGAGCGTGTCGTGCGTGATCTGGTCGGTGCCATGCGGTATGAAGCACGATTCCGCCGAGAGCCCGCCGCGGAACTTGCCGGCGCCGCCCGAGTCCGCGATTTCCTTCCGGTAGAGGAAAAGCACCGGGAAGCTCTGCTCGGTGTGCTCGACGTTCGGCAGCTTGCAAATGGGCGTCCTCGCCTGGCCGCCGGTCGAGATGCCGTCGGCGTGCGAGAAGGCGCCGATCGCGCCGCCGATCGGATCGACCAGCAGGTAGCCGTAGCGCTCGCCCCACTGGTCGATGCCGCGGAAGATGGTCGCCGGCCACTGGCTCGTGCCGCCGATGCACATCACGTCGCGCCGCAGCTCGGGCGCCGGATAGATCATCTTCGAGAGCACGTTGTACGCCGGGTAGAGCGAGATCTCCATGCACTGCACCGGCGCGGTCGACACTGAAGCCGGGAAGTCGGCGCAGTTCAGCGTGCCGGGCGTGGGATTGAACTCGACGTGGCGCAGCGCGCCGCCCACCGCGTAGTACTGCTCCCAGCACATGAGCTCGTTCAGCGCCACCATGATCGCGCCGCGCCAGCCGGAGTAGGTGGCGTTGATGCCGCCCGCCTGAGGAGCGGTGCCCTCGTTCTCGAACACCAGGCGGTTGCCCTGCTTCTTCAGCGTGAGCATCACGCGATGCACTTGCCGGTCGCCCGGACGGCAGCACTCGATGTAGGTGCGCTCACGCCATACTCCATCGGGCAGGAGCGACAGCTTCTTGAGGAAGGCGCGCTCGCCGTCGTCGATGATCTTCTTCATCACGCCCTTGACCGTGTCCGCGCCATAGCGGCCGATCAGGGCGAGGATGCGATCGCGCGCGGTCATGTTGCCGGCGAGCTGCGCGCGGAAGTCCAGCGCTACGGCGCTGGGCTTTCTCGATGACCGGAGGTAGATCTCTTCGATATCGCGGCGGATCTCGTTGCGCTCGACGATCTTCACCGGCGGGATCAGGATGCCTTCGTCGAACGCGTCGCGCGCCGAGGGGCAGAAGCTGCCGGGCGTGATGCCGCCGATGTCGTACTGGTGCAGGCAGTTGGTCACCCAGCAGAAAAGCCCGCCCTTCCAGAACACCGGGCAGAGCAGCATCACGTCCATCTGGTGCGCGGCGCCGACCCACGGGTCGTTGGCGAGGAACATGTCGCCGTCGTTGATGCCGGGGTTGTCGCTGCGGTTCTCGAGCGTCCACTTCACCTGCGTGTCGGTGACGCCGGACATGTACTGCATGTAGGGCCCGAAATAGACGAACTCCGCGTCCTCCGTGAGTATCGATGGGTTCAGATCCAGCGCGTACATCGCAACGGGTGAACCCGACAGCCGCTGGATGGTGGCGCCGTGCTCTTCGTTCACGTTCCAGAGCGCGTGGCGCACCACCTCGAAGGTCACCGGATCGATGCTTTTCTTCGCCTGCCGGTGCAGCCGCAGCTTCTCCGCGATGCGCAGCTTCTTCGGCGGCACGTAGCCGGTGCGCCTGCCGTCGAAGACGACGCCGGCGAGCTCGGAGAGCTTTTTGAGCGGCGCGTTCACTTCAGGGGCTTGAGCGGGTTCTTGCCGCCGTCCGGAATCGGCACCTGTGCGACGTTGAGCGTCATGGAGACAGCGGTGTAGTAGCCGTTGACGCCAATGAGATCCATCACGCCTTTTTCGCCGAACAGGGCGACCGCGCGCTTGTAGGTCGCGTCGGTGACGTTTCTCGTCCGGTGGAGCTGCGTGGAGAAGTCGTACACCACCGTTTCGTCTTCCTTCATCCCGCTCGGGCGCTTGCCCTCGGCGAGCTGCGCGGCGATCTTCGGATCGAGCCCGGCCTTCACCGCGAGCGGCAGGTGCGCGTGCCACTCGTACTGCGAGGTCCAGTGGCGCGCGGTGATGAGGATGGCGAGCTCATTCAGCCGCAGCGGCAGCGAGGTATTGAAGCGCACATATTCGCCGACCTTCTGCAGGCGCTCGCCGAGCTCGGGGCTGCGCATCCAGGCGTTGAACGGCCCGCGCTCGAGCAGGCGCGTCACCGCCTGCGGCGTGGGCTCCGCGCCGCCGCCGCGCGGGCCGGCGAGCAATGACTGCACGAGCCTGGTTTGCTCCGGCGTGAGCTGATCGGGCGAGAGCACCGGGAAGCGCTCCTCGGCAGAGGCAGCCATGCTGGCGGCGGCGAGTGCGATGGCCAAGAGGGCTTTCATTTCTTCTGCTCGGGTTTCTTCGGCTCCAGCGTGAATTCGAGCGGGCCGCTCGCCTCGATGGGCGGCGGCTCGGGCTTCTTCTGCACCGCCGGCGCCTCCGTCGGTGCCGGCTGCGGCGCCGAGGGCTTGTCGGCCGCCGCCGGCTTTTCGGTCTGCGGCGGAAGCATGCTTGCGGGAGTGGGCGGGAGTTCGCCCAGCGCCTTCTCGCTCTCCTTCCATGCGCGGGCGCACTCGGGGCAGAGCAGGGTTTTCTTGCCGGCGGACATCCGCGGCACGCGGTGCCTGGCGCAGAGCGGCTGCTCGCAGTTGGCGCATTTGCCCACGGCCGGCTGGCCGCAGGTCTTCTTTTTCAGTATTCCGGTTTCGACGGTGCAGGTATCGGTCATACGAAGGTCAGCTCGAAGTTGCCCAGTTCATCGACGCGCAGCCGCGTGCTCGGCTGCACGACCACGGTGGTATCGGCGGTCTCGACGATCGCCGGTCCCGCGATCCTGTTGCCCGCGACGAGCCGCTCGCCGTCATAGACCGCGGTCGTGCGGCGCCTGCCGAGCTCGGGCCAATAGATCTCGCGCTTGCGCCGCACTGCGGCTTTCGGAATGCGCGCGCTCGATTTCCTGGCGCGCACCAGCTTCGGCCGCGGCGTGAGCGCCTTGGCGCGCAGGCGGCAGACCACGATCTCGAGCTGCGCGCCCGGCAGCGCCGAGCCGCGGCCGTAGAGCTGCTCGTAGCGCGCCACAAATAGTTTTCTTAAGGCACCCTCGTAATCGTTGGGCAGCCGCGCCCATGGCAGCGTGATCTCGACCTCGTTGATCTGTCCCTTGTGCCGCACGTCGAGCGAGAACTCGTAGCGCTGGCGCTCGGCGGCGATGCCTTCCTCGGCCATCAGCGCTTTTGCGTTCTTCTCGAGCGCGGCGAGCGCGTCGTTGATGCGCTTTGCCGGCACCGGCGTCGGCATGATCTCGGTGTGCTCGAAGATGTGCAGCACATCGGCCGCCGCGGCGCCGAAGGCGCACCAGGTGGAAGCGGCCTTGCGCTGGGGGATGATCACCTTGCGCACGCCGAGCTCGCGCGCGAATACGCCCGCATGCGCCGGCCCGGCGCCGCCGAAGGCGAACAGCACGAAGTCGCGCGGATCGAAGCCTTTCTCTACGGTTACCTTGCGGATGATGTCCGCCATCTGCAGCTCGACGATGCGGCAGACGCCCGCCGCGCACTCGATCGCGTTCATGCCGATCTCGCCGCCGAGCGCCGCGATCGCCTCGGTCGCCGCTTGCTTGTCGAGCGTCATGCGGCCGCCGGCGAAGTTGTCCGGATCGAGGTAGCCGAGCACGAGCTGCGCATCGGTCACCGTCGGCACCGTGCCGCCGCGCGAGTAGCACACCGGGCCGGGAAAGGCGCCGGCGCTGTCGGGGCCGACCGTCATGGTGCGCTTCTCCGGCTGCACGCGCACCAGGCTGCCGCCGCCGGCGCCGATGGCCTGCAGATCCACCTTGGGCAGGAAGTACTCGTACTGGCCGGTATTGCTGATGAACGAATAGGCGGGCTTGCCTTGGTAGATGATCGACACGTCGAACGACGTCCCGCCCATGTCGGTCGTGATGACGTTCTTCGCGCCCATCGCGGCGCCGAGGAACATCGATGCGGTGACACCGGATACCGGCCCGGAGTCGAGCGTCAGCAGCGGCGCTTCGCCTGCGCGTGCGACCGACACCGTGCCGCCGCCGCATTGCGTGATCTGCAGGCCGTGCTGGTAGCCGAGCTCGCGCAGCGAACCGTCCAGCCGCTGCAGGTAGCCGCCCATGACGGGCCCGAGGTAGGCGTTGAGCGCGGTGGCGGTGACGCGCTCGTACTCGCCCCACTTCGGCGCGATCTCGAATGACGTGGTGACGAACAGTTCCGGCGCGAGGCGCTGGACCATCGCCTTCACGCGGTTCTCGTGCGCCGGGTTGCGGAATGACCAGAGGAAGCAGATCGCGATCGCCTCGACGCCTTGCGCGAGCAGGTCACCGATGGCCGCTTGCGCCTCTGCTTCGTTCAGCTGCACCACCACCTCGCCGAAGCAGTCGACGCGCTCAGAGACGCCGCGGATCAGGCGCTTGGGCACAATCGGCGCCGGCTTCGAGGTTTCCGGGAAATGCACGACCTTGCGGATGTCGCGCCCGCCGTAGCCGCGCGAGCCGCGCATGATGTGGATCGCGTCCTCGTGTCCCTTGGTGGTGATGAGGCCGACCTTGGCGCCGCGCTTCTGGATGATGGTGTTCGTGCCGACGGTCGTGCCGTGCGAGAGGAACGCGATGTCGCGGCAAAACTCATCCATCGAGAGGCCGAGCGCCTCGGCGCCGGCGCCGAGGGCCTCCATCATGCCGCGCGCGAAGTCGGGCGGCGTGGAAGGCACCTTGGTGGTGAGCAGTTTGCCGGCGCGATCGACGATGGCGCAGTCGGTGAAGGTGCCGCCGATGTCGATGCCGACGAGGTAGCTCATGCGCGAAGCCGCAAATGCTAACGCATTTCGTTTTTCCCAATTTCCTGTAGTACATTCGCCGCAACCCACAGGAGGGGGAGCTATGAATCTCATAAGCAGGCTTGCGCTCGGCGGCAGCATCGTGCTTGCGACAGCAGTCGCGTCCGCGCAGGAGCGCGTGGTGCGCATCGGCGTCGCCATGCCGATCTCGGGCCCGGGGTCGTACTTTGGCGCGATGGACAAGGAAGGCATCGAGCTCGCGCTCGGCGAGCTCAAAGGCGGCGTGAACGGCGTCAAGCTGCAGGTGCACTACGAGGACTCGGCGTGCAGCCCGCTGCAGGCGACCAATGCCGTGAAGCGCATGCTCGAGCAGTTCAAGCCGCACGTCGTGATCGGCGAGGAGTGCTCCGACGCCTCGCTCGCAATCGCGCCGATCCTGAACGAAGCGAAAGTGGTGCAGCTCAACGTCGGCTCGGTGACCATGAAGCTCACCGAGTCGGGCTACCAGTACACGTTTCGTATCTTCCCGAATGCCGAGCAGCAGAGCCTGCCGCTCGCCAAGGTCGCGTACGGCGCGCTCGGCGCGCGCACCGCGGTGATCCTGCACGAGAAGACCAATGCGGGGAATGACAACGCCGAGGGCTTCAAGAAGCCCTTCGAAGCAATGGGCGGCAAGGTCCTCGCCACCATCGACTTCGGGCGCGACGTCAACGACTTCACCGCGATCGCGACACGCATCGCCTCGCTCGGCAAAGTCGATGTGCTGCCGTGCTTCGCGCTCGAAGGCCAGCAGGTGCGCCTCGCGCAGGCGCTGGCGCAGGCCGGCGTAGTGAAGGGCGGCGGCGGCAACGGCGTGCAGATCGGCTCGATCTGGCTGCCCTACGGCTACGACCAGAAGGCGGGGCAGGCGGCCGAGGGCTACGTGCGCATCGTGCAGTTCGATCCCACCGAGAAGCGCAAGATCGTGCAGGACTTCATCAAGGCGTTCCACGCGAAGTACGGCGCCGACAAGACGCCGACGCACATCAATGCGCACGCCTACGACGCGATCCTGCTGATCGCCGAAGCGGTGCGCCGCGGCGCCACGGATTCGGAATCGATTCGCGAGCGCTTCTCCAAGTTCAAGGACGTGGAAGTGACCACCGGCCACATCACGTTCGACGCCAAGGGCCAGACCTCGGACCTCTCCGTCGTGCACTTCGTGCAGACGCAGAAGGACCTTTCCTGGAAGAGCCTGAACTGGCAGTAGTGTGAGCGCGACGCTCGTCGTTCAGCAGTCGCTGAACGGCGTGTACCTCGGGTGCCTGTACGTGATGGTGGCGCTCGGGCTCACGCTCATCTACGGGGTGCTGAACCAGATCAACTTCGCGCACGCCGACTTCGTCACCGTCGGCGCGTTCACCGCGTTTTTCACCGCCACGCGCTTCGCGACCAAGGTGCTCGGGTTGCCGGACGCCGGCGGCTATCTGCTGTCGATCTTCGCCGCGTTCGGCATGGGCGCGCTGCTGGGACTGGCCATCAACGCCGCGGTGTTCGCGCCGCTGCGCGAGCGCGGAGACGAGCTGCGGCCGCTGATCGCGACCATCGGCGTCTCGGTGCTGCTCGAGAACGCGCAGCTCGCGCTCTTCGGCCCGGTGCCCTACCAGTTCGACTCCCCATTCGCGCGCCAGACGATCCGCTTCGGGCGCATCTTCTTCAGCGCGCAGAGCCTGCTCGTGGTGCTGGTCTCGGCAGCCGCGATCGCGGCCCTGTATGCCTTCCTGCGCTACACCTTTCTCGGCAAGGCGCTGCGCGCGGTGGCACAGGACCGCGAGACCGCGGGCCTGATGGGCATCAACCCGGGGCTGCTGATCGGGCTCACCATCGTGATCGCCTCCGCGCTCGCCGGCATGGCGGGCGCGCTGCTCGGGCCGGTGCTGGTGCTCTCGCCGTTCGCCGGCGCCACGGTGATCGTCAAGGCGTTCGCGATCGTCATCATCGGCGGCTTCGGCAACCTGCAGGGCACCATCATCGCCGGGATCCTGGTCGGCATCATCGAGGCGTTCACCGTGCAGTACCTCGGCTCGGGGCTGATCGACCTGGTGGTGTTCGTGCTGCTGCTCGCGATGCTGGTGGTGCGCCCCACCGGCCTGATCGCCGAGCGCAAGGAGGAGAACGTCTGAGAGCGTTCTACCTCCTGGGCGCCGCCCTGCTCATCGCGGCGCTCCCCTGGTTGCTGGCAACGCCGTACTGGCGCGGCATCCTCGTGCTGTGTGCGATGAACGTGCTGCTCGCGCTCTCGCTCAACCTGGTGATGGGCTACACCGGCCAGCTCAACCTGGGGCAATCGGCGTTCTTTGGCATCGGCGCGTACGTCAGCACGATCCTGATCAAAACGTACGGGTGGAATTTCTGGCCCGCCGCGGTCGTGGCGATTCTCGGTGCCGGGTTCCTCGGCCTCGCGCTCGCCGCCT
>WNFR01004857.1_pt1 | contig 13786 bp, 20 predicted proteins | sample 5400221 | NCBI WGS metagenome assembly WNFR01 (sample SAMN13153357, study PRJNA577476) | soil metagenome | isolation source: 40 cm soil under Madrone tree | place: USA:California | collected 2016-06-14
CCATGCTTTCCAGGCCAGCGAGCGAGTCTTTGTACGGGCACTTCGCCGTGAAGTGATCGCCTTTACAAATCCTACAGACGACCTTCCCAGCACCAGCCTTTGAAAGGCTAGCCTTCAACGCTTGTTGTTCTGACGTCTCCGATTCTGCAGACTGCCAATTCACGTGCGTCGAGTCAGCTCCACGAAGACGCGTAGTCTCAGACACAGACCTTGTTCCCAGGGGTGAGTTTGAGGAAGACTGTCTCACCGACAGTCGTTGTAGCCCTATCTGGACCAGGTTTGTTGCCCTTTTCGAGACCAAACTTGGTCCATGTTTTTCGCTGAGCCACAGCATGCTCTACGAGCGACTTTTGAAGGGTTCGTCGAATTCGTCTTGTAATCTATTTCTAGGGTGAGAATACCATGCAGTCGATAGGAACCAGCGGTGACGAACCTTTATCTTTTTCCCCTCGTCGTTGACAGTATATTCTATCGTTGTTCGGATCCCATTTTCATCGGTATAGTCTTCACTTTTAGGCTGATCTGGGGATGGATGGGATGCGAAGAGATAAATGCGAGAAAGTATACTCACCAAGATCTTCGACATCATCGGCCCAAGAAGTCTTTTGCATGCTTTTCACGATCAGTTAACACCTTGAAACACGTAGGAAAAAGATTCGATGCGTACGTAGCGGCCATCCGACGTTATACAAGGGACAACAGACAATGTGCTTGCAGTTTCTCAGTCTTTACAAGCGTTTTTTTTTTATCTGGGCTCCGAAAAAGAATGATTCATCACGTAATCACAAGATAAGTTCCCAACAAGCTCCCAACAACAGTGATACCGACAACAGTGATACCGATACAGAACCTCCCTGCACTCTGCAAATGCGAGCCGGAACTGCAACTTACAGAACGACATCGACGGTGCAATGGCCGGAGTGGAGAACGTCATAGCGATAACCACAATTTCTATGACTGGAATTGTCTATCGGAGTGTTTTGTTGTATAGAACATCACGCGCCAGAGTGATAAGAAACACAACGGATTTGATTATCGTCTGGTGGGTCCTAAACTGCGATCAAACAACAAAGTCAATCTGCGCGGGATCAGCATGGCAACTGGCCGTAATTCAATTGACTGCTTGATTGTGATGATAACCACTCCAGATGGGCCCAGCGAGAATTCAGCCCGGTTTATTGAAGAATTACGGCCCTGTGATCGAAAGTGTTTGCAAAGAGTTCAGGCGCATCACTGTCGCATCCAGTCCAATGGATTTTCAGGCTTTCATGTGAAGTGCTGAGCGCTGAGTACTGAGTCCATGATCATATCTCCGTGACAAGATGCTGGGACATGGGAAACCCAGATGACGACACGGATTTTCGGATGTTCTTAAGCCCATGAAATCCAGGCCGGTGGGTTGCTATTAGCCGCATACCAACTCACACTGAAGAAGTTGATGACCACAAAGCCAACCATGCTTTGATAACCACAAATAGGAGGTTTATCGTCTGTGGTTGCTGACTCAGTCGTTTACGGAACGACGCGTCAACAAAGCACAACAACGCGCACGGGATCATGTTTAATTACTACATCAACATTGAGCAACCGCTTGTGATTATAAAAACCCTTGCTCTTGCTCCCCATCTCTTCCCTTTACTACTCCGAACAACGGAATATCACTTCCAATCCTTCATCTCTTGTCATTGGCCTGTTTATCATGACCCCCGTTATTATCACCACTACTCCTGTCACCCGTCAGGCATTAGAGGCAACACCGAGTAAGAAGGTCAGCCTGAGATGGTCGACATGTGTTCACTTTACTTACCTCACACTACCTCCAAGGCTGCGGCCGCTCTCCAGGCCATATCCTTGGATTCTCCCAAAAAACCCGCCAAAAAATCTGCTAAAGTTAATGGCATACGTCGCTGCCCTTCACCCGACTCCGAGACCGAAACAGGTGAATACGAAGAGTTGGACCCTCGTAAGCGTTTCGTTGGCGATATCGATCTCTCCGAGAGTGCGTCAATCCTTCTTCCATCCTTCTTTAACTTATTCTTTCTAGGTGAAGAGCCACTTCTCATGGAGTCCAAACGTCGCTTCGTTCTTTTCCCTATTCAGTATCACGAGGTTCCTATTTCAACCAACTGCCCACTGTCACGCGGCTGATGATAGTAAAGATCTGGCAAATGTATAAGAAGGCTGAAGCTTCATTTTGGACGGCAGAGGAAATGGACCTTTCCAAGGACATGCACGATTGGAACAACCGTCTAAACGATAATGAGCGTCACTTCATCTCGCATGTCCTCGCATTCTTTGCGGCTTCCGATGGTATCGTTAACGAAAATTTGGTTGAGCGATTCTCGAACGAGGTTCAAGCTGCAGAAGCACGCTGCTTCTACGGTTTCCAAATTATGATGGAGAACATTCACTCGGAGACTTACTCACTTCTCATTGATACCTATATCAAGGACCCTGCTCAGCGCGAGTACCTATTCGATGCTGTTGAAACTATCCCCTGTGTCAAGAAGAAAGCCGACTGGGCGCTCACATGGATCTCCGATCAGAGTTCAACGTTCGGAGAGCGTCTTGTCGCCTTTGCTGCAGTCGAAGGCATATTTTTCTCTGGTTCCTTCGCATCAATCTTCTGGCTCAAGAAACGTGGCCTCGTGCCCGGTCTCACATTCTCCAATGAGCTCATCAGTCGTGACGAGGGCATGCATACCGACTTCGCTTGCTTGCTCTTTTCTCACTTGAAGCGACGCCCCCACCCTAACATCGTTAAAAAAATTATTACCCAAGCAGTTGCCATCGAACAGGAGTTCCTCACTGGTAAGTCCACATTCCCTTATCACGTTGAGTTACTCACTGCTTCTCCAGATGCGCTCCCTGTCGCACTCATCGGTATGAACGCAGAACTCATGTGCCAATATATTGAATTTGTCGCCGATCGCCTTCTTGTCGCCCTCGGTTGTCCGAAGCATTATCATTCGGCGAATCCATTCGATTTCATGGATATGATATCGCTTCAGGGGAAGACAAACTTTTTCGAGAAGCGCGTATCTGACTACTCAAAAGCGGGCGTCAAGACAACAACAACCGCTCCGGCAACAGTGGCAGCAACGTCAAACGAGAGAACATTGTGCGTTCGTTTATGTATTTTCTTTCGCATTCAATTTGACGGGTCATCGCAGTACTATTGATGAAGACTTCTGAGTCATAGATTCGCTATTGCCCCTTGATTGTACTTCCGTGCATTATTATACTGCACTTTGGGTTTCTAGATGTTCTTTTGTATACCTGTACCGTTAGCTCTGAACGACCACCGTAATTTAATGTACCAGCATGCTCCTATTCTTGTATGGTCCTACCGGCACAGGATGGAATAAACTGTAATTCTGCAAGAGTTCTCATAAGCGCTGTCGCTGCTTCGTGGAAATTCCTCATAATGAGACAATGTAATCCGGACTACATACACTACAGAAACGTGAAAAAGTGACCATATATGTGAAATCCAGGGGACGTGATGGTGCGAAGGGTACTCGAATTTCGAGTGCTGTTATTCGAATATGGGCGACTGGGAGCAGTGGGTGGAGTTCGTAGAGCACTCGCGTGCCATATGGCCTTGCTGGCGGCAACGGGGACACCCCTTTTTTCAGGTACTGCTGCCGTTCGTCGTCCGTAAGGCGACGGAATGGCTGGGTACAATGATCATGGCCCCACGTTCGAACGAGAATCCTCCAGTAACGTTGACGATTTGCGTATCTGATCACAATTGCCCTCCGCGTGGCGCTTTGATAAACAGACACTGCCGGTGTATATCGGCAATGTGCTTGTGACGGTCAACAGACGAATCTTCCATGCCCTCAACGATCTTTCCTCGACTCCGCTGGCGTGCCAGCCTCTCGTTCAGCCTGATCGTCACGAAGCGATGAGATAATGTAGGCGACGAGAACGATATTTGCGGCAACGACCGCGGTTATAGCAGCAAAAGTAGAATTGCCTGGACAACAAAAGACGTTGGAAACAATACGGGGAATGACAGTGCTGCTTGAACATACCGTCCCATATGTATTTCTCTGATGCGAAATAGGATGCAATGGGAACTAAACCAAGAGACAGGCTAAAAATTATAAGCTTGAGTAGCACTCCCCTGAAATGGATTGACCATGAATAGAGAGAGACACACAGATGACGAATGAACTTTACCCTGGTTCGATGGTCTGTGGAGGTGTCTGTGGAGGTGTCTCTGAAGAAACTGTTCGCGGACTCATACTGCAAGTCCAGGAGAGTGAAGTAGTGTGCTACGTTGGTCCGCCGTTTCCCGCACGAGCCTTACACGTTCACGGTCTTGGCGTCACACTCACTCAGATGAACCCAATGCCTTCTGGACAAGTATCTCCCAAGGACCGCAAAAGAAACGATTATAGATACTTTCTACCGTATAGAACACGATGGTTAGTCCTACTCATCCAAGTATGCCAACAACGAATAAAGGTTATTCAGGAGTGACAACGACCAATACTCGCACATCAACAATTCAGTGTACTACCACCTCTTCGACTCGATCGTCAATGCTTACCTCGTTGCGCACTGTGAACTCTCACCGCAAACGTCAGACTCCATTGGCCTAGTCATTTCCTCTCACTGCCAATTCTTTTCTCCGCTGTCGTTCCCTGAAGTATTGGACCTCGGTCTTCGTGTGAATCACCTGGGAAAAAGCTCCGTCACATATGAAGTGGGTATATTCCGAGAGGGTAGCACAGAACCAGCCGCGGTTGGAGGCTACACACATGTGTTCGTCGACGCTGTGAGTAGGAAGACGTCTGAGATTGGAGAGCGGACAAGGAAGGGGTTACAAAGGTTATTTGTCCCTTCTGGCAGCGAGCCAGGATCAAAGTTATAATGAGTAGTTAGTATTTAGAATAGACTAGACGTAGTATCTTGTGCCAACACGCTGAACGTTGAACTGCTTCTAAGCGAAAAGCGAACAGACCTCAGTCGCGGGCCAGTGTCCACGCATTTCATCATTACCCCGTCATCCAACTATGACCCAGCCCAGCCCAGGTGCTACACTCACGGCCGTTAATCCTGAGAAACGTGATCCTCAACCTTCATCGCGTGTCCCTTGGTTTCGGAGGCTGGCTCTCGATGTCACCTCATCGGAGTGGGACATTCTCGCCTTCTCAACTGCGTTCAAGTTGCTCCTGTTTCCTGCATAGTGAGTCTGGCATCTTCCGACACCATATTTTCTACTTTTACTACCTATTCGTTCTAGTCGATCTACGGACTTTGAAGTACATCGCAATTGGCTTGCCATAACACACTCGCTACCAATCTCGAAGTGGTACTATGATGTACGCGTTACCTTGCGTTTGATACGAGTCGCTCTCACTTACTTCACCTGAAGACCACCTCAGAGTGGAGTAAGTGCCGCAACGTTCTCCTAGGCATTTCTTATCACCAACAATGAACCAGCTTTGGACTATCCGCCATTCTTTGCATATTTCGAGAAAGCGCTGTCAATACCAGCTTCTCTTATTGACCGACGAATTGTGGATCTTAACAACCTCAACTACTCCGCATGGACTGTCGTTGCGTATCAAAGAACAACCGTCATATTGACAGAGCTGCTCCTGGCTTTCGTTTTGCTGAAGTAGCTTGACCCTATTTGCCACGCATCGCCATCTTATCTCCTCCTTAGGTTTGTTCGTGGAGTGCTGGATCCTAATATCCAACGACTAATATCTGCTTCTCTTTTCCTACATCCCGGTTTCCTGATCGTGGATCATATCCATTTCCAATACAATGGGTTCTTATTTGGCATCTTGCTTCTCTCTATCCTGCAAGCCCGTCAAGTATACCTCGAAACTTCACTAATTGTGACACAGCTAAATCCAAATTCGTAGGGCAACTTTTTGGCCAGCGGTTTCTTCTTTGCGATCTTATTGAATTTCAAACACATATACATGTACCTCGCTGTTCGTGCATTTTTATTTTGAGTGCCTTCCACTTCTGATTCCTGTCACCTCAAGCCTGCTTATTTTGTTTATCTGCTTCGCGCCTTCTGCATGACTCCACAGGGCAGCATACTCCCCAACAAGTTTTTTGCACTTGCCAATGTGGTGATCCTAGTCTTTATTGCCTCGCTGGGCCCCTTTCTTCTTATGGGTCAGGTCCCTCAACTGCTCTCCCGACTTTTCCCGTTCAAGCGAGGGCTGAATCATGCGTACTGGGCGCCAAATGCCTGGGCAGTACTCACGGCGATCGACCGCGTTCTCCTACAATGTCGGTGACTGTTGTTTGATCCTTTGCACTGGTTTCTGATGTCTCACGATTGGGCTATTCTAGATGCCAAGTGGTTTGGGGTTAGCTTCTCTATTGACGCCTCTGGCGTGTCGTCGTCATCGAGGGGACTAGTCGGAGACACCTCATTCGCAGTCCTTCCAAATGTCAAGCCAATTCACACGTTCCTCATCACTATAAGCCTTCAGGTGGTCTTCCTTGTCAAGCTTTGGCGGATTCCAACATACAAGTCGTTCCTTACTTCTCTGACGCTCTGCGGTTACACTTCCTTTATGTTTGGATGGCATGTACACGAGAAAGCCGTCCTTCTCGTCCTCGTTCCGCTGAGGTAGGCACGATCACCTGCTTTCAAACAGTTCCTCTCTAACTGCCTTAGTCTACTGGCGTCCGAGAATTATGCCTATTTCCGAACTTTCGTGCTAGCGAGTACAGCTGGCGTTGCATCTCTCTTTCCTCTTCTTTTTACCCCTGCAGGTATATGCATACTCTCCTCTCAGTGCGGTTGATCAAACTGACGTCGAGTGAAGAGCAAGTGATTGAAGTTGCCTACTCGGGCTTGTGGGCAATAGTAGTCTTTGGCACCTTACAACAACGTCTATACGAGTTGGTGTTTTCAGGTGACGGTTTCAGCAAAGCTAATGACTTGCACTCTAGGTTCCCTCGATCGCTTCCAGCCGTTTTCATTGGTTTGTTGGAGACGATGTATTTATGGGGTTTTCTCGTTCTCACACCAGTGGTCACATTCTATCCCATACTTTCGAAGATCTTTACCCAGAATCCTGAGCGATTGGAGTTTCTTCCTCTCATGCTGACTAGCTTATATTGTGCTTTGGGACTTATTTGGGCTTATGCTCGTTTGTCATTCTTGTACATAACATCGAAATGACAGCTAGGGGAAAGGCTAATTTAGTTTTTCGCAATGTGCACGACTACAAAGTGTCAGATATACCGGGGGTGCGCGGAACAATTATTAGACCTACCGTCCTCGTCTTCCAATATGTGTTCTAATCCAACCTTCTGTCCACGTGCATGCTTAGCACTTGAACCCCAAACCATAGCACTATCAAAGAATTGACCATCTCACACAGGCAAAAGAAATTTTTCGAAAGCTCACTATTTCATCTGCTTCGCTATTTCCTTATGGATAGCGTTGCAGAAGTCCTCCACCGAACACTTTCCACGTCTCAGGACTACTGGTGCGGAGTAATCGGGCGGCTGGCCTCTGGGTTTGGTGTATACACGAACCAAATCCAGTGCTTCCCACATTTTGTCGATAAGCTCGTCAACGTTGAGCCACTCATTAGAAGAAATTGGGACACTGTTTGGAATCTTATACAACAGGTCTAGCTCTTCGATCGATATGGCATCAATCTTGTTCAAGACCTTGGCGAACGTCAGAATGACAGACTTCAAAGTGAGAGCAGCCTCACGTAAATTGCCGGAATGTACACCCTAGAGAGACGTGAGTTCGATGATCAACACATGGCCAGTCCGTACCTATTCCCTTCAATCACGTCAACCACGTCGTCCGCTGTCGCCCCAGGTTGACGGATAGCGATGTCAGCATTACTAAGTCTGTATTCACTACATATGGCGTGGATTTCTTCGTGATCGATGTTGGTCAAAGGCACCGTGTTGGTGATGGCTAAGCCACCCTTGTCTTTCTTTCGAACGACAATAGCTGGGGGCTTCTTGTTAAGCCGAATACCGAAGCCCTCTAATTCCGCCTCTATAATCCTCTTGTCTCCGAGAGGCTTGAGAACATCCAGAATGATGAATATGAGGTTGCATGTCCGTGCGACTGTGGTCGGCGCCGTCGAGCTTTCAGTTCCAGATCAAGCCTATAATTGGCGTCCGCACCTGCAATGACTACGGATTATGAGATAAATCATCAGGAGTGTGCTGGCGGTCCGGCCCATACCTTGCCGCCCTCTCCCTCGGCCATCATTTGCACCCTCGATGATCCCAGCTGAGAAATGATAAAAACTGATGATGTAGGCGTTGGTAGAGGGAAAGCAACCTACGGAGATCAAGGATCTGGATCGGTGCACCGTGTACTTTCAAAGTTCCAGGAACCGTTGTGAGCGTTGTAAAGTCAATGGCAGAGACCTCGGAGTGTGTGCCAGTCAGCTTGGACATCAGTGTCGACTGAAATTATAAAGAATAATAGGCTCTCTGGACTAGACACGTCTTAATCCACACTACATACCTTTCCGACGGACGGGAACCCAACGAAACCGACTGAGGCAACCCCAGTTCGAGCAACGTCGAAGCCAACGCCGCCGCCACCACCGCCGCCACCACCTGGGGTGGAGATAAGTTCACGTCGAAGTTTAGCGAGCTTCGCCTTGAGCTGCCCCAGATGATAGCTCGTAGCTTTATTTTTTTGTGCTTCAAGAGTTGCCTAACATGAGGATAGGTGCTGATCACTTTGGGTGCGAGCACATACTTCTGGCCTTCGGAAGATTGAGAGGGCGAGATGATTAAAGTGCGTTTGGGGCATACCATCTCATCTTCGATTTCCTTCGGGGTACAATTAGGATAATGAGGCGTGAGGAAGGGCCACGAGATGCTCACTTTAATCTTTTGAACGGTTGTCATGTCGCGTATCTTAAAAGGAAAGGAAAGACTTTGCTGGTGTTTATTCAGTCGCGGTGTGGTGCGTTTCTGTCACCACTTGTCTTTTAACTTAAACCTTCACCGCGGCTCTCATCAGTCAACGCTCTCTCGTCACCACGATCTTTTATGCGACTAGCCGGTCTCGTCGCTGCCTTATAACTCGTCTGAACCCACTTCGTATCCCATCATACATTCCTTAACCAACAAGTCAGAGCGTGTTCTGGTGTCATGTGTGGAGGCCCTGCTTGGAAGCGTGAAATCGTTCCAGATCACAAAGTTGGTGTACATTCCTGAAAAGTCCTTTATATCTGACAATGCTTAATGGATTGGTAGTTTGACTTTGTCGATACACGGGAGTTCACAGATAATGGATGTGGCATGCGAATGAAGTATGTGTTATTTTATCTCCCTTGCCCGTATCTTTTCGATGGGGGTACTCCGCGTATCTAATTACTGCTGACTTATTTTAGATATCTCTGGCTGTACATCCTCGTGCTCAAGGACTTCCTCGTCTATGTGTCCGATATCTTCACTGCGGTGACCATGTTGAGCACGAATTCCTGGTCCAACAACATCTTTGAGAACTGCAAAGAGCAACACTCAGGGTGTGTTGCGATCCCTTTCACTATCGGAAAATGGCTTTTTGTTGGCTGTATCATTTTCTCTTTCCTCTTGGTGCGCTCCCGTCCTAAAACCCGCGAATCATTGAACTTACACTTCGTGAAAGCTTGCTTATGAAGGGCGGAAGACTAAGAGAATTATCGCAAGTCGTGACATTTCATACGCTTTCACAAATGTCATGGCTAATAATTACTACTCTCTTCGTATGACTTTCTCACTGTTCATTCGTCTCGTGCCAACTTGGTTGACATGTTCCGTCTAGGCTCATACGACCACTTCTGTTTCTTCGATCATATCCAACGGTCGACAAAAAAATCCGATGATTTTGCCTTCTTCGTCTTCTTCACTTTCAAGAGTACGAATCTTCACATCTCGTTTAGAAACATTCCTCACCCTTCTCGTAGGCTGGAAGCGTCTTTTCTTCGCTGACGGTCCTCGTCAGGTTATTAACGCCTTGACCCTGTTTGCCATTTATTTAGCAAAGAAAGACGACAAGTCGCCCTGGTTCAACATCAAGAAATACTTTGCAGGGAATAATTTGATCACATCTGCTCTCACAATCTCCACCCTCTTCACCGTCGTTATTTTCGCCGGTTCCATGCTCTTGCTTACTGTTGCAGGCATATGCTACGTCCCACTCCTTTGCTACATTAAGGGTAATTTGAAGGTTCGCTTCTCCAGTTCCTCTGTAACGCCAACCAACTCATTTTCTCTCAGGAGTACTGTTGCTACAAGGTCGACAAGGTGAGATACATCACATCCATATAATGCTGTCGTATTCATCTCATTCGCGTAGCGTATTTCTGTGATCATCAGACGCCGCAACAAAGAGCGCATTGCCGAAGCCATGAAACGAGACAAGAAGGAAGCCATGGGCGACCTCTCTCATCTCAAAAATAAGAAGGGAGAACTCGTTCACCAACCTCTACCTCAGCCTACCCTCCCAAATATCTCGATTGACGACGACCTAGCCGATATCGCATCATTGCAGAAACGCGGTGCTCCGAGCACCTACACCGCCGATACCACCGCCTCCAATGATTACCCTGTGATGCCATCATACAACGCAACTTATTCCTATCAGCAGGATGCGAACTCTTATGCTCGCTACAATCCCTCAGGTACCACACTGCAAGATGAGAACCACTTCTACGAGGATGATTACGGGAGCACGGCGCATCTTGCACTGCCCACTGATTCCCACGGTCGGCATGACGATCAATATCGCCCAGGGCAGCACCACGAATCTCAGGGCTACGTCGCTGATCCTTACGATGTCTACACCGGATATGTTGCGGATGGACAATATGATTATAGTGTTAGTCAGGACCTGCGTCAACCAGGGTCACAAGGTTTCTCCAGTCAGCATACACATGACCCGCCAGATGGTGTCGGCTTGGTTTACAGTGACCCCTCGCACCGGTCGCCGAGCCCTCGACATGATGGAAGACAATACCATGCTATGTAGTTAATATGGACTTGGAGTCTTTTGTATCATAGTCGTCATCTCATACCACTGATCTGGTTCCTCGTGCATTCATGATTGGTGATGTCGTGTCAGTTATATTCCCTCTTTTGTTTTTTAGTTTCTATTCGGGTCTCGGTCCAAATGTTACAGTCGCACTCCTTTCAGATAGATATAAGCCTAACAATGGTTGATCCGTTACGCCAGTTGTATGCCACTAAGTTCACCATTTTTACGAGACAGAGAGGACTTGTGACTAATACCTACTGATGGTCCTTGGGCAGGCTCCCCTCATACACACGTGCCAAACTACTTGGCTTGAAGTGGTGCCCAAGGGGTTTATCTTCATTTCTAGAATGTGCAAGGGAACCTACACCAAGCACTAAGGAATGCCGACCTAGGGAACCACATTTATTCACAATGGGAGCGGTGGACTTGAACTTGATTTCCATGAGCATGTTATTTAGACGCCGCAAGCTGGGCAGCATGTGCCCCCTCGATTGTTTGGCCAGCCATTTTGCCAACAAGGAGGACGCAAAAATCCGTACTGTGGCTGCTGCGTTCGCAGTTTGCATAAAAGTGTTTAGTCTTCCCTTTAACCTTTCTGCTGGCGGCAGTAAGCGTGCAGGCAGCTGGCAAAGGAGGTAAGCCTCGGCTCACGCGAAGGAGATGAGGGTCTCTTCATATAGGATGCGGTGAACACATGGACGAAGGAGGAGAACCCTCGGTCGAGCACACCATTTATCGCGGACCGAAGCCAAAAGGTGTTCCTCCAAGCCGGTCAGAAGGAGAGCTGTCAAAAGGTGGTTTTCTATATTACCCACCTTCATGATCCATGTATGGAGTTGTTCGATTGCATTCATGATATCGGACAACGGAACCCCGAGCTTAAACTGTACATTGGGGCCATCCCTGATCAAGAGAACCTGAAGATGCAAGTCAAATCGCTGGTGGCGGTGGCGAGGTGCCTCGTAAATGGTGTGGGAGTTCGGGAGTTCGTGCACGATGTCCGTCGAAACCAATCCTCCCAATCGACCTTCCTCCAATACAAGACTAGATCGGCAGGATGAACCCGGTGGCAGGGACAACTTGGTGTAATAACACTCCCAATAGAAGCAGTCTCGCGTAGTCGCCCCTTGATTGTGCGATGCCTAGCAGAGGTTTGGTTACTGTTACTGTGCTGTCGTCTGAAACTTGAAGGCCTGACGCCATCTAGAGCGAGAAGAAATAGCTACGAGAAGGCCCAGACAAAAGAGCCAGTGAGTATAGTAGACGATAGGAGTGCGAGAATAGGTGAGAATGTTGTTTCTAGATGTTATCTTTCAGCTTGCCCGGCGCAACAAATTGCGACAGCAATACAAACCTAGACGGATGCTAGATACTAGGCATTGCTAGCGCAACGAACTATATGCCAAAGGGCAAACATCGTTGGTCTTCTCAATCGTCCTTCCAGTGATGATCGCAAATTCCACTCAGAAGCTTCTGTGTAGTGAACGTGTACTCGGAAGCTGCCAGTGTGCCATCTTGAGAAGGACTCGCCCACTATGACGGATGTTAAGTCACGGGCCCAACCAAGTCGACTTCGTCCATCTGATCTGGCGTTCAAACGTAATTGCACCTCTAATACCGCTGACTTTGGTCGTTCTTGCCAACTTGTGATCCATTCACACAGGCCATAACCGAGACCAAGGGTATAGCGACTTGGATCCGCACCACTAACACTCGCTGCATTCATAGCGTAAGACGAACTAATTGGAATTTCTTTCTCCGTCACTTGTCACTGAATCGGACTATACAACGCATGGCTTGGACTTCTCTTTTCTTCACCTGTCCGAGCCAATCGCCTACAGGGGCCATTCAATATTCTCGCCATAATTCCAGTGGACAGCCTTGGTTGAAATGTATTCATCCAGAGCGTGGCTACCCAATTCGCGACCTGGTGATGAAGTACTTAAGAGGTCCTTGTCTCAAATGGCACGGGTGAGCGACGCACCAATACCGCTCTGCTTTTTCCCGCCAAATGGCACATTATTGTAGAGGACACAATATTGATTAACCCAGACCTAGTGGACTATAACGTGAGTTCCATTGCAGTGCACTGCCGAATATATCTTACGGTTCCAGCTTCCAATGCAGACGACACGCGATGGCATTGGGCTTGATCAGCTAATTCGGTTGGTTGAGAATCTGATCGAGAAGATGAAAGCGAAAACGATTACTGGAATGAAGGCCCGCAGCAAGCCCGTAAGTAGTATCATTGGCGACATCGATCGCTTCTTGCTCGGTACGGAATTTTCCAACTGAAAGAACGGGTCCAAAAATCTTCGCGATCGTGTCAACTTCTGGAAGCCAAGAGTAAACCTTTTGATGCACTACCTCTTCTTTCACCTGGTGAGAGAGACAACAAGAATTCAGAAAATTATTGGCTTGTACTTATACTGGACTTACTATCTTCATGTCAGGGTGGATGTCGGTGAAAACTGCCTCAGGATCAGTATTTGAAATATGAGCAGCGAATCCAACAAACTCGTAGGGTCTACCCAATAGCCGGGCGTTGTGCGTTTTTCGCCCCCTACGATAACCTTGGCCCCTTCTTTCTTCCCAGACTCAATGTAGCTCCATACACGGTCGTATTGTGTTTTGGAGACCTAGAACAGAAGTCATCGAATTCATTGCGCCATCTAGAGTTCAAAGGAGGCCACTTACTACAGGACCACCTCCGGATCTCTCATCAAATCCATCTCCTATGACGAGCTCCTTAGCTTTGGCAGCCAGGGTAGTGACAAATTTATCGTA
>WNFR01004858.1_pt1 | contig 13783 bp, 9 predicted proteins | sample 5400221 | NCBI WGS metagenome assembly WNFR01 (sample SAMN13153357, study PRJNA577476) | soil metagenome | isolation source: 40 cm soil under Madrone tree | place: USA:California | collected 2016-06-14
CTCCTCGCTCCCCGCATGCTTCTTGACCTGGTCTGGCATTCGGATTAAGGCAAGACCCGGCCGAGTTCGGCGACGAATTCCCTCTATCTACTCAGAGGCTTCCAGAAGAGAAAATGTAAGAAAAATTTTTGGTACCAGTACATTTCTTCGATAGCGTGCGAGCCACGTCGGTCGGGAGACCAAACACGGGGAGCCAGGATTGAAACAACCTCCCAATTTATAGGAGGCCGCGTTTTGGAAAAACCTCAATGGCTATTTTTCTTGTGGTGTGTTTTTGATTGGAAGATTCACAAAACAATGGACTTCCAGGCAAACATGTGATCCACATCGGCGAGGGCCCCCGTTTGCACCAAGCGAAATGGAACCTGCTGCGATCTGCGGATCATGTGCGCGTCGACCGTGCGGAGAAATCGCGGGCAAAAATCGTTTTCGCGAACGTGAGGAATGGCGATTTCCGCTTCAAGCAACCATTACTTCTTGCGTGGCTTCCATTATTAACGGGGAAGTTCCGCTCGCGGCCTGCGAGGGAGTTTTTTTTCATTGCGAAATAGGGTTTTCACCTGATTGTAACACGCGGCCCCGCGAGGTATGTATCTCCTAACAGACTTCAAGAGTCTGTCCTCCCTATTTTGGGCCAACCTCACGCCAGCCCCTAGCAACGGCCCACGTAGGGTAATGTAAGGCACGGGCACTCTGCCCAAACAGGAAGATGTGGGCGTCTATGGGGGGCACAAACAGTCCGCGGGTAGCTGTCTATTCTCAGGACAGCCTTGGTCTCGGCCACCTCAGAAGGACAATCACCATCGGCGCTCACTTCCTCGAAAAGGTGCCCGGCAGCAGGGTTCTACTGTTCGCCGATTCGCCGGTGGCGCCTTTCTTCCAACTCCCCGACGGAATGGATAGCGTCAAGCTGCCTTCCATTCGGAAAGTCACCGCAGGCCAGTGGGAAGCCTCACGTTTGCATTTGCCGATCATGGATGTGCAAGCCCTGCGCATCGCTCTTTTGCACGAGGGGCTCCTTAAGTATCAGCCGGACTTGGTTCTCGTGGATCACATGCCCGGAGGGGCTCAAGGAGAGTTGCTTCCTGCCCTGAGGACTCTGAAGATGGCTTACCCGAATTGCGCCCTGATTCTCGGATTACGAGACATTTTGGACGCGCAGCAGGCCATCAGACGCGTCTGGACACAGGACGGAGCCTACGAGGCGATCACCCAATACTATGACGGCATTCTGATTTACGGGAAACGCGAAATTTTCGATACGGAGAAAACATATAGTCTTCCCGCAGCGCCTCAGGGAACCCATTACTGCGGTTACGTTGCCAGTCAGAGGCCGCTACAACCTGCCCAGAAGGTGCGGCAATCACTCGGGGTTCCTGCCAATAAGAAATTCGTGGTTGTTTCCGCTGGTGGCGGCGGCGATGGTCACCTAGTGATGCGGACATACCTGCAGGCCATCCGTTCTCTTGGCTCTCGAGCCGATTTCATGACGGTCATGGCTACGGGTGTGAATGCGCCGCCAGATTTATACGAGGAACTCGAGGCAGCGACTCAACACCTCCCCGTCCGGCTGGTCCAGTATCTGGATGACAGTTTGAGCGCCATTGCCGCGTCGGATTTGGCCGTATGTATGGCTGGGTATAACACTTTGGCTGAAGCTTTGAAGTGGAAGAAAAAAGTTCTGGCGATCCCCCGCGTTGGACCAAGCGCGGAACAAAGGCTACGTGTGGGGCTGTTCAAGGGAAGGGGTCTGATCGACGTGCTCTACCCCGAAGAACTCTCACCCGAAAAACTTGCGGACAGAATCACCGAAGACCTGCAGCGCACGGATTATCCCGCATCTGACCGGGATTTCGACACAAATGGAGGAATTGAAGCAGCGGTGCACTTGACAGAATTCATTGTGAAAAAAGCAGTGGGGGCCCATGTCTGACCAGAAGACTAAGGTCGGGTACGTCGTTAGCACATGGCCGAGGCTTTCGCAGACATTTGTCCTGAACGAGATCCTTGCCCTGGAACGGCTGGGTGTCTCATTGCGGATTTTCTCGGTTAAAGACCCTGGCGGCGAGCCAGTCCACGGCGCGGTGGCTCAAGTACGAGCACGCGTGACCTATCTCTCGTTCCGACGACATTTGAAGTCGGTTATTCCCGCTAATTACCGGTTGGCCCGTCAGCGGCCCGAGCTCTATTTCAGATGCCTGGGCCGGGCCGCGAGCTATTTTCGTTGGGGCGCTCTCAAACATTTTTTGGAAGCGGCTTATCTGACGGAACTGCTGCGCCAGGAACAGGTGGGGCGTCTCCATGCGCATTTCGCTACCGCTCCCGCGCTCGTGACCATGTTCACGCACTGGCTTACAGGCATTCCGTATTCCTTCACCGCACACGCCCGGGACATTTACGTGGATCAAAAACCTAGAATTCTTCGCGCCGAGATGAAATTCGCGGATGCAGTGGTAACAGTGAGCGAATATAACCGGCGATACCTTTCCACTGAGATCTGCCCGAGCGCTAATGGCAAGGTGCGTTGTATCTATAACGGGCTGGATCTGCGCAATTTCAGTTTCCATCCGCCTCTCGCTTCGCAACCCGGTACGCCCATAATTCTTTCTGTCGGCAGGTTGATCGAGAAGAAAGGGTTCGTCGAGCTCCTCCAGGCAACGGAGATTCTTCGGCGGCGCGGGCGACACTTTCAGGTGGAGATCATCGGAACCGGTCCGTGGGAAGAGTTGCTGCAAGCCCAAACAAAGCGCCTTCGTATGGAAGAGAGGGTCAAGTTTCTCGGTGCACAGCCGCAGGAAGTGGTTCGCGAGGCCTTCCGCCGCGCCACCGTTTTCGCACTCCCGTGCATAATCAGCGGCAGGGGCGACCGGGATGGCATCCCAACTGTATTAATGGAAGCTATGGCTAGTGGAACGCCGGTGGTTTCGACTTCCGTTTCAGGGATTCCGGAGTTGATTGAATCGGGGAAGGACGGCCTTCTTGTTCCGCCGAACAATCCTTCGCTCTTGGCTGATGCGCTAGACCAGCTTTTGAGCGCACCCGAACTCAGGGAAAAGCTGGCCCAGGCCGCTCGTGCAAAGATGGAGGCTCGCTTTTCGATTGATGGAAGCGCTAAACAGTTGCAGGCTCTTTTCGAAGACGGAGCCAGACAGTGAGAGTGCTTTACCTGTGCGCGGATCCAGGAATCGACTTGGCAGGCCAAGGTGGCGGGTCAATTCACATTCGTGCTCTCGTGCATGCTCTCAGAGGGCTCGGCCACGAAGTAACCGTCGTGTGCCACGCAGTTACCAACGGCAGTCCAGGTATAGCCAATGTGAGTCGTGACTTGCGGCTTGCCCGATGGAATCATGCTTTGGGAAGCACCATTCGTAGTGCAAATCGTTTCATAGGCAGGACGGGGCGTCACCATCCAGATATCGTTCGTGGCCTGCACAATCTCACCGCTTTCCGATTCGCCGCCCGCGTTATTCGCGAGCTTCGGCCGGACTTTATCTACGAGCGTTACAGCCTTTGGGGCACGACGGGCCTCTGGCTGTCGAGAAAGTATTCTATTCCGCTGGTTCTTGAAGTGAACGCGCCTCTTGCATACGAGCAAAAACGGTATCGAGGACTGACCTTCCCTTCGTTGGCTGCTAAGACCGAAAGGATGATCTGGCGTGGCGCTGATCTCATTGTTGCGGTCTCCGAATCTCTCCGGCACCACTTCCAACAAGCTCGCGTGCGACCCGAGCGCATCCACATACTGCCGAATGCTGTGGACACCAATCTATTTCGCACCGATGTTGATGGAGAACTCGTGAAGAAGCGATTTCGCTTGGACGGCCGTTTTGTCGTGGGTTTCGTGGGAACGTTCAAGCAGTGGCATGGTGTGGATTTTCTCTTCGAGGCCTTTCGGCGGTTGCACCAGGGGGATCCTGACATGCACTTGCTCCTTGTCGGAGAGGGGCCGTTGCGGAAGTCCTTGGAGCAAATGATCGGGCAGATGGGATTGAACGGTGCAGTAACCTTTGCAGGCAGGGTGGCCCACGAGGATGTACCTTTTTACCTGACCGCAATGGACGTCGCAGTAGCGCCATATCCAGACTTGAGCGAGTTCTACTATTCCCCTCTGAAGGTGTTCGAATATATGGCTGCCGGCCGAGCCATAGTAGCCAGCGGTATGGGGCAACTAACCCAAGTCCTCGCGAATGGAGAAACGGGCCTGCTGTTCAAGCCGGGAGATGCCGAGGATCTGATTCGCTGTATACAGCGGCTTCGAGGTGATTCCGAGATGCGCCGAGAGCTGGGTAAAAGAGCCAGCGTAGCCAGCCGGAGTTATACCTGGAGTGAGAACGCCCTAAAGGTAATCGAGTGGGCTGCTCCTTTGGTGAGTCAAGGACCGCAGCAATTTTTTCGGGGGGAAGAAAAAGGTGTTGTCTAAAGCTCTCGAGCACGCCCGAATTCCGGAAATATCGAGTCTGCCGACGGTCCTGGACCCGACGGAGTTGAGCAAGCATTTTGAAGGGATTTCACTCCCGGGGCTGAAACCGTGCCGACTCGGCCGCGTGCAAGTTAGCGTGCTGAAGCTGCATTCGGGCAGACGCTGCACGGTGGACATCCGCTTGCAAACGGACGGGGGTTGTTGCGACTTGGTGGGCAAGGTCTATGCGACTGACCGCTCTGACGTTTACTGGGCAATGCAGGCAATCCAGCGCGCGGGGCTTGATAGGGACGCGGAGTTCTCAATCCCGCAACCGGTCGATTATCTCCAACCGCTTCAGCTCTTGTTGCAAGAGAAAGTGATGGGGCGGACCGCAGCCGAAATTTTCTTGACAGCGGATGAGTGCGCTCACATGGACGCAAGTGAAAGGTGCGGACGCTGGCTGGCGCGATTCCACGTTGTGGCTCCGAAGATCGGGCCGGTTCGCGAGCCGGGCATTACAATGGCTTGTTTGGAGCGATGGTCTCGTAGAATCGCCAGACTTGGCCAACCGTTCGCCGACAAAACCGTACAGCTTCTCAAGCGGCTAGAAAATTCTCCCTTGGCTCAGGGCGGGATGGAGAAGTGTGCTAGCCATGGGAGCTACAGTCCGTCCCAAGTGATCCTCGCCAAAGACCGAAACGTGGCCTTTGACTGGGACAGTTATGGTGTCGCCGAGCCAACCCGGGACGTTGCAAGCTTTATTGTCGCGCTGCGGCGGCTCGCCTTGGGGCGGCTCGGCTCAATTCACGCACGAGATTCAGCGGCCGAGACATTCAAGAGAGCGTACTTGGCCAGCGGCGGCGCGAATGTCGAAGCGCGCCTTCCATTTCACGAGGCAGCCGCCTTCCTCCAGCTTGGAAAATACACCCTCTATCATCGCGTGGCAGGTTGGGAGGAGAAACTGACGGCCATGCTCGATGAAGGGCTGCGGATTTTGGAACAGGAGGCATGATCCCGTGCCCGAGATAGCGAAGTTCCCGATAAGGTGCACCACAGGCGCTGAAGGCTTATGACTTGGGACGAACAGTGGACTGAGACGAAGACAATCGAAAAGTGGCTCAGACCCGATGAAATGGTTGAGCAGCTGGTCCGAGCCTTGAAGGTACAGGGCTTTGAAAGGGCGTTCGATCTGGGATGCGGAGTGGGAAGGCATGTCCTTCTTCTCGCCAGAGAAGGGTATGAGGTTCACGCGTCTGACTTCTCCAAGCCCGCTGTTCAATACTGCCAGGAGTGGCTTCGCCGGGAAGGACTAACCGCAACCGTTATCCAGAAGGACATGACTGAGATCCCTTATCCGGACGGTTTCTTCGATTTGGTGATCGCGTACAACGTCATTTACCACACGACGTTTGGCGGAATGAAAGATTTGGTGCAGACCGTCCACCGCAAGCTCCGGCCGGGAGGCTATTTCTTCGTCACCTTGAAATCATCCGAAGGGTGGCTCTACGGCCAGGGCGTAGAGATCGAAAAGAACACTTTTTTGCGGTCCGGGAAAGGAGTGCCGGTCCACTTTTCTACGGAGGATGAAATCGAAACTCTCTTCGGCGATTTCGATCTCGTGGCGAAAAAATATCGTTGTTACCTTTCGGAATCAACGCAGAAACGACACGCTTCTTGGAGGATTGTTTTGAGAAAACGCAGCAACAGCGTTTAGCCCCGGCGAACGACCTTGGATTGAGAAGGGCGGTTTTCGAAAAAATGAAGATCCTTCTGAAGCTAGCGCGATTCCTCAAACCCTATCGCTTCTACCTGGCTGTGGCCCTTCTTGCGGCCTTGGGGGAGATCGCCGCGGACCTTTTTCATCCATGGCCGCTCAAGTTCGTGATCGACGACATTCTGAGGAAACAGTCCCTTCCACCGGGGATCGAGCGGTTCGTGGCTCCCCTTTTCGGGACGAGTAGCACAGGAGTTCTGTACTTCGCTTTAGCGTCCGTGCTGGCGATCGCCTGTCTGGGGGCGGGGGCCTCCTTCGTCCAGGACTATTTGATGCCGCGCATCGGCCACTGGGTCATGCACGACTTGCGCCGCCAGCTTTATTGGCATATCCAAGGCCTCTCGCTTTCCTATCACAACGAACAGCGGCTCGGCGACCTGATGGGTACCCTGACCGGCGACATTCAAGCCGTCCGAGAGCTGATCGAGTCGGCTTCGTTGGGGCTCGTGGTCAACAGTTTGGCTTTGTGCGGAATGATCCTCATCATCTTTGCGATGGATTGGCGATTCGCCCTAATTGCTCTGAGCGTCGCTCCCGTATTGTTCGTCGTAGTCTACCGTTTTACACGGCGTGTTAAACAGGCCTCGCGGGATGTGCGTCGGCGCGAGGGAAGAGTTGCCTCGATCGCGCATGAGGTGTTCTCTTCCATTCGCGTCGTGCAGGCATTCACGCGCGAAGATTACGAGCAGGCCCGCTTCGAGCGCGAAAACCTGGAGCGGATCTCGGCTGGCATCGAGGTGCGGACGCTGCAAGCTAAGTTGAAATCACTCGTGGAACTTGTTGTGGCAGCGGGCACAGTGCTCGTGCTTTGGAGCGGGGTTCATCAGGTGCTGTCGGGCCGCATGATGCCCGGTACCCTTCTCGTGCTGCTAGCCTATCTCAGCCGGCTCTACAGGCCGATGCGCGACCTCTCCAAGCAATCGGAGATTTTGAATCGGGCACAGGTTGGCTTGGAACGCGTTTTCGTGCTGCTTGAAACTGAGCGAACTGTGCAGGACTTGCCTGGCGCTAAGATCGCTCCGCCATTCAAGGGCAAGATTGAGTTCGATCACGTTGCGTATGCTTTCCGGCCCGACAAGCCCGTCCTACAGGACATTTGTTTCGGTGCCCAGCCGGGGCAAGTTCTGGGAATTGTCGGCTCGACCGGCGCGGGAAAGACAACTCTCCTCAGCCTGATTCCACGCTTTCATGACCCGGATCGAGGCTCGATACGGATTGACGGCCGCGACATCCGGAGCTACACGCTGGCATCCCTCCGTAGCCAGATAAGCCTCGTGTTGCAGGAAACCGTCCTCTTTTACGGCACCGCGCGCGAGAACATCGCCTATGGCCGGCCGGAGACCACTATGGACGAAATCGTCGCTGCGGCACTGGCAGCCAACGCGCAAGAGTTCATCGAGAAATTGCCCGACGGCTACGAAACCCTGATTGGGGAACGCGGAGTGACCCTCTCGGGTGGGCAGCGGCAGCGGCTCGCGATCGCGAGGGCAATGATCCGCAACGCACCCATCATTTTGCTCGACGAGCCTACAACCGGCCTCGATGCGACTTCTGAGGCGCTAGTGATGGAAGGTCTGGCTCGCCTAATCGTCGGGCGCACTGCCATCATTATTGCGCATCGCCTGTCCACAGTGAGCCGCTGCAACTCCATACTCGTCCTCGAAGGGGGCAGGATTGTTGAGACAGGGACACACCAACAATTGCTCGGCGCCGGGGGACGATATGCCGAGCTCTACGAAGTGCAATTTCGGGGACAGGCTGCCACCCTTCGCGCCGACAGCCCATTAAGGACAGCCTGAATCGGAAAATGACCTTGGAGACAACGAAACATACGACCGGCGTATCTGAGGGAGCTCCGACCGATCCGGCCCTTCCGGGTTTGAGCCTTTTGAGCCGGCCGGCCGAGCTTATGGGACTTCTCTCCTCATTGTTAACACATTGGCTAGGTGCGAATCGGCTAATTCTAGACTGCCGCGTGAAACTTCGCCGATATGTACCCGGCAAGCGGTGCATCCTGGCATTGGAGCTTAGTGTTGAGTCCAAAGAAAGCGGCGGCGTCGAATGCCGGAAGCTGATAGGCAAGGTTTATGGAAACGATCAAGGCAAGAAAGCTTATGACACGCTCCGGGAATTGCGGGATCACGGTTTTGCAGACGGGCGGCTCACTGTGAGTGAGCCCCTTGCCTACGATCCACGCTGGCAACTTCTTCTCTTGGATCATTCTCAAGGCGAGCTGCTCAGAAATCTCATTCTGGCCCAATCAGATCTCGAGGGGGCCCTCGAAGGCGCAGCTGAATGGCTGGTGAAGCTGCATGGCTGCAAAGCCACCGGCGGTCGTCACTACGCTTTGCAGGATCACCTTGGCACACTACGTGTTCGCCAACAGGCCCTCGAGCAAGTCTCGCCCAATGCGGCTTCGTCCTTTGGGGCTGTTCTGGCGCGAATTGAAAGTCGCCTGAACAAAATAACTGAGCAATTCCTACCCGGCCCTACGCACCATGACTTCTCCCCCGATCATCTGCTCGTGGATGAGAATCGCTTCGCCGGATTGGACTTCGATGAATTCCGCCAGTACGATCCACTCTTCGACGTCGCTCATTTTATGGCCCACATTGGATATCTCGGGCTGCTGGATTCCGGCTCACTGCATCGCTTCAATGCACTGGCGGAGCGCTTCTTGGCCGCCTATCAGCGGTGGAATCAATCGCTCGGGCGCCTGGAACTTTATCTTGCACTCGCATATCTGAAATTGGCCCAGATCGTGGCCCTGGTCACACGGCCCGACGATTGGCGGGAGATGACGGACACCATTCTGGCTGAGGCTCAGCGACTTTCTCAGGTGAAATGATGTTCAAAGGCTTTCGGTTCGCCGTTGGAACTGGTTCATTCGGTCACATCCTAGCGCTGATATTCGCGTTGGTGCTTTTGCCCAATCAAGCGGCGGCGCAGAGTGCCACCTATTTAAGAGGCGTAGTGGAAGACCCAAGCAGGTCCGCCGTGCCCGGAGCGAAGCTCATCTTAATCAACAAGGCGACGGGCGAAAATCGCACAGCAATATCCGATAGCAACGGTCACTTCATCTTCGAAAATGTTCTCCCGGGCGATTACACATTGACCGCCCAGGCAGAAGAGTTTCGAGCTTACGTCAAGGATGTCACCATCGGAGCGGAATCCCTAGAAATCACCGTCAAGATGAAAATTGCCCCCGAGGAACAGCAAATCACCGTGATGGCGACTCAGGACCGTGTCCTGCCCCAAAACAATGCGGACGCAGTGAAAGTCAATGATCAACTCATTCGGGAGCTTCCAACGGAAAGCCAGGACATTGTTCCCCTCTTGAGCAATTTTCTATCTCCGGGAGCTATGGGAGCGGAAGGAGTGTCTCTCGTCGTTGACGGAGTCGAGGTCAATGAATTGGACGCTCCCACCTGGTCCATCAGGGATGTCACTATTAACCAGAACCCTTATTCGGCGGAATTCCGGCGGCCGGGCAAGTCGCGCATTGAAGTTACCACAAGGCAGCCCTCCCGCAGATACTTCCACGGCGGTATTTCTTACTATGCGCGCAATTCTGCGATGGATGCCCGGAACTTCTTTGCTCAAGAGAAACCCGGCCTGGACCGGCGGCTGTGGGAAGGAGGTCTGAGCGGTCCTTTGGCTGGGAGAGCCGTCACTTTCTTTTTGAGCGGTTCGCAGCTGGAAGATGATACAGACATGGTAGTGAATGCTTTCACCCCTACCGGCCAGGTCGTCAAGAACGTTCCAACCCACCAGGACCGCTCCAATCTTCTGGGGCGCCTCGACATTTATCCTAGCAAAGTTCACACGATCACAATGCTCTATACCCTGAATCTACAAAATGGTCGTAATCAGGGCGTAAGCGGTTTCTTTCTTCCAGACCAGGGAAACGGAGGCCAGGAGCATCTTCACAGGATTGAAATGTCCGATCAGGCCGTCGTTTCGGGAAATTTGCTGAATATCCTGCGCCTCGTGGTCAAACGAAAAACTCAGAGTGCAGGCGCTCCTGCGGACATGCCCAAAATAGTGGTCAATGGAGCATTCACTGGCGGGCCATCCTCAACATTTCGCAGAGATCGAGAGACGGTCGCAGAGCTGGACGACACAGTAAGCTACTCTCGCGGAATGCACACTGTTCGCTTCGGAGGGACGTCTCGCGCAAAAATTCTAAACATCTTTGACGCGTCCAATTTTGCAGGAACTTTTGAATTCGCGAGCCTCGCTGATTTCAACAATCAAATGCCGTACGTGTTCCGAATGAACCAGGGCCAGCCGAACGCCTCCTTCGTCGAATATGAGACAAATGGCTTTTTTCAGGACGAGCTCAGGCTTCGGCCCGATTTCAGCCTTCTCCTGGGCGTGCGATACGACTGGCAGTCCGCTCTTGATGATCGCAAGGCTTTCGCTCCCCGGATCGCACTCGCATTCGCGCCTGGGAAACAAAAGACTGTGCTACGCGCCGGTGCTGGAATGTTTTACGACCGCTTGCCTGGGTCTGTCATCGACCGCGCAATGCTTTTCCAGGCCATCCGGATGCAGGAGGCCGTGATTCTCGATCCTCCTTACCCGGATCCATTCGCGACAGGAGCAAATCCGCCTCCCAGTTTCTTCCGCATTTCTCCAGGCACGCGGGCACCCTATCTGCTGGACGCAAGTCTGGGTATCGAACAGCAACTCTGGAAGGGGGCTCAGCTTACCGTGGAAGGGCAAACCTTGCGCGGGGTGCACCTGTTCCGCTCACGCAACGTCAACGCGCCACTGCCGCTGACAGGTCTACCGCCTGATCCCAATTTCACTAACATTGATCAACTCGAGTCGTCGGCGACACTGCAAGGAAATGCTTTCAACGTCTCTTTTCGTGGGCAGATCGGCAAGCGCTTCCACGGAATGGCCCAGTACACGTTTTCGCATACGATTAACGATACGTCGGGAGTTTTTTCATTGCCAGCAAACAATTATGACCTGCGGCCGGAGAGAGGCCGTGCCGATTTTGACCGGCGACACCGGTTCAGTTTCTTCGGCACGCTCACCTTACCCGCGGGCTTCCGGCTTGGTGCAGTTCTGGCGGTGTCCACTGCCCCGCCAGTCAACATTACAACCGGGGCCGACAGCAACCACGACAGCGTGGCTACTGATCGTCCAGCCAACGTGGGACGGAACACGGGTCAGGGCCCGGATCTTCTGCAGTTGGATTTGCGCTTCGGCAAATCGTTCCGTTTTCCCCGACCCGCTAACCGCGAACGCAAATCCAGAAATCTCGAATTCAACGTGGATGCGTTTAACGTCTTGAATCGGACGAATTTCAATAATTTCGTGGGAGTTCAGACCTCGCCGTTCCTCGGGCGCGCAAATTCCGCGCTCCCAGCGAGACTGATTCAGTTATCGGTTCGGTATCATTTCTAGGAGCTTCGACGAGATATTCCGTTGTGAGCAGTAACACAAAGCTCGCTCAACAGGTCACCCTCGGTCCCACCTGATAGGGTGCCTTCACAGCACGTGGGTACCTCAACTTGGTGGTGTGATGGCTATCAACGGCCATGGCGGATCCACCAACCATTCGACGCGCGTGACGCTCGTTGTACAGTAGCTGCATCGCGCTCTCTGGCGCACCCACGAGTAACAGGCAAGGGTGACGCCTTCCCATGCTTCGGACGAGATCGGCTCGACGCTTTGTTCCGTTTGTTCCGGTTGGCTAGGGTGGGTAGCTGCAACGCATAGAGGACACAGACCTTACTTATTAGATCGTCCTTTCGATCCCCACCGCCCCTACCAATCATCCCATTTGCTGAGAATGACTTACCGATTTCGCGAGGCGGCAAAAGGCAGCAATAAGAAATAAAATTGAGCCTCAAGGGTGGCACCTTATGGCTCTCGCGAACGCGCCTTAGCAACATATTCAGCGTGCAGGGAGGAAAGATCCCTAGCAGTAGAGATAGTTTGGCTGTTGTAGCAGAGCGACTGAAGGCAATTTGTACCCTTCATGGAGCGAAGGAGTAGGTCCATTTCATGGCGAAGCGGGTCTCGCGGACCTGCGGGGGGTTCGCCGGTGCAATGCTGGCGAATTGTGTCCCAACGTTGTAAATGATGTAGAGGTCGCTGTCCGGGCGGTAGTTATATCTCAAACGCAAATTGGCACTGACCGCTTGCGTGTTTGAAGTATCCATCTGAATGAGGCTGGTGAACGTTAAGAAGCGGCTAAACGAATAGTTCCCTTGTAAGCTCGCGAGCACGACCGAGAAATTTCCATTCGGCAGGGGCAACCGGAAGCGGTCCCAGGTCTCGGACACGGAGATCGAGAACTTTGCAGTCGGGCGATAATCGGCCAGCACCCGGAATTCATTCAGAGTCCCACCGTAATAGCCGCCGAAGCGTTCGAAGAAATTGTAAGTCAACCTACGATCTTGGCGAGACCCATAGGTCAATTTATGACGGGCAAATTTGTACAGACCGTTCGGAATAAACACGTTCTTGTAAATGTGAAATGGCGTCGTGATCCGCTGCGTAAAGACTTGCATAATATCGTTGTCAGTGTAGGCGCCACTGTTGAAAGCGGCGCGGAAAGTGCCCTCCCATACCTGTGTTTGCACGGCGTTGTGAGTGTCGGGCGCGTGAAGAATGTATCCCTCGAATTGCACCTCGCGCACACCATTGATCTTGGGTCTGACTTTAAAAATCAAATCCACAGACGTCTCGTTTGAATCGGTCCTTTCAAGGAAACCTACCTCCGGGTTAAAGTTTGGACCGATCTTTCGCCGTTCGACGATCCCGTCCAGCCAATTTGATCGATATGACAGCGATGCCCCGACGTCACTCGCCCCGCTCGGGTCTCCGGGAGATCGCGTTCCCGCCATGTGAGCGTCAACGAACCAATCTTTGAAGAAGATGAGACGGGTGTCGACGCCTCCAGTTTGATTGAAACTGTCCTGTATATTCCCTGATCGCTTGTCAATGCCCATTACGCCGATGTAAGAGCCGGCCCACAGGGATTCTTTCACTCGTACGACGGCATAGTTTGCGTAGGGATTAGGGCCACTGGAACGAGTGTCGACGTCCATTACACCCACCTGCATCCGACCAAACGTCCCGGTCAGTTTGGCCCCGCCATTGATGGGCACTTGTTGGCCGGTTATCGGATCAATTCCAATCTGACGGCTAAAGAATAAGTGATCGTCCGTGTCAGCACCGATATCAAAGTTGAAGATGCCCGCATTTTCGAGGAAAAACTGGCGCTTCTCCGGAATAAAGACTTTGAACGGTGTGAGATTGAACGGCTGCAGATCGACTTCGGCATCGGCAAAATCCGTGTTTCCCGTCAGATTCAAGACGAGGTTTGAGGTAACGCCGTACTTGACGTCGACTCCGCCCATCAGTGGAAAAAATGGCGCCTGCCCTGCCTGCTTGTCATAGCGCGCCAATCCGTAAGGCTTAACAATGAAGAGTCTTCCGCTTTCTATGTCCTTGATACCCCGCAGCTCTCCTGCCTCCGAGACTTTGGTGATCCCAAAAGTTCGCCGGTAAGCGGTCCAGAGGTTTTCTTCGTTCTTTCTACGGATAAAACGTTTGAAATTCAAACCCCAGATCACATTGCT